>Ga0172367_10004036_pt1 | contig 18557 bp, 33 predicted proteins | sample Lak10m_FD_114542 | JGI IMG/M metagenome (GOLD analysis project Ga0172367, IMG submission 114542) | Freshwater microbial communities from Kabuno Bay, South-Kivu, Congo - kab_022012_10m | ecosystem: Environmental > Aquatic > Freshwater > Lake | place: Democratic Republic of the Congo: South-Kivu...
AGTCAGAGTGGCTGGTGCTGGTGTAGCAAGTCAAACACCATCATTCAAAGATGCAACAAGTTTACGTCAAGAATATCAAAGTATGCCAGCCGTTAAGTATTACGGTGAAATGAAAAATGCTTATGACCAAATTAAAACTGGTTTAGAAGCAACTTCTCCAGCAGGTGATTTAGCTGCGGCAACTAAATTTATGAAATTGCTAGACCCAGGTTCTGTAGTGCGTGAGTCTGAATTAGGCATGGCTATGGCAGCAACTGGATTGCTTGATAGAGCAACTAATTACTTTAACTTGTTATCTAGCGGTCAAAAACTATCACCAACACAACGTAAAGACTTCTTAAACGTATCAACCAAATTGTTTAATGCAGCTAAAAATACTAAGTCATCTATTGAGAATCAATATAAATTTATATCTAAAAAAGGTGGATTAGACCCAGATTTGGTAGTTGGCAATGCATTTACTAGAACTGAAGCTGATATTCTTAATGAATATGGGGTGGTGCGATAATGGATGAAATTGATAAACTAAAGAAAGCATTAATTGAAGCTGATAGAAAAGGCGATACTGAAGCAGCTCTATTATTTGCAGAAAAAATAAAAGCATTACAGCCAGTTGAAGTCGTAGCAGAACCAGCATTTGAGTTTTCAGCTAAAACAACTGCTCAAAATATCCCTGCTAGTGCAGCAAAATATGGTGCTAGTTTAGTTGAGCCTATTTTAAGCCCGATTGAAACTGCTAAAAACATTAGTAACCTAGCATTAGGTATAGCAGAAAAATTAGTTCCAGGCAGACAACAAGCTGAAGCATACCCAGAAGCCATTATGCAATATGGCGCACAAAAATACGGTAGCAAAGAAAACTTCTTAAAGTCTTTACAAGCAGACCCAGTTGGCATTTTAGGTGATATATCTGCCATGCTTACTGGTGGTGGTATGCTTATGCCAAGAGTAGGTGGAATAGTAAGTAGAGTTGGCGCAGCCGTTGAGCCATTAAATGTTGCTAAGAATGTTGCAGGTTATGGTGTATCTAAATTAGCACCAACAACATTAGCACCTAGAATGTATGAAAGTGCAGCAAAGTTTTCTACTGCATTATCTCCACAAGAACGTGCAAAACTTACAGAAACTGCATTAGAACAACAATTAATGCCAACTGCTGAAGGTGTTGCTAAAGCTCAAAGCAAAATTACAGATTTAGGCAATGCGATTGATACATTAGTAGATACAGCAACGCAATCAGGCGCATCAATACCTGCATCAGAAGTTTTTAAATACTTAAACGATGTACGTAGTAATCTTGGTGGGCCAAAACTTGAAGCTGCTAAAGATTTACAAGATGTCAATAAAATTGCTAGTGACTTTGCCAAATATCTTAAAAAGATTAAAAAAGATACATTAACACCACAAGAATTACAAGAATTCAAAACTGATGCTTATAAACGCATTGATTATGATAGAGGTTCTGAAAAAGCATCCATAGCTAAAGAAGAAACATATAAAGCTATGTCAAAATCGGCCAAAGAAGCATTAGAAACACAAATACCTGAAATTGGCGCATTAAATAGACAGCAAGGTGCATTATTAGAGTTATTACCACATTTACAACGTAGTGCTGGTCGTATTGAAAATAGAGATTTTATGGGTATTGGTGGTGGCATTAAAGCTACTGGCGGTCAAGCATTAGCTGGCGATATTGGTGCAACCGTAGGTCTTGGTCAATCTATATTTGAAATGCCTAAAGTTAAATCAAAAGCAGCATTAGCATTATATAAAAAACAAAAACAAGGACTAGGAATGTTTGCTGATAATAGCATTAGAAATGCTTTGATAAGACAAATGCTGTCACAACAAGGGCAATATAATAACAGTCTACCTAGCTTGTTAGCTCAAGACCCATTCTTGCAAAGATTACAAGGGAAATAATTATGGCAAAAACCAAGATAAGCGAGTTTAGCTCCACACCAGCCTTAAATACCGATATAGATGGTATTAACATTGGCGAGGGGATGCTACCTTCAAACGTAAACAACTCATTCCGTGAGTTAATGTCGCAATTAAAGAACCAGCAAGATGGTTCAGATGGTAGTGACTTTACTGTAGGCGGTAACTTAACTGTTACTGGCACTACAACTCACACAGGCGCAGAAACCCACACAGGCACACAGACATTTAACGGTGCAGCTAACTTTAATGGTGCTGTTACCATGGCTTCTACTGCTAACCTAGGTACTAATGCTACTGTAGGTGGTGGTACTGTCAATAACACGGTAATTGGTAACACGACAGCTCAAGCTATCACCGGCACAACGATAACGGCTAATACAGGCTTTGTAGGCGGTTTAACAGGCAACGTAACGGGTAACGTAACGGGTAATGTCACAGGCGCAGTTGTAGGTAATGTTACAGGTAACGTAACTGGTAATTTAACTGGCAATGTAACGGGTAACGTCACAGCAGTTTCAGGCACATCTACATTCAATAACGTACAGATTGATGGCACATTAGATATGTCATCAGGCACAGTAGGCACTATTACTGGTCTAGCAACACCTACAAACGCATCTGACGCAGCAACTAAAGGCTACGTTGATACTAATGACGCATTAAAACTTAACCTATCTGGTGGCACAATGTCTGGTGCTATTGCCATGGGTACAAGTAAAATCACAGGTTTAGGTGACCCAACAAGCGCACAAGACGCTGCGACTAAGACTTATGTAGATAATGCTGTGCAAGGTTTGGATGCTAAGGCTTCAGCAGTAGCAGGTACGACAGCTAATATCACGTTATCAGGCACACAGACTATTGATGGTGTTGCTGTAATTGCAGGTGACCGAGTTCTAGTTAAAGACCAATCTGCATCAGAAGAAAACGGTATTTATGTGGCTTCAGCATCAGCATGGGCTAGGTCAGATGACGCTAATACATGGACTGAATTGGTATCTGCCTTTGTGTTTGTAGAAGGTGGTACGACCAACGCTGATAGCGGTTGGACTTGTACATCATCAGCAGGTGGTACACTAGGTGTTACAGCAGTTACTTGGGTTCAATTCTCAGGTGCAGGTCAAATCACAGCAGGTACAGGCTTAAGCAAAACTGGCAACACAATTAACGTAAACACAGCATCATCAAGCCGTATTGTTGTAGGTGCAGACGAAATTGACTTGGCTACGACTGGTGTTACTGCCGGCACATATAAATCGGTAACTGTAGACACATTTGGTCGTGCTACTGGCGGTACTAATCCTACTACCATCTCAGGCTTTGGCATTACAGATGCTTACACAAAAACTGAAATTGACACATCGCTATCAGGCAAATTAAACACGACTGGTGGTACAATGTCAGGTGCAATAGCAATGGCCACCAACAAGATTACAGGCTTGGGTGACCCGACTTCTAATCAAGATGCTGCGACTAAGACTTACGTTGATGGCATATTAGGTAGTGCGACAAGTGCTGCTACAAGTGCTGCTGCTGCGTTAGTAAGCGAAAATAATGCCGCTACAAGTGCTTCTAGTGCTAGTGCTAGTGCGACTGCTGCCGCATCTTCCTACGATTCATTTGATGACCGTTATCTAGGTGCTAAGGCTTCAGACCCATCTACCGATAATGATGGTAATCCTCTGCTAACAGGTGCGTTGTATTGGAACACCACATCCAATGCTATGAAAGCATGGACTGGTTCTGCATGGGCAGTAACTTACGTTCCATCATCTGGCTTCTTAACGACTTCTGATATTGGCGTAACGGTAGAGGCTTATGATGCCACAATACTTAAATCTGCTTCTATTGGCGCAACTGTTCAGGCTTATGATAGCAATTTAACAAGTTTTGTTGGTACATTTACTCTACCAACTACTGATGGTACAGCAAATCAAGTATTAAAAACAGATGGCTCAGGTAACATTGGTTTTGCAGCAGCTCCAAGTTCATTCGCTACTGGCGATGTAAAGACAAGTATAGACACAACATCTTACACAGCTCCTGACTGGTTGTCTTGCGATAGCTCTCAATACTCAAACTCAACATACCCATCACTAGCGGCTAAGTTGCCTCAGTCAGATTTTCCTTATGAACAAGTTGGTGATTTTGCCCCAAATTCTGTTAAGTATTTAAATGGCATATATGTTGCAGTAGGTAGAGGTATTTGGACTTCCTCTGATGCTGTTACATGGACACTAAGGGTTACTTGTTCTTCCGCTCAAGCTTTTTCAGCGGCAGGAAACGGCAGTTCTACACTTGTTGTTGCAACATTCGGTGGTGTATATACATCTACAAATAATGGGGTTAATTGGACATTTTATTCTATAAACTCTAATTTGCAATTTAATTTTGTAGCTTTTGGTGCAACAAGATTTGTTGTGACATCCGACTCTGGGAACTCTTACTATTCTAGTAACGGTACATCTTGGACTGCAATTACGGGAAGCCCTAACTCATGCCAAGATATGAAGTTCGTAGGGTCTGCATTTATTCTTTGTAATAGTAATGCATCTGGTTCTATTTGGTACTCTACTGATGGCATAACATTTACGCAATCAGGCCCAGCAAGTATTAACTTTAATGGGATAACATTTGGAGCTTCTACTTATGTGGTAGTAGGAAGTGCTGGGGCAATCTATACGGCTACTTCTTTAGGCACTTGGACGTCTCGTTCAGCAGGCTCTACTACATTTTTTGCTGTTACATATGGTGCTACTAGTGGTCAATTTGTTGCTGTTGGAGATAGCAATGGTACTAAAACAGTCATTTATTCTTCACCAACAGGAGTTACTTGGACACTTACAAGTTCAAGTTTAACTCTTGCAACTGCCAGAGCCGTTGCCTCAGATGGTACTAATTATGTGGCAATGACTAATAATTCTGTTTATTACACATCTTCTAATGGTACTAGTTGGACTAATAATTTAAGCGGAATATCAAGAGTTAGCGATAGTGCTAGCCACAGCACTACATTAGAATACAGCAATGGAAGTTGGATAACATTAAATAATAATAACACTATATTTACATCAGCTAATTCTACGACATGGACAGCTAGATTAAACACATCACGTAATGTTTCTATAACAGGAAATTCGTATTTTGCGAAGCAAAAAATAACAACCAATGGAACAATTACTGTTATTCCTGCTACTAATGGCGTCACCACAACAACTGATAATGTGACCTTCACATATCGTGGATTTAACAACATTGTAGCAGTTACAAATAACACTAAACAGGTTGTGTATAACGGAACAAATACATTTGTTGCATTAACTCCTACTGCGGCTATTCCTAGTTATAGTTCAACTGACGGCATAACTTGGACTGCATCAGGTTCAACTATTGCTGATGCTCCGGTATCCTTAGCTACTAATGGTAGTGGTACATGGGTTATAGGAACTTCATCAACTAATGTTTATTATTCCACTAATAATGGCTCTACTTGGACTCAAGTTACATTAACTGGAAATTGCATTTTTGTTGAATACGCTAATGGATATTTTTATATAGCTGGAAATAGCTCTTACTATTATTCTGCTGATGGCATTACATGGAATTTTCTTTCTAGAGCGCCTTGGAGCGGAGCGCCAAGTGGCTCTGGTGTTGTTAATAATATATTATTTGTATTTTGGTCTGGTAACTTAGGGGCAATTCAAAGCCCAACTTCTTCTGGCTACACCTGTAGATTTAGAGGTTCTGCTTTTTCAGCAATTTATGATGTTGCCTATGGAAATGGTGTTTATGTAGCCGTTGGTGCTGGAGCTACAAGTAATGGACCTGCAATAATATGGTATTCTACTGATGGATACACTTTCCATGCTTCTCAGGTAAGAACAACAGGATTTAATAATAATCCAATTATCTATTGCGTTTCATATCTAAATGGTAAATTCTATGCTTTCTCAACTGACAACAATCTTTATACGTCTTCAAATGGTATAAATTGGATTACTACTAAGATTCAGACAGATTATTTAACTGCTACCCCATTTACAATTATATATGCTGGCTCTAGATATGCTGTACTTGGAAATAATTTTGTAGCTAAAGAATCAACAACTACATTCAGAACGCCATTGATTGATAGCACAGCTCCTACATTTATTAAGACATAAAGGATTTTAGTATGGAACAACAAGAATTTGAAATTAGGCATAGAAGAAATATGCTATTATTAGAAAGCGATTGGACACAGGTTGATGATAGTCCAGTAAATAAAGCGGAATGGGCTACTTATCGCCAAGAGTTGCGTGATTTGCCTTTGCAAGCAGGTTTTCCGTTTGATGTAACTTATCCAACTAAACCATAGGACACGTTATGGATGACCAAGATAAACGCCTAGAACGCATAGAGTCCAAAGTTGATAGGATGTCTGAAGCCATTGTGTCTTTAGCACGTATGGAAGAACGCATGATTACGCTATTTAAACGCATGGATTCTTATGATAATAGACAGGAAGATTTGCTTAAAAAGACGCAAGATTTAGAAGTTAAACAAGCATCGTCTTTATGGGTTGAACGAGTTATGTGGGTAGGTGTATCAGCTTTAATATCTTGGCTACTAAAATGAAACAAGTCATGATTAATCGCATAGCATTGTGCGAGAAGTGTCGGCAAGCATTTGTTATCAATGAGCAAGGCGATGAATCAGTATGTGATAATTGTTTAGCGAAAGAAGAACTAACACACGAACTACTAGACTCTGGCGAATTAATCGGACTAATCCATGACTGTGCATAAACTATTTGGTAGCGCTCAAGACTACTTTGAACACATGATAGGCAAGACCATAGAAGAAGTAGGTATATTTGATGGTGAGCTAGTCATATTCTTAAACGATGAATCAGAGGTATGTATATTTGATGATGTAGATGGCTTGGCAATGCAGATAAACGAACGACAAGAATTGGATGGATGATGAAACTATCAGAGCATTTTAATTTAAATGAGTTTACCATATCACAGACAGCAACAAGAAAAGGCATTGACAACACCCCAGCAGCACCTATCGTTGAAAGATTACGCATGGTGGCTAATACGCTTGAGCATATCCGTACTTTATTGGGCAATCATTCCATTCGTATATCTAGTGGTTATCGCTGTATTGCTCTTAATCGTGCTATTGGAAGTGGTGATTCTTCTGCACACGTACAAGGTTATGCCGTTGATTTCACGTGTCCTGGCTTTGGTACGCCAAAAGAAGTAGCCAAAAAGATTGCTGAGTCAGACATTAAATTTGACCAACTCATACATGAAGGCAATCAATGGATACATCTAAGCATAGACCCACGTAATCGTAGAGAATTACTTACAGCGCATTTTAAAGGTGGCAAAGCTAGCTATACGAAAGGCATCGCATGAAGAAATGGTATAAATCCAAGGTTTTATGGTTTAACGTAGCTGTGGCTATTGGTGCAGCGGTTGAGTCATCGCTATCATTGATAGAAGGTTACTTTGACCCAAGAATGTTTTTAGGTTTAATTGGTTTAACGGCTGGCGTTAATGTTGTGTTACGATTCTTAACTACCACCGGAGTATCTAAGTGATACCTTTGACCTTTAACTGGAAACACGCATTAATTGCCGGTGCTATCTTTATGGCATTTAGTGCTGGGTGGACTGTCAATGGGTGGAGGCACGATGCGTCATTAAAGCAAGCATTACAAGAAAACATAGAACTACAAAAAGTATATGATGACTATGCTAGAGAAGTAATTTCAAAAAATATAAATGAAAAAGTTGAAATTCAAGATAGAAAGGTGTCAAGAAATGAACAAATTAAAAGTATTACGGACAATCGTGTTTGTTTCGCTAATTGGGACTCAGTTAGGATGTGGAATGAATCCATTTCGGACAAACCAAGTATGTCCAAGAATACCAATAGAATTGATGACAGTACCAGAGCCACTTCCATTACCAATGCCGAAATCTTAGAAAATATAAATGAGAACGGAGCTAGGTGGGCGGAATGCAGAACAAAAATGCAAAGCATAAGGGAGTTGGATGCTAAATGGTTTGGAGAACAAAATGAGTAGTTATCAACCTAACATAATTAAACGATTTATGGATAAAGTTAAAATTACTGATACCTGTTGGATATGGACAGCATCAATGAAAACAGAAAGATATGGTGCATTTAATTTAAATAAAAAAGTACAATTTTCACATAGAGTTGCGTATAGACTTTTTATTGGTGAAATACCAGACAATATGGAAGTTTGTCATCAATGTGATACTACTACTTGTGTAAATCCAAAGCATTTATTCTTAGGTACACATAAAGATAATATGATGGATTCTGCAAAAAAAGGTAGATTAAACAATCCTAAAGCCAAATTAAATCCAGATAAAATACGTTATATTAGAAAACAACACAGGCAAGGCGTTAGTCAAGCGGATTTATGTCGTGAATTTAATTACAGCACCGGAAGCATGAGCAATATAATTTCAGGCAAATCATGGTCGCACGTTGTATGACCAGCTTAATGCGCTAATAGACTGGTATGAGAATAATAAATAAGGATAGGTTATGGCAAACTGGTGGGATAAAAAGTTAACAGATAAACAAAAATTTAGGTTGCAAGAGCCAAAAGACCCAAGCCTACTTGATGTTGTATCTACTGTGCCAAATCCTGTAGGTGATGTTGCGTCTGGCTTACTAGCAGCACAAGACGTGTCAAAAGGTAATTATGGTACTGCTGCATTGAATGCTTTAGGGTTGTTGCCATTTGTGCCTAGCATGGGTGCTACTATTAAAAATGTAGGAAAAGCAGCAAAAACCAAGTTTGAAGTAGCGCATGATGTAGCTCAACGCAGAGCAGCATTACCTATTAGCGAAGGTGGTCTTGGATTGCCAGCAAATAATACTGCTATGGATAGAGCTAAAGCTATTGGGTTTGATGTTGATAATATAATGTATCATGGCACAAATAAAAAATTTAATGAATTTAAAGATTGGCGAACTAATAAAAATCGTGGTGGATTAGAAGGAATATTTTTTACGGATGATAAGTCTTTAGCAAAGGAATATGGGAGAAATGTTAAAGATGTATATCTTAAAAAGGGAAATGTTAATTCTTATGATGCTGAAGGCAAATCATTTTCAGATTCTAAAACACAAGATTTTTTATCAAACGCAGTCCGCAGACTTTATGGGAATTCTAGTGTTGAAATGAAAAACTTTGTTGATTCTCCAAACCCATGGATGAATTATGAAACAAATCCATCAACAGTTGTTGCTGTAAATATGCCATCTCAAATTCGTTCACCTAACGCTGCTTTTGATCCATTTAGACGTAATGATGCAGACATACTAGCTGGTTTAGCTCCATTATCAGTTGGAAGTTTACTTGGGTTAAACACATATAATAATATGCAAGAAACACCAAAGAAAGAAAAGAAAACTAAGTAATCATACCTATATTACAGATATGTCTTTTTATTTAAGCATATCTGAATTAATTGTAAGCCTAGATACTTCACCATAACGCTTGTCGTATGTTATTACTTTAGCGTCACGACCAGTTAGCCATCCACCACGAGCAGCATAGGCATCAGCAGGTGCTAAAACAATTTACCTTTTGTTAAAGCAAATTTGTATGGGTCTTTTGCATTCTTTGTTAGATTGCAAGTTGGACAAGCAATAACTAAGTTATCAACAGTATGTGTGCCACCTTTTGATAACGGATCATAATGGTCAATGTGATAGGCATCATTGCAATTAATTCCACAGCAATAACATACTTTAATTTGTAGCTTTAGCCAATTATTTATTTTTGAAAAGCTATCTCCATTTTTTTCAATAGCTCGTCTTTTTGCATCATAATTAAAGCAAATTATTTTTCTTTTTTCTTTGTTATTTTTTACTCAATTACTTGCTCTTTCAATACATTTATCTGCATTTAATGCACGATATTTAATGTCATATTGTTTTTTATTTTCTTTATTATTAATTCTATATTCTTTGCATTTATTTTGCCATTTAATGCTGGACTTTACTTTTTCATACCAAGCTTTTTTACCAGTTAATACTTTATCTATATTTTTTAATTTACTTTTATTATTTATAGCACGTACTTTTTCTTTATTATTTTTATAATAATTTCTTTGCCGTTTATTAAAATGCTCTTTGTTGTTGGCATACTTTATTTTTCTTATTATATTTAGACATTCTCTACAAGAAGGCTGACACCCATCTTTATTACGTTTATCTGGGCTAAAATCTGATTTATTTTTAAGCTGTTTGCATTTGTTGCATATTTTGGTGTTATTATCTGTATAAGTCATTTCAATTCCTGTAAATTGATTATGATTAGTGGGAAGTAGTTAGCGCTACTTCCCATGATTATATACCTAGATTAAACCGAAAACACTTCTTTTTTATCACTCCCAGTATCTAAAGCATTATCAAGCCTATCTCTTATTTCTTGTATAGGTAATAACCTTCTTCCTACTTCACCATAAGTTTTTGATCGTAAAATTATTGTAATTGATTTTCTATTTCTCCATCCATTATCGTGAGCATATCTATCTAAAGCAGCAAGATGATTAAATGACTCAATAATAATACTTGGGTATTCTTTCATTACACTTCCATGATGAACATGACCAATATCAATATAATGAAATTCAGTTTCTCCATAATCTTTTCTAAAATCAGTAATCATTACATCAGCTAATCTATTAGGTTTACATTTGTCGCTATGATGTGTCATAACTAAAGTTTTACCCATACGATACGCAATAAATACAGAATCATTATTTAATATATTTACTCTATTAGTATGCCCATACGCAACACGTAATAACTCAGCCATCCAAATGTCATTTGTTCTACTATGATTACCTTGATTTATTATGACATCTACAAATTTAGATTTAGTAAGCGCTTTTTCAATAATAAATCGCATAACCCTAGAATAAACTTTAATCATTCTTGGAAAACGTGAGTCATAATCTAATACGTGACCGCTTGCTTCTGTTGTAGCTGAAAAGTTTTCATAATGCGTCATATCGCCTAAATCATTAATTACGACTCTTTCGCAAGCTGGTAACTCATCAATTAATATACTAATTGCTTTGCATAATTCTGTTTCAGCTATTTTTAAATCAAAATTTTCACCAACTTCATTTTTGTGCGATAAAAGACCTAAATGACCATCGCCAATTTGTATAAATGGAATAATGTCTGTTTGATAATTTAATGGTGAAGGCTGAACTTCTATTGCAGTTGCTTCTTCATAAAATGAGCCAATAGCTTCTTTTACAAATTCTAGATATTTTTGATCGTCTATACGGGTCTTTACCCATTGCCCAGACGCTTTACCTTCAGCATTGTAGTATGTAGATACACCACGCACAATAAACGGCTCTGGCGCTACTCTAGTCATGTCGTGATTGGGTGAGTAACCTGCTAGTGCTGCCTTAACTTTTAAAGCCTTGTTAGAATTATCAATTACGCTAGATGCAACATTATAAAACTTAGCAGCCTGTCTATTAGATCCTAACTCGCAAGACTTTGAGTAGTATTGCCATTGCTTGTCTGTAGCAAATTCAGCTAACTTATCATCTATCATACATATCCCTATGTTTTTGCTTATTATATACATATTTAGCATAGTATGTAGATATTATTAGCCCTACCACAATCCCTAGTATAAAAGACTCTTTGTAACACAAGATGTAGTCTATGGTATACATAATTATCATAAAATATGTATTATTTTACACACTTTTGATCACATAATCCTAGACCACGCTTTAGTAGAGTTTCAAAACCTAGCTGGATAAGATATCTTTTGCCTTCTTCATCTAATTCTAAATCTACAGTTCCACTACCATCTGGATTGTCTTTTACCTCGCCTATTATTTCTATCTTCATAATGTGTCCTATAGTTTAAAATATATACTATATATATACTATTAGTTTACTTTTGCTTGTAATTTTAAACTGTTTATTACATACAAACTTTTTTACCTGTTATAGATTAGATGCAAAGTAACATAAATGTTACCTTAACCTACTTAAAGCGACTTTTATGAACCACTTTGCAATATAGTAGCGACTAAACTGAAGTGCCTATGTAAGTAGCCTTACTATCTTTAAATTGCACTTCCACAGAGCATGGTTGTCCTTTTGTGCCATTCATTATCTTATACAGCCCAAAGCCAATAGACACTATGCAGATAAGTAGCAATGTTGCTACAACTACGGTGGCTCTATCGTATTTATTGTTCATAATATCCACCATAATATGTAATTAACACATCTAATGCTTTAATTATCTTTTTATCCTGTTTAATATCATCAGGATGCACAGATTCATTTAATCTTATTATTTGTTTTGAGTTTTTAAGATGCGACAACACAATAGAATCTAACGCATCCGATATTACATTATCATCATCAATCTCAATCGCTATCTTCATAATGACTCCCATCGTTACCGTTTTGTCCAATAATATCAATACGACTTTCATCCCATTCTACTGGCTTTTTCTTTTTACCAAAGATACGGTCAAAGCCTTCGTCAAACTTTTCTTTTTGTTGTTTGTTGCCATATTTAGACGCTAAACTATCGCCAGTTATATCATTGCTTGCCATAGGTAGACTCCATAAATTTATTGGTTTTAATAATAGGTCGTGCCATTTTATTTTCATAACACGACCCGTATGCTAGAACGGCAAATCTGAGTCCACATCATCCATAGGATCAGCCTTTGCTGGCGCACTTGAAATCTTAGTTTCTGCTTTACCACCTAGCAAGGTTACATCGTTAACACGGCACTCTAGGCTTGATTTCTCTGTGCCATCCTTGGCTTTGTATTGCCTTTGGCTAATCTCGCCTGTAATGCCTATCTGTGTGCCTTTTAGAAGCATTGGCGCTAATATCTCTGCACGTTTCCCCCAAAGATTGCAGTTTAGCCATGTTGTTGTAGCTTTATCACCGTAACCAGCAGTCAGCGATACTGAGAAATTGCATATTGCATCTTGGTTAGCTGTGTAACTTAATTTTGCGTCTTGTCCTAAGCGACCTGTTGCTGCTAATAAATTCATTTTAGTTCCTTTAGTTTAGTTGTTAAATCTGACACTTCTGTTAAAAACAATTTTACTGCTTTTTCTGTTTCAGCGATGTAATCGTCATCACGATCAACACGTACTACAAATAATGCTAGATTATCACCTACCGTTGGGCAGTAGCTAACAAAGTCACACCACTTAGCACCGGTACAAGCCATCTGCCATTGCATCTGCGGTATATACTTGCTAGGCGCTTTGCTGGACAGTAGCGTATCTATATGGTTGGCTGCCGTAGGGCATTTAATCTCTACCAATCCATCTCCTACAATACCATCTGGACTAGCACCAGACATCTCAATGCTTGGGTGATCAATAAAGCCTACCTCTGTCACAGTAACGCTTTGCTTAAACTCGTATGCTGCTCTGGCTAGTGGCTCTAGCTCAATGCCACGTTCCATGTGTGAGTTAGTAAAGGCTTCATCACGTTGCCCTGTTAGACGCTGACAAACTAGCTCCATGCGATAGTTCTTACGGCTAGCAGACTCACCTGTCTTAATGGTAGCCAATACATCTGCCACACGACTAGCTGTTACCTTGCCAATTCGTGCGTCAAACCATTCTTGCGAACCTTGTTCCATTATTTAATCCTTGGCATTGATTTTGAAAGTAAATACTTGTGACCCATTTGCTTGATAGCTTCCGCTATTTTAGCATCACGGTCTGCTAACTCTTTTTGACTTGGCGGAGTTAATCCATATAGTGATTTAATAATCATAATTTATATTCCCTTGTTTTAATCATTTCATCTGCATACTTATAAGCTGATTCTGGAAACCAGCCAATACTTGCTGGCTTAAACTCTTCATTATATTTTTTTGATTTTGCTTCTTCAAATTTAACAATTTGATAATTTGCTAATAATCCTTGTAATGCCATTGCAGCAAAATAATCTCTTAATTCAATGTTATCTGGCTTTGTCATGCTGCCATCCCTTCAAATAATGCTTTCATATCATCTTTTGCTTTTGTTATTGGTGCTGTATATGCTGGGTTAGTTTTAACTTGATTACGCACGTCTATAAACACTTTTTGCAATTCTGCCATTGTTTTAGTATTGCGTATCATAGCAACATAAGCATCTACTGGATCAAGTTCTATAGAAGGCAAATCCTCACCAGCGTAAATATATAAACCTAAACCATGTAACGCAATTGCTTTAACTAGGCATCGCTGTATTGATGTATTGATTTGAAAAGCATTTGGTACTGGAATTGTTTTGTTGTTGTTATCTAACACAGGATGGATCTGGCTTAATGTAATTCCATCTACAGTAACAGCTACCTCAACAAAGTAACCACATTCTGTTTTGCAGAACGGTAAGCCATCTGTCTTAATAACTTCCCATGTCGCTGTTGGTGATGCTTTGCGTAGCTCTGCTACAGCCCATGCCCAAGACAAATAAGTAAACTGACCTTTCTTCTCTACGTGCTGGTTTACATCTATACCGTTTAGTGTTTTAAATACTGACATTCTGATCTCCTCGTAATTCGTTTAATTCTTTATTTGCACAATCCAATAGGTACTCTAAGTATTCTTCTAGATCAATAAAATCTGTATCTTGACGATTGTCATCCATTTTAAGCTCCAATGTCATCCATTTTAAGCTCCAATCAACAAATAAGTAAAAGCCAACAAAATAACAGCTAACACAAAACAAGTTCCTTCTATTACAGGCAACCAGTTAAACTTTGGTTTGTGGTTTTTGTAATCAGTCATCTTTATTCTCCTGTTCACGTTTAGCTAATCTTGCTTCTAGTTCTTCAAAATCTTTACGCATTGCTTGAATTTCTGTGATGATTAAATCAAGTATTTCATCACGTAGATTATTTGCTGAGTTATCTGGTAGCATTGCGAGCCTCCTTTGTTTCACGGTCACATTTAGCTTTAAACAAGCAAACTGATGCTTCTATTTCTGCTACACGTGAATACACTTTCTTAACCACTTCATATTGATGAAGTAAGGCGCAAGCTAATTTGTATGAATTGTAGGTATGGTTGACTACTATACCGTTTTCTAAGATGTCCCATCTTTGCTTTGGGAACTTTGTAGATCTGATTGTGTACATTTTTATCTCCACCGTTTCTATTAAGTTGTCGCAGAATTTGCTGCGATGTGTAATAATCGCATATAATAAATACACGGTCAAGCATTTTTTATACAATTATTGAAAATAATTATGAAAACAACAGAACATCAAGAGCAGGTCGCATTAGTCACGTGGTTTCGGCTGCAATATAAGCATTATAAGTATTGTTTATTTGCGATTCCCAATGGCGGATCACGGCATATAGTCACGGCTGTTAAGTTAAAAGCTGAAGGAGTGCTTGCTGGAGTCAGCGATCTGTTCTTAATGATACCTAAAGGCGAGTATCACGGTATGTTTATTGAGATGAAGGCTAAAGGCGGTAAGCTGTCAGAATCACAGAAAGAATTTATAAAAGCAGCTAGTTTAATGAACTACAAAGCTGTAGTATGTTTTGGCTTTGATGAAGCAAAAGAGGCAATCACAAAATACTTGCAGGAAAGTAAGAATTAGTATAAAGTAACACTATCACTTGACGGTGAACAACTAGTAAGCCTTAGTCAACACTCTGCTGGTACTAGCCAGTCCGTCAACATCCCTAAAAAAGATGAGAGTGTTGTCTAGGGCTTTTTTTTGGAGCAAAGAAATGCACTATTACCAATTCAACATTGGGGACTATTATAGTCATACAAAGCATTTATCCCCTATTGAGGATATATGTTACCGCAGATTATTAGACTATTATTACTTACACGAAAAACCACTAACGAGCGATATTGCAAAATTAGCTAGACTGCTAATGCTTAATGAATATCAAGTTGAACTAATGACTGTGCTTGATGAATTTTTTGTTGTTGCTACAGAAGGCTTTATAAATCCTAGGGCAGACAAAGAGATTGAGCAATATCAATCATTTAGTGAAGCTGGTAAGCGTGGGGCTGCTAAGAGGTGGTCAAAGGGTGGTGATAAGGTGGCTATAGGGGGGCTATCAGGGGGTGTATCAGGGGCTAATGCTAACCATAAACCAATAACCACTAACCAAAAACCATTAACCAATATAAATACTAAACGCAAATTAAAACAAGTTTTTAATTATGATGATTACCCTGAGTTTTTAGAGTTTTGGTCAAGTTATCCAATAAAAGAGGGCAAGTTAGATGCGCTTAAGAGTTGGGTAGCATCATCACCGCCAATAGAAAAGGTATTGCAAGCGATACAATGGCAGACTACAAGTAAAAAATGGCAACAGGGCTATATACCAATGCCTGCCACATACTTAAACCAAGGTCGCTGGATGGATGAAGCACCTACAGAAGTATCACCATTCTAATGATTGATACAGACAAAAAGGAATAAAAAATGATAACGATAAATAAAGCAACCTTGCATAACATGGATTGCATGGAGTTGATGAAACAATATCCTGACGGTTATTTTGATTTGGCTATTGTTGACCCACCTTATCGTGATGAAAATCAACCAACAAAAGATATGAGGGCTAGGGGTAGCATGAAAACATTAGAAGGTCGCCCAACGCCTGCATATTACGAAGAATTGTATCGTGTAAGTAAAAATCAAATTATATGGGGTGCTAATAATTTTCAACTTCCACAATTCAAAGGGTTTGTTGTTTGGGAAAAAGGTATCCCCGAAGATTTTACAATGAGCATTGCTTGCAACAATTTAGGCTTTGAATTGGTGGCTTGTGAATTAGACCAAGATTACTTTAACGCAAGCGTAGAACGCATAAAGCGTGAAGCACAACAAGAAAGGTTATTTGCATGATTGAATCTGACAAAAAAGCATTTAAAGACATGGTAAATGCTGTATTTACTATTTATGGCAAACCATTACCAGAGAAAGAAGTGCTACGAGTTTGGTGGCATAAGTTAGAACGATTTGAGTTTCATATTGTTGGTCGTGCATTTGACCATTGGACAGACTCGCCTAACAAGTTGCCACAGCCAGCAGACATCATACAGCTATGCAAGCCTAGAGAAGCCGAGTATCACGCATTGCCAGCACCAATAAGCCATGCAGAAAATAAAGAGAATGTGGATAAGTTGAACAAGTTTATTGCAGACAAGCTAAAGCCCACTACGGACTACCATGCTTGGGCTAAACGTATCTTACGTAATCCGCAGAACTTTCCAGAAACATCAGTAGAAGCTGCTAGAAAAGTTTTAGGTGATAATTATGTTGTGGAAGCAAGTTGATCCGTATCACATAACATCAGGTAGCTGGACTATTGCCAAATACTTCTCACCTAACGGCACTAAGTATGGTCTGAGTCAGAATAACAAAAACTTAGGCTACTACGATACGTTAGAGAAGGCTAAACGCAACGCCAAAGATTAGTTGCATTTTTTATACAGCGTGCTATATAATAATTCTATCAACAACAGAAAGGGTTATTAATGACGCACACAGAGTTTAAAGAGTTTCGCAGCAAGACAGGCTTATCACAAAAAGAGTTTGGCAGTCGTATATTTAAGACCAGAGATAGCATTGCTAAGTATGAGTCTGGTCGCTTCACAATACCTGCTTACATTGATGTATTGTTAAAGGCTACGTTTAGTGATTTCGTGTAATGAATGGTTACAGCGTATGAAGGCGCTGGCTTTACCGGTAAGTTTCGTGCAACGGATGGTGTAAGAGTATTTACTGGCGAAATCAAAGCTGAAAAAATAGAAACGGTGAAGGTCAAGACTTCTACAGAGTCACGACAAAAAATAAAGGAAATGTTTCATGGAAGTTAAAAACTATAACATTAGCACAAGTAATCTGCCTTACTTGTTTGAAAAGATTAAGGCGCTAGATTTATCACAAGGTTATGTGGCTAACGTAACACTTAAATCACACACTCGCAATTTAGAACAAAACTCACGCTTGTGGAAGCTATACACATCGCTAGGCAATTACATTGGCGAGTCATCAGATAAAGTACATGAGCTTATGGGTTGGAAGTTTCTACGCAGTCAAAGTGTAGTCAATGGCGAAACGATTGAAGTCATTAAGAGTACGACTAAGCTAACAACAGCAGAGATGGCAGACTACCAGCGTCACATAGAAATATGGGCTGGCAGTATTGGATTTGTGTTTAATGAGGATTACTCATGATTGCAGTATTATTTGCTAGGTCTGATAGCGCATACAAAAATGATGTTGACTTTGATGTGTATGATATACATCGTGATGCAAGACAATTTTGTAAAAAAATGCCTGTATTAGCGCACCCACCTTGCAGAGCATGGGGACAGTTAAGTCACATGGCAAATCCTAGAGAAGGTGAAAAACAACTGGCATATTTTGCATTAGCTCAAGTTAGATTAAACGGTGGCGCATTAGAACACCCATCAAGCAGCAGATTATTTAAAGATGCAGATTTACCAATAGGAATGATACAAGATGATTTTGGTGGATTTACAGTTGAAATAGAACAATATGATTTTGGTCATGTGGCA
>Ga0172367_10004037_pt1 | contig 18556 bp, 17 predicted proteins | sample Lak10m_FD_114542 | JGI IMG/M metagenome (GOLD analysis project Ga0172367, IMG submission 114542) | Freshwater microbial communities from Kabuno Bay, South-Kivu, Congo - kab_022012_10m | ecosystem: Environmental > Aquatic > Freshwater > Lake | place: Democratic Republic of the Congo: South-Kivu...
AATAATCGCTGTTTTCAGTCCACAGCCAACGGCGTGCAGGGCCGCACCATGTCCGCCTACACCCGCGCCTATAATGACCAAATCGTAATCAAATCCATAACTCACGTTAGTTTCCCCGTGCGCTTCGCCTATTTATTCTCAACTTCACCAACAATGTAATCAACCCCAGGTGATTTTGGGGCTGCTAGCTCAAAATTAGATATTATGCCCTAATGAAGCCGTAAAGGTGTAGATTTTTTTACTATTATAAAGGATAGTTGAAACACATTGTAACTTTAGTGCAGGAATGAAAACGATAGAGTAGGCTAAAACCAACTACTTTATTATCTTCCGGTTGCAATAAGTTTTTTACCGCTTCTCTAGAAATGTTACCAGCAGTGCTAACAACATAATCCCAAGTCGAAAGTTTAATAAATACAAGGAATTCGGCTAGCTTTTTCCTTAAATGATTTGCCGCTATACCTGCAAATTTTGTAATAATAGATTTTAAGTCAGTAGTAAGTTTGACATTGAAAAATAGATGCATATCGTTTGTCATGATTTCCATGGGAATAATTCTCCATTTATTATCATTAACAACTTCACAGATGAATTTTGGTCATCGTTTATTTCTAAAAAGCTCAAGGAACAGCTAAATCTCAATTTTGCCTATACCTACAGGGCTTTTTTGACTATGCAAAAGAGAGTTGTTCTCTAAAAAGAGAATACTAAAAAGCCCAAATTAGTCAAGATTATAATCTGGTTTTACAACTTATGCATATCTTCTCAACCCAAAAACTTCGCTTCACATTAAGTTTTGCTGCTTTATTGCTAGTTAATCTTGCTATCAGTAGTTCATATACCCACGGGAAAAAACAACAACAAATTACCGAACATCAGCCAGAGAAACCTTTATTTTCTGAGAAATCAGAGAATTATTTTTTTACCAAACCACAATTTTTACCTAAAAAACCCCAGCCTATTGATATACTAAGCACAACTTTTGATAACTCTTTTACTGGTTCCCAAATATCTCATCAAAGTATCACTCAACAAAAAACCTCTACATCTCCGCAATATACAGCATCCATATCAGTCAGCTATCCAGTCATTGATGAGTGGCAGAATTATAAATTTAGCATTCAAGGCACTCAGGTTTTTAGTCCGGGAAAATTACCAACATCTAATATTAACTTTAACCAATCAGATTTATTAACTGTACTGATTAACACCAGAAAATATTTCCAAGATCAGGGACCAGAAGATCCAAAAATTTTCCGTAGAGGTATTTTAGATACTCAAGGCGTGACTGTAGAAGATATTATCAAAACTTTAGATTTCATGATTACTGTATTAATGGAGGATATTGGCAACAATCGCACCACAAGGTTACAAAACCCCGATTTTATTAATAACAATTTTCGAGTAATTAAATGGTCTGCTCATAATCCTAGGGAGCAGAAACAAAAACAAGTACGAGTGACAAAATATGCTGTATTTGAGCATACAGGTTCTCGGACTAAAACCTCTACTTACAATATACCAATCTACAGTTTAAAAGAAGACAAAATTGTTGATAAATTTTACACCAGATATACAAAACAGGATGTTTTATCAGGTATTTATGAGCCTGGTGGCAAAGAATATGGTAGAGTTACGGCTTTGGCTTACTTAACCCGCGATGGCTTAGAAGAAGCCTTAATGCAAGGAACCATCCTAATTAATTTTACCGATGGAACTCAAGGATTTTTTAATGTCGATAGAAATAACGGGATTTCCTATGTCCGGGGATTAAAACCCACGGCACAAAAGCGTTACTGGTACTTTAGACAAGTGGATGCTATCAAAGGCTATGGACATAATATAAACGCAAAAATTTCCATCAAGCCAGGAGTAACTTTTGCTGGAGATATCCTCAATATTGGGTTAGGTAGAATAGTCGTGATTGAACACAGTAGAGGTAAGGGCAAACATTTACAGATGGGAGTTATTGCCGATACCGGTGGGGCATTTTTACCTAATCTTTATCAACTTGATTTCTTGGCGGGAACTTTTAAGAATCGACGAGAGTTTACGCGGCATATCAGACAGTTACCAGAATATGTCACAGCATATTTTCTCGTCAAAAAATGATGACTCAAAAAACTTTAGGTCAATAATTAATCCTTTTTTTCTCATAATTTACTCCGGTAAAAATTAGGTAGATAAAATTTCTGTGAAGGTGTAGGGATAGGTTGGAGGAAATAATGATAATCCTGTTTCTTTTTCGGCACTAATGCTAGCTAGAGGATAAAAATCTTTCATAGCTTCAGGTAGAGGAGGTTCAAGCTCAATGTCGAAAACCCTTGTGGGTCCTGAACATTGGTCAAATAACCCAGCGCTTAGTTTCTCACCTTTTCCTTTTGCCCTGTGAGTACCTACGCACTTAACGATTACCTTCAAATATTCTTCTGTTAAACGAATAAAAACGAGCGCGGAGGGATTTGAACCCCCGACCCACAGAACCGGAATCTGTTGCTCTATCCACTGAGCCACGCGCCCTAAATCTATTCCATTGTAGCACAGATTTATAAATTAGCAGGGTTGACGGAAGTACTATCGCTACCAACTTCAAAATGCAGATGAAGCCCGATACATAAACCCGTACAACCCACAGCAGCGATTACTTGTCCTTGTTCTACAAATTTGCCTTCCCAAACATACAACTCCCTAACCTGAGGTAAGACAAAAGATGGGGCCAAACCCCCATTTGCCCCACTCCCTTGTGAGTAGGGAAGCTCCAACTATAGCGTTGACTGAATAGGAGTAGTTCACAACTGTTGTTTCCAACTAGCCAAGTCAGCTAAAGAGCGATCGCGATAACGTCCATAACGCTCTGGCTTACCTTTAATTTTTACCCCTAAATCCGGCAAAATGCCAAAATTAGGCGGCATTGGTTGAAAATGCTTCGGTGAAGCCGAACTAATAAATTCCAATAACGCCCCCATCATAGTAGTTGGTGGTGCTGTCAGTGGTTCTTTACCCAAAGCTATTCGCGCCGCATTGGTTCCTGCTAACCAACCATCTGCTGCAGCTGCTGTGTAGCCTTCAGTACCAATCAACTGTCCGGCCCCTAATAAAGTTGGACACTGCTTAAATTGCAAACTAGAGTAAATTAATTGCGGCGCATTAATAAAAGTGTTGCGGTGCATCACCCCCAGGCGTACAAATTCAGCATTTTCTAAACCGGGAATTAGGCGAAAAACTCGCTTTTGTTCACCCCAGCGCAGGTTAGTTTGGAATCCTACCATATTCCAAAGTTGACCAGCTTTATCTTCTTGTCGTAACTGTACCACTGCATAGGGACGTTCCCCCGTACGACCATCACACAATCCCACAGGCTTGAGGGGTCCGTAGCGCATCGTATCTTCTCCCCGATGTGCTTGTTCTTCAATGGGTAAACAAGCTTCAAAAAATTTCGCCGTTTCCCGTTCAAAGTCCTTGATTTCAGTTTGTTCAGCTTGACGAAGTTCTGACCAAAAGCGCAAATATTGCTCCTTATTCATCGGGCAGTTAAGGTAAGCAGCTTCACCTTTGTCGTAGCGTGATGCCATAAAAGCAATATCATGGTTAATGGATTCTCCCACAACAATGGGACTAGCCGCATCAAAAAAGCTGAGGTATTCCATCCCCGTCAAGCGATGCAGGTCTGCCGCTAAATCAGGACTAGTTAAAGGACCCGTTGCCAAAACTACAATTCCTTCAGGAATAGCCCGCACTTCGCCCCGTCGAAATTCAATTAAAGGATGGTTTGATACAGTTTCCGTTAAATCTTCGCTAAATTTCCCTCTGTCTACAGCTAACGCCCCACCAGCAGGAACAGCGTGTTCATCGGCTTTAGCGATTACAATTGAATTGAGTTCACGTAGTTCTTGGTGCAATAATCCTGTAGCGCGATCGCTTGCCATTGCCCCAAAGGAATTACTACAAACTAATTCCGCCAGATGTTCTGTATGGTGGGCAGGACTAAAACGTTTTGGGCGCATTTCATGGAGAATGACAGGAACTCCAGCCATGGCTATTTGCCAAGCTGCTTCTGTCCCAGCTAGTCCACCTCCAATTACTTGTATCGGTTGTTTATGCATATTCATGCTTATAAGTTCAGTTACCCAATTTCAATTTGCTGGGAATAATATGTATCAACAATCATCAACGCTCTGGTTTAACATATATTCCCTGTTATACCAATTTTCTTTCAGCTTGCCCTTACGGTAAAGTTTTATCATCCGCACAAACATCATCGGGAGGAAATACTGATGACACGCTCAAAAATAGTTGCAGTGATTACAGGTGCCATTTCTATTTTTTTAGCCATGGCCTATTTAATTTTAGTTCAATTGCTGGACTACCGGGATATGAAACCAGCCCCGATTAGTCAATTGTCACCACAACAAGTTGTATTAGCCGTAAGTTGCCATCAAGAAAAAAATTTTTTGTAAAAAATTGCACTCTTAAAATCACTTTATAAAATCTGTTAGAGACTTGAATATTCCTGTCTCTACATTTTTTACTGAGAAAACAACTTTTGACAAATTGGCAAAGAGTCAATTACATCAGTTGCTACATTAGTTGATTATTCATTAAAACTAATTAACCGAGGTCAACTAATGACAGAATTTCACCGGGAAGATAAAAACCAATTTATTTACCCTCGCAGTGCCTACTATGGTCAATTTAAGCCAGAGAACATACTGTTTAATGCAAAGCTCCAAGAATTTGCTCAAAAAGTTACCTACATCTCCAGTTTAGAAACCTCTGGGAAAATAACCCCCCAACAAGCTTATCAAAAAATAGAAACTCTTTGGCAAAACTTAAAAGGAAGCAAAAAACAACTGAATACTGGCAAACAACCAGAACCCCCCACAACACCTTGAAATTATTTAAGTCCCGGACTAAAGTCTCTGAAACTCATCTGGGGTCAGTGAAACCACTATATTTTCAGATTCTATTTGGATAATCCAACGGATGTTAGCTTGGCTGTGTGAGTTGGACTCAATTCCACGCACTATGCCAACTTTTCCGATTACGTACGCTGGACGTAATATCAAGACTTTATCTCCAAGTCGAACACTATTTGAGGTATACAATATCCCCCCTATAAATTCTACATTTTAAAAATGAAATTATACGAGTAAAAACCAGCAACTAATCTAGCTTAACTAAAATTTTCTTGTTTTATAATCTTTTCTTAACTAAGATTGTTATAAATCATGGGTCACACGTTACCATAGCAACAAAAAAATCCTCAATTGCTGACCGTGGCCTTTTCACCTGCGGACTTGGAAACAGGATTGTTTTGAGCCAGAATTATTTAAAACCGAAGTATTCATTCCACCAAAATCAACTGCCATTGGGATATTATTATGTGCCACCAGCCACCAATAATAAAAAAGCTTCCATATGATATTTTTGTTGGTAAATCACATTGATGGTAGTTAGTCGTGAAAGTTCTGAATTTTCGGTAGGATAGCTCCCATGTACTCCATTGAGCTACACCTTACAATTAAGTAATACTATGGCAACTTCCTCAACTCCCACTCAAGAAACCCCTGCTAACTGGCATATCTTGCTGGAACAATTAATGGATGGTCAATCATTGTCTCGCACTCAATCTGCTGAATTAATGCAAGGGTGGTTAACTGAGGCTGTTCCACCAGAGTTGTCAGGGGGAATTTTAACAGCACTGAATTTTAAAGGTATTTCCGCCGAAGAGTTAACGGGGATGGCTCAAGTACTACAATCCCAATCCACAGCACTCAGCACACAGGATGGGTCACCCCCGGCTGGGCTAACATCACTTAAGAATATGATAGATACTTGTGGTACTGGGGGCGATGGGTCATCGACCTTCAATATTTCCACAGCAGTTGCTTTTGTTGCTGCTGCTTACGGTGTCCCTGTTGCCAAACATGGCAATCGCTCCATGTCAAGCCTCACAGGCAGCGCCGATGTCTTGGAAGCCTTGGGAGTAAATCTGAGTGCGTCTAGTGAAAAAGTCCGAGCGGCAGTAAAAGAAGTAGGGATTACCTTCTTGTTTGCCCCTGGGTGGCATCCAGCACTCAAATCTGTTGCTGCTTTGCGACGAACTTTGAAAGTACGAACAATATTTAACTTACTGGGTCCATTGGTCAACCCGTTGTTTCCCAATGGACAAGTAGTAGGGCTATTTACTCCCAAACTTTTAACAACTGTAGCCCAAGCGTTACATAATTTGGGTAAGGAAAAAGCGATTGTCTTACATGGGCGAGAAAAACTTGATGAGGCCGGCTTGGGAGATATAACTGACTTGGCAGTTTTGTCAGAAGGCCAAGTAAAATTAACTACTGTAAATCCTCAAGAAGCAAGTGTAACAACCGCCCCCATAGGGGCACTTCGGGGTGGGGATGTCCAAGAAAATGCAGCCATTCTTAAGGCAGTACTACAAGGCAAGGGCACTCAGGCACAAGAAGATGCTGTGGCATTAAATGCTTCCTTCGCACTGCAAGTGGCGGGTGTAATTCCCTGGTTAGACCATGCTCAAGGTGTGAGTTTGTCCAGACAAATTATTCAGAGTGGTTCGGCTTGGGAAAAATTGGAACAGCTAGTCCAGTTTCTACAGAATTAACTTGTGAATGTGATTGCGGGCTAAACTCGACAACATCACGTCTGATAGTGACATCATAATTGCCAAAAAAGTCGTGACCTAATAATCCGGTTTCTAGTTCTGGTCCCGCGATGGCCACTGCTACTCTATTGACTGTCACTCCAGCAACTGCCATGGAATCAACATAACCAATGGGAAATTCTACTGTTCTAGCACTGGCAGTATTTGCCTTAGTTGTTCCCACTGGCACAACTCCCAATACATCGGCCATTTCTGGGGTGATGACCGTACCACTGGCTCCTGTATCAAGAATCATCTCAAATTTCTGTCGGTTGTTAAAGGTGACTTCCACAATGGGTGTTCCACCAATACGTCTTTTGATCGCGGCAATAAATACTTTTTTTTCCGGTGCTAGGAATGCTGATATAGGGGGAACAGGTTTTACTGGTGACTGTGGTGTGGGTGTAGGTGGAATTAGAACAGGAACCGAGGGCTGAGTTTGGTTTGGGGGAACAGCCACTAGAACACCCTGATTATTTGCCTCTACTGACGGCAGAGGGGGATGAATAGCTTGTTGTCGGGCAGCCTTGACTAAAGTACGGTATTCAAAAATTTTCCTTTGGGCTCCAGCAAACTGTGGGCTGTCCTGGGGCACTTTTCCCATGAGCCTGATTGCGTCTTGGTACTGACTGGCTACCAAGTTCCAATCGTCTGGGGATTCAGCAGACTGACTGATACTCCAAGCCCCTACAGCCTGATCTAGACCCATTTCAAAAAAACTTATTTTGGGTTTTGACGGTGGTGATGCTTTGGTTGCTGGCAATGGTTGTGCTGCTATGGGTACAACAGGAGACAACACTGCCAAATTGTCAGTTTCTCTAGAAGTTTGTCTGCTATTAGTCTCAGAAATCTGACTTTTTTGATGGCAAGCAACACCCAAAACTGCGAGGGTGCTGGAGAGAAAAATCAGGGTTGCAGGAGATAAAAACGACCGAAGCATAATTAACTTCAATTTAAAATGCGTAAGGGACTGCCAATATACTTAGGTTTTGTCACCAATGCTGACTAAATCCACGAATATCAAGTGCAGGGAGTTTCACGTGAGATAATTAGTGTTCGGAGTATTAGCTCAATTGTGGACTAAAAACAGCTTGCTATTAACTACCGACCACTTAATAAATTTAACCACCCAAAAAAATTACTCTTCCACTATAACCAAGCTCAAGCTTTGCTAAACTTCGTGGGGGAATTACTTCTTCTCAAACCAATGCTACACCCCATGTCTAATATTTAACCCTAATTTTGTTTTAATAACCTATGCCCCTACCTGACAAAATACCTGCTCTACTTGTGTTGGCTGATGGAACTTCTTATCGTGGTTGGTCTTTTGGTGCAACGGAGACCAAAATCGGAGAAGTAGTATTCAACACCGGCATGACTGGATATCAAGAAGTCCTCACTGACCCCAGTTATTGCGGTCAAATCGTCATTTTTACCTATCCTGAATTAGGTAATACTGGCATTAACCTTGAGGATGAAGAATCAAATCGGCCGCAAGTACAAGGAGCCATCGCTCGCAACATTTGTTATTCCCCCAGTAACTGGCGGTCAACACAATCCCTACCTGACTACCTCAATCGGCACCAAATACCTGGTATCTACGGTGTTGATACCCGGGCTCTCACCCGGAAAATTCGCACATTAGGAGCCATGAATGGTGGTATTTCTACATCAATTCTGGATGAAGGCGAATTGTTAGAGCAAGTACTAGCAGCGCCCAGCATGGCTGGTTTGAACTTGGCGCGTCAAGTTTCCACTCCCACAGTGTATGAATGGACAGATGCCACAATCCCTGGTTGGGAATTCAACTCGGAGTCTGTGGCCAATGGCGAAGAATGTTTTGAAGAGTCTTTTACAGTTGTTGCCCTTGACTTTGGTGTAAAACGTAATATTTTGCGTCGCCTGGCAAGTCACGGCTGCCGAGTGATTGTTGTTCCTGTGGACACACCGGCAGAGGAAATTCTCAAATACAATCCAGATGGTATTTTTCTTTCCAATGGACCTGGGGACCCAGCGGCCGTTACTGAAGGCATAGAAACTGCCAAAACATTACTGCAAACTAAAAAACCCATATTCGGCATTTGTATGGGACACCAAATTTTAGGTCATGCCCTAGGGGCGGAAACTTATAAACTAAAATTTGGTCACCGTGGTTTAAATCAACCGGCAGGACTACAGCAGAAGGTGGAAATTACTAGCCAAAACCACAGTTTTGCTATTAACCCAGATTCATTACCTACCACAATGGTGGAAATTAGCCACCTGAACCTCAATGACGGCACTGTTGCTGGTCTACGTCATAAGTCTCTGCCCATATTCTCTGTTCAGTATCACCCGGAGGCTAGTCCTGGACCTCATGATGCTGACTACTTATTTGAGCAATTTGTCCAAGCTATGCGAACAGCGCGGTAAATTTATATAAAATCATGACACTATCACATTGCCCCACAGTCTAAACCTCTGAGCAATTCCTGCTCTTGCATAGGAAATTTCTTCAGTTTTTGATTGATCTTCGTTTTGCAGAAGGTGAGACGCTTCTTTTGCCTCAAGCTACTACAGCTAAGGTAAGGTAAAAAGAGAAATGGGTAATCAAGGGAATAATGGCAGAAGCGATTAATCATGTATCTACCCATTCCGCTACTCCCGTTATCCCAGCGGATCGTAGACAACTTGTGTTAAAACCGTCTATACTCGAGCGTTCACATTAACCATGAGGAGGGAATTATTGCTGAACCACTAAATCTAACCGTGAGCCTGAGAGGCACTCGCGAAGCCCGGGATAACTGTCAGCTATTCCGCCTCACAGGTTTGTTAGACGCATTTTCTGAGCCGACGTTTCGCAAGGTACTTGGCAATAAAATTGAAGATGGTCCCAAGAATATTATCCTGGATCTCTCACAAATTGACTTTGTTGATAGCTCCGGATTGGGTGCTCTGGTGCAGCTAGCTAAACAAGCTCAAACTGCCGGCGGTACTTTGCAAATTGTCACAAATGCCCGCGTCACTCAAACGGTCAAGCTTGTTCGCTTAGAAAAGTTTCTAGCCCTGCAAACTTCAGTTGATGCGGCTTTAGAAAACATCAACAAGTCTTGATCCCTTGACCTAAAAAGGTGTACTCAGCAGTGCGAGATTATGTGTCAAGGAATCCTCGCTTCTTCAGGATACATCTGGCCGACGGAGGGTTACACCCCGCATTTTAACGAAATAACAAGGTTTTTAGCAGGCGATGGCATGAGGAAAATTGCGCCTCTAACCCGTAAAATCGCTAAGGTGAGGTGTGATGCTCCTGAATAGCTGGCGGACTCCTCCAAGACGAGGAAGTATGTCAAATCTGGGTGGCTAAATCTTTAGTAACTCTGACAAGTAACCTCTCTCACTAGGAGAGAGGTTTACAAATGGCGAACCCTTGTCGGAAAACTACTTACTTCACCGATGAGTAGTGCAGTAGGTTTGAATTTAGTAGTGAATGCCCGGCAAGTGAATAAAATAATCTGATACTTTAATATAATAAAGTACCTATTCAGATAAATTACCAATGAAAAAAGTTAAGATTGGTAAGTAATGTTTTACAGTATCCATTATGTTAGGTGTACCAACATCACTGGGTGCAGAAGTAATAAATAAACTAAATCTTTCCGAAGATGCCTGCCAACTGTGGTCCGTTAACGAATGATGAATTTGTGACATCGAAGGAAAAGGAGCTATTGGATGGACAAGATGAAGGGCTTACGCCTGGTTTGTCTTGGAATGAAGCATTGTTGGCAACCACCAGAACATTACCTCTAAAAATTTCTCGGTCACAAATACAACAAATTTCGCCTTTGTCTTTGGCTTATATAGGCGATGCAATTTATGAATTATATGTTAGGATGTTCTATCTGTTGCCAATGCAGCAGACAAAAACCTACCACTGTTTGGTAGTAGAACAGGTAAGAGCCGAAACACAAGCGCTACATTTGCGATCGCTGATTCCGCATCTGACACCAGCCGAGTTAGAAATTGTCCGTCGAGGGCGTAATGCCTCTTCAGGACGACCTAAGCGGGTTGATCCCAAAATTTATCAACAGGCAACAAGTTTAGAAGCCTTAATTGGCTACCTTTATCTCACCGATTCCCAACGCTTAACCGAGTTATTGCAAAAACTCCATCTAGAGAAATAGTGAATGACTCAACCTCGTGATGGGAAACTCAGCACGTGGGGTTCAGTAAGTTCAAAAAATCCCAATGTCCAGACAATAAACTATACCCACAACTTATATGACTAGTAAACCGAGGAAAATCCAAACCCCTAGCGAGCCTAATCGTGGGCAACCACTAAAACTCAAGAGCAAGCGTGTTATTCCCAGTTCTATTCGCAGTCCCCGTGTCAGCGATAGAGATAAAAAGCCTGTTTCCAGAGGCACAAGCAAACATCGCATTGACCCGCCCTCATCCCCAGCATTAAAACCAGCAGAAGATAGCGATCTCATCTACGGTCGCCATCCAGTTCTCAGTGCTTTAGAAACTGAGCGGAGACTAAACCGCATTTGGATCACTACTCGTCTGCGTTACGACCATCGCTTTCATCATTTACTCATGCAAGCCAAGGAAAATGGCACGGTTATTGATGAAGTAGAGCCAAAACGCTTAGACCAAATTACTGATAGAGCTAATCACCAAGGGATCGCCGCCCAGGTGGCCCCCCACGAATACATTGAGCTGCCCGATTTGATTGCACAAGCGAAATCTGTTACTGACCCCGTAATTGTAGTAGCTGAAGGAATTACTGATCCCCACAATTTGGGAGCAATTATTCGCACTGCTGAAGCAATAGGGGCTCAGGGATTAGTGATACCCCAAAGAAGGGCATCGGGAATCACTTCCGCTGTGATGAAAGTGGCAGCAGGTGCTTTAGAACACTTTTCTGTAGCTAGAGTGGTTAACCTCGGCCGGGCTTTAGAAGAATTGAAAGAAGCTGGTTTTTGGATTTATGGTACTGCTAGCACCGCCAGCGAACCTCTGCACACAATTAGTTTCAGTGGCCCTATGGTTCTGGTAATCGGTTCAGAAGGGGAAGGGCTGAGTATGCTCACACAGCGCTCCTGTGATGTTTTGGTTTCAATACCACTCCTGGGCAAAACCCCTAGTCTCAATGCCTCGGTGGCGGCAGGTATGGCGCTTTATGAAATCTATCGCCAACGGTCGTTTAACACTTTGTACCTAGATAAATTACAAAAACCTCTTTAAAAAAAGAGAGTAACAGAGTATAAAGAAATGTAAAAGAAAAAACAACACCATATCCTTTCCTTTAATATCCAGTACCACATTGATAAATTGGCGACAACCATGCAAACGATTTGGAATCACCTGAAGGAATCATTGATTAACACATTTCACAACCTAGGCCTAGCTTGGTGGGTGGAAATTGTGACGCAAAGTCCCCGTTGTACCTACTACTTCGGGCCATTTTTGAGTTCTGCTGACGCCAAGGTAGCTCTCAAAGGCTACATAGAAGATTTGGAGGTCGAAGGAGCACAAGGAATAGTCGTGAATGTTAAGCGCTGTAAACCAAGCACTTTAACAATTGCCGAAGACTTGGGGGAAAGGATTGACCGCAAAGTAAAGCCTGTCTTTAGCGGTCAGATGTAATTAGGATTGAAAGGCTTCCACAGTTCTCAAGCTAAACTTGAGAACTGTGGTAGAAATCTGATTGCCATAAACTGGATGTTTCACCAGCACATTCTTCAACCCAGAGGTGTTGAATCCTGCAATAAAAATTTACAATTTTTGCGTTTTACCCAGATAAAGTTCATTGTCTATTAAGAATAGAGTCATTAATTGCTCAAATTTTGTGTCACCGACGCACAACTTGGACAGTCAACAGTCAACAGTCAACATTTCAAATTTGCTAGATATTATTTACAATAGTTTTTAGGCGAAGTGCTAAGAAAAATTTTCTTATGTTACAGATTGAAAACCTGGCGCGATATTATACGAAAATTATACGAGAAAAACTTAGTTTATTGAAGATATAGATGCCATGTTAAGAGGGAGTAATAAATAATAGGTTTGCCTCTGAGCCACAATATTTGTGCCTTTTGGTATATGACTTGATATGGTGAAAACTTAAAATGGAATTATGGCAAGAATCCTAATTATTACTTGTAACCACAGATAAACGTAAGTTTTGAACGTAGAGACATTGTCAAATATGGAATGTTTTCCTGCGGTGAGTACGGATCAGTTTATCTGTGGTTTTTTCGCCATAATCTTTAAAAATTGCTAATTGATATAAATTTAACTCGTTAGAAATTAGGAATTATTTTTGTGATGGAATAAAGTTAGAGGACAATTCAATGACTACAACTCTTGTAGACGTTAATTCTCTCCAATCTTTGTTGGGTAAAGATGCAGAAAACCTACTCACTTACAAAGCAAAAGTTTCTCAGGATTTACTACATTTGCCAGGTGCAGATTTTATAGATCGAGTTTGGATAAATAGCGATCGCCATCCTCAGGTTTTGCGTAATCTTCAGCAACTTTACTCTTATGGTCGCTTGGCAAATACTGGCTATGTGTCTATTCTACCAGTAGACCAAGGGGTTGAACACTCCGCTGGTGCATCCTTTGCCCCTAACCCAATTTATTTTGATCCAGAAAATATTATCAGGTTGGCGATAGCAGGAGGTTGTAATGCTGTTGCTACGACTTTAGGAGTATTAGGAAGTGTTTCCCGTAAATATGCCCACAAAATCCCCTTCATCGCCAAAATTAACCATAACGAATTGTTAAGTTTTCCCAATCAATATGACCAGATCATGTTTGCTGATGTAGAACAAGCTTGGAACTTGGGTGCAGTGGCGGTAGGGGCGACAATTTACTTCGGTTCAGAGGAATCTACTAGACAAATTCAAGAAGTTAGCCAAGCTTTTAAATACGCCCATGAATTAGGTTTGGTAACAATGCTTTGGTGCTATTTGCGTAATAGCACTTTCAAACAGGAACAAGATTATCATGTTGCGGCTGACCTCACCGGACAGGCAAATCATTTGGGGGTCACCATTGAAGCAGACATTATTAAACAAAAGTTACCTGAATGTAATAATGGTTACAGGTCAGTAGCTCAAGCAACTAATAAAAGTTACGGTAAAACCGATGAACGAGTTTACACAGAATTGACAAGTGATCACCCCATTGATTTGACTCGTTATCAGGTGCTTAATTGCTACTGTGGCCGTGGGGGACTAATTAGTTCTGGCGGTGCATCTGGTCAAGATGACTTTACCGAAGCCGTTCGCACAGCAGTTATTAATAAGCGAGCTGGTGGTACTGGTTTAATTTCTGGGCGCAAAACCTTCCAGCGTCCCTTTGAAGAAGGTGTGAAACTGTTTCATACAATTCAGGATGTTTATTTGTCGCCAGATGTGACTATAGCTTAGGAGAAGGTGGATAAAGACGCGATAAATCCTGTCTGTACAAAAGAAAAACTAGTTACTATTGTTTTTAATTTGGCGTAGTCAGATAGTTTTATTGGTGAACTATACCATAAATGATTGGGTGTGATTCAGAAATGTTGACTGTTGACTGTTGAGTGTCCAAGTTGTGGGTCGGTGATAGAAAATTTGAGCAATTAATGACTCTATTCTTAATAGACAATGAACTTTATCTGGGTAAAACGCAAAAATTGTAAATTTTTATTGCAGGATTCAACACTTCTGTGTGTGACTATATCTGATTATATTTTTGTTATTTAAAATAAATACTATTTATATATAGATAACCAGCCTAGAGGAAGACGTTACTTCAATAAATACTTTCCTAAGATTCAAGCATTTAGGAAAGTATTAGGAGATGGCTTTTCCCATGTTGGAAATTCAAAAAAATTCTCACAATATTCATAAATGGCATCATCAATTAGTGATAGTACTAGTAGCTGGTTTATTGTGGTTTATGACCTTACCTACTGCTGTAGTACAGGCTGCTGGTTATTATCAAGGAAAAAACCACAATGCAGAAATAGCTAAACCTTATTATGCCACCAAAGAACGTAAAATTCTCATAGAAACAGAACCAAATAAACCCTACTACTCTACCAAAGAAAGAAAAAAAGAAAGAGTAATTATTAAGACACCAGCAACGAAAGATCACGCTATTGAAAGTGGTAAAGGAGTAGAACAAATGACACATCAGGATTAATGACTGTGTAATAGCAATTCACAAAATGTTGGCAACAGAGGTAGGTTGGTTTGAAAGCAGTGAAATTCAACAAAATCCCCTTTGTTGGCGTTGAATTTCCTTGGGTTACTCTTCGATAACCCTGGGCCTAGGTTCCACAACCAAACCTACACATATGTTCTATTATCTTTGATAATTAGTGTGAGGGGTTGAAAATAAGCTTATGTGCTTGATGGAGGCTGCACTTTTCAAGAATTGGAAAAAGACAAGTCTCGGTAGGGATTGTGAGATATCCTTAGATAAGTGAGAGATTTGCCAAATAAACTAAGAATGAAGCTGGCAGCACGAGTAAGTAAGGTGACACCTTCTTTAACCTTAGCCATCGCAGCTAAAGCTAAGGCCATGAAGGCTGAAGGAATAGACGTTTGTAGTTTCAGCGCTGGAGAACCGGATTTTGACACCCCAGACCACATCAAAGCCGCAGCAGCGAAAGCTTTGCAGTCAGGTAAAACCAAGTATGGACCAGCAGCTGGAGAACCAAAGTTAAGGGAAGCGATCGCCCATAAACTGAAAACTGAGAACGGTCTTGATTATCAACTAGAGAATGTAATTGTTACTAACGGCGGTAAACATTCTCTATTTAACCTCATGGAAGCCCTGATTGATCCGGGTGATGAGGTGATTATCCCGGCTCCCTACTGGCTAAGTTACCCAGAAATGGTGACTTTAGTTGGTGGTAACCCAGTAATTGTAACCACAGATCCAGGGACGGATTATAAAATTACTCCGGAACAACTACGTCAAGCAATTACACCGCAAACAAAATTATTTATTCTCAACTCCCCATCCAATCCCACGGGGATGGTTTACACGCCAGATGAAATTAAAGCACTAGCCCAAGTAGTAGTAGATGCAGATATCTTTGTGGTGTCGGATGAGATTTACGAAAAGATTCTCTACGACGGTGCAGAACATCTCAGTATTGGTTCCCTGGGTAAAGAAATTTGTGACCGAACCTTAATCAGTAACGGGTTTGCTAAAGCTTATTCAATGACTGGTTGGCGACTGGGTTATTTAGCTGGGCCAGTGGAGATTATTCTCGCTGCTAGTACTATTCAAGGGCATAGCACATCCAATGTGTGCACCTTTGCCCAATATGGAGCGGTGGCAGCTTTAGAAAGTCCCCAAGACTGTGTAGAATCAATGCGCCAAGCTTTCGCGAAACGGCGACAAGTGATGTTAGATAGACTCAACGCCATTCCTGGATTGAGTTGTGCTAAACCAAATGGCGCTTTTTATCTGTTTCCAGATATTAGCAAAACAGGTCTAAAGTCCCTGGATTTTTGTAACGCTTTGTTGGAAGCACAGCAAGTAGCTGTAATTCCGGGAATTGCCTTTGGTGCTGACCAAAACATTCGCCTGTCTTACGCCACTGATATGGACACCATTGAAAAAGGGATGAATAGATTGGAGAAGTTTGTTAGTTCCCTGATTTAGGAGTGCGGATTTAATTAAGTACACAACCTCACCCCCTCAACTTTATTGTTATCCAGAAGAGAGGAGACGTTAACAAAAGTCAATGGTAGGGTGAGGTCAAATTGTAATTTACGTATTTGCAATGTCTCGCCCAAAACGTGACCTCAGACCAGGTTTTTGCTACCACATCACTACCCGTTGCAACAATAGGGAATTTCGCCTGACACATCTGGAATGTCGTGAAGTCTTGCTCTATGCCATAAAAAAGGCACAACACAAGTACGGCTTTAAGCTGTATGCGCTGTGCATAATGTCAAGTCACGTTCATTACCTACTGGAACCAAAGCAGCCAGAGGAACTACCCACAATCATGCACTGGCTCAATTGGTACACTGCTATGTGCTTCAACCGGATGTTGAACCGCACAGGACATTTTTGGGAAAAGCGGTATCACAGCATCGGTTTTGCTAATACAGATCAGCGACGGGTTTTAAATACTCTGAGATACATTCACGCTAATCCTAAAGCAGCCGGAATGTATCAAGGCTTTTTTTACGAATTCAGCAACTATGGCACTCATGACCGCTTGAGCAATGATGGCATCACGCAATGGCATCGGGCATTCCTACTACTAGGGCGAACTTTGGAGGAGTGCGCGGCTAAATATCGGCGGTTTTGTCAGAAATACATACCAAAAGCAAAACCAGACAAGAAAAGTTATTGGGGGAGTCGCTTTTTGCCATCGGTGATGAAGGTTGGGAAGGCGAAAAAGTCTTCCCCTGGGCAGATGAGTTTACCTTGGGACAAGCAGAGAGTGACGGAATCTACGGAGGTGCATGAGGTAGCAACATTAACCCAAATTTATTCAGGCGAACTGCTATCTACCCTCAGTGCCAGGTATCGGATTTATGAAATGTTGATTAATGCGTGGGAAAGGAGGCTGTGATAAATGTTTACAAACTTCGGAAAGCGTTAAATGTTACAGTTTACAAGTCTCGATGCGAGAGAAGAAATCCTAAATGTCGTATGCGATGCGAGAGCATTCCTTTCATTACAAATCGTAGCGGGAGGTTTCCCGACTTTTCCGATAAATACCATCCTTTCTCCACCCATTCATCACGCGATCCAACGAATCCTTTCTCCACCCATCCTACGCGATCGCAAAATTTCCCCCAAGCTTCTTGGCTATAGCTTCCGTCTAGCTTACCACCAACGCTCAAGTAAATTTCTTTTTGCACGCTGAAGCCAAACTTCCCACCGCTATATTTTAGCCACAACTTGTCTATTGTGTGAAGGTCGGTACAGGGAAAGTTTAATAATTCTTCTGTTCTCAACCAGTCGCCTGGCTCACGTCCTACAGCCTGAAGCATTACCAGATAGGTTTCTGTGTCCGCTTCTTGCAATTGTTGGGATTTTAAGTAGTCCCGGAGTTTGGTATAGTCTATACCTCTTTCTGAACTGAGGTCATCTTGTGTTCCTGGGGAAACTTGTAGGAGTTTATCTACATCAACTTCTGCAAAACTATATTCATCTTTAATAACCATGCTCTCTGATTTTGGTTCGAGATATACAGCAGGAGAACGCAGCAGTTCCACTAGTTTTTGATACCCACCCCAGTATTTTGTAGTTTCATTATATGGGCTAAAATCAGCAGGATTTTTGAGGGCACCATGCTGCAAATTTTTGAGTAGCTGACGGTCGCTATTTAAATCAATAATCAATCTAGGGAATTTTAAACTGATAGCTGTAAACTTCCCTAACTGCTCTAATGTTAAAGATTTATAAGAAATACTTGTGGATTCATCAGTTAATTCATCAAAGCAGCCAGTATTACTGGCTATATAAGTTTTAAGTCTAAACAAATTAATAAACTGCTTTAAACGCCGGGGATTATAATCTAAAACTGGGGCAATCATTAAGATAATATCCCGCACCTTTTGGGAATCTTCTGTGACTTCAATTTTTAATTCTTCACGACGTTTTAATATTTTTTGTCTTTGTGTTGATGTAGTGGGAGTTTGTGGTATTGGTGTTTCTGGTTCTGGTTCGTCTTTTGCTGGTGTAATTATACGCTGAAAAACGGATTTTAGGAATTTAGCAATCTTTTGTCGGTGGGAATACCAAAAACTATCTTTCTTTCTTTGTGGTTGAGAAATCTTGACTAGGAAACGCTCAAATTCAGATTGAGTAGGTTGTGGAACTTGAAAAGGTATTTGGATAAACTTTTCCAAAAAAGCATAACCATATTCCATACTCTTTCTAAAT
>Ga0172367_10004038_pt1 | contig 18554 bp, 15 predicted proteins | sample Lak10m_FD_114542 | JGI IMG/M metagenome (GOLD analysis project Ga0172367, IMG submission 114542) | Freshwater microbial communities from Kabuno Bay, South-Kivu, Congo - kab_022012_10m | ecosystem: Environmental > Aquatic > Freshwater > Lake | place: Democratic Republic of the Congo: South-Kivu...
ATAGAAACGGATCATGTCGGGAACGTAGGCATAGGTCGCCTTGTCGTCAGCCACCCCGGTGCCAACCGCGTTCACCAGGGTCACGTTCCCGGCACGATACGCGCGCATCAGGTCGGGGACACCGAGGATGGAATCGCGGCGGAAAAAACGTGGATCGAGGAAGTCGTCGTCGATGCGGCGGTAGATCACGTCGACCTGCACCAGCCCACGCGTCGTGTGCATGTAGACCCGGTCGTTCTCCACGAGGAGGTCGCGCCCCTCGACGATCTCGATGCCCATCTGCTGAGCGAGGAAGGTGTGCTCGAAATAGGCGCTGTTGAATTGGCCCGGCGTCAGAAGCACGCACACCGGGGTATCCTGTTGTCGCGGAGAGACGGAGCGCAGAGTCTTGAGCAACTCTGTCGGATAGTCGGCGACCCGCTCGACGTTGAGTTTCCGATAAAGGTCGGGAAAGGTCCGCTTCATCGCGAGTCGATTCTCGAGCATGTAGGAGACGCCCGAGGGGCAGCGCCCGTTGTCCTCCAGCACGCAATAGCGGCCGTCGTTGTCACGGATGAGGTCGGTGCCGCAGATGTGAATATAGGTATCGTGCGGCAACTTCACCCCGGCGAACTCCGCACGATTGTGTTTCGAAGTCTTGATCAACTCTTCCGGCACGATCCCCTCCTTGAGGATGCGACGGTCGGAATAGATGTCCTTGAGAAACAAGTTCAGCGCCTCGATCCGCTGCCGGAGGCCCTGTTCGATGGTTGCCCACTCATCGGCGGGAATGATGCGGGGAAAGGGATCAAAGGGAAAGATCCGCTCCGTCCCCTGCCCGTCCGAATAGACCGTGAAAGTCACCCCTTGCTTCAGGAAGGTCCGCTCGAGCGATCGGAGGCTCGACTTCATGCGGTCGTCCGAGAGGTTGGCGAAGTAATCCGCCGTCTCCCGGTACATCGGACGGATGGAGTGATCCTCCCTCGCGAAGCTCTCATCGAAGAAACCTTCCACTTCATACTGCTCGAACCGCTCTTTCACTCCTCTCTTCTGAGCAGATTGGATGCCAACCCCTAAACGGCAAAAATGATCCCTCCCCGGCCGAAACGAGGGAAGAATCCAACCCAACGCCAGTTCCCGTTGATTCCATCGCGGCAAAAAACAGGTGACCGGCGACCGTCCGCCCTCACCAAGCGGCCCGATAGACGGCCTCGAGCATCGCGGCATCGACCGCCACCGGATTGAAACGCGCCGTCCACTGGGCGGCAGCCTCTTCGGCGAGGCGTGGGATCATGGATTCTTCAACACCGAGATCGCGCAGTGACAAGCCCATCGAACACGCCGCCAGATGGACGCGGACCCGGTCAGCGAGATCCCCCTCGTGGAGCGAATCATAGATCGCCGCGGCGTCGGGATCACGACGGTTGAAGTCGATGGCATGCGGAAGCATCGTCCCCACCGCCTGACCGTGGACGGTCCCGTAGTGGGCGGTCAAGGGATTCGCGCAGGAATGGGCGATCCCGAGCATGGAATTCTCGATCGCAGTCCCGGCGAAGGCTGCCCCCAGCAACATGCGGGCGCGGGCCTCGAGATCCCGGGGCGCCTCCAGCACCTGAGCAACACCCGCGTCGAGCAAACCCCACGCAGCCCTCGCATACGCCGCCGAGACGTCGTTGCGCTTGTTGCAGACCGCGGTCTCGAGCGCATGGGCGATCGCGTCGATACCAGTATGCGCGCTCACCGCAGCGGGCATCGTCACGGTCAGCTCGGGATCGAGAATCGCGACAGCGGCGGCGCATTTCGGATCGCCGCAGGCCATCTTGGCGTGGGTCTCCGCATCGGCGATCAGGGCGAAACTCTGACACTCACTACCCGTCCCGGAAGTCGTGGGAACGGCAATGAAGGGCAGCATGGGCTTGGTCGCCTTGCCGACACCCCAGTAGTCGTGCATCCTGCCGCCGTTGCTGAAAATGAAATTACAGCCCTTCGCGGTGTCGAGGCTCGATCCGCCACCGAGCCCGACGATCACCTCGATCGCCTGCTCCGCTGCGAAGGCGGCACAGCGATCAACGTCGTCAGTCGTGGGATTCTCATGAACCTCGGCGAACACAGCTCCCTCCACGCCCTGGCCTCCGAGAGCTGACAACGCCCTTTCGACAAAGCCGGTGCGCGCGAGACCCGGATCGGTGACGATGAGTGCCTTCGTCGCTCCGAGACGGCGCACCTCGACTCCGAGCGAGTCGATCGTGCCGGGGCCGAAAACAACGCGCCCCCCGGCGCTGTGACGGAAATCCACCACCCAATCGGGCAGGTCCATTCCCGCGCAGAGGGACTCGATCGAAAGAGGGCCAGCCGACATCGCAGAGACCCTAACGTGTCACGCAATCTCCGCAATCTGGAAAGAACGGCGCGTATACAGGAACTCAAACAAGTTGCCTTCGTGAGGCTGGTCCCACTTGATCCGGTTCGTCGGCACGTTGCCGATGTTGAGACGGTCGATGTGCGGGCAGTCGAAAAGTTGGTTGATCCACTCGAGATCCTTGGTCACCGCAGTGACGACGAGGGAATATCCGATCTTGTCGAGAATTTCCGCCTGTGGGCATTCGACGACGCTGGCAAAGGGAAAGAGAAATTCCCGGATGGCCAATTCCTGGTCAAAGGAATCCGCGCGGATGATCGTCGGCTGGAGGTAATTCATCCCATCGCGCTGCTGGAAGCGTCCGCCCTCGCGGAACTGCGCTGTCACATCCACGGCACCACCTGCCTTCAGCCCCTTCTCGACCGCCTCATTGATCCACTCGGCGAACATCGGATTCGCAAATCCGGAAAGCTTGGCATTCGGATCGTCCTGGGCGAGAGGCTTGATCTCGGCGAGGCGCTTGGCCAGGGCGGTGGCGATCGCGTCACCATGACGGGGCACGACAATGGTCGAGGTGCAGATACAACTGCGGCCGGAGTTCGCCGATACCGATTCGACGAGGGAATCGAGATAGTCCTCCCAATGATCGACTTCGTCCTCGCCAATGAGGAACTTCGAGTATCCGGTGCCGTGCACCTCGACGCGGGGATCGTGCTCGTATTGCTTCACGGTCGAATCATCGCCAAAGAGCATGACCCGACCAGAGCGACGGATGATGGTCCCCGACCCGTCGTGCTGGGTCGGATAGAGGCTGAACGCTTCCGCGGGCGCGCCGGCTTTGATGAAGGCTTGAATGATCCGCCAAGGGGTCCAGGGCTCTTCACGGCCTGGCTTGAGAAGGACCGGCACTTTCATCGCGATCGCCGGAATCCAGAGAGCATTGACCGCCGGCGAGTTGCTCGGCAAGATCACGGCGAGTTCGTTCGTCGTTGCCGAGAAGCTCACGGGAGCCCCTCCCTGCTCCCCGTAGCCCTTGTCGAGAACGGCCCAGTCGAGCCCGCGGGTGAGTCCCCGGAAGATCGTGTCGATGTCGGCGAAGATCCCGCCGAGACGCTTCATGTTCATGCGGATGAGTGCGTGGGGAAGACCGCTGGTCGAGGCAAGGGACAGGACGTAGTCCTCGGGCGTCTGCATCGCGCCCTCGGTGCCGACCGGCAAGGCGTCGTTCAGGAACAGTTCGCCGGCCCGCTTCGTGATGTCGACGAGATCTTGGCAGGAGAATTTCTTCAACGCCGCCCGGGCCGCTCCCATTTTGTGGAGATCATATTTGATCATGTCAGCGCAGGCGAAGCTGATCTCGGCGGCGGCCTGATCCGTGCCGAGTTTCGGCACGGTTTGCACGTCGAGAGACTTGTGCACACGGCCTTGGCGGAGGATGGGAATATGGGGAGCGCTCATAGGGTCGACTTGGTTCTTGACCCGTTTTCCATCGGTCTCGCCTTCGGGTCTTGTCGAAGGCGGAGGAACGATCTCATCGGGTCGAGTCTTGGGGTGAGAAGGAGGTAAGAATAGGAAGGAGGGTTGGAATCAGTAGACCCCCTCGATCACCTTGCCGGTGAGGGCGCCGAACGGACGGACGTCACCGACCCCGTCCCACGGATACTTCGCGTGAGGCTCGCGTCGGATCGCCTCGTCGCGCTCGAGGAAGCGCGGCATGAAAAACTCGTGCGAGAGAGTGGTCAGCTCGACCCGTCCGTATTCGCCGTAGCCCTTGGTGATCTCGGTCTTCTCCGGATCGACGATGCGGAGGACGGCGCGCGGCTGCGGCGCATAGTAGGTCACCGAATAGTTGTTCGCCTTGAGTTCCTCCGGAATGGAGACGGCGAGACCCATGAGAGTGTTGCCGTAGGTCGGCACGAACTGCGCCTTGTCCTCGAGCACCTCCTCTTGAAGGAAACGAACGTATTCCGGGGTCATCGAGGTGCCACCGCAGAAGCATCCTTTGATGCCGTGACCAGAGATGGAAATGCGCTCGCCGATCGACGCGAGGAGGCGTGGCGTCGTGAAGATGCACTGGATGTCGCGGTGCTTGATGATCTCCACGGCCTGCTCCATGACGTGGGCCTGGTAACGCTCCGCCTCCTCGAAGGCTTTGCGGGCGATCACCTTTTTGACCCAGCGGGGATCGCAGTCGACGTGGTAACAGCTGCCGCCCCGGAAATTCGCGAGATGCTCGACGGCAAGACGAAGTCGGCGCGGACCGGTCGGCCCGACCATGATCCAGTTGCCGCCCTTCGGGAAGAACTCGTCGCTAAGCTGGTGGGAGAACTGCTCGTAATCGTGTTTGTAGTCTTCCCAACCAACACGCTGTTTCGGGAGCCCCGTGGTGCCACCGGTCTCGAAAACGTTAAAGGGACGCCCCTTGTAGGCATTCGGCACGAAACGCTCGTTCTTCTCGTCGCGCAGCCACTCGTCCTGGAAGTGGGGGAACTTGACGATGTCCTCGTAGGTCTTCACCTCCTCGCGCGGATCCCACCCCGCGTCCTTTTTCCAATCGAGCCAGAAGGGACATCCGGTTTCTTCGCTGAAGTGCCACGCCATCATTTCGCGGACGCGTTCGTCGAGTTGTGCTTTGGCTTCGTCTGAGGTCATGGTCTTTAGTTAGAGCGGTTTTGAGAGAGGGTTGGGGATCAAGCGAACGGGAGGGCTTGGGACATTCACACGAAAAACTTACGAATGGTCTCGTCAGCCGGTTTCTTCGTCAGGAGAGAAACCGATACGAGCGAGGCTGCCGAGACCGCGAGGATGATCGCGACAGGCATCAGCCCAAAGATGAGAGTCTCGTCGCTCGCCGCACCGGCGGACTTGGGGGCGATGATATCGCGGTAGAAGAGGAGGCACCACACAACCGCAGTCGAGACGACACAGGCATAGGCTCCAGCGGCGGTGGTCCGCTTCCAGTAGAGCGCGGCGACCACGAGAGGAAAGAGACCCGCAAACCCACTGAAGCACCAAACCCCCAAGTCGAAGACATGGGCACTGTTCATCAGCGCGAGCGAAAGCAGGTAAGTCACTCCGACCACGCCGAGGATGAATCCCCGCGCGATCCAGATCTTCTGGCTGTCGGTGAAGCGCTTCGCCCCGAATCTCCGAACCATGATGTCGTTGGTGAACATCGTGCCCAGACACATGAACTGGGAGTCGAGTGAAGACATGATCGCAGCGAGAACACCCGCCCCGACGAGACCGGAGAGGACGGGAGAATGGACGAGTTGACCGACCATCCGCCCGAGAACCGAATTCGGCGACTGGCCCTCCCCAGGGGGACCGAGATAGGCCGACGCCCAGATCCCGATGAGGACACAGGGCAGCCAAACGATCATGATAAAGACGGGATGGGCCACCACCGTCAGCTTGAAGCTCCTGGCACTCTTGGCCGTTAGCCAATGCTGAAACAGGTGGGGGAACATCCCGACGGAGAGCGGGACCAGCGCATAGCTGAGGAATTCGAGCTTGCCCATCATGCCCTCGCGAGAGAGACGAGCCGAGCCGAAATCACTCGCCGCGACACTCTCGCTCGCCGCCTTGAGCCCCCCGAGGCTTTTCGAAATCATGTAAAAGGCGATCACCCCGGTAATCATGAACACCATTGTCTGGAACGTGTTGGCCCAGACCGCACCGCGGAGACCACCGAAGAACACATAGAAGAGCACGATCAGACAAATCACCCCGCTGCCGAGCCAAGGCGGGATGCCGCCGCTGAGCGGGTGGGGATCGCCGTTTGCCAGGGATGGCATCGGAAACGCCGCCGGGAAGAGCCCCGCCGTGGTCGGTTGAATGAATTTCCCGGCGGCGATGACGCCGACAAGGAGGTAGGGGATCACGAGAAGAACGAGGATGGGGAAAAGCAGGTAACCCAATCCCGGAGACTCGAAGCGATCGCGGAAAAACTCGCACTGGGTGACGTAACCGTGCCGCTTCCCGATGGCCCAGAGCTTGATGCCAACGGCAAAAAAAACGGCGGAGTGCATCAACCCCGACCACGAAGCCATCAGTCCGTAGACCCCGATGCCGCTGGTGTAGGACTTCGCGGTGGAGCCGACGATCGCGAATCCGGTCATCGTCGTGCCGAAGATCGACATCAAAAGAAGAAAGGGGCCGACCGAGCGGCTCACCACGAAAAAGTCGGCGCTGGTCCCCCTGAAAAAACGATTGCTGACGAGACCCAGCCCGATGAGGAGAGCGAGATAGGCAACCAGAATGAAGAACGTGGTCATGAGGCTAGACCCTGGCAGAAAAACCAAACGGGGATCACACCCCCTCCCCTCCCTCGGCCCACGCCTCGGTACGGTGTGGCCAGGCGAACCGGTTCACCAAGGCCCAGAATCCGGCGCAGACCATCGAGTAGAAGGCGTGGTAGCCGAGGCCGGCCGGGATGAATCCCAGCCAGAGACTTCTGTTGTCCCAGTTCCACGTGTCGTGATGCAAAACCACCAGCAAGACGAACACCGCGATCGCCACTTTCGCACTCATCGCAAAGGTCGCCCCCGCCCGACGCAACGTCAGGCGGAGCCGCGGAGGCCATCAGGGTTTTCCGTAGGCGTAGAGATGGGTCTGCGTCATTACGTAGAGCGTGCCATTGGCAACGACACAGGTGGAGTAGATCGGAGCCGGATAGCTGATCGTGGAGAGCTCCTCGTATTGCTTGCCGGCCTTGAGGACGACGAGTTCGCCGTCTTCGTTGCCGAGAAACACCTTGCCATCGACGACGAGGGTCGAACTCCAGATGTGGGAAAGAGTGTCGTGCTCCCAGTATTTTTCGCCGGTTTCGGCATCGAGGCAGAACAGTCGGCCCGAATAATCGGCGATGTAGACAAGTCCGTCGGCGATCGATGGGGTCGAGATCGAGCGGCCCAGTTCCTTGAACTGCCAGACGATGGCGTCGTCGCCGGTGCCCTTGGAGGGATCGATGCAGGTGATCGCTCCAACCCCCTCGCCGTGCTCGGGATCCTGGCCGATCACGGAATAGACCTTGTTGTTGTAGACGGCGGGGGAGGAAATGATCTCAGAGGGGCCAGGATACGTCGCGTATTTGATGGGCTCGCCTTTGTCATCGACGCGATATTCGTTCGGGCAGCAGTTGACCTTCCAGAGTTCTTTCATCAGATGAAACTCCTCGTCGCCGTCCTTCTCCACCTCGAACTCACTCGCGTGGAAACCGTAGGTGTAGCCATCGCCAGCTCCGAAAACCACGGTGGGCACGCCGTTGATCTCGGCATAGCCGGGCGACGACCAGTTGCAGTGCATGATGCGCTCACCGATGCCGCTTGCCTCTTCGCCGACAAGTTTGCCGGTCTCTTTGTCAAGGGCAATCAGGCAGGGTGCGGTCGGAGCCGGGATGTTGATGTGAGACCAGTCGACCCCGTTCGAGGTCGACGCGAAAACCTTGTCTCCAGCGAGCACGACGGAGCTGGAGGTGATGTTGTGGGGAAACACGCCGAGTTCCGACCGGATGTCATACCCCCAGACGATGTCAGCGCCCTTCTCGCCTTTCTCCACCGGTTCGGAGCTCTCGAGCTTCTCAAGGCCACCGACCCAATATTTCTTCTCTTCCTGGAAGGGGCCGTCATTCCCATCGCTCATGCCGTAGAGGTCGAGGCAAATGATCTCGCCGCGATTCGTCACGACATACCCGTGCTTGCCGTCGAGCGTGAGCGAAGAACAGATGCCGAGATACTCCCAGTCGGAAACCTTGCCGGCCTCGAGCTTGGGCACGCTGAACTGCCAGTTGAGTCCCCCGGTCTTCTCGTCGAAGGCCATGACGATCCCGTAGTCGCCCTTCACCGCCTCGATGCGGGGCTCCTCGTTGTTGGTCCCCACGAAGACCTGCCCTTGATAAATCGTCGGCGTTCCATAGGCCTGAGATCCAAGCTTGGCCACCCACTTCGCCCCCTTGGCACCGGCGATCTCACCCTTGTCGTCGACCTCACCGGAGGTGATGTCGATCGAGATGTCCTTGGCCGGCGAGAACATGTTCTTCGAGCCGTTCCGTCCCCACTGGAGCCATTCGCCCCCGCTCGGATCTTCCTCGGCAGCGAAGGCCTTCGCCTCGACTTTCGCGGACTGGGGAGAAACAGAGGCACCTTCCTTTGCCGGAGCCGCCGGGGCAGGCTCCGCAGGCGCGGCAGGCGCGGCAGGATTCTCGGAGGCGGGCTCGGCGGGGCGTTCGCACGACACCGCGAGGAGGGCTCCCGCCGCCGTGAGGATGATGAACTGGTCGATGGATTTCATGATTGGGATCGGGTGGAGGGTTTCGATTGGCGGAATCCTTGTCTCGTCGGATTATTCGTTAGGGGTCACGGAGAGATTATCGATGAAGACACTCTTCTGGGCCTGGGGCGAGAAACCGTAGACTCCGGGAGCGCCCATCGGGTAGGCGTTCTTGTGCTCGGCTTCGAGCGTCCAGGCCTCGGGCTCGGGCTCGCCCTTTTTCCAAGCCTTCGCCCGGATCACACCAGAGCCGTCCGCAGCAACATCCACCCGGGTCTTCAGCGTATACCACTGGTTCGCCGAGATCGGGAAGGGCGCGTTCTTGCTGAAATGCTCGTGATTCGAACTCACTTCGAGAACATTCGAGTTCCCGACGAGGGCGATGATGTAGCGTTGATTGATGAGCCCCACGACCGACTTGATGCGCCGGTTTCCATCAGTCATGACATCGGCTTGCACCGTGTAATTTCTGAGGTTCGGATCGCCGATGAAGGTGAGGCCACGTTGGAAGAGCACCGAGTCGAGCGTCTTGGCGAGGACCTTGTTGCCGTCCTTTTCGCGAATGTCCCACTTGAGTCTCGCACCGATCCAGGGGAGCGGAGGATGACCGAACTTCACCTTGTCGAGCGGATGCTCTTCCGGGAGTTCGAACCCATCGAAGTCCTGCGTGTAGGGTAACGTCTTGGCGACCCTTCCGCGAAGGATCCCGCTGAGTCCGCCGGCGGTGGCCTTCCAGGCGCCGGCCGACTCCTTCGCGCCATCGGCGGCCGAGATCGTATTCCCCTCAAACGAGGCGTCCATCGTCGACTTCACCCGCGCGGTCGGGGGAATGAAGGTGGCCCACTCGGCCTCGTCGACCGTGCCGACGTGGTTCCCGGCCGCGTCGAGGGTGCGTAGCTTGATCGATTGGCTCAAGCCCGGGAAAAGGAGAACGTCGGACGGCACGGGAAGCAATTTCGCGGGAGCCCCCGGAGTGGGCCGCGCCTCTTCGGGGGCCTTGGCCCAACGGATACCCTTGTTTTTGATTTCAAAGGCGTAGAGCTTCTCGGAGGTGTGGACGTAGACGCGGCCGCTGCAGATCATCGCGGACCCGTAGCAGTTCCCCTCGAGCTTCACCCGATGGATGACTTTGGGCTCCGCACCCGTCACGTCGATGATGTTGAGATCGCCGGGCGATGTGGTGACGTAGAGCTTGCCGTCGGCGTAGACGGGCGAGGCAAAGAGCTGCTCGTTGGCGAGCTTGAGCTCCCAGAGGAGCTTCCCGTCGTTCGCGTTGACGCAGACCATCAGGCCGGTCTTGTCCATTTGATAGACCTTGCCGTCGTGCACCAACGGGGAACAGTTGAACTGTTCGAAGGTGTAACGCCAGGCCTCGGATTCGGCAGCAAGTTTGGGGGCACCACCCTGACCTTCCTCGACCTCACCGAGCTTCGCATCGAGCTCCGTGGGAAAACGGATCGCAAAGAGGCGTCCCGTCTCGGTCGTATCCATGTTCTCGGCCCCGTGAATGCCGATCACTTTGTCCTCATAGACCACCGGGGAGGCGTTGACCCCGCCCTTGGAGACTTGGAAGCGCCACAACGGAGTGCCATCACCCACGTTCACGCAGACGATGTTACCGCACCCGGTGCCCGCGTAGAACACGCGTCGACCATCGACCGTGGCCAGAAAAGGCGTACTGAAAGAGCTGTCTTTCAGGTAGGGCGGGCCGACTCCGGGCGTCGAAGACCAGAGCAACTCCCCGGTGTTCTTGTCCATCCCGAAAAAGCGATCCCGGGCCGGACCATCGGCTCCCCAGTAACTCGTCACGCCGCGGACAATCGCAATATCACCATCGATCACCACGGCGCCGGCCCTACCATTCGGGAAAGTGAGGCGTCCAAAGCGCTCCACCAGGGAATGATACCAGACCGTCTTGCCATCGGGATCGAAGCAATAAACCTCCCCGTAGGTGTTCATGAGAAACAAATTTCCCGTAGCCGGATCGACCGTGGGCGAGCCAAGCGTGTAGCGGCTGTAGGCAGTGTCGGACATGAAGTCCTGAGTCTCGACCTCCCAAATGACCTTGCCGGTCTTCTCGTCGCGGGCTTGGAGGACTTCCATGACTTCGGCGCCGGTGCCGCGATAACCCCACGAATAGATCCTCCCCTTGAAAACCACCGGGGTGCCCCGCCCAGCAATGGCATCCGTCCAGAGGGGAGTCTCGTTGAACTCGTAACCCTCGTAACTCTCGAAGCTGACGCCGTTCTGGAGGGGCCCCCTCCAGTTTGGCCAGTCCCCCTGTTTGAGGCCGCCATCCTGCGCGGAGACCACTTGAGTGAAGCCAACAAGCGCGAAACAAAGACGTGAGAGACTGTTCATGGGGTGATTTTTATCCGGCGGCGAGCCAGCGCGGAAAATAAGGAACCCTCACGCAGGTGCAAAAGGATTTTGCGCATTAATCGCGTAAATTAGCGAAACTGATCCCCCTCATCGAATCCCCATCCCCGAACGCCCCCAACCCCGCTGAATCCGGCTTTTCCATTAAATCTTCTTATCCCAACCGAGATCCTCTCGCTTCGGGATTGGAAAGATGTCACAATTCAGCGACGGACGCATCAATGAACCCGAGGATGCAAATCGTGAGACCAGCCCCCGAGGACTCGGGAAGAAGCGTCGGCGACTCTCTTGACGGAGGTTTCACCAACCTTGTCCGCGAGCATCATCGCGAGCTTCTCGTCTACGCGACGGCCCTGACACGCGACACCGCGACCGCTCGCGACATCGTCCAGGAAGCCTTCATTGTTGCCCACGAAAAACGCGAAGTCTTTGATGTGACCCGCGATTTCGCGGCCTGGATGCGAGGTATCGTGCGGAACAAGTGGCGCGAGTGGCTGCGAAAAAACCGCCGCTACGATCTCGGAGATCACGAGCTTGCGCGAATGGACGCCGACATCGAGGCCTGGCAATCCAGCCGCGCCCGTCAGGAGACGCCACTCTTCGACGCTCTCGAAAGCTGCCTCGCTCGGCTCCCAGGCCCCCTCCGCGAAACCATCAACGCCTACTACTACGAAGGCCGCACCGGCGATGAGGTCGCGAGCCGGCTCGACGTCGCGCCTGCCGCGATCCGAAAAAGGCTCCAGAGAGCCCGCATCCTCTTGAAACAGTGCCTCGAAACCAAACAAGGGCCCCCACCCTCTCCCGAAGACTCATGAGCTCCCGAATCCCCTCCCCTGACGAGACCCCGGCCTCCGCCGACGAGCGTTGGATCGACGCCGCGCTTCGGGAGCACGCCCGACTCGGAACCGAAGGATCCGACGAGGAATTGATCCTGCGCATCCTCCGCGCCACGGTCGATCGACCCGCCGCAGCGGCCAGGAAGCACTCACGCAATCGGCGCGGCCTCATCGTGGCGGGGGCGGCTGTCGCTGCCTCGGTCGCCCTGAGTGTCATCTTGCTCTCGAACATCTCCGTCGACACGACCTCGCGCCGCTCTGATGAACTGCGTTTTGTCGTACACATAGCCGAACCGGTTGAAGAAACGCCCCCCCTTTCGCCGAACCCACCACCCCGCCTCGCCGCGCCTCGCCATGCCGGAGCGGTCGAGTGGATCGCACCATCAGAACCCGTCCCGGGCGGGATCGCAAAACGGGATGACGGGCGGTTCGAACTCGTCACCGAGTTCGGACCGACCTTCGCGAGCCTCCCGCGGCGAACGGTTCGGGATGAGTCGTTTCGCATCACCGCCGACCACAGCGAGACCACGCCGGAGGCGGTCACCTATGGCGGAAACGTGATCGTCGAGCACGCCCTCTTCCGCGTCGAGGCGTCCTCCGTCCGAGTGCCTGCGGCAGGTCGCGCGGCACGTGGTCCGACCGCTCCGCTGCAGGCCAGACAGGTGCGCGTCATCCAACCCGGCATCGATTGCGTGGCCGAGGCAGAAACCCTGAAATTCGATCCGGTTGCCGGCACCCTCGTCCTCACCGGAGTCCGCCGCGTCGAGACCGAACGCGGCGAACTGGATCGCTTCGCAAAGGGTGACCGGCTCGTCCTCTCGCCCAGCGGCTTTAGCGTCGAAACCGCTCCGCTCGAACGCCATGCCGATCCAGGCCTTCTGAAGCGCTGATCGGTTGGCGGCGAGACTTCCCTCATCTCAGATCCTTGATCCGGATGTTGCGGTAGCTCGTCTTGTCGGAGTGATCCGTGATCATGATCCGCCCCTTGCCCGGCGCGAAGCCCACCTTGCTCTTGAACTTGCTGCCCGCCACGTTTGCCTGCCACTCCGCGGTGTGGGTATCGGCCTCGCCGACCAGTTCACCGTTCAGCCAATGCTGCAGCTTGCCGCCTCGCGACAGAATGCGGCTTTGATTCCACTCGCCCGAGGGCTTGACCGTCGTCTTCGCCGTCGGAGCCTGGATATCGTAGAACGAGGCCGTGAGCCGCTTCGCCCCGTTCTTCGAATCAGGGTGCTTCAAATCATCGAGCATCTGGTATTCGATCCCGAGCCACTCCTTGCCGCCGACCTTGGTGACCCAATACTTGAGTCCGTTGTTTCCGCCCTCGGCGAGCTTCCACTCCCACTCGAGGTCGAAGTCGGAGTATTCCTTTTCCGAAAACAGATTGCCACCCTTCCCATCGAGACGCAGTTCGCCCTCCACGATACTCCAGCCGTCGCCAGGCTTGGCCCCGTCGGCCCCGGTCCAACCGGCAAGGCTCCTACCATCGAAAAGGGACACAAAATCGTCGGCTCCGGAAATCGAAACCAGGGCAAGAGTCGCGGCGGCAAAAAGAGGGAAAGTTTTCATCAGTCCGGGAGATTAGGCCCACCCCGGGGAAAAGGTCAAGCCCGCGAGTCAGGGATGCTGCAGCGGCTCGGACTCGAAGGGGAACAGGGGCCGACGCCGTCTCTCATAAACGAGCTTCGTCATATCCGCCCGCGTCACGCCGGGTGAATCGACGTGGACAAATCCCCCTTTCGCCACGGGCGCATAGGCGGCCATCGGAGCGATCACACCTTTCGCGATGATCACCGTGAATTCCTCGGGATCGAGCCCGAAGGCAGTCATTTGAGCCAAGCTGAAGGGCGCCATCCTTCGCGTCGTGACCATCGCCACCAGCGAACCACTCGCCGTCTCGAGCAAGGCGGTGAGGCCTTGATCAAAGAAAGAAAAGCCCCCGTGCCGCGCCCGCGACTCCTCGAAAACGCCGGAATGGAGAGACCGGACCCGCCACGGACCGGGGAGCGGCTCGTCAGGATCTCCGATCGCCACCTCGATCGAGTGACCGGCCCTCGCCTGCTCGGCCGCAGCGACCGCCGCCGGATCATGAAGACAGACAAATCCTCGCGACCCATCGCCCGCACGCAGCCATTCCCGCGCCATCGCGGTGCCATTCCCGGGCGAACCGCCACCAACGTTGTCACCCATGTCGAGCAGCACGACGGGATGCGAGCGACCCGCGAGGGCATAATCGATCGCCTCTTTCACGCTCGTCTGGACCGGCTCAAAGCGCCTCCTCTGTCTCCACATCTCCTCCCCCATCGCCTCAGCAAGTTCGCGGGCGAGGGTGGCGTCGCCATCCGCGACGACGATGACGGCCGATCCCATCTCGGGGACATCGGCGTAGGGAAATCCGAGGATCACCGAATGTCCCAGCACTCCAGGTCGTCTCGCAAGGGAATCGATCGCCTCATAGAGTTCGCGCATCGGAGACTCGGACGTGTTCTGCGAACGGATGTTGATCGCCATCGGCGGGTAGGCCGCCGCTTGGACCGGGCGAACGCGCCCCGCGAGCGTGTCGATCAGGAGTCGGGCGGCACGTCGCCCCGTTTCCCGCTGGTCAAGGTGGGGATTGGTGCGATACGCCACGATCGCATCCGTCGCCGCGATCATCGCAGGGGAAAGATTCGCATGGGGATCGAGCGATGCGATGATGGGCACGTCCGGTCCGACGAGATCGCGGAGACGCCCCAGCCACCAGCCGTCCGCATCTTCATGACCATGCGCCACGGTCGCGCCATGCGGCGCCGCGAGGATTCCGTCGAGAGGTCCGGCGGCCGCGACAGATTCCAGCAGCTCTTCGACGAGTCGCTCAAAGTCCCCCTGATCGATGCGCCCGAAGGGCAAGGCCCGCGCCAGGAAAAGCGGCAGCACCTCGACTTCCTCCGCCACCTCGGCGAGGCCCGCGAAAAAGCCCCCGACTTCGTGGGGCGCCCCCGCCATGACTTCGCGGATCGCCTCGCCCCGCACGAGGAGATCCATCTCGAAATGGGACCGCCGCGTCGCCTCCCCCAGAAAGGTGTTCGATTCCTGGAGCAACCCGACGATGCCGACGCGTTTCATGGGCGAAAAACCGCGACCATTTTCAAGGATTTGGCAGGAACCGGATGCAAACCGGACTGGAGACCTTGATCTGCGAGTCCGCAAAGTCGAGAGCGCCGGTCTTTCCGTCGATCGCAAAGACGGTCACACTATCGGACTGCTGTCCCGCCGCGAGAAGCCACTTGCCATCGGGTGAGACGACAAAATGGCGCGGCGTCTTGCCGCGGATCGGCTCGTTTTCAACACGGGTAAGCCGACCACTGGCTTCATCGATCGAATAGACGACGATGGAATCATGCCCCCGATTCGAGCCATAGAGGAATCTCCCAGAGGGATGCGCCACCACCTCGGCCGTTGATCCAAACGGGGCGGTGCCGTCGGGCAGCGTGCCGAGCGACTGAATCTCCGTGAGCGCCCCGCTCGCGACGTCGGCGCGGAAAGCCGTGACCTGAAGAATCATTTCATTGATCACATAAGCGAACCTGCCATCGGGACGAAAGGTGAAATGGCGCGGGCCGGATCCCGGGGCGATGACCGTTTCTCCGGCGCGCTTCAACGCGCTCGTCGCCCCATCGACCGCGTAGACGTAAATCCGGTCCGTCCCGAGGTCAGCGGCATAGACGAAACGTCCGTCAGGGGAGAAATTGACCGAGTGGGCGTGAGGCTCCTTCTGACGCTTCGGATCGACGCTTCTACCGGCGTGCTGGATCACCGAGACCGGAGCCGAGAGAGATCCGTCGTCGTCGATGCGGTAACTGGCGACACTGCCACCGCCGTAGTTGGCCACCGCCAGCGTTTTCCGATCGGGGCTGAGCGACAAATGACAGGGCCCGTCCCCACCGCTGATCCGGTCGTTTATTTTCTCAAGTTGCCCCGAATCGAGCACGCGAAACGCAGTGACGCGTCCTCCGTCGGCTCCACCGACTTCCGACACCGCATAGAGAGTTTCGCCCGACGGCGCGATCGTCAGGAAGGAAGGGCTTGCGACCGTGGCCGCGAGAACCGGATTCCCGACCATGCCCGAAGCACCGTCAAAATCTGCCGTGTAGATCCCCTCCGATCCACCCGCCTTGGTGTAAGTCCCGAAATAGACCCGTCCCTCGTCGCCCGCGTTGGCACGGGAAACCAGAAGCAACAAAAGAGCGGCGATGAGACAACGGTCGTGCATGCCTGCGATTCTTCCCCGAAGCTCCGCGCTTGGGAAGGATGGAGTTTGGCGGAAAGAAGGGACCCACCCCCCAAAAAAGCGGGGAACTTCGGCCGACCCTGCAGGGTTCCTCTTCCGAAAATCACCGATTCCCTTTCAAATCAGGTATCTACGGACTTGAACGGCCCGGGGTTTTCGGTCGATGATGCCCCATGCAGAAAGTCATGAAAGAGCCGCGACTCCAGCCCGACGGAGGGAAGCGACCCGCCCGGCAGGTGTCCCGCGAGCCAGTGCGGGAGTCCCCGGGTGGAGGATCCCCGGCACCGGTCGCTGCCGAGGCTGCTGCCAACCTTGCGGAACCTCCTCACGAAACCAGCGGACCACCGCAACGCGGGAGGCACCTTTCACCGCAGGCGATCGCTGCCCCCGCGAACCGACCCGGGCCCCAACACGCCGTTCCTTTTCTCGTCGCACACCGCCACCTCCTCGTCCGCTACCAGGGCAAATCCGACACCAAACCCCGCCCCGTCCTCTCCGCTTAGCGGAGAACCGTTTCAATGAGAGCAAGTTTTCCAAATCTGTTCATCCCAGGCGCCGCAAAATCCGGGACCTCGAGTCTCCACAACGTGCTCAACCAGCACGAAGAGATTTACATGAGCAAGGTGAAAGAACCTCACTTCTTCAGCCACACCGAATTCTACTCAAGCGAACGAGACAGGGCGAAATACCAAGGCCTTTTTGAGGAGGGTGCGAACTGCAGATACCGGGGGGAATCCAGCACAGGATACATGGTCTTTCCCAACGTGATCGAACGTCTCAAGAACGACGTTCCGAATCCACGGTTTATCTTCATTTTGCGAAATCCAATCGACAGGGCCTTTTCGCATTACCATTGGGTGAAAAGCACGGGAAACGAAAAGGCCGAATTTTGGGAGGCCATTGAAACCGATAGGCAGAGCGAACCCGATCCACACCGCAACTGGGGAGGGGGATACAAAGATTACTTTCAATTCGGACTCTATGGAAAATGGCTTTCACGATTCTATGAAAACTTCGAAAGGGACTCCATTTTGGTGATCACGTTCGAGGAGTTCACGGAGAATCTTGGCGAAACGATGAACAAATGCTGTGATTTCCTGGATCTCGCCCCGATGCGCCGATGGAAATCGGAGGTGAGCAATAAGACCGTTTCCCTGCGGTTTCCCAGGTTCTACCATCGGGCGAAAACGACTTATTCGAAACTAAGCGGAACGCTGCCCGATCACCTCAGGAAAAAAATGAGGTTCAATCCTCTTGAGCGACTTCTTTCGATGAAACAAAAACCGCTATCTCTTTCCGCCTCCGAAAGAATCCGTCTCGCGCATTTTTACAAAGGAGACGTCATGCTCCTGAAACGATATGTCGATTGCGATCTGACGAGGTGGAAAGACTTTGCCTGACGGTCAATGGCTGAGATGGAGTGAGGTGGTGGCCCGACGGACGAGCCAACCGCTGGGGGCAACTGACGAGGGCAAAGCGCAAACGGACAATTCCGTAGGAGAGTTCACCTCTGATCGAGTGACCTGCGAATCGCCAGCGATGCCATCTCTAGCTTGGGGAGGATCGCGCGAGCAGACTCGTCGAGCAACTCCCTGAAGCGCAGATTCCGAGAGTCACTCGAAGCGTCCTTTCGAGAAACCTCGAGTAGACCAACATCCTCCACCACTGTCAATGTTTCGAGTTCCGAAGGCTCCCCTGCAGGTATCACAATGCTGTTACCGCAGCCGGGGCAATCGATTTCGACACCCACTCCCGCGGCATCAACCACCAGAGACTGCTGGCAGTAAGAGCACTCAAAAACAATGTCACTCATTTTTCACTCTTCTCCGTCCCGATTGAGAACAACCCGTGAAACGAATTCGGAAGGAACACCTTGTCACTGCCACCCTTTGTGATGGTTTCAAAACCGGAAAGATACTTCTGAGCGATCAAAATCTGCACTGCTTGCGCCTCACCGACCTGCTCCATCAGACGTTTTAAATACGCCGCTTCGGCTTCGGCGCGGGTTACCGCAGCAATCGCCTCACCTTCCGCACGAATGATCGCGGCTTGTTTCTCGGCCTCAGCGATTTTAATGGTGGCTTCAGACCGTCCATCAGCCTCGGTCACGGTCGCCCTGCGGGTTCGCTCCGCATCCATCTGTTTGACCATGGACTGCGCAACCAATCCATCGGTCGTTAGCTCCTGAATCTCAATCCGCGTGAAAAGGATACCCCACTTCTTGGCTGTCTCAGACAGTTGCGACGCGATCCTCTCATTGATTTGTTGCCTCTCAGAGAGGATTGTGTCCAGATCGAGCGCCCCGATGTTTGCCCGCAACGCGTTTAAGGCAATGTCTCATTCGCATCAACCTAAGCATCTAACAAATTGGATTTGAACGAGTTAAATATCAGAAAACCGCGATTTTACCCTTGACTTTGCGAGAGAGCCGGCAGGTTTTCTATGCAAAGAACTTCGCCTG
>Ga0172367_10004039_pt1 | contig 18546 bp, 11 predicted proteins | sample Lak10m_FD_114542 | JGI IMG/M metagenome (GOLD analysis project Ga0172367, IMG submission 114542) | Freshwater microbial communities from Kabuno Bay, South-Kivu, Congo - kab_022012_10m | ecosystem: Environmental > Aquatic > Freshwater > Lake | place: Democratic Republic of the Congo: South-Kivu...
AATAAATTTAAACTTGCATCAAAATGATAAAAATAATTATCAAAACTTCAAATAAAAATATTTCATTCGTAAACTAATGGATTAGAATATACTATATTTCAACAATTATAAGATGATGAGACAACTCAGTCTGATACAGAAATAGAATATACATTTTTATCAAAGCTTCAAAAATATACTTTTCAGTCATAATATCAAAACCCATGTTTAATAGATCCTCAAAACTGTCTAATCCATATTAGTTTTCAATTATTTCAATCCAAACAAAAAACTTTTCAACAATTTGATCATATTATAACATAATTATAATCCTTTAAATAAATTGGAGATGAGTGAATAAAATCATCTACAAAAAATTGCCACAAAGTTTGTCAACTATTAAAATCAATAGCTACCAATGATCATTTATTTTTTCAATAGTGTTCCATTCAAACATATACAATACTTCAATTAACACATGGAGAGGATCCTATCCAATCTGCATCATAATTTAAATTAGAAATATCTCAGTTAAATTTATCTAAAAAGTACAGATTTCCATCATATCAACCAAAAATTATTTTATTGTTCGACAAAATTGGAGATGAAAGAATATTTTTATTATGATTATTTATTATAACATTTTGTTTCCAAATGGTATTTCAGTCATAATCTATACAATAGAAAATTCATCATTCTCATCAAAGATATATTTTATCATCTGAAAAAATTGGTGAAGACTTTGGAACAACAGAAACCAAATTTGGATTTAAAGAGTGGAAAACCAATCTCTTATCAGCTAATATTCAAAGATCTTTTGATTCAGAAACACTATCAAATAAATCAAAGTCTGAGAGTTTAAACAAATAATTATATTTTGATTTTGGAAGTCAAAAATAATTTTTTATATCTTTCTTTTGGAAGTTAATTATAGAAAATAAATCTGTTATATTACAATTTCTACCCTTTAATACTTGTATTGCATAAAAAAGACTTTCTCAAGAATTAATAATATCATCCATCAAGATTACATTTAATCAAGTTATCAAATTTCATTCTATATTATCAACAAATCATCTTTTTTTTCTTTCTTTTCTGATTATTAATCAATTTAAATTTTTTCATCTTTTAGTTCATTCACTTATTACCCCCATTAACATAGGTACTCATCAAAGTTCTAATGTAGCTACTTGAAATGGATACAATTCTTCATAAATATCCCAAAAAATGGATGAAAATAGACTTATTCATTCAGAAGTTAAAAAAAGCTTTCTAAAATCAAAAATCCATTTGTTATTTAGATTAGTTGGATGCGGTAATTCACTATTATTTTTAAAATCAAATAAAACTCTATCTTTAATTAATTTATAAAAATTATCAATATCCAATAAAAATTGTTTTTTATTTTTTATGTTATTAACTTTAGAAAACTCAAGAATATAATTTAAATCAAACATAATGTATTTTTAAAATTAGCTATAATATTAAAGAAGTTTAACCAAAAAAAAAGTTACTTCAAGAAGAAGTAACATCAATTATATAATTTTAAAAACTATCAACCACCATCTCAACTATCTCAACTACCACTATCTCAACTACCACTGTCTCAACTTGAAGTATGATTAACATGGTATGTACATTCGTAACTATTTTGCAGTGGTCAATTTAATATCTCTGAAATATTTACATTACAAGAAGCTCAACAATCGTTAGTTTGACATGTTACAACTGAACTAAAATGTCAATTAAAATTTAAGTTTAAATCTTTAATAACCTGACTTTCTGGAGTTAAAGTACATTTTCAGTTATAACTTGTATTTACACAAGCATTTGCATCCGTTCAAATCAATGGAATTAATGACAATCATGCTGCTCACAATATATAAGCGGCACCATTTACTTTAGATCCAAGATTCTTTAATTTACTATTTTCTTGTTTTGACAGAAAAGTTTTTATTTTTTTCATTGTTATTATTTTTGATAAAAATAAACTAATTAAATTTTAGGAAAAATTTTTTATAAATCAATAGTTTTTTCACGATACTTAGAATATATATCAAAGTCACTTATTGCCTGTATTTTTAATGGAACATTATACTCTCTAGCAAGAATAGACACATGTGAATTATATGATCAGTTTTTACAGATTATAGAATTTATATTATTTAGATATTTACCGATACCAGGATATAAATGTTCTGTATAGACTATAGAATTCGGTGGAACTTCTATTCAATCCTTATATAAAAATTTTTCTCAAATATCGAATTTACCATCTACAATAATTATTCAGTCTTCACTTTTATATCAAATTTCTAACCAAATATTATTTAATCTATCAAATTTAATTTCACTAGAAATCTGTTTTAAACTAAATAAGTCTGATTTTCTTTTGCTCTTTAATAATTTTGAGTAAATATATTGTCTATATTTTTCTTTTAAATTAAAAACTTCGATATCTCATAAAAGCTCATAAATATATGAAAGCAATATCATATTTTGAAAATTTTGATCTAGATTATTTTTATCTAAATCTAACAAAAGGCTTTTATTTTCATTATAATAAACTGTAATGTTCGTTATATCATAAACTGATAATGACAACAAATCTATAAATTCCTTTGCAACAAAATACTGAGAAGAAATTTTAAGAAACATGTTTTCATCAACTAAAATATTTCTACCAAAATGATTGTTATAAAAAGTAACTATATTTTTTATATATAAATTAATAAAGTTTTCATCAAATTCTTCACGCTCCATCAAAACCTTACAAAAATCATTTTCAATCCGATAAGAATAAGGAAGCAATTGCAAATGCATCTTTAAATTTTCCAAATTTCTATCATAATTAAATATTTTTGTAATTGGGCGTACTTGCACAAAATTAGGATTATCTAATCATATAAACTCTATATCACATGGTCAATTAGCATCATATATCTTTTTTATATTATTAAAAAGATTTTTATATATAGCAATATTATTTGGAAGAACAGCTACAAACGGTTTTATAAATCAAGATGTTACTCATTCTTTAATCAAAGAATACTCAATAAAAATATTATCAGTTCAAAAACAAAAAATTACTCAACTTACCCCTTCAATATACTCTTGAATAATTACATCTATAATATTCTTTTGTTCAAATAGTTTAGATAAATTTTGCAATATTTCATAATTTAAAACAGGTCATATAGTTATAAATTGACCAGCATTAGAAAAAGATATTCAATCCTCTCATTTACAAGAGCTCCTTAATATATATCTTTTATTATCTGACAAAGATTTTTCTATAGTTAAATATTCTTTTATATTCTTAACCACAAAAAAACTAGGAACATTAACTACTTTTGATAATTTTGATAGTCTATATGATTTTGTAGTAATTCAAAATATTTTTTTAAGCTCTCAGTAAAATTTATAAAAGAAATATATTACAAAAGAGAAAACAATAGCAATCTGTGCAATTATTGGTCAAAGTATTGGTAATATTAAATTTGGTGGTACAGCATAACTAAAGTCCAATCAAAAGAAAAAAAGTAGAAATAACAAAAACAAAAGTTTTTTCATTAATAATTTATTTATAATCTGAATCTATTCTGTGGATCTCTTTGTTTATCTATACAGTCACTACCTTCCAAAACATAAATTCAATCAAATATTCATCACTGTTTAGTAACCCGATAACCAAAAACTTTTGAAAAAAAACAAGTCGATTTACTATAACATATAGTAGCAACGGATCAAGAAGATATTTTTGCAAGTAGATTATTTATTTCAATAGTTGGCATATTTCTAATTGGAGCATATATTGATTTTAACAGGATAGAATCTTTATCATTATATTTACATCAAACACTATCACTATGTCTATTAGACATATCATAAGATATATTTACCAAAAAATCTGATTTAATTTCATTTTTATCTAAAATCTTAAACTGATTTTTATAATTAAATAATACCTCAAATTCTCATGACCATATAGTGGAATCATGTCAAGCATTCAATCAACCTTTGCTTCTAAAGTCCCTTTTTATATTTTCGATTCAATTATCAATAATTCAAATATCAATTCAATATTTATCTTTATAAAAAGATGCAATTTCTATAGATCTATCTCAATCATGACAAAGTAATAATACAATTTTTCAGCTATTTACTAATCATTTTATATATTCAATCTCTCTTTTATCGGTTATTATATCTCATATACGAATATTTTTGGTACCTGGTATATGTCAAACATTATATTCTTCCAATTCTCTTGTATCAATTATGACATAATTATTATCTTTAATTGCCTTTTTATAATCAACTTTTTGAATATCTGTTCTTCTTTTATAATATATCATTTCATAATTATCATTTGAAACAGTATAATACCTAATCTTACTATAAAGATCAGATCAATATTTAATTAAGAAAAATATTCATAAAATTATTCATAACAAAAAAATAGATAACTTTATATACTTTTTATACATTATGACATATAAATTATGTATTAAATATTGTATATAGGTTATCTATTTTATTTTTTTTTTCAATTGCTTTTAAAATCAAAAAATAGGTAATTGATCTTTAACTGTAGAATCATATTCTAAAACTAAAGGTGAAGTATATCTTATAATATTTTTATCATTTATATTAAAAGGATTATAAGAATTCAACATCGTACTACCAAGCAAATTATTCAAAGAACTATTTTTATCTGTACAAATAACATACAATCAAGTTCAATTTGAATTGTCATTATCAAAATTACATTCTATTCATCATATAAATTTTGAAGGTTTTTCATCATCAAATCAGTAATTTATATAAACATTAGAAGTGACATCATTTCATGAATACTCTGAAACACTGGTTAAAAAGAATCTTCTAATATATTCTATATCATATCTTTGAGCAATCTCAGAAGTACATGATTCTGACACAAAGTATGGACATTTAGCTGTTTGACTTCTAGAAGATCAAAGCGTATTACTAGTCCACATAACTCACTTGATATAAAGTTGGTTATTAAGCTCTTTTTGCGTCATAGATTCTTGTGTTTGATAATCCATTCATCAAATCTCTCAAGCATAAGAGATTAAAGCTCAGTTAGCAAAAATAAAAGAGTTTAAATTTGTTATATCATTTTTTACAAATATATTTCATCATTTATATGATCATCAATTAGTAGTATTAAGAACAACTATTCATATTTTTCAATTATCTAAATACTGTATATCTCAAGTTACATAAACATTTATTCATTCTGATATAATCAATATTTTATCATTAAATCATACTTTTCAAGGCAATATTATATTACTTTCAATATCAGATTTAAAATAATAAACTTTAGTGTCTTTAACTTTGAAATAAGAATATTTATTAGGATTATTAAATACATCAAAATAATTATCCTTATCACTTAGCAAGTTAAAACTATTTCATTTAGTAATAACACTAACTTTATTCCTAATTTCAGAATTAAGTTCAAATTTTCTTTTAGTCCCTCAATAATCTCTTTGTTGTGAAGAAGAAATAGAATTAAACTTAGAATAATCAGATCATCATATCATTCAGAATATGGTTATACTATTTTGTTTAAACAACTCCTCATATGTAAGATCATTATTTGGATCATAATTATAATTAGATTTTCAAACTAAATCTCAATTCCATACTCATATAATTCCATCATCATATTTTACAGACAAATGTGTAGATATAGTTCATCATGTACTTGAAGAAGAAATCTTATATCAAGGTTTTAATACAAATTTTTCCTCAAATTGGTTTGAAGAAGTAAGTGAGTAAGGAGTAAATAAACTACCAAATGATTCATAACAATCTAAATATGGTTCTGAGTCATTCCAATTAGAAGTAATTTTAGTTATACAACTATTCCATTTACTTGTTCAAAAATTCTTTAAGTAAGAATTAATATAAGTAGAAAACGGCTCTTCCAAATTATAAGATACTTTAAGTTTAACTCAATCATCTGATAAGTTTATATTTGAAGATACAGGCTTAATAACATCTACTGTAAATTTCTTTGATACTCATTCCAAAGCTAAAGGTGGTAATCATTTAATTTTTGTATACAAAGAAGGATTAAATCTAATATTATATCATCAATTTCTATCTAAAGCTACTCACTGAGTATAATAAGATCATGTACTACTAATTAAAGCAGGATTATCTTCAATCCTATATCATATATTATAAAGTAAAAACACTCAATTATAAAACTTATTGTACTGATCATTAAAGTATGTAGGAACATAAGATCTGAAAGATCAAGAATAAACTCAGTTAATAATATTTGAAGATTGAGAATAATCCTTTTCTAGTGTTCAATTATAACTATCCATATTAAGAAATTTTTTCTCAGAATCATTTTTAAAATAAGTAATTATTCATGATTTATTATCTTCTCTTTTATTTAAGAGATATTGATCAAGATAAACTGTATTTTTATAATTATAATTCAGATAGACCTTTCTACCTATTTGATTTGCTGGATTTACTAAATTTCAGTAACTATCTTTAAGAACAAAACTTCGGTAATAAGAATCTTCTCAATTTCATAATATTCAATTTGTAGTTTTTGTATCTATATCTTGTAATTCACTATGCTGAGAGATATACAAATTTGAAAAAACCCACCATGTATAATCTTGCCATGAAGTTTTATTTCATCATTCGTCCTCTATCATAATCTTAAGATTATAATCTCTTCAAAGTTTTGAACTATCAAAATCAGTTCCATCAACTAATGATACATTCCAATTAGTTTTAATTTTACAATTTGATGAAGTTGGCACTTTATATGAACATCATATATTATCTATTGTAGTATCTATGTATGAAGTTTTATCGGAAAAATTTTCTTTTCTAAAATATACCTTTTTTATAGCAGAACAAGTTTTTCTAAGACAAGTAGGATATAAATTTAGTTCTAGATTTCAATTATCATTTGCATAAGAGTTTTGTCATCAAAAGTTCCCATCCAATGTAATAGATGTAATATCAGTAACTGGAGAAGCTACTTTATCTATTTTTATTTGATAATTTGAATTTAATATCTCTAACTTATTATTTGAATTATCATAAGCTAATATATCCAAACTCCGAACTCATTCTTCAGTAAAATCCTTTCCCAAATCAACATTATAACTATTCACATTTATTCATCATTTATAGGCCCAACCTGTACTATTAAGAGAAAATCAGTTTCATAAAAATTCACTTGTTCTATCTTCTCAATCAAAATATACCTTATAAGATATATTTTTTAGTTTACTTCATCAAAAATCATTTAAAGTAAGTATCAATCTAATATCATAATTAATCCAAGAATTTATAGCTCATTGATGATTTGCAGTTACTTCTGGTTTTTCTCAATCCCAGTACCAACAGATAATATTTCAATTCAAAGTTGGTAATTTCAAAGGATCAACATAACATTGATTTCATCAAATTTTTGGTCATATTTGATTTCAGATAACAGGATCTCAAGCACATTTAGGATCATTAAGATCACCCATTCAACGCTTTTTTGGAGAGTCTCAATCATCTGAACATTCTGTTTTTCAGTTTCAATTAAAATTTGAATTTATATTTGCATACCGAGATCAAGGTCATACATAAATTTTATAATTCTTTCATGTATTAATTTCTCACATATCATCCTCTCAAACAGCAATAATATCATATACTCATCTAGATAATCAATTAGAAATTTCTATTCAACCAAAAGATTGAGATTCTGAATTCCTTACATTTTCTCATAAATATATCCAATTAGAACTATTCTCATTTTTATAATAATATTTTAATTTCTTTATATATCAATCTTCATCTGTTCATGTTCACAATATATATACTTTTTCTCAAACATCAAATGTCTGCCAATTTACTGGAGTTGATAATAATACTTCTGGTGGTTTATTAGCTAAAACTTCTATAATAAAATCTTGAGTAGCAGAAGAAAGTCAGTAGCTACTAATAGCAACTCAGCTAAAATAGTTTTTTCAAATAACTCTATTAGGATTGTATATAAAACTATAGATATCTCATCAAAATATATCAGAAGATGTAACCTCTCAGAACTTCTGTCAATTTTTATATAAGACCACTTTAGAAATATAATCATCTGGATCTATTACTCAAGCTTTGAGTTTTATAGGATAATCTATAGTATTATTAAGAAGTTGCTCTCAAGTATTTCATTGTAATTGTTCAACAAAATCTACATATGGAGCACTTTTAGCTAATATAACATTATTATAATACTCTTGTAATTTATTAAGTTGATACGAATTATAAGCATTTTGATATCATTTCAAATATCAATTATTTCGTTCTATTTCAGTTGGTCTAAACTTCTTTAAAGGTGCAATTGGTTTGGTATAATCATCTATAAATTTAGTGGTCCATGTAAAGTAATATCAAGTCATATTCGCATTTTCTCAATATTTCTCCAAGTATGTTATATATCATTTATTATCAACACAAATAACTTCCCATCATTTAATTATAGTATTTAGATTTCATACAGTTCTTTTATAACAATCATCTGGTCTAGCACTATAAGTATTTGGAACTTCAATATCCCAATTATAATTTCAATCATATAAAGATATGTTATAAAAATAAGACATAAACCAAATATAAACTCATTTATTATGTCATATATTAACCAAAGAATCATTCATAACTTCTCTTCATCAAATTGCATCATACCATGCATCCATAAATTTATATTTATTAGAATTCTTAGGTTTAATAAATATATATCATTGATTAACTTTCCATGTTTCTTCTTCAACAGTTCCTGAATAATTCCTAAGTTCAGTCACATTATCTATTTCATAGATAAAATCTTTATTTTTAAAAGATCAGGTTCCCAAAACAGTAAAGCCACCAGGAAAATTGGGATTTTTAAGAAATGATGTAACTCTTTGTTTCGATAAAGTTGGGTTGTTGAATCAGTTATATTCTACATAATCCTCTCAGTCCATAAAGCCTCAAGTAAGTCATATATCTAAGCTAGCTTCAAACATAGATACATCATATCAATTATATTTTGTGTTTGAAAGATCTACATATATTCAGAAAACTCCTCAAAATAATAATAAGAATAAGAAAGTTAATATAAAAATTTTTATTTTTGTTAACATATTTGTTTTTATTTTTGAAAATAAATTTTATTTAAAATTATAATCTTTTTTGTTAAGTTGTCAATTTTTTAAAACACTAATATAATTCTAATAATCTCTTTATTTAAAAAATCATCAAAATGCAATTTTTGCATTATACATAATTTATATTTTTGAAGATTTATATTTTGCAACAATCAATTAAGTATAAATTCCTCAGACTGATTAGGCATTATATCAAAACTTATAAAATTGTCTTTGGGTAATATTAAATTTATATCTCAATACAAAATTTTTATATTGTTTCAATTATCCAAAGAGATATGTACCTTTTCTAATTTACTTTGAGAAATACTGTTTAATTCAGTTACAAAAGAATTTACACTTGAAATATCCAAATATCATACTATAAAAAATAAACTATAATTTATGTTAAATGGTTGATATAAATATTTAACTTTATTTTCATCAAAAAAGTTTTTGATATTTGCTACTAAAATTATATCATTTTTTATCAAAAAATCTCAAACTATAAGATTCATAAATATATCAATAAAATAAATAAAATTTATATAAACGGATTTTGATTAAACAAAATTTCTTGATTATTATAACTAAATTCAACGTTAGTTCAAATTGGTAAAAAAGTAGAAGGACATCTATGTCAAAACTCGTTTATTTTTATTATTGGGAAATTATATGATTTGGTAATATCAAGTAAAATATCCTCAAAATAAATTCTATTACCCGATGAATTAACTCTTTCTATAAAATCAAATCAATATATATATCAAACTATGATTCAGCTTATTTTATCAAATACTCAAGAATGCTTTAGTTGATATAAATATGGAATTACCTTATCAGGTCATTGAGCAAAACTCTCAAGCAACAAAACACAACCCATCAAATTAGGAACATATGAAGTTCAGATTAATTTAACAAATGACTGTAAATGTCATCAAACTAATATTCAACTAAATCATCATTCTCTAATAACTTTCCAATTAGAGTTTTTTTCTATTAATAAATTTCATTTACAAAAAACATTATCAAACTGTCTTTTAGTATAATCACTACCAAAATAATAATTATTAGATGATTTTATATCTGTTCAGTAAAAACATGGAAGTGATGTTCTAGAATAAATTGCATTTAATAATATTGTAATATCACTAAATCATGTAATAATCTTTGGATTATCTTTAATGAGACCATAATCAAGGTATTCTAATAATTCATTAGAAGTACTACCTCAAGGAGAAAACCAAATCATTTTAACATTTTTATCTAACAATGCAGCATTTATATCATGGATTCTTACTTCTAAATTTCACGAACTACATAAATAGTTGTCTTTTGACAAAACTGATTTTCATAAAACTACATTAAATCATTTTTTCTTTAAATAATTAATAGAAAGTGATAACTCTAATAAGCTACTATTATCATAGAATGAAGAAGGAGAAATAATATATATAGTATCTCAGCTTTTTAACTTATCTATACTCATAGTATTTTTGTATCTATTATTTTTAATAAAATTATTCCAAATAGACTAAATAAGAATAAGTTAATTTCAAGTAAATTTTATTTGATTTTAAGTTGTTTTTTAGTATTATTTTGGGGAAATTGTGATTTAACTTCAATAAAAACATAAAATACTAATGCACATACCACTATTCGCGATTCCATTGATTGTATGATTCATTATACAGATAACTAAGTTAGTTATTGATTTTTTTGAAGAAAAAAAATTTGACATAAGTTTCTTTTTTAGAGCTTGATGATTTCCATCAGTACATAGTTGAGTATCTAGCAGCCTTTTAACTATAATATTTTTACAATTTGGATATGAATCAGCTGAATTTGCAATTACTTTAATTTTCTCATTTTTATTTTGGTATGATGCTATGAATGTCAGATACGAAGCATGAAAACATGCTAAATTTATAAATAAACTAAATTTTGATTTACAAAATGTTCTAAAAATATGATCTGAACATAATTCATTGAAAGAAAGACTTTGACATACACTTTCCGAAGTTACTGGCTGAATCATAATATGATCTATTTTAACTATAGTTATATACTATTTTATACTAAAATAATTTTAATATTATGATAACAAATAATTTCCATAAAAATACCAGAAAAAAAAATAATAATTTAGGAAATATCCGAAAAAAATTGATATTCAATCTAAAAAAATATAAGAAAAGTATATACGTATTAATTTCACTAATAATAGTAATAGTACCAGCTTTTGTAATCGTAAATACATTGATTTTATCTGAAAAAAATAAAATAACTGAAATATCTTTTGATGAAAGAAACATAAGTGAATTTGATGATCCTTATTTATACAAAGATATTAAAGACAAAATCGTCTGAAACAACTTCTTTGCTATCAAATATATAAGACTAAATTCAATAAAAGAAGAATTCATCCTAAAATATAAAATAATAAGGAATATCAAAATTAAAAAATTAGAAAACTGAAAAACTCTAGTGACTTTTGATTTCAAAAAACCAAACTTAATATTTTCATACGAGGAGAGAATTATATGAGTAACAGATTGATTTTTCTTTGATATAAGCAGTTGAAGTCTATTTCTTTCATGAGAAAAACAAAATATATTATTACCAAAAGAATCCATAGACATATGATATTTTAGCTGATTTTTCTTTAAAGTTGATGAGAAACGTCTTAAATTTCAAATAGAAGAAATAAAAAACTTTTTTGGGAAAAACAACATTGATAACATAATGTATATACCATGATGAACAAAAACAATCATAACACTATATGAATGAAAAAAAATATATATAAACAATTTAAAAAATATTTGAGATCAACTTAAGAAATACATAGCACTTTCTACAAACTACTGAAATTTCAAAGACACCAAAGAAATAGATCTTGGAAGTAGTGATGATGTAATAATAAAATAATTTTTTGTAATTTAAATATTAATTTTGGTATATGAAATATATTGTATGATTTTCATGATGAATAGACAGTACATACGTATGATATGAACTTAAAAAGATGTGACATGAAGTAATATTTGTAAATTTAAAAAACACAATTTGAACAAATAAATGCTGCAGTTTACCTACAGATCTTTTTGAAATAGCAAAAAAAATAAACATTCCTCTAGAAATAATAGATGTAACTAAGGAATTTAAAGACGATGTAATAAATAATTTCATAGATATATACATGCATTGAAAAACTCCAAATCCTTGCATAAACTGTAATGAGTTAGTAAGATTTAAAATTTTGGATAAAGTAAGAAATAAATATTGATTTGATAAAGTAACAACAGGACATTATGCTAAAATATATAATCATAATTGACAAAACTTTTTAGCTACACCTAAGGATGAAAAAAAAGATCAAACATATATGTTATATAGAATATCAAATATACATAATAACTCTTCAAACAATAGAATAATAAATAATCTAGAATTTATACTATCTGAAAAAACTAAAGATGAAATAAAAAGTTTTTATAAAAAAGAAAATTTGCCACTATCAGTACCAAAAGAGTCTCAGAATATATGTTTTATACCAGATGATGACTATACTAGATTTATAAAACAATCAACAAGTTTTAATTTTGCACCTGGGAAAATAATAGATACAAGTTGAAAGTACTTATGAGAGCATAAATGAATAATATACTATACAATATGACAAAGACATTGACTAAACATAGATCAATACTGAAAACTATATGTAATTAAAATTGATTGGGATAATAACTGTCTAATAGTATGACAAGAAGAAGAATTAAAAAATAAAGTAGTAAATTTAGAAAAAATATTTATACATTTTGAACTATTTGAAGACTCAAAAGATATATACTGAAAAATAAGATATCACCATAAAATGCAAAAAATATCTAATATACAAATAAAGTGAAGTAGTGCTGATATAGAATTTGAAGATGATGTAAGAGCTCCTACTCCATGACAACATTGTGTACTATACAAAAAAATATGAGAAGATTATGTGGTAATATGATGATGAGTAATTAAATAATTTTATATTGTGATGAATAAAAAGATGTCAAAAACAAAACTAATAATAACTATAATTATAACTGCTATAATAATTGATACAATTACTCTTTGACTTTTCTATATGAGTCTAGGTAAAAACAATATTATAAACAAAATTACAGAAAATATCGGTTGAGTAACTAAAGTTGTTAATAAAAAAGTAATTGAAGAAAAACTTGAAGAATATAGACAAATCAAAGATTTACAATCAGATATAACCAAAGCTATTGATAAAAGCTCAGCTAGCGTAGTAAGCATAGTAGTTTCAAAAGATTTACAGGTATATTATGAAGATCCATATAATTTTTTCGGAGGTTATGTAACTGAAAGAAAAGAGAAAATATGATGAGGTAGTTGAATCATAGTAGCCTCTGATGGATATATAATTACCAATAAACATGTAGTAATAGATACTTGAGCTGATTATACAGTATTAACAAAAGATTGAGATACATACAGAGTAAGCAATATTTGGCTTGACCCTGTACTAGACATTGCAGTACTTAAAATAGTTGACGAAAACTGAAATATACCAAGTAATCTTAAATCTGCATCAGTTACATCTGTAGATAATAACATTCAAGTATGACAATTTGCCATAGCAATATGAAATGCTTTAGCTGAGTTTCAAAATACAACTACTTTCTGAATAATCAGTTGAAAATGAAGACAACTTCAACAAGCTTGAAATAATAGTGTATATATTTGACTTTATCAAACTGATACTGCTATAAATCCTTGAAACAGTTGATGACCATTACTAGATATAAATTGAGATGTAATATGAATAAATACAGCTATTTCGTCAGTTGGTCAATGAATATGATTTTCTATACCTATCAACAAAGAATTTGTAAAAGCTACTTTAGAAACAATCAAAACAAAGTCAAAGATAGTTAGACCATTTATATGAATAAATTACCTAGATTTAGATAAATCAATTGCTAAAAGTCAAAAGGTAGATAAGTTTGAATGAGTACTAGTACAAGATATTGTTAAGTGATCACCTGCTAATATTGCCTGATTAGAAAAGTGAGATATAATAATTGATATAAACTGAAAAAAAATAGATAACAACAATAATTTTTTATACGACCTTTATACTTATATACCTTGAGAAAAAATAGAATTAACTGTTTATTCAAAAAAAGATTACAGAAAAGTTGAACTAACTTTGTGAGAAAATGGTAGTAAATAATTATCTTAAATCATAAATTCAAGTAGTTGATTCAAATAATAGGTTTTTCATTTCTAGAATTGAAATTATTGATAACAATTGAGATATATCTAAATTTAAACTACTAGATAATATTTCAATAGTCTGTGGTCAGTTTAAAAATAAATAATCATAAATAACTTTTTCTAAGCCTTGTAGATCCTCAATGATTTTACAAGGTTTTTTGTTTGCTAATTTTTCTCAAAGATTTGAAATAACAAATTCATTTAAGTCATATATCAACTTAATCTTTCACTCTGATATATATTTATTGACTCACTTACTAGTTTCAGAAAATATATCGTTAGGAGTAGCATAAACTATTTTGTTCATACCCAAAGCAAAATCTACAGTTATCAAACTACCTGATTTTTCTCAAGCTTCTGGCAGAAATAAAAAATCACTAAGTCATGCAATAATTCTATTTCTCTGCGGAAATGTGTAATTCGCTGGTTTCAGACCAAGTTTAAACTCAGAAATTACAAGTCATCAATTATCCACTATTTTTTCTATATCATATCTATCAGTTGATTTCAAAAAATGTACAAATCATCATCACAAAACTGCAATAGTTGGAATATTTTTCTTTATAGATAAATCATGGCAAAGGCTATCTACTCACTCAGCAAGTCATGAAATCGTGGCTATATCATATCATTCAAGTTTTTCAAATAAGTTTTCTAAAATCTTTTGTCCATAATTACTAATTTTCCTAGGCCCAACAATTCAAATAATATATTTATTCAAAATCGATATATCTCACTTATAGTAAATAATATATGGCTTAGATTTAATTATACTAAGTTTAAAATGGAAATCGCTATTTCAATCAATTAACCATTTTATATTATTTTTATCTATCCAATTTTGGATTTTTAGAAAATCATAATCAGTTGAGTACTCTCATGCCTTCATTTTAGAAATCTTAATATTTTCATCAATCGAGTAAACTAGTCATCTTATATCCATTTTTTATTTTTGTTTTTTTATAAATAACTAATGATAGACTAGAAAATTATTTTTTCAATAAAAAAAGACGAATACAATGCGTCTCTAAAAAAACATATTCCAATTTTTTAATCTTTCAATCCCGCTGAAGTCGGGACATGTTTTTCAATTTTATTTAGACTATCAAATACAAATACTGGTATAACTATCAAAGTTAAAACTGCTGAAGCTGAAAGTCACCAAATTATCGACCAAGCCAAGCCACTCCATACAGGATCTCAAACAATCATAGCTGCTCACAAAATCGCTGTCAAAGAAGTTAAAATAATTGGCCTAAGTCTTGTAACTCAAGCATGCAATAATGCCATTTTCAATGTAACTCATCTTTCTCTAAGTACTTCAAAATACTCTAACAATATAATTCAATTTCAAACTACTATTCAAGCCAAAGCTATTACTCATATCATAGATGTTGCACTAAAATACTCATTATTAACTAGATACAAGAAAGAATATCCAGGCATGATACCAAAGAATCAGAGCAAGAACGAAAGCATAATAATTCAACCAATTGAAAAACTTTTAAACCAAGCTGAAACCATAAAATAAAGCCCAAACAATGTGATTATCAAGGCAGTTCAAAGATCTCTAAAAGTATCCATTGTCACTTCCCACTCTCAACCAAAGTTAATAAAATATTCATCTCCTGTAGATTTCTCTTTGATTGTAACTCAATACAAATTCCATCTTTCTACTTCGAATTTTCATTCCCAGAAACTTTCATCTAATAATTTATTGATAGTAGTCACCATAGGATAAACTACCGAATTATTTCACATTTCACCATAAATATAAACAGTTGGAAGTCTGTCATCACTGTAAACAGTATGATCAGTTTCTGTAGGGATCAATTTAGATATTTCAGATAAAAATATTTTTTTACCTTCAGAATTTGTAAAATAAATTTGATTAAAGATGTCTAAGCTATTTTTTTGATTTTTATCCAATGACATATAAAGATTGATAGGTTGTTTAGTTTTTTCATCATGATAAATAGAAACATAATCTCCATCAAACATATTATAAATACTATAAGCAATTTGTTCTACACTCAGTCCAAGTCTAGAAATATTCTCATGATCTAATTTGATAATATAGTTTGTTTGATAAGTTTCTTTGGAAGTATAAACGTCTTCTACCTCATTTTCTTTCAAAGTATCTTGCAATTTATAAGTTACAAAATCAGATATTTCTTCTAGTTTAGAATATTCTATATCAGGACTTCATGAAACCTCAAGCATATAAGTAGCTCTAACTGGGGGTCATGGAGGGTCTTCTAAAAGTCTTACTTTTGCATCTGGGGCATTATCATTTACAAATTTTCTAAGAAATGGTCTAAGCTGGATCACAAAATCTTCACTACTTATATCTCTATCACTAGTGGAATTTAAATTTATTCTCATAGAAATATAGTTTTCACCGTCTCTTTGCATTCATCCACGGAATACATTAGCAAAATCAGGTACAAACGATTTTCAAACTGTATAATTTATTGAATCAATAACTTGTAATTCTCATTTATCTTTTCCTCAATTAACTTTATATTCGCTTAGAAATTCATCGACTTTTTGTGCTAATTCCGAAGTTTTTTGAATATCCCAATTCTTCACCGTATCTATCCAAACATAAATTTGCTGCTGATTTGATTTTGGAAGCATTCTAGCTTTGAATATTCACAATGCAATTGGCATAACCATAATAACTCAAAGTGTAATCCAAAATATTGTTTTAAATTTCTTTCTTAATTTTCAATTTTCTGGTTCCAATAGTTTGTTCATCAAAACTTGATATTTTTTTTCTATCCAGGTTTGTTTAGCCATATGCGTTCAATGAGCCAAAACTTCTTCTACTTCATGTTCAATTTTTTCTATCGCAGATTCACTTTCATTATTTTTCTTTCAGCTATTTCTTTTAAATATTTTATCCAATAAAAAACTTAATTTAGATGTTTTTTCTGAATCATTAAATTTCTTAGCAAATATATAACTAAAAAATGGATTCACTGAAAAAGCAATCAAAACAGATACACTCAAAGCAATAATTGCATACTTTGGAATTGGTCACATATATTGTCACATCATTCAAGTCACAAAAAACATTCAAAGGAAAGCCATAATTTTTGTAATAGTTGAGAAAACTGCTGCAACTCAGATTTCATTTACTGCTTCTAGTATACACTCAAGAATACTTTTTCATTGTTTTTCACGCATTTCTAAGTGTCTAGAGATATTTTCTACCACAATAATACTATCATCTACAAGCATTCAAAGAACTAGAATCAAAGCAAAAAGTGTAATTCTATTTACATTGTCTCATATCAAAAGCGCAATACCAAAAGTAATAGCCAAGACCAATGGTATAGCAAAAGCACTACTCAAAGCATCTTTAAATCACAAAAATATGGTAAGAATAATAAACAAAATAATTATAGATTTGATAAGTTCTTCCAAAAGTTTATTTGTAGCGTGTTCAGCCGTTGCTCATTCATCTTGAACTTCTACGATTTTGTATTCTTTAGGAAGATCTTTTTGAATTTCTGATAATTTTTCTTTGATATCTTCTACTACAAATACAGCATTAGTTCATTTTTTCTTAGCAATTCATACAAAAATTGAATTTTGTGTCCCCTCAAAATCTGATACAAATGTTTTGTATTTTTCTTTTGAAACTCATTTATAAACTGTAGAAATATCTTCCAAATAAACAGGAGAACTGTTTTGATAAGAAATTATAAGGTGTTTAACTTTATCTACTTCATTAAGATTTCCATCTACTGAAACTAAAGATTTAGTTCAATCAATATTTAAGTCTCAAGCTGGTAGTGATAAATTGTTTTTTTTCAAAACATCGTAAACTTGCATAACATCAATATTTTTTGCATCCATAGATTGCTGGTTCAACTTGATATTTATATTATCATCCTCTCATCAAACCAAATAAAAAACTGATGTATTCTCCACAAGTTTGAGTTCATCCATAATATCCAGTCATACTTTCTTAAGCTTAATAGAATCTTCATTTTGTCATTGCGGGCCATTTTCTGAAATAAGTTCTTGCAAAGCAATCTTTGGATCGCCACGGTCGTTTCACTCCCTCGCGATGACATTA
>Ga0172367_10004040_pt1 | contig 18545 bp, 23 predicted proteins | sample Lak10m_FD_114542 | JGI IMG/M metagenome (GOLD analysis project Ga0172367, IMG submission 114542) | Freshwater microbial communities from Kabuno Bay, South-Kivu, Congo - kab_022012_10m | ecosystem: Environmental > Aquatic > Freshwater > Lake | place: Democratic Republic of the Congo: South-Kivu...
CAAAAGCTTTTTGACCGTGGCCCGTGTGTTAAGCGTGATAGATACCTCTTCAGTCTTAGACGTTGAGGGGTCAGGCCAGCCTTTCTCCCATTTGCTGTACATCTTGTCAATTGCCGTGACCAAGCCTTGTTGACGCTTGCGTTTCTTGGCGGACCAAGTTGTACGCTTGGAATAGTCAAAGTTCAGAAGTTGTCGTTCAAGTCCTTCAAGGGACTCAAGAAAGACTTGCTCCGGAGCACGTGGTTTCTGGTAAACGGGTTTAACAACTCCAGTTGAGGAAGTCGTCTTGGCCCCAATAACGGGCTTTTTTTCCGGCTCCTTACCCCCCTCGACTTTGCTCATGGTCCAAGCGGAGCCGATGTTCTCCTTGGACTTCAGATCAAACTCAAGCAAGGTGTGGGGTTCGAGAATCTGGGGAGTTTCTGTGTATGTAGCCACGCCGTGCCGAGTAAGAATCCAGTCGAGCATCATAGCTTCTGATGCCCAATAAAGGGTGCGGCGATCCTTGGAGAAGACAAACGACAAGGGCCGTTGTTCGTTGCGGATAAAAGCAAGCGTGCCAGTCTTGGCGTCGATCAGGCTCAAGGCCCAAGACCCCCACACCTTGCCCAAGGTTTCGGCTATGCCAGCCTTGTAGATGTTGTAGATGAGGTTCTCGGAGTCGATGCAGTTCTTCAACTTGTGGGGCAAGTTGTCAAGGGCCGACGTGGGGACCATCCCGTTGTGAGCACCGATGATGTTGTCAAACTTGAACGGATGAGCATCATCGTGGGAATATTTGGAAGCCCACGATTCCGTGGATTTCCGTGTGTGGCCCATGAGTATGTCGGCCATCGGGCTCACGAGCCTGTCAACCCTCCGGTTCTGAAGGAAGGTTGGGCTTTCTACTGCCTGTTTGTATAGTTCAACCTCGTTACTTCGCCGATTGTAAGTGGCGATTCCGGTAGCATCAGCGCCCCGGACAACAGAGCACGAAAGCAAATCCTTGAAAATCTCGGTGTCCTTGTTGCTAAGGTCACCGGCAATACCTGCGAGTCCGCACATGTGTGTTTATCAAGCCTTCTTGAGGTTGGGAAGAACGTGGGTTTCGACATAGTGAAGAAACAACTCGGCACATTGCGGATAGCCCCAGTATTCAGGGTGAGGCTGGAAACAAAGCGAGTTGGAGTTGGGGTAGAACATGGCCTCGATATCACGGCGGTCATGTTCAAGCCGCTCGTAAGCGGTGGAGTCGAAGAACTTCTGTGTATCTTGGAAGATTTTTCCTTCTGCGTTGCACGCAACGCCGAGTACCTTGTACGGTACAACGTGCGAGTCGATTGGCACACGGAACATCTGGTGATGGGTAGACGAGCACTTGAACACCGTGCCAGTCGACAAGTCCACAACGTGGTGATCACGCCCATGATCGTGGACGTGTTGCCAAAGCGTGCCGCCGTTCAAGACGTTCAGCAGTTGGCCGCCACGACAGATGCCGAGGAATGCACGCTTCTTGTCTTTGCGTTGGGACAACCGCTCGTAAAGAGAAACCTCCTCACGATCACGCTCAGGGTTAATTACGGTGCGTGCAAGTCCTTGCTCACCATAAAGAGATGGTGACACGTCGGCTCCGCCTGTGAAGATGAGAATGTCGGCCTCATCGTAATCCATGGTCACCGGCCCTATTTGGGCAGCAAGACTTGAGTACGACGAATCCCCGCCCACAACGTGGACGATGTAGTTAGACAAAACGTTCGACATTGGTTTCATATACCTTTTGGTTGTATTCAACAGCAGATGCGATCAGGGTTTTAGACTCAAACCCCGAGTGATCCACGGTTTCTGGGAAAACGAATTTCTTGGGAAGATTTTTCTTCTCACCCGCAGATAGCAGATTTGGAAACACTTTGTCAGAGTTGCCGCTCATGAAAGAAGTTGCTTGGTGGGCAACCCACGACTTGCCCGGATCATTAACCTCCGTAACCTGCTTGGTCAAAAAGGCAAACGGCGTTGATGAGTATTTTACCGTGTCAAAGTTGTTGTGCCAGTTCTCCCACCGAATTGTGTTGATTCTGCCGTTCGGCTTTGAAAAGATGTGGTGGGCAGCAAAGACATTCCACATAAGCGGGTAGTCTTTTGTTTCGTCGGCCTCCAAGAAAATCTTGAGGGATTTTCGTACTCCGTTGAACTCGAAAGCCCTGCGCCAGAAGACAAAGAACGCACAAAGCGTTACCTTGTCAAAACGCTCGAACAACTTGGGGCCGACAACAAACCCAACCTTGCTGACAAGCTCAACCCGTTCTTCAACGGTGTTGTAACCCTCGAACATCTCCTCGGCCATGGCGTTGATGATTGGTGACCACGGTGACGAAACGTCGAAGTATGCTCGCTCGTTGTAGAAATCAATGAGGGCTTTTTCCTTGTTGTAGTCAAGGCTGGTGTTACACGGCGGCGTCCACACATAGGAGTTGTTTTCGATTGGTCTCACGTTGTCCAAGGCGTAGTAACACGGCCCTCCAAACCTGCCTTGGTCCGTGAAGAAATGCATGTAGCTTGCGTTTGACGCATCGGCGTCTTTTAGCCGGTTTTCGGTCAAGATGTTGGTCAGGAAGTCATTCTTGAAGTCCATAGTCGCTCCCGTTGTGATAGATACGCTCAATTAAAAATTGAGCCAACGCCCAATCTAAGATTGAGCCTCGCTAAAGCCCTTCCTTGCCAACCAAGGCAAGGAGAAGGGATATAAACCCCATGAGCCCGATTGCAAGGCCGATACCTGCACCAATGATGATGATCAGCCAAGCAAACCAATCCGAGTTGAACGCCAACTCAGACACAAGGTTGAACCACATGAAGCCCATAAAGAAAAGGACCGCTGCACAACCAAGTGCAACGACCCGCACAACTAGATCAGAAATCATCTAAGTTACCTGAATCCTCCTTGGATTTTAGAGGGCCTTACGGTCCCTGATACGAATCGACATGAACACGGACCATATGTCCGTCTGGAACTCCAAGAAATAAGCAGCTGTCTTGGCTTCAAGCTCTCGCCAATCATGCTTCCCGAAAATAGGGGACGAACTTGACAGATGCTTGTAGTTTGCCTTGCGGGCTTCCCAACGAAGCCTTGCTTGGGCTGTCTTGTCATGGTATTCCCTCAATTGATCAGGGGTTAAGAGGTTATTAGCCTCTTTATCAATGTTTCTTGTCAGCAGGTTGACTGGTATCTGGGCTACCATTATGGCTCCACAGGGGCGGGGACTTCCTCTAGCAGTACGGGGGAGGGGATACACATTCCTCAGTTCTACTATAGGGATATATCGGGGGCGGACCTTACATAGATATTATACCAAGTTTTGAAAATTTGTCAAGTGAAAAGATGTCGCACCCCTTAAGGTACGACTTCTTCACACCCGAAAGCTACCCACTTGGCATCAAGGACCACGACGTGATCGCGCAAAGCCTTGGACGTCCGATAGTCCGCCTCGGTTATCTCAGGCTGTTGGAGGGCCAGACAGGCATCAGCCTTCAGGACCCACACTTTTCCTTCTGCGCCCAAATATACGGGCACGTACCGAGTCTGGCAACTCGCTAGGATCATCAGGAGCAGGACCAGTGTTAGCCCCAGCATCAATCGCCCTGTCGCGGGCTTCGTTGGATTGTTCTTCAAGTTCATTGTTCCGTTTCTCCACAATAACAGCTTCAACCACGTCTTCCCGGGCCTCACGAGCCCGCTGATCAGCCTTCCCCGCGTGATAGATACTCCACAGCAGGGTAATAGCAGCAAGGCCCAGCAGGCCCCACAAAGCGATTTGTTCGGTCATCAATCTTCTCCGGTTATATATATATGTATTGACTGACGTTGTCAAGGATCGTCCCGTCGTTAAAGTGAACGATCCAAAACTTTTGCCCTTTTCGTTTGACCATCCTTTTAAGGAATGAAACGTTGTAAACGAATTCATCGCCTGTGGCTGTGATAAACAGAATCATCAGCCTACACGCTCCACGAGGTATCCCCTAAAGAGGGCATTGACCCAAAAGCGTTGCGCGGATTCAGCCTTGTCCCTAGGGAACACAACTTCATCCCATACTTTCGCTGATGGGTGGCGCTTGATGTAATAATAAATCATAGAATGATTTCTTTCGGTCATCGCTTGTCCTTTCATATGGCAGACGCCCGTTTATAGGCGTCAGAGGATTGAACTTCAACTAAACACCGGAAACCTTGGGCCCTGATCTTGGCAGCCGTGTGCAAGGCGCGTTCGATGCCGTAAACCTTGCTTTGCACAAGGTTTCCCTTTACCTTGTACGAGATGGTGTAATATTGCATCCCGTTTGATTCCCTGTTGGCCATCTTCATGCCACTTCCCTTTCCCCAGTCACAACCTGCACCGGTACTATCCGGACCAGCCCCGGTCGCTTGGCGAAGCGGTCTGTTGCGTCAACGGCATACTCGACGGCCTCTTCCTTCGTGGCCTTCCACGTGAGGACGTAGGGCTTTGCCTGCACCGGCTTGCCACGGCGCTGATAGACTGGCGGAATGAACATTATCTTGAACATGGTATGCGCTCCTGATGTGATAGATACGCTCAATTAAAAATTGAGCCAACGCTCAATTAAAAATTGAGCCAACGCAGCAAAAGAAAAACCCCACGCCAGTTAAGGCATGGGGTTACAGGTCGGCGGAGAAACTAGGTGCTAGTGAGCGCCAACACGCATGTCCGGCGCTTTGACCTTAGCCAATTCGGCAAGGTAGGCGTGTGCCGCGTTGACGTTCAGATTGGGTGAGACTTGATCCTTTTCAATTGCCTTTTCAAGGCGCTTGGACAGCCGTTCGATGGCTTTCAGGATGGCGGCGGCGTCCATCAATTTGGGGTCACGCCCTTGTGTGTAGTCCCAATATGTGACAGCAGCCAAAGCGTCTATGTTCCATTCAACAAAGCCTTTCTCTTCCGGCTTGAGGATGCGAGAACCCTTAGCGATGGCGACGTCATCCTTCACCTTAAGGCGAATAGGCGTGAAGTCATAAAGCCATGCGGTGAATGCCTTCCGACGATTGGCGGTGTGAAGGGCGTTGTAAAGGTCAACGAATAGTGTCATGTCGCCATGCTCTTTCGCATGTTCGGCCATGGCGATAGCAGTTTCGTGGACAAGGGCGGCAAGCTTGCCACCCATTGTGGCAATCTGCGAGATGGACTTGCGGAAAGCCTTGAGAGGGGATGCGGTTGTCATAGGTGTATCTTCCTTTTGAAAGGGCGATCAGCGGAGCGTCGCTAGACGATATGCCTAGCGATTGCTGAAACGCTTGGGGTTAGCGGATGGTTTAGGCGTGAACCTTTCGGCCCTACCATAGGGCGAGTATCCGCCTCTCGCACCTTTGGATTGCAAGTGTTGCGTTGACATGGGCGAGGATATCTCGCTCGCCTGTTTGACGTCACGTAACGCAACGTGAAGATTGTCATTTACCAAGGATTCCCGCCACCTAGCGGCAAGCCTTTGTTGCTGGCGCTCAAAGCGGCCAAGCCTGATCTTTTTACCCATAGAATATACAATTCTCCCGTAATCGCACACTCGAATGAGTGTGATTGTCAGTAGCTACTAAGCGGGCATAGCTCCACCTTTGGCCTAAATATCCCACAATTGAGGTGGGCGGATTTACTCGCGCCGGTTAGCAAGCCATCCCAAGCCGACAAAGCAAGCAAGGGCGACCCACGACTAGGGCGCAACACCATGGCGCGGCATGAGATGAGGCCGCTATGAATTAGTCAGCCGTCCGGGTTTACCGCTACACACGTAGGGCATTCCGTCCGGCGACAGAGACACCATCGGCCTCAATTGTGGCGGAAGTAAGGCAGCCAACATTACAAAGACGTTAGAATTATCACGGATGCGTGATCGGTCGATATCTATCACAGGCGAGAAGAACGTGCGCGCGCGTATTGCAAGAACCATGCCACACCCTCCCCTTGCAAGTCTTATGCCAATCGCCTCATATCGCGATTCTCATACCGCCCGCTACCCTTCCCTAGGCGGATGGAAACTCGCGAGTGCGGCCTATCCAAAGCCCGGCAATCGGCATGAACCAAACGAGAACATGATATCACTTGACGTGGCGTCATGCTTAGATTATCTAAAGGCAGGATTGGTGTAATATGCAATTACCATGCCAAGGATGGATTACAGATGTAATATGAATGGGAAGCTTGATACTTATGCAAGTAGCATACCAGATTACGCATGTAATCAGATGGTTAGGTGTGTTGGTTGAGTAAGATGTGTGAATTACACACTATTGCCTGAATCACTACCAACCTTATAGAGATTAGGGGTAATGAACACTGAATGCTTTGCTCTTTATTCAGCGTTTCCTATATAGATGCGTCTCATCACGCGATTGTGATTTGCATTCCCCTCCGTCAATTCATGTATCATGACGGGGGGTAGCAAAGGGGGTGTGGGGTTCCTCATCTGTGCAATCTCACACCCTCAAAATTTCTCCAAGAAATTCCCGGAATATTGGCCTCGGTGCCTCTTGAATAAAAACTGAGGCGGCGCATCTGCACTAAAAGAAGATTCTGGCAGATTTCTTGTCGTCACCTATTGACTTTCGTTTCAAAATGTGCTATAATATAGATGTAATCTAGAGAAATCCAAAACAAACAAAACAAAAGGGGTCCTTCTTATGGAGAACCCATCTTGAGTGAAGAGGGCCTGTCGGCCATGGGTAGAGGCGGCGCTGTCGCGACCGCCAAGAACCACTCAAGCACACAACCTAGCCTCCCATATATAAGTAAGGGGGCTTCAAGTTTTTTGGTCTAAGACGTAATCGGTAACTTAAGAAACGCCTTAAGTTGATCCTTACCTAAAGGGGAGCGCTATGCCTAAGATTGAAGAACTGACCGACATCAACGCCTCTTATGGGGGCATCTCCAAGCTCAATAGCCATCTGGACAAGATTCAGACTGCTTTCCAGAATACGTTGAGCAGGGATGGCTCCACCCCTAATCATATGCTTGCTGACATCGACATGAACGATAATCAGCTGGTAAACCTCTCAGACCCCGTTCTTGCCCACCACGCTGCAACAAAGCTCTACGTGGACACTCTTGCCTTTGGTGGGGAAATCAATCTGAACGTAGCTGGGCGTGTCCGACACGTAGCTACATACGCAGAGATGCAGGCCCTCACGGTTGCAGACAATGGCCTGACCAATGGAGATGTAATCATCACAGCAGGACGTCTGGCTGCCAACGACGGCGGTCTAGGCCTCTGGTATTACAGCTCGGGCTCTGCTGCCACAACAAACTCCGCAACCGTCCTCGCCTCCACATCCGGGGCTTCAGGGCGGTTTCTTCGTACTTATGACTCGGGGCAGTTTCAGCTTGCTTGGTGGGGAGCCCGGGGGAACAACGTCGACTGCACAACAGAATTTAATACAGCTGTAGCGGACATCAACACCCTTGGTGGTGGAGAAGCACGTCTCGACCGTGGGACAACCCGACTGGACGGGCAAGCCTCAATCCTTGGTTCCAACATCAAGATCAAGGGCGTTGCAGGATTTGGTTCGCTGCTGGACCTGAACTACGTCGGGTCGGCTATCCTTGTCGGCCCCCTGACAGGCACCCGTTCCCAACAAGTTATTTTTGAAGGGGTGTACTTCACAGGGGTTGAGGGGCAGCACGTGTGTGAGCAACGCTACTCTCGTGGCCTGTTCTTTAACTACTGCCTTGGGGGAACTCTGGGCGGCCTTGTCAAGATTGGTAACACAGGGGCGACCTCCGGCGCCTACATCACAGAAATCAGAAGCTGTGAGTTTGGTGCTTCGTTCCCTACAATTACCGTGTCAAACGTTGTTGGTACGTTCACAAATGGTGAAGTACTCACCTTTGGCACATCGGGAGCTACGGCGACGCTGTCGTCCAAGAATGGCTCCGTGTACACAATCCTGTACCTCTCCAAGCACCCCACAGTCACCGAAACAATAACTGGGGGCAGCTCCGGGGCCACAGCAACCTTGTCGGCCCATACGCAAGGTCTGGACTTTTTTGATGTGCGCTACGGTATCGGGGAACTCAATATTTATGATTCCCGTATTGAGGGGGGTTATAACTGGGCGGTTACTGGAGTCAACTTCTCCAATAACGACTGGGAAGCTACCCCGGGTGTTGCAGGACTGTTCGATACCTGTGGCATCCACGACACTTATCTTGCCCGATTTGGGTATAACGTCAAGGCTGTTGACCGTCGTCTGGGTAACATCAATTGGTCCAACGTGCGCTTCCATGAAGCAGGTTATGTCTCCCTGTATGGTAAGATTTCGACAGGCAACACCCGAGCTCTCGACCGGGTTGGAGGTTGGTCTGGCTTGATCTCGAACGTGGACTTGCTCAGCCCATACGCAATTGGGGGTGTGTACGCACGAGGCCTTGTGCTGGAGAACGACTCTGCGGTGAATGCGTACTTTGGAGACCTGTTGGTCAACGGAGTTCATGGGGCCGCAATGCAAAACTCCCTTGTGGAACTGAATGGTCAACGGGCCACGTCTTTCCGGGGGCTCATGATCACCAATGTGCACGCCAGCCAAATGGTGGGATCGGCTGACATTGTCAATATCAATGCGGGCACAACCACAGCATTTGTCGGCTGTGTTCTTGATGGGGTCACGGCTCAAGGCACCTTCTCAGATGTTATCGCCAGCAATGGTGGAGCTGTTCCTGACTCTGGTTTGCGGATTGGCCACACCATCGTGGGTGCGGGGACTTTCTCCAGCCGGATCAACGGGGCCTTTGCGCGTGTCGGAGAGAATGCGGGTACGGCTACTTACGACCCTGCAAACCTTGTGGACGGAGCCGGGGTTACCACAACTGTTACCGTGACTGGGGCTGCTACTGGAGAAATTGCCTACGCGTCCTTCTCAAATGACCTTCAAGGCATTCAATTGCACGCATGGGTCTCAGCGGCAAACACAGTCTCTGTCAGGTTCCAGAACGAGACCGGCGGGGCCATTGATTTGGCTTCTGGGACACTCAAAGCTGTAGCTAGGATGGCTGGTTAATGGTTAACAGATTCAAAGGCGCTAACAACGCTTGGATGACGATGGGGTTGTTTGGGGACATTTTGATTGCCTCCCAACGCCCCGATATCAACATGGATCGGGTTCTCTACTGGTTTGAGGACAAGATGATCGAAAACGACCCTCGCCCAGTATTCAAAGACCTCTACCTCCAATTGAAGGACCCAACCGGTGTTAAGGCTGCTAAACTATATCTCGATGGCTATTCCCATTTTAACTTCTGTATGGAAGCTGCTCCGTGGTTCAAAGAAGCCGTCGAAAGATGGAACCGAGAAATAGAAGCAGAGTTCAAGGCTGATGCCCTCCAACGGGTCAGAGACCTTGCCGAAGGTGCCGCTGGCGAAGCTGTCGCTCTCGCAGCGAATAAGTATCTGGCTAATGCTGATTATAACAAGGAAGCAAAGTCAAAGCGGGGGCGCCCAACCGCCAAAGAAGTAGAGGGTGAACTGAAACGTCAAGCACACCGGGATACCTCACTTGTCTCGGATTATCAACGAATGAAAGGAAACTAATTTATGGCTGCTGCTCTAAACCGCAAAGTCGACATGCGTGGACTGATCCTCCAAGTCGCCGGTATCGAAGAAAAACCTACGGCTAACTCCAACAAAACTTTTGCCGCTGGTTCTACCAAAACCCTTGTTGCAAATGACTCGGGAGCTATTGTTGAACTTGACACGGCGGCTGGCTCGACGGTCACGCTTCCGGCGGGTTCGTCTTCTGCTATTGGAACCAAGTTTCGATTTGTTGTCAAGACGCTTGCAACATCCAACAGCCACATTGTCAAAGTGGCTAACGCTTCCGACATCATGGTCGGATGTATTACGACTGTAGACACCGACTCCTCGGATGCTGCGGCCACGTTTGCCACAACGTCTACCTCGGACACCGTTACCCTGAACGGTTCCACAACTGGCTCGGTTCGTACCGGTGAGTGGATTGACGTTGAATATGTCGCGACAAACCGCTGGGCCGTTCACGGCTTTGTGTTTGTTACAGGCGTCCCGGCAACTCCGTTCTCGGCTACGGTCTAATAATCATGAGCGATAAATTTGGTCCTTCGATTGGAGTAAAATCCAACGTCACCGGAACTGGTGCGTCTGTAACCATCCTTGCGGCAAACCCTCGCCGCAAGGGTGCTACTCTTTTCAATGACTCCGGCGTTGTAGCCGACATTGATCTGACAGGCGGCACAGCGTCCGCAACATCGTGTTCATTGACCCTTGGAAATCAAGACCTTTACGAACTTTCGCTTTTTGATGGTGGCGTTTACAAAGGCGCAATCACAGGTATTTGGGCGTCAGGAGATATTCGCGTAACGGAGTATGAATAACATGCCCATTTTCAGAGCGAGTAACGTTCCCGGCCAGCTAACGGTTACAGTTAGAGAAGTAAATTTTAACTCTGCTAACACGGATACTCCTATTACTATTGTTCTTCCTCCGGGGTATTCAAGATTTCTTGTTAATGGTGTTCGAGCCAGTGGCGCTTCAGCGGCGTTGACTACAGCAACATTTGGCGTTTACACGGCCCCTGCTGCGGGAGGAACCGCTGTGGTTGGTCCTACGGCGTGTACTATTAGCACAGCCTCAGAAGGTACAAACAACAACACTCAATTAGTTCAACCTCCTACAGCCCAAACTCAATCGTACATTAATAACCTTCTTTATTTCCGAGTAATTACTCCACAAGGCTCAGCAGCAACAGCCACCGTGACTGTTACATTACTTCCTGTTTCTTAACCTAAAGAGTCCTATGGTTCGGCTAAGACGAATACGTGACCGAAATGTTATTCGGCAGACCATAAACAACACGTCTGGAGGAACTCCCGGACCAGCAGGCCCCCAAGGTCCAACAGGTCCCCAAGGGCCTCAAGGTCCAACAGGTCCTCAAGGACCCCAAGGTCCTGCGGGTGCAGCCGGAGCACAAGGCCCTCAAGGTATACAAGGGATTCAGGGTCCGCAGGGCCCTCAAGGACCAGCTGGTCCATCAGGGTCTGGGACTCTTTACACAGCTACTTTAACTACTTCTAACACCTATTGGCACCAAGAAACTGTTGCACAATCAGGGATACTCTCAACAAACACGGTTAAAATTTGGTTTCAAGCGGGCGACAATTCTGACGAAAATAACGCCGAAATGCTGGGGACTTGCACCATTTCGGCTGTAGCCGGGACAAACGAAATAGTTGCTACCGTAGTTGGGGAAGAACCTTTTTCTGGCCCTATCAAAATAGCTTACGAGGTAATTTAACTTGGCTAAACTTTCCTTAGACCATCGTAGCGCGGTGCAACACCCGCGAGAAAACATTGTAGGGTCCGGGACTCTTGGGGCTCTTAACGCCGAAGTTGTTATTTACAACGACGGCGGCGCGTCTGCCTTGCTTGATCTCAGGGGCACTTTTGTAGGCACTTTTGAAGTTTCCGGCACAATTGATGGAACAAACTGGACACTTATCCCTATCCGCTCTTTGAACGTTGCAGCAGTTGGATATGCGACTGGCGCAACAGCTGCGGGGTGGTATATTGGCAAAAGCCTTGGATTCCGGCAAATCAGGGTCCGCTGCACGGCGTACACAAGTGGTTTGGCCACAGCTACTATTCTTTCATCTTTAGCTGCGGATAATAGCCCCCAGACACTTTCTACAACAACAGTTAGAACTACTGTTGGCACTTCCGGCGCGGCTACAACCCTGACAATTGCGTCGCCCGGTACGGGTTTGCGGCACTACCTAACCTATCTTTATATTGTTCGTTATGCTGCCGCCGTCTTGACAGCCAGTGCGACACCCGTTACAGTGACAACAACAAATATCCCGGGCACAGTTGCTTTTACCTTCCCTGCTGATGCTGCTGCGCTTGGTACGGTAGACAGGTGGAGAGAAGATTTTGCCTACCCCATTGCAACTTCTGCCCAAGCTACAGCTACAACAATTGTTTGCCCAGCCACTACAAGTGTTATCTGGCGAGTAACCGCCGGATACTTTGTCGCCCCATAAGGAGTCCTATGTCAACTGAAGCAGCTCGCAGACGAGCCCGCCGCAAATACAATGCCAAGCCTGAACAAATCCGCAAACGCTCGTCTCGAAACAAGGCTCGGCGCAAGATGATCAAAGCAGGCAAAGCAAGAAAAGGAGACGGCAAAGACGTTGGCCATAGAAATGGGAACCCACTTGACAACAGACGCGGAAACCTCAGAATGCAATCCAAGCGTTCTAACCGATCCTTCTCCCGCACCAAAGCGGGTCGGAAGAAAAACCCGCGTTCGTAAGGATAGCCAACCCACTCAAACCCCTTCTCTGGATATCACGGAAAATGATATCCGTGTTGCCGCCGAAGCTTCGTTTGAGAAGTTTATTCGGCTTGTTGCCCCGAGGAATGTTTTTGGGCACGTGCACATCGAGTTGTGCCAATGGTTGAGCCGGAAAAATGGTAAGGATCACCAGCTCGTCCTGATGCCACGAGATCACGGTAAGTCCCGCTACGTAGCCTTCTACGCCTTGTGGGAGATAACGCGAAACCCTGCAATCCGTATTCTCTACATTTCGTCTACTGCCAACCTTGCTGAAAAGCAGCTGGGCTTTATCAAAGACCTGATGCAATCCGCCATCTACCGCCGCTATTGGCCGGAGATGACACACGAAGACGAAGGCAAGCGTAAGCGGTGGACTAACTCGGAAATCATGGTTGACCACCCCAAGCGGGTGGAAGAGGGTATCCGAGACCCAACCGTCATGACTGCCGGTCTCGAAAAGTCAATCACGGGTCTACACTTTGACCTTGCCATTCTAGACGACGTTGTTGTTCAGGAGAACGCCTATACTGAAGAGGGACGGGACAAAGTCAAACGTCAATACTCGCTTCTCGCGTCCATCGAAGGTGCAGATGCTAAAGAGGTTTGTGTTGGCACTCGTTATCATCCCTCTGATCTTTATGCTGACCTTCTCGCTATGGAGTTTGTCCCTGTTGACTCAAATGGGGAGGAAGGCGAGCCTGAGAAAATCTACGAAATCTTTGAAAGACAAGTAGAAGACGCTGGGGACGGAACCGGACAATTTCTGTGGCCGATTCAGGTCTCAAGCACAGGACAAAGGTTTGGGTTTGATCGAAACATCCTTGCCAAGAAAAAAGCCAAATACATCGACCAGACACAGTTCAGAGCACAGTATTACAATGACCCAAATGATTCTTCTTCTGCCTCTATCGGACGTGACAAGTTTCAATACTTCGATCCAGCCTTCCTTAAGTATGACGGTAGACATTGGCACATACACGGACGAAGACTCAACATTGTTGCTGCTGTCGACTTCTCGTATTCTACAAAGCTACGAGCAGACTATACCGCTATTGCAGTGGTAGCAATGGACTCTGATCGCCAGCACTATGTTCTGGAGATCGACAGGTTCAAGACAGCAGAGATCAAAGAGTACTACCAACACATTCTTGAACTTTACAAGAAATGGGACTTCCGCAAGCTTATTGCTGAAACCACAGCCGCGCAGGAAGCCATCGTTAACGAACTCAGGTCTTCGTACATCGTGCCTAACGGGATCATGCTAAGCATCGTGGAGCACAAGCCCACCCGTCACGAGGGTACAAAGGAAGAACGCCTCAAAGCCATCCTTGAGCCGAGGTATCAAAACCTGTCGGTGTGGCACTACAGAGGCGGCAACTGTCAAGTTCTTGAAGATGAGCTTGTCTTACAGCATCCGCCTCACGACGACTGCAAAGACGCTGTGGCCAACGCTTTTGTAAACCTTGTCCCGCCTGCCGGGTCGCTACTTGGAAAAGATGCTTCAAATGTATATCAACTCAAAGCCCACCCAAAGTTTGGTGGCCTTGGTGGGAGGTAATTAATTGCCTAGAGCTGTAGACTTCAAGGAATACGCTGACGCCGATTCAAAGGCGTGTCAGGTAGCCGACAAGTACATTGAGTGGGATCAATGGCGCAACGGAGCCATGGCGCTCTCAAAAGAGGTACGCGAATACGTGTTTGCCACGTCAACCAAAATGACTTCCGTGTCATCTCTCCCGTGGAAGAACTCGGTTCACATCCCCAAGCTTTGCCAGATCAGGGATAACCTTTACGCCAACTACATGGCGGCTCTCATGCCTAACGACAAAAGCATGAAGTGGGAAGGGGACGACAAGACGTCCAACACCAAGGCCAAGCGCAAGATTATTCAAGCCTACATGCAAAACAAGCTGAGGCTAAGTCAATATCCAACTGAGATGTCCAAATGTGTTTTGGACTGGATTGACTACGGCAACTGTTTTAGTATGGTAGAATACATCAACCAGACGCACGTAGACGAACAAACTGGTGAAGTTACGCAAGGCTATGTGGGGCCGCGCCTTACTCGAATCTCACCAGAAGATATCGTTTTTGACCCCACTGTGGCGAGATTTGAAGACGCCCCCAAGATTATCCGTTCGATCATGACGTTGGGTGACCTCAAAACCACCATGGCGGAGAACCCGGAGAAGGGTTATCTCCAAGAGGTTTTTGACCGTATCATGGGTCTCCGCCTCAAATTCAAGAATGCCCGTGGCTTTGACGTTCGTAAGAATTCTCAATTTATCGTAGACGGCTTTACGTCGTTCATGAACTATTTTCAATCTGAATATGTGGAGGTTCTAGACTTTTATGGAGATATCTACGACCCTGAAACTCAAACCCTCCAGCGAAATCGCTGCATCTCCGTTGTGGACCGTGCTTACGTCATTCGTGACGTTCAGCAGCCCTCGTGGCTCGGTACAGCTCCCATATTCCATTGCGGTTGGAGAATCAGGCCCGACAACCTTTACGCCATGGGACCTCTCGACAATCTTGTTGGACTCCAGTACAGGATCGACCACCTAGAGAATGCCAAGGCCGATGGCTTTGACATGATTATGCACCCGGTGATGAAAATCCGGGGCCTTGTCGAAGACTTTGAGTACGGTCCTAACGCTCGCGTGTTTGTGGGTGATGACGGTGACGTCGAGTTCATGCACCCTGATCCCATGGTGCTACAGGCCGACACACAGATCATGATGTACGAGCAAAAGATGGAAGAGATGGCTGGGGCTCCAAAGACAGCCATGGGTTTCCGCACTCCGGGCGAGAAAACCGCCTACGAGATGCAAATCCTTGAGCAAGGACAAAACAAGATTTTTATCAACAAGACCTCGTACTTTGAGGAGAAGTTTGTTGAGCCTATCTACAACGCCATGCTTGAGGTTTCCCGCAGGAACATTGGTGCTTCCGAGACAATTCGTGTTCAGGACGAGGATTTTAACTTCCGGGAGTTCCTGAAGGTTACCAAGGAGGACATTGCGGCCAAAGGCAAGATTCGCCCCATCGGCGCGCGAAGGTTTGCCCGTAACGCCAACCTTATGCAAAACCTTACCCAGCTGGTTTCGTCGGCTGTTGGACAAGACCCCTCGGTCATTGTTCACTTCTCTGGCAAGAAAATGGCCAAACTGGCCGAAGAGCTTCTTGGACTGGAGGACTTTGATCTGGTACAAGATAACATTCGGGTCATCGAGAATACTGAGACCCAGCAAATGCAAGCCGCTGCCCAGCAGGTCCTTATGGACCAAGGTGGGCCCCCCATGGCTAACGGTGCCCCGGTTCCGGGTGGTCCCCCGGCAACCCAAGGGTCCCAGCCTAAACCCCCGACAATGGTGCAATAACCTTGAAAACAAAGTGGACTCAGCACCTCCAGACCCCGGAGGAACGCAAGAAGTTTAAAGAATCTGTACAAAATTCAAAATTTGTACTTGACAGACTCAAAGAAATATGTTATAATATTATAGAAGAAAGTGAGAAAACGTCTCACGCTGACTATTCAAAGCCCTCATGGCCCTACTACCAAGCTGACCGGCTGGGATATGTAAGAGCCCTGAAGGAAATCATTTCACTACTCCAACTTGACCCAGAGGAGAAATAAGATTTATGAGTATCTTCCAGACTGCACAAGACCAAGCTGCAAGTGGACAAACCGCACTGAACGACCTAGTAGGTGATGGAAAAAAATTCAAGACACCTGATGATCTGGCCAAAGCTAAGCTTGAATCTGACCGGTTTATTGAAAAACTTCAAAACGAGCAAAGAGAACTGCGCGAAGAGCTTGCAAAGCGTCTTTCCGCAGAGGAAGCCCTGAATCGGGCGCAAGAAGCGGCAAGCCGCGTTGAGACTGGAGGCACACCCCCTCCTCAGACTCCGCCACCGCAGCGAACGCAAGAGCAACCCGACATCAAATCGGAAATTGCCAAGGCGCTGAATCAGCGAGAACAAGAACGCCTCATTCAAAGTAACATTGAACAAGTTACTCAGAAAATGACAAGCACTTACGGCTCTGTAGAAAAAGCTTCAGAAGTGGTGCAAAGCAAAGCCCAAGAACTTGGGATGAGTGTTGCCAAACTTCAGGAACTTGCTTCTGAAAACCCCAAAGCGTTTTTCACGCTTATCGGTGTCAACGACAAGGCCCAAGAGGCCCCAAAGACAACGAGCTGGGGTAACACCAAAAACGCTGTTGCCATGAAGAATGGAGCAGGCGCAACAACGGTGACTCCCGGTACTTACAAATGGTACCAAGAGCTTCGGAAATCAGACCCGGCCCAGTATTACTCTCCTCGTGTTCAACTTCAGATGGATAAGGACGCTCGCGAAAAAGGTGAGAAGTTCTACAGTTAAGAGGATATTAAACAATGGCTGGTATGTCTACCGCAAACATGGATGCAGTTACCCGAGCGGAACTGTGGTCCACACAACTTAAAGACATCCTTCAAGACAAGACCCAAGGCACAAACTACGTGCGGTGGCTCTCGGAATTCCCGGATGGCACAACGTTCACGATCCCGTCTATCGGTGCTCTGGACGCCTATGATTACACCGAAGGTCAGCCGGTTGTCTACACCGCGCTTGATACTGGTGAGTTCCAGTTCTCGATCACAACGTACCTTGCGACCGGCACGAGCATTACTCGCAAAGCCAAGCAAGACTCGTTCTATTCGAGCGAAATCATTTCTTCGTTCGTCCCCAAGCAGGCTCGCGCCATCGAAGAGCGTCTGGAAACAGACATCCTCAAAGAAGGCCAGCCCAAAACAGGCAACCCTGCTGGTTATCAGGTTCCTGCCAACCAGAACGTCATCAACGGTGGTCGTCACCGCTGGGTGGGCTCGGACACTCTGAACGGCAAGCGCGTTCTTGCCCCGCAGGACTTTGCTGAAGCGAACTACTCGCTCAACAAAGCTAACGTCCCGGCGGCTAACCGCGTTGCCATCGTTGATCCCTCAACGGTGTTTGTCATGGAAACGCAGACAAACCTCGTCAACCTGTCGAACAACAAGATGTGGGAAGGTATTGTTTCTTCCGGCATCGCGGGCGACATGCAGTTCAAGGTCAACATCTACGGCTTCGATGTCTACACGTCGAACCGTCTGGCCAAGTGCGGTTCCGAACAAACCGGCGTCTCCGAGACAATTGGTGGCGTAGCTTCGGGTACTGACGCTGTCTGTAACCTGTTCTTCTCGGCTGCGGCTGACGTTCTCCCGTTCATCGGTGCATGGCGTCAAATGCCGACCGTTGACACGGAGTTCAACAAAGACCTCCAGCAAGATGAGTTCGTTACGACTTGCCGTTACGGTATCAAAATCTACCGGCCCGAAAACCTCGTGACGGTCCTGTCTGACCCCACGGCTGTTTACGCCTAATAGAAGGATACTGATAACATGCCTGATTACAAAGAATGGTACAACGCAGACGGCCTCAAGGTTCGTTTTGCTGGCCACCAAGGACAACGGCGAGTTTTCAAAAACCGCTTTGTCGAAGTCAAAACAACTGGCAATTATCGCGAAGCGATTTGTCACTATGATCTGACACTCATTCCCACAACTACGATTAGCTACACAACCGACCGTGACAACGACGGTACGCTTGATGGGTTCAACTCGGGTGATCTTTTCATCCCGGCTAACTCTATCGTGCTTTCGTGCCAGATTCACGCACTTGTGACTGCTGCTGGTGGTACCAACCTCGAAGTCGGTGGCTACCAAGAAAACGGAACGGTTATTGACCGTGACGGTTTTGTCACGGCTGCAAACGCGGCTATTGCCAACTTGGCAGCCTCTGAAACCGTCATTGGTACCGGTGCTAACCTTACCGATGCTAACGGCGAGGCGGGTGTTGGCGCTAACAACTACTACCCGGCAATTTATGCCAACGGTACGTACACAGCGGGCACAGGTAAAATTGTGATCCGTTGGGTTGAACCGGCTGCCTAATTGTAACTAGAGTATGAGAAGCCCGGTTCCGGCCTAAAAATCGGGGCCGGGCTTTTTCTATGACTTTTGGAGATTTGAATGACTGAGCATAAAGACCTTACAGGAGCAGACCTTCACGAGTGCAAGGGTGCGGCTACAGCAGCCGCCAACACGCTTCTGCAAGCTAACGGGACGGGAGGGGCTACGTTTATAGATGTGCTCTCTACTCTCAAAGCTTCAAACATAATTGC
>Ga0172367_10004041_pt1 | contig 18544 bp, 14 predicted proteins | sample Lak10m_FD_114542 | JGI IMG/M metagenome (GOLD analysis project Ga0172367, IMG submission 114542) | Freshwater microbial communities from Kabuno Bay, South-Kivu, Congo - kab_022012_10m | ecosystem: Environmental > Aquatic > Freshwater > Lake | place: Democratic Republic of the Congo: South-Kivu...
AGGATCTGCTGCTGTATATAGGGTGACGCATGACAAGAGATCTCTATACTTTCTTCTCCGGTGTAACTCTTTCCTGACCTGAAGACAGAAATCAGCACCTCGTCGATCATCGATTTGTCCTGGCCTGAAAGAATGCCGAAATGCAGCGTATGAGAGGACACCGAACTCAAATCCTTCGAAAAGAATTCATGAATAGAACTCAAGGCCAAAGGACCGGAAACGCGAACAACAGCAATAGCCCCAACACCGTTTGGTGTTGACAAAGCGCAGATCGTGTCGATGTGTTCTAAAGAGGTTGGCATTTGAACCACGTACGGCAATCAATGGATTATTGTTTCATGTTAAGGAAATAAATCCCTGATGTTTTCAAACTTTTACGATTCCGTTATCTCTTCATAAACTGGATTTTTCTCACCCCAATTAGCAACATATTTGCAGAAAAAACATGGCCAAATCGGTTATTCAGCATCTATTCCCTAACGGCAATTTCATACTCGGCCATCTTCATCACAACGCTGATCGTTTGCATTCGATGAGTCTATTGATGAAGAACTTAGTTCGCGAAGAGGATAATGGTAAATGCAAAGAACTCACAGGATATTCCTCAAAACTTTTGGTGGAGACAAAGCATGAATCCCGTGCCTTATTTGAAACTTTATCAAAGAATTTAATAACCCCATTCGATCGCGAGGACATTTTTGCCTTGGGCAGCGGGCTAAAAAGTCTATGTACCAAAACCGATTCACTGATCCGCTACCTCGAACAAAACAAATGTGGCGCATCCCAACAAGGATTAGTTCAGTTGACAGACAGTTTTGAAAAGGCTACTGAAGCTCTCCTAAGAGTTATTCATGGACTTGAAAAATTCAATCAACAAAAAACAACGTACGAATCTGTTCTGGATCTTCGGGAACACTACAACTTCATTGATCATCATTGTGAATTATGTCTTGTTGAATGTTTCGAAACCCTCGAATCGATCAAAGAAATCCTTATAAACATAGATATCTACGACTATTTTGGAGCACTTACCGAAAAATTAAAGGAAATGGGGCAAGTCGCTGAAAGCTTCCTCGTTAAATATGCGTGATACTTTTGTTTAAGTTAATTTCAAATTTATTTTGCCTGACATAGAGCTTGTGTTATTTGAAAAGTGTACATTCATCTGAACGATTTAACACGGATGATTATGCGTACCCTACTTTTTCTAGCAGCTTTGGCTATTTTTTCATCATGTTCTGTGACCAGAAACATTTCTACTGAAGGATTTTCGATTGATGGCAATACGGTTTCTTACAAAGGTGCTCCGATGGCAACACTAGTTGGAATAGAATTCGCTCTTGACAATGGCAAGTTCGTTCGGGAAATGACATTCAAACTGATGAAAGGGTCAGATAACAGCGTGATTAACAACTTGATCGTTTTTTTACATGACAAGCATCCTGACTACGAAATAGAGGTAGAGATCGATGTGGAGCGATTCAACGAATTGAAATAACTTATCATCAACTATCAATTTATTTCCGCTGGCGTTTTATAATTCGTCTCTATAATGCCTCTACATTATGTTTACGTTAAATGTTATGATCGAATGGCGGGATTATCCTACATTTGGCTCTAAACATTTATTTTATGGCGTCAGGTCTGTTGAAGTTCTTTTTACCCAAAGACAGGGTTTTTTACACTTTATTTGAAAGTGCGAGTGAAAATTTAGAAACATTAGGTGCCAAATTGGTGCAGTTGGTGAATGAGGCAGACTACAACAAAAGGTCTGTACTGATCAAGGAAATGGAGGACCTGGAGCATAAAAACGATTTGCTCACGCACAATATCTTCCTTGAATTAGGAAAAAATTTCATCACCCCATTTGACCGAGAAGACATCCACAGTCTTGCTTCGGCTTTGGATGACATCGCAGATTATATCTATGCTTCTGCAAAAAAGATCAATTTCTATAAGATTGACCCGACTACTGATTCTGGTATTCAGAAAACCGCTGATGCCATTCAACAAGCAGTTCTAGCAGTGAAAAGTGCTGTCCTTGAGCTGCGAAATCTAAAGAATACTCAAAAGATTGTTGAGTGTGTGATTAAGATCAACAGCATCGAAAACACGGCAGATGAAATCTTCGATCTTAACATCGAAAAATTGTTTGATTCGAATGCAGATGCCAAAGAATTAATCAAAAAACGTGAGATCTACCAAACCCTTGAAATTGTTACAGATAAATGTGAAGATGCTGGTAATGTGATCGAATCGATCGTTGTGAAATACGCCTAACAGGAACTAAAAAACATTTTTATGTTTTCGCTACTCATAGTCATTATCATTATTGCTCTGCTCTTTGACTTGGTCAACGGTTTCCATGATGCAGCAAATTCAATAGCTACGGTTGTTTCAACAAAAGTTTTAACGCCGTTGCAGGCCGTTGTCTGGGCCGCAATCTTCAATTTTGCAGCATTCTGGGTATTTGACATGAGTGTCGGAAACACAGTTGCCAAAACAGTAGATAATTCTGTCATCGATCTTTGGGTAATTTTAGCCGGGTTACTTGCAGCAACAGCCTGGAATCTGTTGACTTGGAGGCTGGGAATTCCTTCTTCTTCCTCGCATACGTTGATTGGAGGTTTCGCGGGAGCGGCAATTGCGCATGCCGGATTTGATGTGCTGAAATGGGAGGAGATCATCAAACCTATTTTATTTATTTTTCTCGCGCCATTCATTGGTGGTATCATTGCTTTTGTGATTGCTTTAGTCACCATTCAGCGAGCATTTATAAAGAAAATCGGATTTTCCATATTGCTTTCAGGTATCACGGTTTATGTTTCATGGTATTACAAAGATTTCATCGACCTTAAACCTATAATGATTTGGATCATTGCTGTGACACTCGGACTTTTTGTTTTGGTCTACTCTGGATACCAGATTATACACGGAAGACGACAAACTGCCGTGAAGGAATCTACCATGTACAAGAGATTGCAATTATTATCCTCAGCGGCATTTTCGCTGGGTCATGGTGGTGCAGATTCTCAAAAAGTAATGGGTATCATTTGTGCGGCGCTGATCGTTTTTGCAAACGGAGTTCGTGATGGAAGTGCAGACATAAAAGAAGTTCCGGACGCTTTGAAATGTGCCGAGATTGTTCAAATCAAATTCCATGATGCAGAGGGACGAATAAAAAAATTCAAGCCAAGTGTTGTTGTGGCCGAAGGTCATGTGTACTATACGGAAGGAAAGCACATCATGGATGGCGAAACCAATGACAAAATCTTTGAAGATAAAAAGCTGATTTCAGGTACTGATCAGAACACCCCTTTCTTTGCGATGTTGAAGAAAGAAAAAATCAAAGCAGATGACTTTGATAAAGCTGTGAAAACCTTGAAACCACTTTTGGTATACACCAAAAAGAAAGAGATACATGATCTGGAGACAGACGCCATGATCTTTGACGGTAAAACATTGGACACATCCTACAGATACGCAGGTTTCTTTAGTAAATATGTCGACGAGAAATCGTTCGAGCTTCTGGAAGGCCACAAGATCGAGACGAAGGTGAACAATGATTCGATGCCTTGGTGGATCGCCTTTGCCTGTTACCTTATGATCGGACTTGGAACATTGATGGGTGGATGGAAGATTGTTAAAACCATGGGTACCAAGATCACCAAGGTAACGCCACTCGAAGGTGTTTGCGCAGAAACAGCAGGAGCGCTTACACTATTCACGGTATCGCAATTTGGAATACCGGTTTCAACAACACACACGATCACTGGTTCAATCATCGGTGTTGGAGCAACCAAACGATTGAGTGCTGTTCGCTGGGGTGTAACTGTCAACTTACTATGGGCCTGGATTCTTACTATTCCGGTAAGCGCAATTCTCGCTGCTTTATTTTACTACATCATTCAACTATTTAATTGATCATTCAATAAATAAATTGATAGAAAGGGCCTTCGAGGCCCTTTTCTTTTTTTAGCGGAATCTCCTGACCATTGACCGCATGTCCTCGGCATTTTTTATTTTTGACTAATATTCAACACCATATCTTGATTTTGCGCCAATTCGTTTTATTCTGTCTTTGCCTTGTTTCATTGACCTTTATGGCTCAACGGAATGATATGCAAGGCGCGTTGAATATCAGAAACTTCACCAACGCAGAATATAACGGTCATAACCAGATCTTTTCGATCACTCAAGATGGACGAGGAGTGATGTATTTCGGTAACAAATCTGGCGTTCTCGAATACGATGGGGTTAGTTGGAGGATCATTAAAGTATACAACAAGAAAGGAGATACCCGTGAAGTAAATTCACTGACGACTGACAAGCATGGACATGTGTATGTCGCAGCAAAGGAAGATCTGGGCGTATTGTTGGCCGACAAAAAAGGTCAGATGCATTTCCACTCCCTGAAAAGTCATTTTAAAACGGTTCCTGATTTAAAATCGCCGAAAAAAGTTATTGCAGCACATTCTGGTGTGTTTTATCAATATGGAAATGAAGTGCTTCAATTTACAGGAAAACGTTTTACTGTCTTCCAATCTTCAGCAGAGGATCCTATTTATGGACTTTTTCAATCACAGGGAAAGGTCTTCATAGCCAAAGAGAAATCCGGATTATATCTATTAGATCAGGGGAAATTAAAGCCTGCAAAAAACGGGGCAAAATACAACAAGGAGAGCAAGATTTATTCGATCGTCAGTTTTTCAAATAGTATCTACATCCAGACATCAGATGGCAATATTGACAGCTACGCCTTGAGTTCTGGAACAATTCTGCCGGTCAACCTGAAGTATTACAAAGAAACATATGTTGCCATCAACGTACTTGATCAGTACTTTTCTTCAGGTTCTTTTTCGGACGGATTACTCATCTATGACCGTTCATTCAATTTATCCTATCAACTGGACATCAGTAATGGATTAATAGACAATAATGTCAACTGCCAATTCCTGGACCGAGAAGGTAATATCTGGGTGGGTACAAATAAAGGAATTTCAAAGGTAGACGTCATTTCTCCGGTAAGTAACTTTGGCGTGAATTACGGCTTGGTAAGTGGTGTCGAAAGTATTTGCAGTTTCAAGGGAAGGGTATTCTTCGCGACATTAAGTGGTGTATATTTTCTGAATGAAAATTATTCAAAGACCAACGAAAGAATCCTTAAACAACCAGGGCTTAATATGGATTGCTACGGCCTTAAAACCATAGGTTTTGGAAAGGATTCGGTGCTTCTAATTGCTGCAAATAATGGTGTCTGGATGTTGCGCGACCTGAATTCGCCACTCGAACTGGTAGCCAAATGCGGACCATATAATTTTGCTCAATCACCCATTGATCCCTCACAGATTTTTGTCGCTAATTACGATGGGCTAAGCAAACTTCGCTGGACTGGTAACTCTTTCGTTGACGAAGGTTATGTTAAGGGTTTCAATGAAGACATCTTTAACATCACGGTAGAAAAAGATGGAACGCTTTGGCTTGGCACGATAGAAAACGGCATTATTAAAAGTCACGTTCAAAAATCAGGAAACAGGTATGTAAGACAATTCATAACCAGTGGAGAGGACGGGCCGGCATACATTGCCCTTGTTAATGATGAACCCTACGTGGGTAATGACAAAGGATTGTTCAAGATTGTAAACAACAAACTGCTACCTTCCAAAGAATTTATACTCCCCAGGACTTCTGGTGTTCACCGCATAATGAATGATGGTTCAGGAAGACTTTGGGCCGTTTTGTCTTTGAAAAACAATAAGTTCGAGATCGGATATTTTGAGAACGATGCAAAACACACGTGGAATTCTAAAGATTTCACGAGAAATACGACTGAAATCGTTCATGGTATTTATAGCGATTCAAAAAATAATGTCTGGCTGGGTGGTCCAAATGGCACCATGTTATTCAATCCGAAGATTCAAAAAAACTATGATCAACCCTTTGATGTGTTACTTCGAAAGGTTTCTATCGGCGACAGTTCGATATTTCACGGTGCCTTGAGGACCAATGATGGCAAAGCTGTCTTATATCAGTCTGCCGTGGGAATTCCTGAAATCATGTTTACCTCCAAAAGCATCAACTTTGAATTTGCCGCAGGCAGTTATAGTGATGAATTAAAGACGCATTACAGTTTTAAGCTTGAAGGACAAGATGAAGAGTGGTCTCCCTGGACTCTCAAAACTGAAAAAAGTTATACCAACCTTCATGAAGGAACATATACGTTTCTGATTAAGGCTAAGAACCTGTATGGAAAGATTTCGCCAATTGCACGATTCAAATTTGTGATCTTGCCTCCCTGGTATAGAACTACCATCGCTTTTCTTTTCTACTTTGTGATTGTTTCAGGGGCTGTTTTAGGCATCATAAAACTTGGTAATCGACGCATTCTCAGGCAAAAGACACAACTCGAAGAATTGGTGCAGGAAAGGACTTCTGAAGTACGGGAACAAAAAGAACTCGTTGAGCGACAAAAAGAACTGGTTGAAGACAAGAATCGGTCGATCATGGATAGCATAAAGTATGCAAAGCGACTTCAGGATGCGATATTACCTACACAAGAATACATTACAGACTGTTTCAGGGAACACTTCGTATTCTATCGTCCCAAAGATATTGTAAGCGGAGATTTCTACTGGACAAGAAAGATCGATCATAAAGTCTACTTTGGTGTCATCGATTGCACCGGACACGGAGTTCCCGGGGCTATTTTAAGTATTGTTGGCAATAACGGATTGAATCGGGCCGTTCGTGAATTTGGATTGAAACATCCCTCTGAAATATTAGATAAATTAAGCGAATTGGTTGTTGACGCATTTAAGCAAGAGGGGAACTCTGACGTTACAGACGGCATGGATGCAGCACTCTGTTGCCTCGACTTGGATACGAATATGCTTGAATTTTCGGGTGCCAATAATCCTCTTTATATTATCTCAGACGGTCAACTGGAAGAGATCAAAGGAAACAAACAACCTGTTGGTCCACATACAGATAAGGTTCCATTTACTAACCACAACAGGCTATTGAAACAAGGCGACGTACTCGTTTTGTTCAGTGATGGCTACGCAGATCAGTTTGGCGGGCCCAATGGCAAAAAGTTTAAATACAACCGATTCAAGTCACTGCTTATTGAGAACGGTGAAAATACACTTCATGAATGTGGAAGAACCATCAGTGCTGAATTTGACTTTTGGAAACAACTGCACGATCAGGTCGATGACGTTTGTGTTCTTGGTGTAAAAATTTAGTCTTCAATCATGTTTCGAAGTTCGCTTATCATAATCCTGTATTTCTGCCTGAATGCGATTACGGGAGTTCAAAAAGTTACAGGAAAATTCCCGCCGGACTGGTTCATTGAAAGCTATCAAAAGACTATTTTAAATGTGTTTCCGGGAAGTCTTACCATTTGCTTTTCGATCATCACGTTAACCGAACTTATAGCCGCGTTCTTTTTCTTAGGGGCAATCGTATGTGTCCTCGTTAAACGTGATTCCGTTTTGAAATTTGCCAAATTGGGATTCAACACCTCACTTCTGCTGTTCACCATTCTTTTCTTTGGGAGTTTTCTGGCTGCTGACTACCAGAATGGGTTCATGGACCTTGGTTATTTTGTTATGACCCTTTACCTATCGGATAAATTCACTTTACAAACCGATAGAATGTGAGGAAAGGAGAGAAGGAGATATCTAACTGAAATAGTGATTTGAACGAATTGATTTGAACGAATTGATTTGAACGAATATTAGAATAAACTCGAAATTTTCGTTAAAGAGTGAGAAACAGAAACAGAAACAGAATGAGGAAAAACAAAGTGGAGTAAATCGCTCACTTCGTCTATGCTCAGTGCAACGCGCGCTCTTCACTCCTCGCCGTGAGTTTATCGAACGGTCACTCTGTTTTGTGACCCCGAAGGTCGAAAAATCTAACTTTTATAAGGATCTAAATGGGGTGTTGGATTGGGAAGATACCGTCAAAAATACTGCAAACGGTAAAAAACGATAATTGTACCGTTTTATATGTAAATGCTTGATTCTTTAATTTTCCAAAAAAACTAATTGATATTGCTCCTCGATGCTTCTAATTTCATCCACAGTTAATGCGTTGAATTCATTACTTATTGCTCGTTTAGAAAGTCTTCCATTTCCTTGTTCTAAAAATCCAATTAAAAGGGAAATCATATTATCTGGCATTTCAAATTTATTGTCTAGGAAACGTTTAAATTCATCAAATTTCTTTAAATATTCTACTTCGCTGGGAATAACATTAACCAACGTGTCGTTTACACAATAAAAAAGAAATTCAGCTTGTGCTGTTGCATCAAAATAGCGATAAAAGTCTATTGTATCATTTAAAATTTCAACATTATTATTTTCGGATGCTTTCCAATCAATCAAATTCAAAATTGGATGTGAATAGGATTCTAAGGTTGTTGCATAATCTTTAATATGTGTTAGGATAGAGGCTGAAACCGGGAAGATGATTCCCTGTTCAGTGTACCCTGTTTTCGATAAAACATGATGAATTATGTAGCGATGTAAACGCCCGTTTCCATCAACAAACGGATGAATAAAAACAAAGCCAAATGCGATATTTGCGGCCACTAATACGGGATCCATTCTCGATTCTATGAGCAATTTTTGTGTTTGTAGCCACCCCGCCAATAATTGGTCAAGATCTTCAAACTTCGCAGAAATATGATCCGGAATCGGCTCATTTGTTTCACGGTCCCGATCTCCAATAAATCCTTGTTGACTCCTGATTCCCATTTTGACAAATCGGTCATTTTCAATTACCAATTGTTGCAAGCGATTCAATTCTGCTATTGAAAGTTCATTTTTACCCGCCTGTCCAATTGCCATCCCCCAACGGGCCGCACGGTTATTTCTTGGATTTTCCCCCTCAATTGAAAATGATGCTTTTGAATCTTTTAGAAGAAGATATGAGGAAGCTCTTTGCAGAATATCCTTATGAACCCGATTTAAGTAGTTACTTTTTTCTTGACGAATATTTGCTTCAATATATTTCTCAAGCTTTTGAGTTTTGCGAATAAGAGGACAAAAATTTTGATTTCCGGGAAGATTATTAATTACTTTATGTCGAGGTGAACTTATGCCATCAATTGCATATTGTAATTTTTCATCAATTACAGGGACGAGATTCCCAGTTTTTAGATCTGGCAAGTTCAATTTTGTATCCATTAGCCACTCATACAAGAACCAAATTCTGCGACTAAACTGTCCTTGTATTTCTTGTTGAATCATTTCTTCTAGCTCTGTTTTTTTGAGCAACTCAAATAATTTTTTAAATATGAGTAGATCAACTCCTTCATACTTTAGAGCGAAAGTGATTTGCTTGTAGAGGTTTTCCTCTGGAAGGTATCTTGCAGGGAATACTTTCCATTCATTATTCTCAAATTGTCTTTTCTTTGTGCTTATAAAAGTTAATTTCACAGGTATGGGAACAGCTAATTTATATGCTTCTATAATTGCACCATATCCGACAATAACACCATCTTCTGGAACAGTTCTGCCGTGAAAAACACTTAATTGCAAGGAAAAACGCTTAATATTCATGCCAATCGGTGAAATTTAATTAAGTGCAAGGTAGGTGAAATTTATATAATAATGGTGAAATATACTTAAAATATTATAATATAAGTGAAAATCACTTAATTTCTACGGTATAGTTCTAACTTTTCGTTTTTTCTCTAAACTCAGTAAAATAAAGGGGAAACGCCTAAAATTTCTTCATGTTCTCCGCTTGGGGTTCAACCAACAAAAAAGCCCCAAACCTATATGGAATGGGACTTTTAGCGTGTTTTGTGACCCCGGCAGGATTCTAACCTGCAACCGCTGGAGCCGAAATCCAGTGCGCTATACAGTTGCGCCACGGAGCCTAATTATGACCGATTGCTTTGTTCACCGAAGCTAGGCAAAGGTGAACGCCACGGAGCCTAATTATGACCGATTGCTTTGTTCACCGAAGCTAGGCAAAGGTGAACGCCACAGAGCCAATTATGCCTAACAGGCAGACAAAAGTACGTATGTCAAAGGAATTGTCCAAACCAGTATGGAGATTAGTTGTTTATTCCGTCGCTTTCAAATAATTTTGATCCGCTGTCGTTTAAATCCCAGATGTACAAATTACTTCTGCTCTTTCTTTGTCCGTTAACGGTTCTTTTTTCACAAGTGGGAACAGGACAATGGCGACTTCATGTCCCGAATAGAAAATGTATTGACGTTGCTGCAGGAAGCGGTATGATCTATTCAGCCTACGAAATGGGGTTGGTCGAATACGATCCAAGTTCCAAAGAACTAAGCCTCATGACAAGCGTGAACAGCCTCTCGGATATTGGCATTACTGCACTTTGCTTTGTTAAATCTGCGAATGCTCTCGTCATTGGCTACGAAAACGGAAACATTGATATCTATAAGAACAACACTGTAACCAATGTGCCGGCAATCAAATTAGCTCAAATTCCCGGATCCAAACGTATCAATCAAATTGTAGAACGCAGCGGACGTGTTTACCTTGCTACCGATTTTTCAGTTATTCTACTGGATGTTACCAAGAAGGAAATACGTGATACCTGGTATCCGACTTCCGGAAATGTTGCCGTTAAAGACCTGGAAATTAGAAACGACAGTGTCTTTGTGCTAACGCCTTATGCGCTGTACACGGGTTTGCAATCAAACATTGCCTTGAGCGACCCGACGCAATGGCATCAAGATAACAGGCTTCCTCAACAGAGCACCGAACTCTACACCGATATTGAACTCGCCGCAGGTGAACTTTTCATTACATACTCGGATGAACCCTATGGCGCTGATACACTGTTTCTACTCAACAGTAATGGCGTAAGTTCTGTTTTTGATCCGGGTACTTCAGTTCAGCTAAATGGTTTGTATGAGGAGAACGGTCTGTTGATCGTATCACTTTTTGACGGCGTAAAACGATATGACCCACAAACATCAATAATGGAAACATTGGTCGGTGATTATTATCCTTTCGGTGCGTATCCCCGACCCAACAAGGCGTTAGTTTACGATAACATTATTTGGATTGCAGACAATACCAATGGACTTGTCACAAAATCAGGAGATACCTATTCAACGGTTCGGGTGGAAGGTCCCTTAAAATCTGAATTCTACCGAATGGACTGGTTTAAAGACCAACTTGTCGTGGCAGGTGGTGGACTTTCCGATATTTCAATCACGTTTAACGGCTCTGGGGTCTATGTCTTCGAAGATGAAAAATGGACCTTAAGAGACCATGACAATATGAGCCTTTGGTCGGGTAAAAATATCTGGGACTTTTTATGCGTTTCCATTGATCCTACGGACGATAAAACGATAGCTGTTGGAACCTTTTCAGAGGTCCCGCTCTCTATTATGCGTTCAGGCGAGCAAGTGACTGACACCTTCACACCGCAGAATTCAACATTAAAGATCTCAAGTCCGGGAAGCGCATGGACATTGGTCAGCGACGTTCAATTCGATATCAGTGGAAACCTGTGGGCCTTAAATGGCTATTCTGACCAACCACTGAATGTGCTGTCTAAGGAAACTGGAGAATGGCTGTCTTTTAATTGCGGAACTTCAGCTAAAAGCAAATTCTCAAGAAGACTTGTCATCGACAACAAAGGAAATAAATGGTTTGGGCTTGATGGAGCAGGATTGTATGGTTACAATGACAACAAAACGGTAACAGATCCAAGCGATGACAAATTCGTCAATCTGAATACGGGAACATATTCAGGGGCGCTTCCGTCAGATCATGTTACTGCAATCGCGGTTGATTTTGATAATGAGATCTGGATTGGTACGGATAACGGTTTTGCGGTGCTCTACAATGCAGAAGGTGCATTTACTGCCGGTACAGGAGAATATAATGCCTCCCGCATCAAGTTGGAATATGAAGGAAATGTGGAATATGTCCTAGGCAACACGAGTATCACAGACATAGAAGTCGATGGCGGTAATCGAAAATGGATGGGTACGGCGAATTCGGGCATTGTATTGCTATCCCCCGATGGATTGGAAATTGTTGAACAATTCACAACAGACAATTCACCACTGATCTCCAATAACATTCTTGACCTGGAGTTAGATCAAAACACGGGCGAACTTTATATTATTACAGATCTCGGTCTAATCTCATATAGAACGGACGCAAGTACCGGCGATCCCAATTACAGCGAAGTCAATGTATTCCCCAACCCTGCCCGACCGGATTTTGACGGTGTGATCACCATTCAAGGCATTCAGTACAATTCGGATGTGAAGATCACGGATGCTGCCGGAAACCTGGTGTACAAAACAACATCAAACGGCGGAACAGCGACCTGGAATGGTAAAACGCTCACCGGAGAACGTGTAAAAACTGGCGTATACCTCATCTGGACAGCAGCCAACGAAGGTAAGGGTCGAAAAGTGGGCAAAGTTCTGATCGTAAACTAAGGTGCTTGAAACAGCAAACAACCGGTATTTTTATTCATAAAACGCCTTATTCAGAAAGCAGTTTAATAACGACATTCTACACACAGGATGCGGGATTACAACGGTTTTTATTTCAGGGGGGTAAGAAAAAATCGGCAGGACTTTTCCCATGTTCCATTTGCGAGCTAACTTTTTACAGGCGTCCTGACAGTGAACTGGGAAAACTCACAGAAGTCGAGATACTCCAACCATTACAGAGAATATCCTCTGATCCTGTGTATGGAACGGTTGCATACTTCTTTGCGGATATCCTTCGAAATACGTTAAAGAACGAAAATAAAGACGATGTTCTTTTCGACTTTCTCAAGACTTATATCATCACATTAGATGCGCTCGAACAATCGGAATTGAGTATTGCTGTGGTCCATTTTTTATTGAAACTCACCGTTCATTTAGGCATTGATCCACAAGCAAGCACGCCTGTAAAAACTTTTTTTCTCATCAATGAGGGAACCTTTTCAGATCTGGATCGCAAAGACACCTTAACACGTTCGGGAGAAGGAGTGGCCCTCATCCAAAATCTTTTGTTACGGTCAAGTTCTCAGGAAATCAACCATCAAGCCATTAAAGAAGCGCTGGAAATACTGCTTGTTTATTTTCAACAACACATTCCCTCCTTCAATGTGACGAAATCGCTTGAGATCATCCGGGAGTTTTTGTATCAATAAAAAAGGCGACCAATTTAGATCGCCCTTGAATTCGCAAAATTCCTCACGAATTATTTCTTCGTATATTTTGCAATATCACCATCTGCATCCTTAAACCACAAATCTTTGTTCGTCAATCTATAAATAGGATCAGTGGTATTTGAACTCCCATTAATTGTTGAAGTTATTGCCGTTTTATCTGCATTGAATTCCCATGTTCCATTTGCAGCAAAACCAATATAATTTGTAGTGTACGTACCGTCCTTTTCGAAAGTAAGGGTTACCGTGTTAGGATCAATAGTGATGACATTCCCGTTTGCATACTCAATAGAAGTAGCATCCCAAGTACCTGTAAGACGAGCCTTTTTCGTAAGTACTGTTAATCCCGGACCTCCATCATATTTTCCACAAGATGCAAGAACGAACACCATTCCAACTAGTGCAACAAGTACACGATTCATTAATTTTTTCATTTTGTTTAACTTTTTGGTTTGGGCAAATTTAAGTGAATTTCCATATAATCCGTTTACTTGCCTATTTTATTCGACTGATTAAAAACTATCTTTGTCGACTATTCTTACAAACTGGCATGTATGAGCAAGAATGAAGCCCTGATTGAAAAACGCAAATCTTCCCATATCGGAGGCGGACAAGCGCGAATCGATAAACAACATCAGCAAGGTAAACTAACTGCAAGAGAAAGAATTACGCTCTTATTGGATGAAGGTTCTTTTAATGAGATCGGTCAGTTTGTTGAGCACCGAGCTACCACATTCGGATTGGATAAACAGCACTTCGCAGGAGATGGTGTTGTCACGGGTTTCGGAACAATCCATGGGCGCTTGGTATATGTTTTTTCGCAGGATTTTACCGTTTTGGGCGGATCACTTTCTGAAACGCATGCTGCCAAGATCTGTAGAGTGATGGACCTGGCGATGAAAAACGGTGCGCCTGTAATCGGCTTGAATGACTCAGGTGGAGCACGTATCCAGGAAGGCGTTGTTTCTCTGGCTGGATATGCCGACATTTTTTATAGAAACACAAGAGCTTCAGGCGTGATTCCTCAGATTTCCGTGATCATGGGGCCGTGTGCCGGTGGTGCAGTTTACTCTCCTGCCTTGACGGATTTCATTTTCATGGTGGAAGAAACATCCTACATGTTCGTAACAGGACCAAACGTGGTGAAAACAGTAACCCATGAAGAGGTAACCTCAGAAGCATTAGGCGGTGCAAAAGCGCATGCCGAAAGATCAGGAGTAAATCATTTTACCGCAGCGAATGACGTAGAATGCCTGAAAAAAGTGCGAGATCTTGTCACTTATTTCCCGCAAAATGCGCGTGAATTGCCGCCTCAACCAAAACAATTCGCTTTTACTGCATCGAAGTTGGAGACAATTAAATCTATTCTTCCTGATAATGTCAATGTTCCTTACGACATCCGTAAAGTCATTGAATGCGTCATTGATGATGAAAGTTTCAGGGAGGTTCAGGAAGATTTTGCGAAGAATATCGTTGTTGGTTTCGCGCGTGTCGAAGGAAGAACAATTGGTGTTGTAGCTAATCAACCGGCAGCGCTTGCTGGAGTACTGGATATAGACGCTTCACGAAAAGGCGCGCGTTTCGTTCGTTTTTGTGATTCATTCAATATTCCATTACTTGTTTTCGAAGATGTACCGGGTTTTCTTCCGGGTACTGATCAGGAATGGCGGGGTATCATTACGCACGGAGCGAAATTATTGTATGCCTTTTCAGAAGCTACGGTTCCGAGAATTACGGTCATTACACGAAAAGCATACGGCGGTGCCTTTGATGTCATGAACTCAAAAAATATCGGAGCCGACCTGAATTACGCCTGGCCAACAGCTGAGATTGCTGTCATGGGAGCAAAAGGTGCAGCCGAGATCATTTTCAAACGCGAGATATCCGAAGCGGCAGATCCTGAGTCGAAATGGAAGGAGAAGGAAGCTGAATATGCAGATCTTTTTGCCAATCCGTACCGCGCTGCTGAGAGAGGAATCGTTGACGATGTTATCCTTCCTCAGGAAACGAGATCGAAAGTGATCGCGGCGTTCAAAATGCTCGAAAACAAAGCAGAAACATTACCATTCAAAAAACACGGAAATATTCCATTATAGTTCAACAATATGTACAGAAGTCACACGTGTGGTGAATTGCGTTTAGCGGACGCAGGAAAAGAAATAACATTAGCAGGATGGGTGCAGCGCTCCAGAGATCTGGGCGGTATGACCTTTGTCGATCTTCGTGACCGATACGGAATCACGCAACTTGCTTTTAATATGGAAGACAACGCCCCCTTGTGCGAACAAGCCAGAAAACTGGGTCGTGAGTTTGTGATCCAGGCAACGGGTAAAGTGATCGAACGTTCGAGTAAGAACAAAAATATCCCGACGGGAGAAATCGAGATCAAGGTGGAAAAACTTACCATTTTGAATTCAGCCAAACTTCCTCCGTTTACGATTGAAGACGAAACCGATGGCGGAGATGAATTGCGCATGCAATACCGCTATCTCGATCTTCGAAGAAATCCGGTGCAGCAAAAACTGATGCTCCGAAATAAAGTTGCACTCGAAACACGTGTTTACCTGAACTCGCAAAACTTTCTGGATGTCGAAACACCTGTTTTAATCAAATCTACACCAGAGGGTGCACGTGATTTCGTTGTTCCGAGTCGCATGAATGAAGGGCAGTTTTACGCATTGCCGCAATCGCCGCAAACGTTCAAACAATTGTTGATGGTTTCCGGTTTTGACCGCTATTATCAGATCGTAAAGTGTTTCCGTGATGAAGATTTGCGCGCTGATCGTCAACCGGAATTTACACAGATCGATTGTGAAATGGCCTTCGTGGAACAGGATGATATCCTGAACACGTTCGAAGGACTCATAAAGCACCTTTTCAAAACGGTAAGGGGCGTAGATTTTACAGAGCCATTTCCGAGAATGGATTACGCAGAAGCGATGTCGCGCTACGGTTCAGATAAGCCGGACATCCGTTTCGGAATGGAGTTCGTTGACCTGAATGAGGAAGCCAAAGGAAAAGGATTTGCCATTTTCGACGGTGCAGAGGCAGTGATCGCGATCAATGCTGAGGACTGTGTGGAATACACGCGAAAACAGATCGATGAACTGACCGAATGGGTGAAGCGTCCACAAATTGGAGCAAAAGGCTTGGTTTACGTGCGCTGCAATGCTGATGGGACTTTTAAATCGTCCGTCGATAAATTCTATTCGCAGGAAGATTTGGCACAATGGGCTGCAAAAGCGAATGCTAAGCCGGGTGACTTGTTGCTTGTGTTGAGTGGTGACCTCGACAAAACACGCAAGCAAATGAATGAATTGCGTTTGCACATGGGGAACGAACTCGGGTTGCGCAATCCAAATGTCTTCAAACCGTTGTGGGTGCTCGATTTTCCATTATTGGAGTGGGATGAAGAAAGTGGTCGCTACCATGCGATGCACCACCCGTTCACGTCACCGAAACCGGAAGACATGCACCTCATCAATACTGATCCGGGAAAAGTTCGTGCGAATGCCTATGACCTGGCCATGAACGGCGTAGAGTTGGGCGGTGGATCCATCCGTATCCATGATCGGGAACTGCAATCGCGCATGTTCGATTTGCTCGGATTTACAAAAGAAGAAGCGCAGGCTCAATTCGGATTCCTGATGAGTGCATTTGAATATGGCGCTCCACCGCATGGTGGGTTAGCCTTTGGATTGGATCGACTCGTGGCAACCATGGGTGGTTCAGAGTCTATTCGTGATTACATTGCTTTCCCGAAAAACAACAGCGGTCGCGACACGATGATCGATGCCCCTTCTCCGTTGAATCAAGATCAATTGAAAGAATTAGGGATCAAGGTCCTAAATTAAAGGAACATGAGTACACGTCAGGGTAATCTTCAGATCTATAATAGCCTTTCTGCCCAGAAAGAAAAGTTTATTCCTCTACATGAGGGTAGAGTAGGTATGTACGTGTGTGGTCCAACCCTCTACAGCGAGCCGCACATGGGTAACATGCGTACGTTCATCAATTTTGACATGATTTACCGCTACCTGTTGTTGCTGGATTTCAAGGTAAAATATGTCCGTAACATCACAGATGCCGGTCACATCACCAATAGTCTGGGCGAAGCGGTTGACAGCATCGGTTCGGCAGCACGTCTGGAGCAAGTTCAGTCGCTGGAGATCGTGTATAAATACAATGTGAAATTTCAGGAGTTGCAACGCATATACAATATGTTACCCCCCTCCATTGAACCAACAGCGACCGGCCATATTCAGGAACAAATCGAACTCATTGAGCAGATCCTCGAGAATGGCTTTGCCTATGTCGAGAATGGTTCCGTGTATTTTGATGTAAGAAAATACAGTGAGAAATATGAGTACGGTACCTTAAGTGGCCGAAAAATAGACGAACTGGCGGAAGAAACACGGACTTTGAACGCACAAGATGAAAAACGTTTCTTTGCCGATTTCGCACTTTGGAAAAAAGCCAACCCCGAAGACATGCAGATCTGGCGTTCTCCGTGGGGAGATGGAAATCCCGGATGGCACATCGAATGTACCGCGATGAGCACTAAATACCTCGGCGCACATTTCGACATTCACGGCGGCGGCATGGACCTTAAGTTCCCGCACCACGAAGATGAAATCGCTCAAAGTTGTGGCTCACTGGGATGTAATCCGGCGAAATACTGGATGCATGCCAATATGCTCAATGTGAATGGACAGAAAATGAGTAAATCGTTCGGGAATTACTTTTTACCGAAGGAGATCGTAGAAGGAACAACGGAATTATTCGATAACCCCTACAGTCCGAATGTTATCCGGTTCTGCATGATGCAGGCGCATTACCGCAGTACGCTGGATTTGTCACAAGATTCTTTGGATGCTGCAGAAAAAGGATACACGCGGTTGTCCGATGCGATGATGTTGTTGGATAAACTCAATATTTCTGTTGAAACATCCTTTGATGTGCAAGCAATCGTAAATTCCTTCTATTCAGCTATGGACGACGATTTCAATGCGCCTACATTAATCGCTAATTTGTTCGAAGCCGTTCGACGAATTAATTTGGTGAATGATGGAAAGGAAACTATTTCGTCGAATGACCGTGAGCTGCTGAAAAAAGAAATGACCGCTTTCGTATTGGATGTGCTCGGACTTCAGGTTGGTGTTGCCAACAGCGATTCCAAATTAGCACCTGTCATGGACCTCGTTCTTGAATTGCGCCAACAAGCTCGCACCAACAAAGACTGGACAACTTCCGATAAGATCCGCGATGGATTAGCCGCCGCAGGTATTACAGTTAAAGATTCGAAAGAGGGAACGAGCTGGTCGTGAGGTCGAACAATATCTCAAAATAATCTTGAGATCAATC
>Ga0172367_10004045_pt1 | contig 18529 bp, 10 predicted proteins | sample Lak10m_FD_114542 | JGI IMG/M metagenome (GOLD analysis project Ga0172367, IMG submission 114542) | Freshwater microbial communities from Kabuno Bay, South-Kivu, Congo - kab_022012_10m | ecosystem: Environmental > Aquatic > Freshwater > Lake | place: Democratic Republic of the Congo: South-Kivu...
ACCATTATCCTATCGATACAATGGATGAAATTATCCGGGTTCCCTATACCATCCCAGGCAGTCCTTACTGGCAATGGGTGAGCATTTACACCCGATTGAATCAAGAACGAATCTTATTTTTAACCCAGCCCTTAACCAGTGGAGTAGCAAATTCATTGGTATCGGCACTTCTATATTTAGATTCAGAAGACCAATCCAAGCCCATTTATCTTTACATTAATTCCAGTGGCGATCCAGTTGCATCGGGAATGACCAATGAATCTGCTGGTATGATGGGTATAGGAGCAACCCTAGCCATATATGACACAATTCAACATATCAAATCCCCGGTGATTACTATTTCTATGGGACAGGCCATTGGGTTAGCAGCCCTTATTCTTTCCTCTGGTGCCCCTGGTAAACGGGGTAGTTTACCCCATACCATGATTGCCCTCAGCCAACCACGGGCGGGGGCACGGGGGCAGGCGACAGACATTCAAATTAATGCAGCCGAGGTTTTAGAAAAACGATCTATTCTTTTAGATATATTCGCAAAGAATACTGGGCAATCCCCCACTCGTCTGGCGAAAGACATTGACCGCACCTTTTATCTAACCCCTGATGGGGCTAAAGAGTATGGCTTAATTGATGTGGTATTAAACCAACTCCCCGCTTCCCAGACGGCGATCGCCCCTGGAAAATAAAATTCATCAAATCCCCTTTATTTGTTTAAACCTATGCCTATCGGTATTCCCAGTGTTCCCTATCGCCTTCCGGGTAGTCCCTATGAACAGTGGATTAACATCTACGAACGACTATTTCGAGAGCGTATTATTTTTTTGGCTGAAGAAGTGGATGATGGCATTGCCAATGCCATCGTTGCCTATCTTTTATACCTTGATTCAGACGATCCCAGTAAACCTATTTATCTATACATTAATTCCCCGGGGGGGTCAGTTACTGCGGGCATGGCAATTTATGACACCATGCAGCACATCAAATCAGACGTTATTACAATCTGTGTTGGCTTAGCGGCATCCATGGGGGCATTCCTACTTGCGGCTGGCACCAAAGGTAAGCGCCTTGCATTACCCCATGCCCGGATCATGATCCATCAACCATTAGGGGGTACCGGACGGAGGCAGGCTACGGATATTGAAATTGAAGCTAAAGAAATTCTGCGCATTCGGAAATTACTCAACGAAATGTTAGCGGAACGCTCTGGCCAACCCTTGGAAAAAGTTGAAAAAGATACAGACCGAGATTACTTTATGTCTGCCCACGAAGCAAAGGACTATGGGTTAATTGATAAAGTGATTGAGACTGTCTAAAAATGATTGATACAATTCATTGGAAGCATTTGGAAGAATAATGATGACTCCCTCCCCATCCCATGGCAATCAACCTGAAACGACTCCGTCTATAGAAGTGCCCCTAGGTGATAATGGAACTGGACTCCCCAATCCATCCCATTCACCAGATGGCAGTTATGTTAAACTTGCGATGCGAAATATGGTTAAAAAACGGGGAAAGTCGCTTCAGCATTTTTTATTAACCACAACAGCCCTGGTAGGGCTGTTGGTCGGCTTGTCCTACCTGACCCGTTAATATCCACTTTAGCGGTCTACCGATCCCATAATTACATCAATACTGCCCAAGATAGCAACTACATCAGCTACCTTCATCCCCCGCAATAACTGGGGAAGCACCTGTAAATTATTAAAGTCAGGGGGACGAATTTTCCACCGCCAAGGGAAAATGGTATCATCTCCAATGATAAAAATCCCTAATTCCCCTTTACCGCTTTCTAAGCGGACATAATGCTCACCCTTGGGAATCTTAAAGGTGGGAGCTAGTTTTTTGCCCAGATATTGATAATTAAATTCATTCCACTGTGACTTTGCTCCTTCGGCAATTCGTCTGGCTTCAAGATTTTCATAGGAACCACCGGGCAAGTTACTCAACGCTTGTTGGATAATTTTCACAGACTCCCGCATCTCCCGCATCCGTACCAGATACCGAGCTAAACAGTCACCAGCGGTTTCCCATTGAATATCCCAATCAAAGTCATCATAACTTTCATAATGATCGACTTTGCGTAAATCCCACTTTACCCCAGATCCACGAAGCATGGGACCTGATAAACCCCAGTTGATGGCATCTTCACGGGTAATGGTACCCACTCCTTCAACCCGACGACGAAAAATAGGGTTGTCAGTCACTAAACGTTCATATTCATCCACCTTGGGTAAAAAATAGGTGCAAAAGTCACCGCATTTATCCACCCATCCGTAGGGTAAATCAACAGCTACCCCGCCAATACGGAAATAATTATTATTGATTAACCGCATCCCCGTGGCAGCTTCCCACAGGTCGTAGATCATTTCCCGTTCCCGGAATTGATAAAAAAATGGTGTCTGGGCACCAACATCTGCTAGAAATGGACCAAACCATAACAGATGATTAGCAATCCGGTTCAGTTCCAACATGATCACACGGATATAACTGGCTCGCTTTGGGACAGGGATATCCGCTAATTTTTCAGGAGCATTCACTGTAATCGCTTCATTAAACATGCCCGCCGCATAATCCCAGCGGCTAACATAGGGGATGTACATAATGTTGCTGCGATTTTCAGCAATTTTTTCCATCCCTCGATGGAGATAACCGATAACCGGTTCACAATCGATTACATTTTCTCCATCTAGGGTGAGGATTAACCGCAAAACCCCATGCATGGATGGATGATGGGGACCCATGTTCAAAACCATGGGCTCAGTTTTAGTTTCAATAATTGGCATAGGTTGGCGATCGCATCCCAAGGTTAGGTATTATTCGTATCGCAAGTCAATTCTATTTTGACATATTCACCGCCAGAAAGAAGGGATTTTTAAGGGTTTTTCAGTGTTACTTCCATTATTTCCCATAGAGGAGTTGACGACAATTATCCTGGTAAAGGATTAGTGGAAAGAGGGGGTGGAGCAAGGGTTAGGTTTGTATCCGTCGGATTTAATTTACCACTGCGAAACCCTTCTAAATCCAAGGTGACATAGCGAAATCCATATCCTTGAAATGTAGCCACCAATTCAGCCAAATCAATTTTAGAGACAAAATCAACAATTTCATCCGGTGGTAATTCTATACGAGCAGTATCAGCATCCGACCGCACCCGTAACACAGGGTACCCCAATGTTCTTAGGAAATACTCAGCTTGACCCACCCGTTTTAATTTTTCTACAGTAATGGATTCACCATAGGGAAACCGTGAACTCAGGCAGGGTTGGGCTGGCTTATTCCACCATGGCAAACCTAACTGCTTTGCCAACTGTCGCACTTCTACTTTTGTCATGCCAACTTCGGCTAACGGGGAACGAGCACCCCGTTCCAGAGCCGCCTCAATTCCTGGTCGATAATCTTGGAAATCGTCAGCATTAACCCCATCCACCACATAGGGATACCCCCATTGGGCTGCCAATGGCTTGAGGGTGTCATGGAGTTCACTTTTACAAAAATAGCAACGGTTGATGGGGTTGGCAGCATAGGAAGGGTTATCAACTTCGTGGGTTTCCACTAATGTATGGGTAATCCCCATTTGAGTTGCCTGAATTTGGGCATCTTCTAAATCCTCCGGCAACAGGGAAGGGGAAACAGCCGTAACGGCAAGGGCGCGATCGCCTAAAACATCAACCGCAATTTTGGCAACTAATGAACTATCAATGCCCCCTGAGTAAGCAATTAGTGCCCGTTCCATTTCAATGAATAAATTTTGGAGGTGCCGTAGCTTTTGGTCTAATATTGGGTTCATACTTAGGTCAAGTGGGTTTTACCGTAAAAATACCCCATTTGGCTGTCTAAATTTCGTTCACGGGAACCCTCACCGGAGAAACTTGAACAGTTGGAAGAGGAATTAATAACGGGGAAAAGTAATGTTGAATCCGTTGGAGGGATTGGGTTCCTCCACACAATAGAACTCGATCGTTTGCCTGTAAACCAGCATTGCTGTCAGGGAAGTTCATCAAACAATGGGCACGCCAGATTGCTTGAATATGAACTCCATACTGGCGTAAATCCAAACTTTCCAAGGTTTTACCAACTACAGGGCTATCCCCCAGAATCATCAACCATTGACAAGCATGGCCATCACGGGGAACAGTCACTTGGCTACGGGCTAATTGATCAAACACTGCCAGTTCATCCCCGGTTCCCACCACCAGTAAGCGATCGCCACTTAACAACTGAGTGTGGGCATCTGGATAATCAATTTCTTCACCGGTAGCCCGCTGGATTGCCATTAAACTAACCCCGGTCATCCGACGGAGGTTTGCTTCTTCCAATGTCATTTCGACTAAAGGAGAAGAGGAGGTCAGGGGATACCAACGACTATTTAATTCTTGAACAAAGGAACGAAGGTCTTGGGCTACTTGGGCAGGGGGTTGTTCGGGACGAAAATCTAGGTAGTGGCTATTGCGAATGGACTGGACATCGTGTTGGATGGTCATCATGGGAAAACCCATTCCAGTGAGTAAATGGGTTGCTAATTCCAGGCTGGCTTCAAATTCCGGTTGTACTACTTCCCGTGCCCCTAATTGGTAGAGAATTTCAATATCTTTATCCTGATTAGCCCGTACCACCACGTCTAAATCTGGAGAAAGTTGGAGGCATCGTTTCAGACATAATCGAATAGTCATTGGGTCAGGTAAAGCAATGGCCATCCCTTGAGCTGATTCGATTCCCGCCTTTTCCAACACGGGTAAACTGGCAGCATTACCATAAACATAGGGAATACCTTGGTCGCGCAGTTGTTGAATCACTTGTTCTGATTGTTCAATCACTGTCACAGGTAAATTGCGATCCCGAAACAACTGGACAATATTACGCCCCATCCGTCCATACCCACAGACCACTACATGACCCTTCTCTGGGAGATCATCAGCAATTTCCAAGGGCACGTCGGACTGGGTTAAATAGGGCTTAAACCAGGGGACTGTCTCCGCCCAGGAAACCAACTGAGGCATCAAGCGCAGCAAAAAAGGAGTAATGACTAAGGTTACCGCAGTTGTCCCTAAAATTAACAAATAAACTTGACGGGAAACTAAACCTAAGGATTGCCCTTCACTAGCTAAAACAAAGGAAAACTCCCCAATTTGAGCTAACCCAATCCCGGTTATTAATGCGGTTTTTAGGGAATATTTGAATACTCGTACCAAGGGGGTGACAATTAAAAATTTTCCCACCAACACTAAGGCAACCAACCCCAGAATTAGTTCTAAGTTATTCCACAGGAAGATTGGATCAATTAACATGCCAATGGCAGCAAAAAATAGAGTCGCAAAAATATCCCGCAATGGTTCCACATAGGCTAGGGTTTGGTCAGCATACTCAACTTCTGAAATCATCAATCCAGCCACAAATGCTCCTACTTCGATGGACAAGCCAAGTTGCTGGGTTAAAACCGCAATACCCAAACATAGGGTGACCACGCCTAGCAAAAATAACTCTCGACTTTCAGTGCGAGCTAGAATCCTCAGCCAATGGGGAATCACCCAAATACTAGCCGCAACGGCTAAGGCTGAAAAACCTAAAAAACGCAATAATGCCCAAGCTAAGGCAATGCCCAACTGTTCCGTGGGCTGGTCAAGGGCAGGCAACACAGCCAGCATCAGACCCAGGGCGATGTCCTGAACCACTAAAATACCCAGCATCACTTGCCCATGAACACTTTCCGTTTCATTCCGATCCATCAGACATCGAAGAACCACGGCTGTGGAAGATAGGGATAAGATAGCTCCCAGGAAAACCCCTTGCACCGGTGAAGTCACCCATCCCATTCCCAGAGAAACCAAGGTGGTAACCAGTAAGGTAAGGAGAATTTGTAGTGCCCCTCCTCCCAGACTAATGGCTTGCACCTTACGCAATTCAGAAAATGAGAATTCCACCCCTAAGGTAAATAATAAAAACGCAACCCCAAACTGAGCCAAGGTTTCCACCTGAACCAGTTCCTTTATTAGTCCTAAACCCGTAGGACCAATTATAATTCCCGCTGCTAAATAACCTAACAAAACTGGCTGTCGCAACCAGGAAGCCAGAAGACCTCCAATTGCAGCCGCTGATAATACTGCCACCAAATCAATAATGAGTCTAAAGTCTTCAGGCACGGTAGTAGAGTATTAATAAAAATTAACGAATGTTCATAAACTTATTTTATTTAGTGTAACGGAAAAAAGGGATCAACGGAAGAATAGCAGAATTTTTTGCACAGGAATTCGCGTAATTGTCTCGCTCAGTTATTTGGTTTCCATCCAGTTTTGTCCTACATGAATGTCAACGACCAAGGGAACACTGAGGGAAAGAGCGGTTTCCATGGTGTTCTTGATTTTTGGATGTAAGCCTTCCCAGTGATCTGGTGCTACCTCAAATACCAACTCATCATGAACTTGGAGTAAGGGATGGGCGTGGTCATGATGCCAAAGGGGCTGCAACGTTACCATGGCCACCTTGATAATATCGGCACTGGAACCTTGAATGGGCGCGTTTGCAGCAGCCCTTAACATCTGGGCATCATAGGGATCCCGTAGTTTCAGGTTTTCAATGTCGATGGTATGGGGGTCTGCACCCCGTAGACGTTTGAGGGTATCACTATTAAAAGTAAAGTAACGCCGTCGCCCTAAAATGGTTTCAACATATCCTTGGGCGATCGCCTCCCGTTGTTTTTGCCGTAAATAAGCGAACACATTGGAGTACCGTTGATTAAAACGGTCCATGAATACTTTAGCATCCCTTAATGGCACCCCTGATGCTTGAGCCAATCGCTGTGCTCCCATGCCATAAATCACGCCAAAATTTATCGTTTTAGCTAAACGACGTTCTTCAGGAGTAATGTCTTCTTTTTCAAATAACAATTGGGCAGTAACCCTGTGGATATCCCCGAAGTTGTGATAAGTCTCCAGGAGGATGGGCTCTTGACTGAGATGGGCAAGAATCCGCAACTCAATTTGAGAATAGTCGGCTGATGCTAACAACCAACCAGTAGCGGGTAGGAATGCCTTACGAATTTGACGGCTAAACGCAGTACGAATGGGAATATTTTGTAAATTCGGATGGGAAGAGGAAAGCCTACCTGTGGCTGTTACCGCTTGGTTAAAGTCCGTATGAACCCGATGGGTAGACGGGTGAATTAGTGTGGGCAAAGCATCCACATAGGTGGATTTTAGTTTAGAGAGCATCCGATATTCCAACACCAGATCCACCACTGGATGATCCCCTTGTAATTTTTCTAACGTAGCAGCATCAGTTGAATAGCCCGTTTTTGTTTTACGGGACTTACGTCGATCCAATTTCAGTGTTTCAAACAAAACCTCCCCTAGTTGTTTGGGAGAACCAAGATTAAAGGTTTCTCCAGCAGCAGCATAGGCTCGTTGTTCAATTCCGAACAAGTCCTGTTCCAACTGTCGAGAAAATTGTTGCAGATAGTCCCGGTCGATGCGAATCCCCATAAATTCCATCTCCGCAAGAACAGGTTCTAGGGGAACTTCCACTTGACTCAATAATGCTTGTAGTTTAGGGATATGGGCTAAACGTTGTTGTAAGGGGGCAACCAGTTTAAAGGTAGTGTATACATCCATGCCACAGTACTGGGCAACCACCTCCCTGGAAAGATCCGCAATTGTTTTACCCTTAGGAACCAAGTCGCCATAATCCTGACCATTAATTCCCAAGTAGGTACGACCCAGATCACTCAGTTTATGGCTATCCTCAGGATTCAGTAGATAACTGGCCAACATGGTATCAAATAATACCCCCTGCAACTGAACCCCTTGGTGGCGTAGGATTAAGCGATCAAACTTTGCATTTTGTAGCACCTTAGGATGGATAGTCGATTCTAGAATTGGACGGAGGGCATTTAATACTTGGGGTTTAGGCAGGTTGACACCCTCCTGGTGACCCATAGGAATATAAACCACATGGGGTTCATCATCCTGTTGCAGCGCATAACAACACCCTATTCCTACCAAATCGGCATCCTTTGGATCAAGAGCTGTTGTTTCAGTATCCCAAGCCACGGGCAGGTCAGAATTGGTACAATCATTCAGGATCTGGATCAATACCCTTAACTGATCCAGGCTTTCAATGATTTGGGGATGAAATGGGCTATCCATCCCCTTCTCTTTCCTATCATCAGCACTGAAAAACCAGGAGTCATCATCTGGTTGGTCTACTGCGTTTTCAGGTCTTTGACTAGTTGCTGAACCACCCAACCGCTCTTGCCAGTGGTTAATTCGACTCAAAAAACTACGGAATTCCAATGCTTCTAATCGTGGGATAAGTAATTCAGGTTTGAAACCGCTTAAACGGCATTGGGGCAAATCCACCGTTAGGGGAACATCTTGCTTAATGGTGGCCATAAATTGGGAGTGGAAAGCCATTTCCTGCCCATCGATTAATTTTTGTTTGACTGCCCCCTTCATTTCAGGTAAGGCTGCGTAAATGTGATGCAGTGAACTATACTGGGCAAGCAGGCTTACAGCGGTCTTCGCCCCAATTCCCCGTACCCCAGGAATGTTGTCAGAAGCATCTCCACAAAGGGCTTTATAATCCACAATTTGGTGGGGATGTACTCCTAGTTTTTCATACACTTCAGTTGGTCCAAACTCATTGGTAACGGCATTGGCATTTGGTTTAAAGGTTGTCGTTAAATAAAGGACACTGATACCCCGTTGGGCATCCACCAATTGAAAAGCATCTTGATCACCCGTTAAAATCTTCACTTGATACCCTTGGTAGCTTCCTTGACGGGCAAGGGTGCCTATAATGTCATCGGCTTCATAGGTTTCAGCGGTTACAATTGCCAAGTTCATGGCTTTCAAAATTTCTTGTAAATGATTCAAGTCAGGCAAAAAATCCTCAGGAGCATCTGGACGTCCTTCTTTGTAGGATTGGTCGGCAATGTGACGAAATGTAGGGGTGCCCAAATCAAAGGCAATTGCTAAGTATTCAGGTTTTTCCACCTCTAAAATATCAAGCAAAGATTTCAGAAAACCGTAGCTCACACTTGTGGGTACACCAGTGGAGGTACGCAATCCTCCCTCTCTACCTTTGGCATGGGCATAGTAAGAACGAAAAGCCAATGAATGCCCATCTACCAAGATGAACTTAGGACGTTGCATAGGTTGGGTGCTTCTAGTTTAGTGGGAGGAGGAAATTATTCGGTAGTCCTAAATACGTAAGAATAGGAATTGGTTGGGGGTTTGGGGGCGAAGCCCTACCACACCTCTTAAATCCTTACCTTTTTACTACCACCAATTATTCTTTTTATTTAATTATGGCATTAGACAGAGGGGGCAACCCTCCGCAAACTGCCAGACGGGAATAGAATGCGCCAAGACGAAACCACCCTGACCCGGCAATGATTGAATGATTAAATGGCAAGTATCCCTTGGGAAGTTTGGATGCCGTAATCAAACTATGACTTAACCACTGTCCATCCTGTAACCATCCCACTTGCTCACCAAACTTCTGCCACGATGCCCAATTGGGGCTTTGGGTTCCCCCTGATTCTACCCATAGGTGGTATTGCACAAAGAACCCAAATGCCCCTTCGCTTGCTTGGGACCAAAGGTAATCTAAGGTGGTTAAGAAAGTACAAGGGACTTGGGAAATGTCTTCAACCCGTAACCATCCAGTTGCAGTACGCCCCACAATCGTCAGGATCAGCCGGTCTGTTTCCTGGTCCGCTTCTAACCACCTGTGGGTCGCTAACAAATCGGCAAGATGGGTGAAATCTAAAGCATCTTGCAGCCTAGTGTCAGGGGGTGGATCTGATGGGGACTGAGAAAACAATTCGTTTTGCTGAGACATAGGCTAAAACCTTAAATCGTTATGACCAATAGATATTCAACTAGACTCAACTGTCATTGGGATGGGTTGGGCTTAGCCAATAGGGCATAGACTAGGGCAATGGTTCCCCCAATTAATCCCCAAATCATCCATGTCCCTAACGGATACCCTTTCCGCCAAGCCACCACTGCTGCTATTCCGCCAATTAAACAGTGTAAATTCAGCAAAATGTATAAAGCAGGGTCAACGGGTAAGTGACTCATCATTGGTTGTTAGCAGTAATGTTCTCAAGGATCAAGGAAGTAACCTATACATTAATATAAACGATCAAATATCAATGAGCTGTGCTTAGTCGGCGAAATCAAATAGCATGGTGGTCATATAACGGTCAGCCCATTGGGAGCCAAATGATTTTTCCAAGACTCGACGGGTTTTATCATTTTGTTGTTGCTTGGTGCAGTAATGTCGCTGTCCCGCTATGGTTTTTTCAATGTCTCCTGGGTTGGTCAGGGGTGGGATGGTCACTGCAATTTGACAATGAAGGGTCAAATAGTCTCGGACTCGGTTCAGAAACCAGGTTTCTTCCGTGGCATCCACTGGACGAATGAATAGACAATAGTCAGAAAAAATAGTACCCCATTCTGGAAGTAATCGGGGTTGGGAAAATCGAAATGAGGGGAAACCCGATAGGGATTTCTCATAGGACAGGGGGAGGGAGCGATCGCTATTTACTGGCGATAAATCTGCAATGGCAGCACTAATGGTTCCTTTCGGGTTACCCACCAAATCACAGCCAAAAATAGGTAAAGCATAGAGAGGGTTGGGAAACATAACACAATGCAGGATGTCTAGACCATTTTCAACTTTAGCCAATTCCAAGTGAAGCTTCCGAAATTGGGGGGTTTGGTAACAATGGTTTTCGATGACGAGCCTTTCCCCTTCCAATGCCCCCTCAATATACCCTAGTCCCTCTGGCACGGAATAGGGAGACAGTTGTAAATTCTCTTGCCATACCTCCTCTATGCAATCTGCAAGTTGGTGAATTAGCCATTGTTGTCGAACTCTGAGGGATGGGGGCATAGGGAAGGAACGGTGGTTCAATCAGTGAGGCTGTCAAGGGTGGACTGAGGGGTCTACGGGGACAAGTGTTGCATTCTGAGTCAGGTAGTTGAGAAGGTGGAAACGGAGACCCGATTCTTTGATCACGACTTAAAAACTCACTTATTTGGATGGCACATCATACCATTCCATTGACTGCATATCATTATGCACCAAATTGAGTTGTAATATTAACTAATCTCGTAACAACCAAACCATCGTTCGTTCATTCAGGGATGTTCGGTTATGACCTTCTCCGCAATCATCCGGGCGATGACTCGATCGCCCCTTACCACCGAATTAACCGCTAAGCTCAAGCACCAGCACTTATCCCTGTCGGGGTTAGCCCGACTGCCTAAAGGCTTAGTGACTACTGCTTTGGCACACTGCCAGCACTGTTCTCTCCTCCTTGTCACCCCAACCTTGGAAGAAGCGGGTCGATGGGTTGCTCAGTTAGAAGCCATGGGCTGGTCTGCTGTTCATTTTTATCCTACTTCAGAGGGATCCCCCTACGAACCCTTTGACCCTGAACCTGAAATGACCTGGGGACAACTGCAAGTACTAGCAGAACTAGTTAAGGACTCCCAAGCCAAGGTTCCCATTGCCATTGTTACCACCCAAAGGGCTTTACAACCCCATCTGCCCCCGGTGGAGTTGTTTCGTTCCAACTGTCACTCCCTCCAGACTGGAATGGAGTTGGACTTGGATCACCTGAGTCTGATTTTAACTAAACTGGGGTATGAACGGGTACCATTGGTGGAAACCGAGGGTCAGTGGAGTCGGCGGGGGGATATTGTGGATGTGTTTCCTGTGTCGGTTGAACTCCCAGTTCGATTGGAATGGTTTGGTGATCAATTGGATAAGATTCGAGAGTTTGATCCAGGGAATCAACGTTCTTTGGATGATATCTCCCAACTATTTCTAACTCCAACAAATTTGAAACCTTTCATTGTATCAGCTTTGACACCCCATGGAGTCCAGGAACATCCCCTAACCCCCACTGTCATGGTTGAATCAGAAGGGGACCTTGAATTGAACCCTGGTGGGATGAGTCGTTATTTAGGTTGTGCCTTTCCCCAACCTGCCTCTATCTTAGATTACATTCCCCTAGATACCCTAATTGCTTTTGATGAAATTGAACAGTGCCAGTCCCATGGCGATCGCTGGTATCGCCATACTGTTGACCATTGGGAGGAAGTTCGGACGGAGCCTTTCCCCCCGTCAGCCATTCACCGTACCTTTTGGGACTGTCTAAATGAAGCCCAGATATTTGATTGTCTCTATCTTTCAGAACTGGTTACCACTCCTGCCGATATTCTATCTCCACCCCCCCAAACATTTAATTTTGCCACTCGTCCCATCAACGGAATTCCAAATCAATTTGGTAGATTAGCTGAAACCCTCCGTTCCGAACTTCATAAAGGCTTTACTATTTGGCTCATTTCAGCCCAACCTTCCCGTTCCGTTTCCCTCCTTCAAGACCATGACTGTCCTGCCCAATTTATATCTAACCCATCCGACTACCCAACCATTGAAAAACTTCAGAGCCAACGCACGCCCATAGCACTGAAATATTCGGGTCAGGCTGAATTGGAAGGATTTATTTTACCAACCTTGCGGACAGTAGTTGTCACTGATCGGGAATTTTATGGACAACATGCCCTAGCCACTCCCGGTTTTATTCGTAAACGCCGCCGAGCTCATTCAAAACAAGTTGATCCCAATCAATTACAACCAGGAGATTTTGTGGTGCATCGTCACCATGGCATTGGTCAGTTTATGAAACTGGAAAGCCTGACGGTGAGTAATGAAACCCGTGAATATTTGGTGTTGCAATATGCCGATGGTCTTCTGCGGGTGGTTGCGGATCAGGTTGGCAACCTGTCTCGTTTTCGGGGAGTTGGGGATCAACGCCCTGATCTGAGTAAGATGGCTGGTAAGGCATGGGAACGAACTAAGAGTAGGGTTCAAAAGGCTATTAAAAAGCTTGCTGTTGATTTACTCCAACTCTATGCCCAGCGGGCTCAACAACAAGGATTTTCCTTCCCAGTGGATACCCCATGGCAACAGGAACTGGAAGATTCATTCCCCTATCAACCCACTTCCGATCAACTTAAAGCTACCCAGGAAGTAAAACGGGACATGGAAAGCGATCGCCCCATGGACCGCTTGGTCTGTGGAGATGTGGGGTTTGGTAAAACAGAGGTGGCAATTCGTGCCATTTTCAAAGCAATTACTGCCGGAAAACAAGTTGCCCTCCTTGCTCCCACCACCATCCTAACTCAACAACACTACCACACCCTGAAAGAACGTTTTGCTCCCTATCCCATTCAAGTGGGGTTACTCAATCGATTTCGCACCGCAGAAGAACGGAAAGACATTCAGCAGCGGTTAATGACTGGAGAGTTAGATGTTGTGGTGGGTACCCACCAACTGCTGGGTAAGGGGGTACAGTTTAGAGATCTGGGCTTATTGGTTGTGGATGAAGAACAACGGTTCGGTGTGAACCAAAAGGAAAAAATTAAATCCTTGAAAACCCAGGTTGATGTATTAACCCTCAGTGCCACCCCCATCCCCCGCACCCTTTATATGGCGTTGTCCGGGGTGCGGGAAATGAGTTTGATTACCACACCACCCCCATCCCGTCGTCCCATTAAGACTCATCTTGCTGCCTATGATTTGGAAATCGTCCGTACAGCAATCCGGCAGGAATTAGACCGGGGCGGTCAGGTTTTTTACGTTGTTCCCAGGGTGGAAGGGATTGAGGAAATATCGGCTAAAATCCGTGAAATGATACCCGGGATAGGAATTGCCATTGCCCATGGTCAGATGCCGGAAGGGGAGTTGGAGTCAACTATGCTTGCTTTTAGTACTGGTGAAGTCCATATTTTGGTTTGTACCACCATCATCGAATCAGGTTTGGATATTCCCAGGGTTAATACGATTTTGGTGGAAGATGCCCAAAAATTTGGACTATCCCAACTCTATCAATTAAGGGGACGGGTAGGTCGGGCTGGAATTCAAGCCCACGCTTGGTTATTTTATCCATCGAAACATGAATTGAGTGACCTGGCACGGGAGCGATTAAGGGCAATTCAGGAATTTACCCAATTGGGTTCTGGCTACCAATTGGCAGTTCGTGATATGGAAATCCGGGGAGTGGGTAATCTCCTTGGTGCTGAACAATCGGGGCAGATGGATGCCATTGGGTTTGACCTATACATGGAAATGCTTCAGGATGCAATCAAAGAAGTTCGGGGTCAGGAAATTCCCCAGGTTGATGATACTCAAATTGATTTGCACCTGACTGCGTTCATCCCTGCTGACTACATACCAGATTTAGAACAAAAAATGACTGCCTATCGCTCCATTGCCACGGCCCACTCTAAAGCTGAATTGGCTCAAATTGCCACTGAATGGGGCGATCGCTATGGCAGTATCCCAACCCCAGCTTTACAATTAATTCGGGTTATGGAACTCAAACAAATTGCCAAAAAACTTGGCTTCTCACGGATTAAGCCCGATGGAAAACAACACATTGTACTCGAAACCCCAATGGAAGAACCCGCCTGGAATTTACTGAAAACAAACCTGCCTCACCACCTACACCCCCGATGGGTGTATGGTGCCGGTAAAGTTATTGTACGGGGGTTGGGTATGCTTACCGCCCATCAACAGTTAGACAATCTCATTAACTGGTTGGGGACAATGGAAAATGCAATACCGATGGATAAACGCTCAATAGAAAAGGATATTTGACACTCCCCCGCTTGAAAGACGGGGGATTTTAGCGGTTGTCTATCCGGAGGCTGAAGCCGTCCGTATGGACAGTGGACCATTACCTTTAATCCAAAGAAGTCCCGACGTTTAATTGTGATAGACTACTCCCACTTCAGTTAAGATCATGGCAGTTGTGGAGAAATTGACATCCTCTTTGATAACTCTTTGATAACTCTTTGATAACAATGTTCTGTTTTTCCTGGGAGTTGACTGTTTTTTAAGAATTAATCTATCAATAATCAGTACGTTCAGTTATAATCAATTACTGTAACAAAAATCAAAAACTAGTAAAGTATCTAGGAGTTTTGATTGTATGGAGGGTCGCTAACTCAATGGTAGAGTACTCGGCTTTTAACCGATTAGTTCCGGGTTCGAATCCCGGGCGACCCATAATTCATTGATAGTATGAGTACAGGGTGAATAATAGTAATTATGTTCTCCCATGGCTACGATCAAAGAGTGATCAGGTACTTAGCAGTTGGAATCAATGGTTCATCGAATCAAGCAGTTTGGGTTGATGGGAGACAATGTGAAACTTTTTTAAATTGAGGTATTTTCCCCTAAAATTGGGCATGTTGAACCAGTCACGAACGTATGTAGTTTTAACCCCCAGTAGGAGTTTTCTATGACAACGGAATTTAAAATCAGGTTCATCCGTTATGGACAAATCCATGACAACAGTGGGTTTACCTTAATAGAGTTATTGGTTGTTATTGTTATTATTGGGATTTTATCGGCGATCGCCCTCCCTTCCTTTTTTAGACAAGCGAATCAGGCAAAACAAACTGAAGCCCGAATTTATGTTGGTACTATTAATCGTGCCCAGCAAGCCTACCGGTTAGAAAATCCAGAATTCGCCACTACATCGGCAAGTTTAGGGGCTGGGCTTCCCCCTTCTTCAAAGGGATATACCTATACTTTATCAACTACCCCATCTGCTTTTGCCACCTTTGTAACTGGAACTTCATCGGATCCCGCCTTGAAGGCTTATATTGGTGCGGTTCAATTAGTCCAATCAACTACAACCACAGAGCCGATTGCAGTATCTATCCTCTGCGAAGCATTAAACCCCGGAACCCCGTTAACCGTTAGTGCCTTGGAAAATTACAGTTCTACAGCCTTGTCAACAACCAATCCAGTTTGTAAAGATACTGTAGCCAAAAGTTTAAATTAAATCGTTTTCTTTTATCTATCCCCCTTCCCTGTGATGGGGGAAACCGTTGACATCGCTCCGCTGCAACCGGTTGTGTGCCCTCTCCCTATTCATGCCACCTCGGCATAGACCCCCGCGTTGCGCTCTGGGTAGCTCTCGTACACATGGTCGAAAAGCGCCGAGCATTTCTGTGCGAACAACGGACGGTCGTAGGCCACAGGTAGCGTGTCGAGCGTGTCCTCGATCGCCAGTTTCAACATCGAGCGCGCTGCAAATTTCTGGCGCCAGTTGAGTACCAGAAGTTGCTTCAGCCGTGTGAGCAGGTCTTTGGCGACCCTCTTCACCTGGTCGCGTTCGGCCGTGGTTAGTTCCGGTGCGGGACGGGTGAGGATGTCGAAGATCACCAGCTCTTCCTCGCTGAGGTTTTCGCGGACATGGCGTTCCTGTTCCTCGTCGAGGCTGTTCGATAGCTTGAGCAATTCCTCGAAGAGCTGCTCGATGTTGCGGCTGCCGTTGTTGTAGCTCTCGATCAGCGCCTCGAACTTCTCGGCGAAGTCGGCCCGCGTGCGGTTGAGACGCACGAGCTTTTCCAGCTTGTCCGCAATGGCTGCCTTCAACGCCTCCAGGTCGGTGTTCTTGTGCTTCGACTGCTTGAAGCGTTCGGCGAGTGCCTCAAAGTTGATCTTCGAGAGGTCGATGGACGGCGGACCACCCTCGCGGATCCGCAGTCCCGTGATGGAGTCGTCGAGCAGCTCCCCGATCTGCTTCAGGATGGTGGCGATGTCTGGCGCATTGGGACTGAGCTTGGCGCGGATCGCGTCGGCGAGCATGGCGATGCCCGCAGTGCCCGTTGAGAACTCAATCGCCGCCGGGTCGGGCTTCACGGCGCGATACAGCGTGCCAACGAACTTCTCGTGGCCGAAAAAATCACGCCGCACGGCATCTGGTCCGATCAGGGCGTCGATGGCGTCCTTGATGGCGGCCAGCCGCTCCATCCCGCCCAGAGGTAGGGACTCCATTGCGGACAGATGGACACCGTGGCTGGCACAGAACGCCGTGGCCGCCGCCATCGCTTCCCGCAGTGCCGCCACCAGTTGCGCCTTGTCCTTGACCGGGTTCGTGCCCCCCTTGCCGGCGCCATAGATAGCCAGTGCCTTCTCCAGCGAGGCGAACACGTTGGCGTAGTCCACAATCATGCCCGAGTGCTTGCCGGGGAAGACGCGGTTGGCGCGGGCGATGGTCTGCATCAGCGTGTGATTGCGCATGGGCTTGTCGAGGTACACCGTCGAGCAACTCGGGGCGTCGAAGCCGGTCAGCCACATGGCGCAGACGAACACCAGCCGCAGCGGGTCGCTTGTATCCTTGAACCTCTCGTCCAGCCCTGGCTGGGACTCGTTCATGCGCCTGCGGTGCGGCTCGATGTCGAGGCCGAGTTTTTTCATCTGCTCGATCTCGTTCTGACCCGGGGATACGATCACCGCCATGTCGGTAGTGGTGAGCACGTCCAGCCTTTGCCGCAGTGCCGCCTCGTCCGACTTGGGCAGGTCGTAGCGGCCTAGCTCCTGCTGCACCCGTGCTGTCTCGGTCGCCCAGTGCTTCCGCACCTTGTCGTGCATCCTGAGTGCCGTGGATTTGTCGATGGAAACCACCATCGCCTTGCCCACGAAGCCGCGCCCCAGGAAGTGCCGCACGATGTCCTGGGCCACCGTCTCCAGCCGGTCATCGCGGGTGATGAGGTGGTATTGCCTGCCCAGCACCTTCTCCAGCTTCTCCTCCTGCTCGGCATCCAGGTTCGCACCTTCGATCAGGTCGTAGATGTGGTCATTCAGGTTTGGGTTGACCAATTGCAGCTCCGGCGTGCGGTTCTCGTAGAACAGCGGCACCGTCGCGCCGTCCTCCACCGACTGCTGGAAGTCGTAGATCGACACATAGTCGCCGAAGACCTCCTTGGTGCGCTCCTCCCCCGCGATCAGCGGCGTGCCGGTGAACGCCAGGAACAGCGCCTTGGGCAGCGCCGCCCGCATGTTGAGTGCCAACGTGTCGTATTGGCTGCGATGCGCCTCGTCGGTCAGCACGATCACGTCGGAGCGGTCGGTGAGCATCTCCGGTGTCTGGAACTTATGCACCAGGGTGAACACATAACGATGGTTGCCGCGCAGCAGCTCCCGCAGATGCGCCCCGCTGGCGGCATGGCACTGGTCGCCCTCCGCCTCGCTCACCGCGCCCACGGTCTTGAAGGTCTTGGCGATTTGCTCGTCCAACTCCACCCGGTCGGTGACCACCACGAAGGTCCAGTTGCCGGCGAGCTTACGCAGCACCTTCTGCGCGAAAAACACCATCGAAAAACTCTTGCCGCTGCCCTGGGTCTGCCAGAACACGCCGCCGCGCCCGTGGCCCAGCTTGCGCGCCTCCAGCATCGAGGCGATGGCGTTGTTCACGCCCAGGAACTGGTGGTTCTGGCCGAGGATTTTCACCAGCCCGGCCTTGTGCTCGGAGAACAGCGTGAAGTTCTCCACCAGGTCGAGTAAGCGGGCGCGATCGCAGGTGCCGCGCAACATGACCTCCAGCGACACGCGGCGCGGCTCGTCTTCGCGCTCGACGCGCTTCCACTCGAAGAACCGCTCCCAGTCGGCGGTGAGCGAGCCGACGCGGCTGTCGGTGCCGTTGCTGGCGATCAGCAGGGCG
>Ga0172367_10004047_pt1 | contig 18519 bp, 17 predicted proteins | sample Lak10m_FD_114542 | JGI IMG/M metagenome (GOLD analysis project Ga0172367, IMG submission 114542) | Freshwater microbial communities from Kabuno Bay, South-Kivu, Congo - kab_022012_10m | ecosystem: Environmental > Aquatic > Freshwater > Lake | place: Democratic Republic of the Congo: South-Kivu...
GAGAACGGTACCGGGCTACTCAAGGTGGTCACCATCGACCGCCTGAAGCTGGCGCTGAAGAAGTGCACGGTCGACAACGGTCGCGGCGGCACCGTCTTCGTCGCGGCTGGAACGAACCTGCGCGGCGTGCGCAGCGTCGTCCAGGCCTACAAGGACGAAGCGGGCGCCAGGCCCGACCGTGCCTACGCGAGCCATCGCCTGTCCTGGGTGTAAACGCATCCTGCGTTTCACACCCGCCTCTCTTGGGCCGTCGTGGTTGGATTCTCCTTCCTCGTCGGCCTGTTTAGTGGTTTTACGACCATTAAACAGGACGAGGAAGGTCTATAATAAAACACCCTGATTTTTGTCGGGGTGTTTTTTATTTTACAAATCCTCCACATCTACCAAAAAACTTCCGGGTTTAATTTTCTTTTGTGGCTCATCTTCCCTTTCGTAAGTAATGCCCTCACTTGGATCGTTTAGCACTGTAACATTTTTTAAAAAAGATTTGTCTTCCAGCAGCTCCGAATCAATTTCCGAAACAAACATACTTGGCTCATTTACAAAATTTTCTCCCCACGAACCAGCATAACTATTATTCCCCCGACTATTAGACATGGGAAAAGTCATAAACAAATATTTTTTTGCACGTGTCACTGCCACATAAAACAAGCGCCGCTCTTCTTCCAACCCGCCGTCCTCACGCAGCGCACGCTCATTGGGAAATGCCCCCTGTGAAAGATTAATCACAAATACCGCTGACCACTCCAAACCTTTTGACTGATGAATAGTCGACAAAACAATTTTCCCTTCTTTAATTTTATCCTTTTTTTCTTTTTGTCTTTGCAAATTAAATGCTTCCTGCAAAGCAGCGTCAGCTAAAAAATTTTCAAGGTTATCATAGCGACTAGCAAAAACTGCTAATTGTTTTAAATCTTCCAATCTTTCAGCGCTGTCTAATTTTTCTGCTTCTAAATGTTGCTTATATGGCGAAGCAATAATTTTATTTACCAACTCCGCTGGGTTACCCGGACCAGCCTCCAAAATTTTATTCCAAATTTTCATAAAATTCCACCATCCTGATTTGGCCTTATCCGACAACGCTTGGGCAACATTTTCTAACCCATTAATATTTTCTATTTTTTTAACTTCATCAATAATTTTTCCAGCGCTAGCCGGACCGATTCCCTCTTCAAACATAAGTACCCGCAACCAAGCAGTGGTGTCGGCCAAATTATTTAAAATACGCAAATATGCCAAAACATCTTTTACGTGCGAACGTTCAAAAAATCGTAAACCGCCGCGATAATCATAATCAATCCCCAACCGCATCAACTCCAATTCCAATGCTTGAGAATGATGCGCGGCTCGAAACAAAACCGCAATTTCTTTTTCTTCAATTCCGCCACGAATTAATGAGGCGATTTTCCCAGCGATAAACAACGCTTCTTCGCCCTGATCGCCGTGTGGTAAAAATTCCGGACGCACACCCGTGGTCAAAATTGTTTTTAAATTTTTCTTATATTGTTTTGGGTTGTTCGCAATTACTGCATTCGCGAGTGACAAAATTTCTTGGCTAGAACGATAGTTAGTTTCCAAACGAAATATTTTTGCTTGCGGATAGTCTTTTTCAAATTGCAAAATATTTTCAATATTCGCTCCTCGAAAAGAGTAGATACTTTGTGCGTCATCGCCCACCACTAAAATATTTTTATATTCTTCAGCTAATTTTTTTACAATTGCTGCTTGAATTTTGTTGGTGTCTTGATACTCGTCAACCAGAACATATTGAAATTGTTGTGTATATCTTTTTCTAATCTCAGAAATATTTAACAGTCGCAGAGTATTAAGAAGCAAGTCGTCAAAATCCATGGCGTTGGCTTCTTTTTTTCTTTCTTCGTACGCTTTGGCAACTGACGTAATTGCTTCTTCAAATACTGAAAATTGCGGGTAGCGCTCTTCCACCACTTTGGCCACCGTCTTTTCAGTGTTACGCGCAAAACTGATAATGCCCTGCAACACTCCAGCCGTGGGAAATTTTTTGCCTTTAGCAGAAATGGAAAAATCTTTAGCGGCTAATTTCAAAAGCGATTCGCTATCATCAGAATCAAGAATGGAAAAATTTTTTTGATAACCCAGCTCGTTGGCGTGCGCCCGTAAAATTTTATGGCCAATACTATGAAATGTTCCGGCCCAGGGTAACTTTTCTTCGCGATTGGTTAATTTTTTCACGCGCTCCACCATTTCATTGGCTGCTTTATTAGTAAAAGTAACTAACAAAATATTCTCTGGTAAAACTCCTTGTTCTAAAAGACAAGCAACGCGATAGGTGATAACACGGGTTTTGCCCGAACCAGCACCAGCCAAAACTAAACACGGCCCATCGCCGTGTAACACAACTTGCAGTTGTTCTGAATTAAGTTCTTGAGAAAAATTTATCATGTAAAAAGTCTTTCAGGGGTCGCCGCACGAATGCGGCGACCCCGGTTGATCTGGTTCGCGTTCAGCTGCGACGGTGCCGCCCGTTGTCGTCGCCCTTCTTGGCGCCACCTTTCTTGCTCGAGGGCAAGGACTCGAAGCCGTCCTTCTGGGTCGACCTCTCTCGCAGCCGAGGTGGGCCCTGGTGCTTCGGGGCGTAGGGGATCACGGGCTCGCCGTTCTGCCATCGGTCTTCGGGATTCGGATCCCAGAACAGCGGGTACACAGTCTTGATCACCCTGGCCGGGACTTCAACAGTAACCAGCGCCAACATCGTCACCTCCCCCACAAACTGGTGTGGACACCACTTCTAACTGAAACGAACCTCCTCCTTTCAACAAATATAATACCAAAAAAAACTTCTTAACACAAATCATTGACAAAACTCAAAAAATCCTGTATTTTAGCCACATTATGACCTTTTTTGAACTACAACATCAAGACAAAAATTCATGTGCCCGTGCTGGTATTATCCACACTGGCCACGGGGACATCCAAACCCCCATGTTCATGCCAGTGGGTACCCAAGCCACTGTTAAAACATTGGATTCTTTTGATTTAAAAAATCTTGAGGCTGAAATAATTTTAGGTAACACTTATCATCTTCACCTGCGACCAGGCGAGGATTTAATCGACCAAATCAGTGGATTGCACAAATTCATGAACTGGGATAAACCAATTTTAACTGACAGTGGTGGTTTCCAAGTTTTTAGTTTGGGCGAACAAAAAACCGACAAAGGACAGGGTGGATTAACTAAAATCGACGAAGAGGGTGTAACTTTTCAATCACACATCGACGGTTCGCGCCATCGTTTTACCCCCGAATCGGCCATTCAAATTCAACACAAAATTGGCGCAGATATTATCATGGCTTTTGATGAGTGCACGCCGGATAACACACCAAAAGAGTATGCGATCGACGCTATGGAGCGTACCCATCGCTGGGCAAAGCGCTGTTTGATTGAACACAAAAAAGAACCCGCCCGCCACGGTTACCAACAATTTTTATTTGGCATTATCCAAGGTTCAAACTACGAAGATCTACGTAAACAATCCGCCGAATTTATTTGCAACCTTGATTTTGATGGTGTAGCCATTGGCGGTGAATCAATTGGCTACAACATGGAAGCGACTGACCAAATTTTAAAATGGGTATATCCGTATTTACCAATAGACAAACCGCACTATTCAATGGGTGTTGGGCTGGACCCGGCTGATCTTTTGGTGGCAGTGGAAAACGGCGTTGATATGTTTGATTGCGTTGCCCCCACTCGCCTAGCGCGTCATGGCATGATTTTTGTAACAGAAAAAAATAACGGCAAACACCGTATTAATATTAAAAATAAAATTTTTGCCAACGATTTTAATCCGCCCGACAAAAACTGCGGCTGTCATACTTGCAAAAATTATACGCGCGCTTATCTCCATCATCTTTTTAATGCCGAAGAAATTACTGGCATGCGTCTCTCTACGATTCATAATTTGCATTTTATGATTAACCTAATGAAGCAAGCGCGCCAAGCAATTTTGGAAGATCGTTTTACTGAGTTTAAAGAAAGTTTTTGATCTTAAGTCTAGACTACGACGTGTACTTTGTTTGCGCCCCTAATATTCTCCTTGAGCGGGTTATGCGCCCACAGGCGCATCCTTTCGGCCTTGGCGGCCGAAAAAAGCGAGGAGATTATTAGGAGTGCAAACAATAAAACCATATGCCCCACATAAACATCATTACTCTGGGAAAACTAAAAGAAAAATACTGGCGCGACGCTGAGGCCGAGTATTTAAAACGCCTTTCGCCGTATTATAAGATAAACATCCACGAAATCCGCGAGGAAAGTTTTGATGAAAAAAGCGACAAAGAAAAAATAAAGCTAACTGAGACAGAAAAAATTTTAACAGTATTAAAAAAAATAAAAGCTGAAAATGTTATAATTCTCGACCAACGCGGCAAAAAATACTCTTCAGTTGAGTTCTCGACGTTTATAATGCCAATACCAAACCTAGTATTTGTAATTGGTGGTCCACTTGGACTACATCAAACAATTTTAACTCAAGCTAAACACAAAATTTCTTTTTCAGACCTGACTTTTACCCACCAAATGATCCGCGTATTTCTTCTCGAACAAATCTACCGCGCCAAAACAATTTCCCTTGGAAAAAAATATCACTACTAAATCCCGAGTTAAGTCGGGATTTTTTAATTTATACATCATCTCTTTAATTCTCTCTTTTGCTCTTCAGCTCCAATAATTACAAAATTTGTATACACTAGTCTATACAAACTGTGGATAACTTTGTGTATAACCACTAATTATGGGGGATAACTTTAATCAAATTTTATATAATTTTGGCTAATTTTAAAGAAAAAATAATATCAACTGCGTTTGTATACACTACTCTATACAAATTTTATGCTAAAAATAGCCGTTTTTGGCCATTTTTTGGCTAAGATAAAACAAAAAGTCCCATTCTTGACAGTATTTGCAAAATATGGTATAGTATATAGCGTGAGTTAGTTCATTCACAAGATACATATCCACCTACGTGTGGATAAACACCATATCGACTTCCCAACATGGAAATGGACCGGCTGTTGCTAATCGCACAAAAACAAAAGGTAGCAGTAGGTCCGCACTTCCTCTCTGGTAACTCCACTTTATTGTGTCAACTCGCCGTTTGTGCAGTTTACACACGGAGTAATACCTCCCAGGCGGTCGGATGGTTTAAACTATCAACCAGGAATTGGAACATACTACGCAAGTGGTACGCTCACGCCTGCTGGTAGTTAGCCTAAGGGCGAGAACTTTAAAACAAATGTTTAATTGAGTTACTACGCCCTTTTTTTATACCCAAAATTATATTTTAAGGCCGCGCCAGATGCGTGGTACTAATACATTTGCTTGACTCCCCACCATCTTTTATATATAATTACGTTATAAGGCATCTGGCCTTTTTTGATTACCGATTAATATGACAACTAAAAAAACAACCTTTTCTAAAGAATTTTTAGAAAAAATTCGCGCCGCTCTTCTCGCTGAGAAAGCACGCTTGGAGAAAGAGCTTCCTTCTGTATCTGATGAAGACCAAACTAGTGGAGCTTTTCCTTCTTACGGAGACAAAGAAGACGAAAATGCCGCTGAGGTGGCCGAGTATGCTGCCAACCTAACACTTGAAGATACTTTGGTCAAATCATTGCGCGATGTTATTCAGTCTTTAAAACGCTTAGACGACAACACTTACGGCATTTGTAAATATTGCAAAAAGCCAATCGAAGAAAGACGCCTAATCGCTCGCCCAACTTCTTCTGCTTGTGTAGAATGTAAAAAGACGATTATTCAGGAGCTCTAAATAAATATGCAAAAAACTGCCTACCTCTTTTTTGTTGGTGGGCTTTTTTTTATTTTTGATCAAGCTCTAAAATATTTATCACGCGCAATTTGGGTAGAAAAAAAATTAATCTCAAATTTTTTCGGTTGGTTTCCTTTTAAAAATACTGGTGCTGCCTTTGGTATCCCCCTGCCACCAGCCGCCATCATCCTGCCGTCTCTTGTGATCCTTTTTTTATTAATCTATCTATTGTGGCGCGGCCACAACCCAAGTTTACGACAGTTTGGAATGATTTTAATTATTTCTGGCGCAGCCTCCAATTTGATTGATCGAATTTTACTCGGCTATACAGTTGATTATTTTTTAATCTTAACAGGAATAATTAATTTTGCCGACATAATGATTGTAGTGGGTTTTGGTTTATATCTTCTAACTTACAAAGGGGGGAATTATGTTTCTAAAACTTAAGTCCGCGGCACGTACTGGGATAAATTGTTTGCCAATGGATATTGAAATCGATATCACCCGCGGGCAAACAAATTTTAATATTGTCGGTCTTGCCAACACTTCAATTCAGGAATCGCGTGACCGCATTCATTCCGCTTTAAAAAACTCTGGATTTAATTATCCGATCAATTTTCGTACCCTGATAAACTTAGCGCCGGCCGATATTCCAAAAGAGGGCACGGCCTATGATCTACCAATGGCCTTGGGAATTGCGGCGATAAACCAACCACCTAATTCGCTGCTGCAAGAATCTTTTATCTTGGGCCAACTCGGTTTAGACGGTAGCACTCGCCATACTAATGGAATTTTACCATTAGTATTATTTGCCCGGAAACACGGGGTAAAATCTGTTTTTATACCAGAAGAAAATGCTGCCGAAGCTTCGTTGGCAGAAGGAGTAGAAATTTATCCAACAAAAAATTTAAAACAGCTATTTGAACATTTCTTTGGCCAAGAAAAAATTACGCCTTACAAAAATATCCATACGAAAACTTTTTCCGAACCAATTGCAATTGAAACTGATTTTAGTTTTGTGCGCGGACAACAACTGGCCAAACGCGCTTTGGAAATTGCCGCTGCTGGCGGACACAACGTCTCAATGATTGGGCCACCCGGATCAGGAAAAACTTTGCTTGCTAAAACATTGCCTTCAATTTTACCACCATTAAACAAAGAAGAGGCGCTCGAAGTGACTCAGATATATTCAATTGCTGGATTATTAAAAAATTCACTCAACAACAGTCGTCCGTTTCGCTCGCCTCATTCCACGGTTTCAAATATTGCTCTGGTTGGTGGTGGGCGCGTTCCCCGACCAGGAGAAATTTCACTGGCCCACCGTGGTGTTTTGTTTTTGGATGAGTTCCCAGAATATTCTCATGCTGCACTTGAGGCCTTGCGCCAACCATTAGAGGACGGCGTAATTACCGTGTCACGCGCGCAAGGAACAATCACCTTGCCAGCGCAATTTATTTTAATCGCCAGTCAAAATCCTTGCCCGTGCGGATTTTATCTTGACCCAGAAAAACCTTGTACCTGCACTGCACACGAAGTATCACAATATCAAAGAAAAATTAGCGGACCAATTCTAGATCGAATCGATTTGCAAATTCAAGTACCAAGAATAAAAATTACTGAGTTAGCAGGAAATAATAATTGTGAAAATTCGGCGACCGTACGCGAACGAGTTGTTGCTGCTCGCGAAAAACAAGCTCGCCGTTTTAAACGAGCAGACAAAACTAATCGCGAGATGAATAATTATGATTTAAAAAATTTCTGCCCCCTGGATAGTACGGGGTGGGACATAATCCACGCTGCCTCAGAACGACTACAACTCTCGGCCCGCGCTTGTCACCGAATTATCAAAGTCGCACGCACAATTGCTGACTTGGCCAATAGCGAAAAAATAAAAATCGAACATTTGGCCGAAGCGATTCAATACCGGTTCAATGATAATTAAAAAACACCCCGACCAAAATCGAGGTGTTTTTAAATGTCGAATTATTTCTTTGCAATCTGTTTTTCTGGGTAATATATTTCTATCTCTACCCTTTTCACGCCGAAAGCATTAACTTCGGAGCGTGGCGCATCCATCCAAATATCCATTCGGCCATAGCCATAACGAGCATTCATGCGATCGTCTACAGTAAAGATTTTATCCCCGTAAAGAGATGGGATTTTGATTTTTGTACCAAAAGGTAAAAAGTTGGCCGCAATCATACCATCATATACACGCTTTCCTGAAGCAGCAATAAATGGATCATCGTCACACTGGTCTACAGTAGAAGAATAGGCGGTAATAACCGCAACAATCTTTTTGTCAGCTAATGTTTTCTGGTGAAACATGCGCCCTTCCTGGGTTTCTGAAAGGCTAACCTCGCGGTTTTTTTGGCTAAACAAAGGCATTTCTTCTGTATTTTTAGCCATTACCACCACCGGATTAAGGGTGTGCCACAAAAAACCAGTCAACAGAGCCAAATTGGTCGTTATTTCGATAAACTTTTGGATTGTTTTTGGCTTAAATAAGCTCATATTTTGGAAATTTAAAAGATACTTTTTAGAGTATCTCGCATTTCTTAACACAGAAGTATACCAAAAAACACCAAATTTGTCAATACCCCCCACTTGCGCTATAATATTTAAGAAGGTTAGCGACTTTTTGTTTTTTAATTATGCCAATCCCTCAACTCAAACATCGTGCCCGTACTTATGGCGAAATTCCGGTCGACCAACCACGTCGCCAATACCACAGACCTCAAAAACCCTGGCTAAAAAAGCTGTTGTTTGCTGGAGCGGCCCTAGCAGCTATTGGCATACTTTTTTTAACCGCCTTAGTTGCCTGGATTAGCCGCGACCTACCTGATCCGAACAATTTAAAAGATCGACAAATATCACAAAGTACAAAAATTTACGATCGTACCGGCGAACACCTGCTTTACGAGATCTACCAAAATCAAAAACGCACCACCATTGACCTAACTCAAATGTCGCCTTGGATCGCAAAAGCTACTATCGCGGTAGAGGACAAAAATTTTTACGAACATAGCGGCGTTAGGCCAATCAGTATTATTCGTGCTGGGATCAACAATCTGTTAGGAAGAAAATCCGGATCTGGCGGCGCTTCCACTCTCACTCAACAATTTATCAAAAACTCAATTGTCGGTGACGAACATTCAATCTTTAGAAAAATAAAAGAGGCGATCTTGGCATTACGCTTAGAAACAAAATATAGTAAAGATCAAATTTTACAAATGTATTTAAACGAGGTCCCCTATGGTTCGACCAACTATGGAGTTGAGTCTGCTAGTCAAAGCTATTTTCATAAAAAAGCTTTGGGTCTAAACCTAGCCGAATCAGCCACCCTCGCTGCCATTATCAAAGCACCCACTCGCTATTTAAACAACCCAGACACACTGCGCGATCGTCGTGATTTGGTTTTGCGTTTAATGTTTGAACAAGGATACATAAGTGAACAAGAAAAAAACACCGCCCAAAACGAAGCGCTGCGTATTTATCGTAGTGGTGGAATTATGGATGCACCTCATTTTGTTTTGTATGTTAAACAACTATTGGCCGATCAGTTTGGCGAAAAAGAAGTTGATACTGCTGGACTAAAAGTAATCACCGCACTTGATTACGAAAAACAAAAAGCTGCCGAAAAAATTATAAAAGAACAAGGTGATAAGTATGCCAAAGAATCCAACGCCAACAACGCCTCGCTCGTAGCAATCGATCCAAAGACCGGACAAATTTTGGCAATGGTGGGGTCGCGCGATTTTGAAAACGAAGAAATTGATGGCCAATTTAATGTTGCGGTTTTAGGCCGTCGCCAACCTGGTTCATCGTTCAAACCATTTGTATATGCAGCTGCTTGGGAAAAAGGTTTTACTCCGGACACTGTTTTGTATGATGTTACCACAAACTTTGATCAACGTGCTGGCGGCAACTACACTCCAAAAAACTACGACAACAAAGAACGCGGCCTTCTGACAATGCGCAAAGCTCTTCAAGGGTCTCTAAATATCCCCGCTGTAAAAACCCTTTATCTAGTTGGCCAAGAAAAAATTACCGACATCGCCCAACGTTTTGGTTACACCACTTTAAACAAAGAAACAGTCGAACGCGCTGCCTTGAGTTTGGTGTTGGGTGGAGCCGAGGTTAATTTGCTTGAACATACCAATGCGTATGCTGCGCTTGCCAACAACGGTCAGTACTTACCACCAACTAGTATTTTAGAAGTAAAAAATAGCCAAGGAGAAAATATTTGGAAATGGGAAGACCCAAAACCGACCGAGACTCTGAAACCAGAGATTGTAGCCATGCTTGATAATGTTCTGTCTGATGATAAGGCTCGTGCCTATATCTTTGGTGCTGGCGGCAACTTAACTTTGCCAGATCGCCCAGTGGCTGCTAAAACTGGTACTACCAATGACAACAAAGACGCTTGGGCGCTTGGCTACACACCATCAATCACCGCTGGTGTTTGGGTAGGAAACACTGTCCCAACTCCAATGAAATTTGGTGGCAACACTTTGGCTGGTAATATTTGGCACTTATTCATGGTAGAGGCGACCAAAAATACTCCTAAAGAAGACTTTCCTGCTCCACCAATTAACGACGCAACTAAACCCGTCCTTCATGGCAGCGATGGTGGTATTAAAGTTTTAATAAACCGAATAAACGGAAAAATCGCCGCTTCAACCACACCACAAAGTTTAATTACAGAAAAAATATTTTTACCACCGCACGATATTTTACATTATGTAAACAAAGACGATCCGCGCGGGCCAACTCCAACTAACCCAGCTGATGATCCTCAATATTTAAACTGGGAACAATCCTTAACCGATTGGGTCGAACGTCTGCGCAAAGAAGGAAAGGATGTTTCTTTTGAAGAACCGCCGACAGAAGTTGATAATTTAGTTATAACCGAGCTATCCCCTCAAATTACTTTTATCTCTCCAACTGACGGACAAGCTATTACCAATCGACAGCTAACAATTGAGGTGCACGCTAGCGCTCCAAACGGGGTCTCACGAGTGTCTTTCCAACTAGATGGTCAAGATATTGGTTCTGCCCCATCTCTGCCCTTTAAAATTGATTATACTGCCAAGAAGCTAGAAAACGGAAACCATATCATCAGAGCTTTGGCCGAAGATGGGCAAGGAAATTTTGGCGAAAAAACTGTCACTTTTAATTTGAACGCAGAAATGGGTCCGGCTGATTTCGATTGGGGAGAAAACAACCCACTGTCTCTTTCAAAAGAAGATTTCCCACGATCGATTTCTTTAATACCCTTCCGCTGGGCTGATTCAAAAGAATTAAAAATATATTTGGACAAGCGTTTAATCTATACTTTCAATTCCAAAGACGACAAACTTTCTACTGGCCGCCTAATGTTTACCTGGAAAAATTTTCCAACTGTCGGCGAACACACCTTAACCGGATTATTAACAGACAATAATGGAAACACCCAAACACACGATCTGGCCGTCGTCACTCAGTAACAACCAAAACAAAAAACCCTCACACTTCTGTGGGGGTTTTGCTTTTAAGACATTATTGTCTAATTGGCATTACAATATACAAGAAGCTCTCGTCGCCTTGTGGTGTAAACAAACACGGGCTGTCGGCATTAATCATCTTAAATACTGTGTTTGGTGTTTTAATATTACTTAAACCATCATGCAGGTAGCGATGATTTAAAAGTGTTTTATTATTTTCGCCAACTATTTCTGCTTCTAATTGTGATTTGTATTCTCCGGTCTGGGTTGAAGTAGAAGTAATTACAACATTATTATTTTCTTTTTCCAAACTAAACGAAACAGCGTTGACGCCGGTTGTAGTAAACAATGCCGCCGCTTTTATTTCTTTTGTTAGTTGGTTGGTGGATACAGTTGCAGTAGTAACAAAATTTTTCGGAATAATCTGAGTATAGTCTGGGTATTGTCCATCAACCAAACGTGACACCAGTTGAATGTTTGCGTAATTCACAACAATTTGATTGCTGTTTAACAAAATTCTTGCGCCAGTTTCACTACCGTCGGTATTGGCCAAGGAAAGAGTGTGAATAATTTCCTGGGCGGTTCTTCCTGGAACAATTAATTTAATTTCATCATCACCCTGACTAATTTTAATCTTCTTTTCTGCTAAACGATAACTATCAGTCGCTGCTAATACCAAACCTTTGTTGCCACCAATATTAAATCCACAAAAAACACCGGATAGTTCTGGTCGAATATCGTTTCTTGCTAATGCAGAAACAACTTGTGACAGGCCGGTTTTTAACTCTTCGGCCGAGACCAAATAACCACTTCCCTCGCTTAAGGTAGGCACAACTGGAAAATCATCAGCCGGAGATCCTTTAATTTTAGTAGTGGAACGATCACAAGTTACTGCCAACTCATTACCCTGTAATTCAATCTCCACTTTTTCTCCGGATAATAAGTTTACAAAATCGGTCAACGTTCTGGCTGGCACAGTAAAAGATCCGGGCTCGTCAACTTTTGAACGCAAGGTGGCGATAATTGCGACCTCTAAGTTGGTAGAGATGATTTCTGTTTTTTGATTGTCTACTCGAATTAGGATGTTACTAAGTATTGGTAAGTTAATATTTTTCCCTGCTACCCCTCCAACTAAGCCGAGTACTTGTGAGAGGTTCTCTCTCGTACATGTTAGTTTCATATATATAATATATAATATTAATAATAATGATGTGGATAGAGTGGATAATTTGTTTTTTTGGCTAACTTATCAGATAAATCATGTTGATAACTTTTTAATAACTTTTTTAAATTTGTTATTAGAAAGTGCGTAATCATCTTTTTTGTTTTTTATAAAAACTTTATTGTTTATTGATTGTTAATAACTCTTTTGTTGTCCACACCTATTTCAACAGGTTATCAACAGATTTTGTGTATAACTAAACAAAAAACACAGTTATATTTTTAGGCAGAAAAGTTATTAATATATATCTTTTGTTTAATTAATTCCACCTCTTGTTTAAGTTTTATATCGTTTTCTATCTCTTTTACTATTTTTTCGCAAGCATGCATAGCGGTGGTGTGATCTCGGCCGCCAAGCTCGTCGCCAATTGATGGATATGACATCTTTAATTCTTCGCGCAACAAAAACATTATTATTTGGCGTGGGAAAGACAGACGTTTTTCTCGGTTTTTGCTAAGAATATCGTCGGTATTAACATTGTAGAAGTCAGCCACAGCGTCAATTATCTGTTTGGCAGTGACTGAGCGTCTAACCGCGGCGTTGCTTAGACCAGAAACAAGCGGTTTTACTGTTTCAAGAGTTGGCTCGATGTTTTTTAGCTGATGATAAGCGATTATTTTATTTAAAGCACCTTCCAACTCACGAATGTTGCTCTGGATAGAGGTTGCGACCAAATGCAACACCTTTTGTTCTAAAGGAAAATTCTTTTCAGTACATTTTTTCTCTAAAATAGCGACTCGGGTTTCAAAATCAGGGGGCGAAATATCCACAATCATACCCCACTCAAAACGTGATTTTAAACGGTCTTCCAGGGCAGGTATGGCCTTTGGCGGCCGGTCAGAAGTAAGGATAACCTGTTTGTCTTGTTGGTGAAGTTCGTTAAAAGTGTGGAAAAATGATTCTTGGGTGCGGTCTTTACCAGCAATAAACTGGATATCGTCGATCAAAAGCACGTCAATTAGGCGGTAGCGGTTTTGAAAATCACGAGCGTTGCCGTCTTTTACTGAAGAAATGAAGTCGTTGGAGAATTTTTCGGCGCTAACGTACATTATGTTAATTCCAGGTCGATTTTTAAGGATTTCGTTGCCCACAGCCTGGATTAGGTGGGTTTTGCCCAAACCCACGCCACCATAGATAAATAAGGGGTTGTAAGCCTCTCCAGGGCGGTTGGCAACTGCTTGGGCAGCAGCAAAGGCCAATTCAGAGCCACTACCAACCACAAAGCTGGAAAAGGAGTTTTTTGGGTTAATTGGGAACCCGCCGCAGTTGTTTTGGTTGGGCTGGATGTTGTAGGAGTGTTGTGGGCTGCTGTTGCTGGGGGTGGTCGTTTCAGCAGCAATTGCTGGTTTTTCCTCTAAAACAGGCTGTTCTGGGATATTTTTGATGTTTTCGATCTTGTATTCCATCTTTTTAATAGGTTTTCCAGTGATGCGTTCCAACGATTTTATTATCTGATGATGGTATTTTTTTTCAATCCAGGCTTGGTTAAAAGTGTTTGGAACACAAACCACCACCTGATTTTCTTGGAAAGAGGCAATTCCGGTGTTTTTGAACCAGGTGTTAAAGTTTGCTTTAGAAATTGATAGTTCGAGCTCAGCAAGGACGGCCTGCCAGGTTTCGTTGTTTGTCATAGGGGTTTTTATGGTTAGATTTGTAAAAATATTCTATCATAGTTTGTTTTTCTCTCAAACTGGCCAAAAATGTTAAGGGGGACAAAGTGTGGATAAACTGTGGATTGATTATGGTTTAGCCAAAATCTTGACGAAACTAGTTTTCTGTGATATAATGTTTTTGTAGTTTTTAAAGACGCGCCTAACGAGGCGGTTTTAATTTAACAATATGTCAACTAAAAGAACCTATCAACCAAACAAAAAGAAGCGTGCAAAATCACACGGTTTCAGAAAGAGAATGGCCACAAAACAAGGCCGTGAGGTTTTGAGTCGCCGTCGTGCCAAGGGCAGAAAGAAACTGACTGTATCTGATGAAAAGAAAGGCAAACGTTTAAGAAAAACTCGTTAGTAAAATCCGCTCCCTAGAATGGGGGCGGTTTTTTTGCTACAATACTGTTACTATGTTACAAAAAGAAAATCGATTAGCCAAGGTAAGAGACTTTAATCTGTTGTTTGAATATGGGCGTTGGGTAAGCACCGACGGCTTTACTTTAAAATTTTTAGAATTAGGAAAAAATAAAAAATATTTTCCACCCAAGGAAGACCCAGAAAAATTTGCCAAACAATTACGAGTTGCGTTTACGGTTGGCGTGAAAATATCAAAAAGCGCAGTAAAGAGGAATCGTCTTAAGAGGCAAGCGCGCGAAGTTGTCCGTCTTTTGATTAAAGAAGAAAAATTAAATATAGGAAACTATCTTTTGTTTGTGGCTAAGGCAGGAACGATCGGTTTGGAATATGAAGAGATTGAGAGACAGGTTTTGTTGTTGTTGAAAAACGCCAACTGTTTATTATGATAAAAGATTTTTTAAAGAAGTTGGTGTATTTGCCGCGCATACCTTTTTTGTGGTTGATTCGTTTTTATCAAAAAACAATTTCTCCTGATCACGGCTTTTTTAAAGCTTTTTTTCGTCACGGCTATTGTCGATTTTATCCGTCTTGCAGTGAATATGGCTACCAGGTAATTAAAAAAAGAGGCCTGTTTATTGGACTCTTTAAAACCACCTGGCGGATTTTACGGTGTAACCCGTGGAATAAGGGCGGGGTAGATTTGCCCTAAATAATTTCAATTGTTTTGTTTTTGCTCGTGGCACCAGCCACGATTTTTATTTTACTTTTTGCAACAGAAAAATGTTCGGCCAACAATTTTATGAGTGCCTCGTTAGCCTTGCCATCAACTGGTGGGGCAGTTAGTTTTACTTTTAATGTGCCGTCCACCATTTCACCAACTACTTCATTGTGCGAGGATCGGGGCAACACTCTAATTTTTATCTTCATACGTTTTCACGGATTTTTTTAAGTAATTTTAAATCCGCGACAACACCCTCTGGTTCAGTTTCCAAAACAAAATTTATTGCTTGTAGTTTTTTTTCAGACAACAGGCTTTTAAATCCCTCTAAGCCAATTAAACCTTTGCCAATATGTTCGTGACGATCTTTGTGTGATCCCAAGTCAGTTTTGGAATCATTACAATGTGATAATTTTAATTTTTCTATACCAATTATTTTATCAAACTCTTGAAAAGTTTTTTTAGTCGTCTCAGGGGTGCGGGTGTCATAGCCAGAAGCAAAGCCGTGTTGGGTGTCATAACAAACACCGATGTTATGCTCTTTTAATTTTGGATGATTAATTATCTCTGCAATTTCTTCAAAAGTATCGCCAATAATTTCTCCAGATCCAGCTGATATTTCAATTAAAAATTGAGTTTTACCGCTGTAGTCTTTTAGCATTTCTTCCAATCCCAAGACGACTTGTTTAAGCCCAGCCTCGTGCCCTAAATCTTTATAACTACCCAAGTGGGTCATTAAATATTTGGCCCCTAACAGTGAGGCGCGCTCGAGCTCTTCGCGAACAACGGAAATAGAAGCGTGATAAATACGTTTGTTGGCCGAGGCAAAGTTGATAAAATATGGCGTGTGCACCACCCACTCTTTTTGATTGTATTTTTTACAGAGCGACTTAAATTCTGCTGCGATTTTTTCATCAAGCGGCGCAACATATCCACCCTGAGGCGAGCGAGTAAATATTTGAAAAACCTCGCAGCCAATATCAGCTGCATTTTTAGGGGCATTGACTAGCCCGCCAGCAATTGAAACATGGGCACCGAAAAGCATATATTAGAAATTATCTTTATATTTTTAATATTATCATACGTTTAGTCTAAATCAAAACCCACCAATTTGTTGGTGGGTTTCTTGGCAATTATTTTTTTGTTTTTTTAGCAGCGGGTTTTTTACTCTTTTTCTCACATTTGCAATCTTCGCCATCCTGGCATTTTCCATCTTTGCAGCAATCCCCACTGTCGCATTTGCCGTGTTCGCAATCACATCCGTCTTCGTGTTTGTGATCGTTGTGCTCATGAACATTTTCTTTTCCTAGGATTTGTTCTTTTAGGAAGTGTACTACTTTGCGGTTCTGCACAGTCATGGCCAGTGTATCCAACACTTCGTGTCGTTTAAGGGCCTCTTCAATTTTTGGATCACCTTGGTAAGTGGCGCGGATCATGTCAGCTTCATTTTTTATTTCTTCTTCACTCACTTTAATGTCATTATCCAATGCAACCTGGCGCGAGATCAAAGCTGCTTTAACTCGGGTGGTGCCACGTTCAGTAAAGTCTTGATAAATTTCTTCCTCGGTTTTCTTTAGATCTTTTAAATATTTTGCAAAATCAACGCCGTTTTGTTCGAGCTCGTGCTTCAATTCATTAAACATTTTTTGTTTTTCAGAACGAATCAAAACCTCTGGAAGTTCACCAAATTCAGCTGCGGCAATAATTGCCTCCAAGATTTCTCCCTCAACACGTTGCTCTTCTTTGTGTTCGGCTTCGTGGCTTAAGTTTTGGTGTAAAATTCCACGCAACGAGGTTAAGTCTTTTTGTCCAAGTTTTTTAGCAAATTCATCATCGATCGCAGGAAAATCTAGAGCAAAAACATCTTTTACTTCAACATCAAAATCTACATTTTTACCAGCCAAATGTTTTTGATAATGTTCATCTGGAAATTTCAAAGTAAATTGTTTGGTATCAGCCTTTTTTAAACCCAACAATTGTTCGGCAAAACCAGGGATATAGTGTGGTTCGTTTAGGTAAACCTGGTGGTTTGGAGCCTGGCCGCCCTCGACCGGCACCTTATCAATACTCATGTTCATTGATACCACCACCTTGTCTGTTTTTTCAGCCACCCCTTCTTTGGCGACTTCTTTACCTTGCATTTTTTTCAAGTCTTCAAGTACAGTATCGATTTCTTTGTCGCCAACAGAAACTGGCTTTTTTGAAACTTTAATTTTTGTTAAGTCTGGTAATTTCACCGTTGGCAACAAGGCAACCACTGCCTTAAAAACAAAATCATTACCTGGGGCCATTTTTTCCAAGGTAATTTCTGGCATGCCGACAGTTTGGATTTTTTCTTTTTGAACAGCTTCGAAAAAGTTTTTTTCAACAATAGTCTGCATTGCCTCTTCTAAAATTTTTAGTTCACCCATTTGCTGTTTAACAATGTCATAGGGCGCTTTACCCGGGCGAAACCCGTGGACAGCAGCGCGCTCGGACAAACGAGCAGCCGCAGCTTCCATATCTTTGGCATAGTCAGCTGGGGCGATGGTAATGATAAACTCAGCCTGTGATTTTGGTAGATTTTTAAAAGTGTGTTGCATATTTAAAAATTAACGAATAACGCCCTAAGTTTAATGGAAAAGCCGCGTTTTGTCAATTTTGTTTTGTCTGGTAAAATACAGGCATATGGAAACATTTGATATTGTAAATGAAAAAGACGAGGTGGTGGGAGCGGCTAATCAAGCCGAGGTATACGACAAGCACCTGACTCACCGAATCGTGCACATCTTTATTTTAAACAATAAAGGTGAGATTTTATTACAAAAACGAGGAGAGACCTGCTCGTATTTACCAGGATATTGGAGCACCTCAGTTGGTGGACATGTGCGAGCGGGCGAAACATATATTGGGGGCGCAGGTCGTGAGGCCAAAGAAGAGCTTGGCATAGAAGTGGTTGATTTAGAATTGTTGGGCAAAGATCTGTATGAAGTTGTGCCGGGGTTTAATAAATTTTTAACAACGTTTGTGTCATATCATCTTGGGCCATATATAAATCTACCGGGAAAAGTTTCGGAATCAACTTTTTTTTCAATAAATAACATAAAAACAATGGTTGATGGTGGAGAAAAATTTCATCCCGAATTATTGTTTTTGCTAAATAAATATTTTTTTAAATAAGTAGTTTCTCATATTCTTGACAGAATGCAATAATATTGTTAACTTCAGGGTAACGGAATTTTGTTGGAGAAGCGAATGCGAATGGGTAATTGTCGCAGGAGTGGCCAGTGC
>Ga0172367_10004048_pt1 | contig 18505 bp, 20 predicted proteins | sample Lak10m_FD_114542 | JGI IMG/M metagenome (GOLD analysis project Ga0172367, IMG submission 114542) | Freshwater microbial communities from Kabuno Bay, South-Kivu, Congo - kab_022012_10m | ecosystem: Environmental > Aquatic > Freshwater > Lake | place: Democratic Republic of the Congo: South-Kivu...
ACGGGGACGTCCCAGCGGGACGTCCCTACCTCGCCAAAGGCCACCCCTGCAGGCTCACAGCCCCAATCCGCGAGATGTCTGCTTCGAGCCAGTCTCATCATAATCTTACTCCTGCCCATGAACCGGCCCTCCGCTTAAGCCGCGTGCCCTCACGCGTTGACCGCCCGCTCCCCCCCATCCACAGCCCGTCTCAGCCGCTCAAAATTGCTTCGACGCACACAGCCCCAATCCGATTCACGACTTTTTCCTCCCCACCCAGCAAAAAGGTCGATAGGATCCACAAACGGATCACACGGACCTGATGACCAATAAACTATTCTCCGAACTCGGACTCTCCCCTGAAGTACTCAAAGCCATCGATCGTCTCGGCTTCGAACAGGCTTCTCCAATCCAAGCCGAATCCATCCCCATCCTCCTCGCAGGCTCGGATGTCGTCGGCCAATCCATGACCGGCTCCGGCAAGACGGCCGCCTTCGCCGTCCCAGCCATCGAAAAAGTCGACCCCACCTCGCGCGCCGTTCAAATTCTCATCCTCTGCCCCACCCGAGAACTGGCCGTCCAGGTCTCTGAGGAAATTCACAAGCTGACCTTCTTCAAAAAGGGCATCCACGCCCTGCCCGTCTACGGCGGCCAATCCTACGAACGCCAGTTCTTCGGCCTCAAACAGGGCGCGCAAATCGTCATCGGCACTCCAGGCCGGGTCATGGATCACATGCGCCGAGGCACCCTCCGGCTGGAATCCGTCAAAATGGCCATTCTCGACGAAGCCGATGTCATGCTCGACATGGGGTTCCGCGAAGACATCGAGTTCATCCTCCAAGCCGTCCCCGCCGAACGTCAAACGGTCTTCTTCTCGGCCACCATGCCGCGCCCCATCCAAGACCTCATCCAAAAATACGCCCGCAACCCCAAGACCGTCCGCATCGAGCAGAAATCCATGACGGTTCCCACCGTAGAGCAGTGTTTCTATGAGGTCGACCGCCGGTTCAAAATCGAACTACTCACGCGGCTTATCGATATCCACGACCTCAAGCTCGGGATCGTTTTCTGCAACACCAAACGTATGGTCGATGATCTCGTCGATCATCTCAACGCCCAGGGCTACTCGGCCGATCGCCTCCACGGGGACATGAGCCAGGCTATGCGCGATCGAGTCATGAACAAGTTCCGCAAATCCGGGCTCGAATTCCTTGTCGCTACCGATGTCGCCGCCCGCGGCATCGACGTCGATGACGTGCAGGTCGTGTTCAACTTCGACCTCCCTTACGACGCGCAAGACTACGTACACCGGATCGGCCGCACCGGTCGTGCGGGCCGCAGCGGCCTCGCCGTCTCCTTTGTCTCAGGTCGCGAAATCTTCCTCATCCAGCAAATCGAACGTTTCACGCGCATGAAAATTCGGCGCGCGAAAATCCCCACCCCGGCCGAGGTCGAAACTGCTCGCCAAACCGCCATCATCGATAAGCTGCGCAAAACCCTCCAAGCCGGAGAATTCAAACGCCAGGATCATCTCATCGAACGTCTTCTCGAGGAAGGATTCAACTCCACCGACATCGCCTCAGCACTGCTCCATCACCTCCAACTCGGCGAAGGCGGCTCCACTCCCAAACCCGTGGCGCGCGAGGAGGGGTTCCAAGCCGAAGGCCTCGACAGCCGAGACCCGCGCGACCTGCGTGACCCTCAACGCCGAGGCAGCCGAGGCAACGACTCCTACGACACACGCCCCGCACGCCCCACTTCGCGAACCTCCACTCCTCCGTGGAACCGACCCGACTCCGATCGTCCCCCCGTGCAACGCGTCGTCCCTGTCGCCCCACGAAAACCGCTCGTTAGCGCGACACGACCCACGTTGGTTCCTGCGAAACCACCGACGACAGAGACTCCCGCGCCGACGACCACCCCCGCTCCCGCTTCCACGCCTAAGTCGAGCGAAGCGTCCCCAAAACCAGCAGACGTTAATCCATCACCCTCCTCCGCTCCCCAGGCCCCGGCGCCCAAACCCAACGTCGAGGCCAGCAGTCCCGCAGTCCCCAGTGAGCCCCGTGAGAAACCCGAACGTCCTGCTCCAGCCGAGGAGTTTTATGACCCCTCCATGGCCGCGGAGCGAGCGCCTCAATCGCTCAAACCAAAAGTCTCAAAATCCGACAAACAGAGCCGCCGAACGCCCGATGGGTTCACCCGCATCTACATCAACGCGGGCGAGGAAATGGGGATCACCAAGGGAGATGTCATCGCCGCAATCATGGGCGAAACCGGCCTACCTGCTAAAGTCGTCGGTGCCATCGACATCCGCGATCGTCACATGTTCCTTGATGTCGCAGCCGATCAAACCCACGGCATCATCGCCAAGCTCAATCGCGCCAAGATCAAAAACCACAAGGTGAAAGTCAAAGTCGCTTAGGCCAGGACGTCGACGTCGCGCGGAGGCATCCACGCGACGGGAACAAAACCAGGTCCGAACTTAGGATCCGTGCAGAAACAAGAAGTGGTTCTTGCACGGATCCGTGTTGTCAGCTCGCTCCCGAAGTCTCCGCTTCTCGGGCCATCAACCAAAGAAGATCCGATAGGCGGTTTAGGAAAATAATAATCTCCGAGTTCGCTAGGTCGTTCACCTCCTGCAGCGCACAAACCTTGCGCTCGGCTCGTCGACAAGTCGTTCGGGCAACATCCAGTGCCGCAGCATGGACGGTTGCGCCCGGCGTCGCCCATCCCTTAAACGACGGATTCCGAGCCTCAATCTCTCGGACCCACACATCCAGCTTCGCGGTGAGTTCCGGAGTCACGCGACTGAAGCCGTCTTTCGAATAACGCTCCAGGTCCGAAGGCAGAGTTGCCAGCTCACCCATCAGGACCACCAAATCCTTCTGCACCTCCACCAAACGATCCTTCACCCCAGGCTCGTTCGCGGTCGCTTTCGCTAATCCCAAAGCTGCATTCAGCTCGTCCACCGTCCCATAAGCCTCCACCCGCGCATGGGTCTTGGCCACCCGCCTATTATACATCAACCCCGTCGTCCCGTTATCTCCCGTTTTTGTCGCAATGCTCATGGCTTCTTTGTCCGAGACGCATCGCCACCTCTCTCCATGGATTGGGAGATCAGGCTAGCGTGCCCCGAAGCATGAACCCTGGACCGAAAAAACCAAACCGCAAGTAGCACCACCAAACTCGCCAAAATCACAAAGCCCGACACGATCATACCCCGTGACCCGGTTTCATGCGGCGCGAGCTCTATCATGGCCTGCGATACCCCTGAAGGTACAACCTCCTGGGCCGGCGCGTTCGTCTCGGATGTCCCCGAAACCTGAGCCGTCGATGGAGTCTTACGACCTCCGCCCGAGGCTGAGTCGGAGCTGTGCTCCTCGATCGCAGTCGATGCCGCCGAAGGTGTAGCTGCAACCTGGGAGATAATGGGTTCCGCGCCCCCCTTTGCGCTAGCTTCAACACTGCCCTTCGCGTCCTTGTCCAGAGTGACGGAACGTCCTTCGGGCTCAGCCTGCGGAGGCTGGATCTTCACCTCAGCAGCAGGCGCCACCGTGGCGGGTCTGGCCTCCGTCGGCGGAGTCACGGGAGGAACCGGAGGCGGGACCGTCCGCGCCGGCACAGTCAAAGCGGCGGTCTCTACAGGCTTCTCGCTAGGGGGCTCCGGCGCAGGCTTCACCACCACAGGGGCGACACCACCCGGCACTTTGCGAACCGCCTCCGCCGCCTTGGCCACTGGCTCAGTCACCCGAACCGGAGCAACGGCCACCTGTGGCGGTGGCGGCGGGTTTACCACCGCTGGAACAGGAGCGGCAGGACGGTTTTCAGCCAAAGGTCCAACACTTGGGACTGGTAGCTCGATGTCCCCCCCAGACTCACTCACTTTACCTCGCACCCACGACGCGTTCTCCGCCAGCAAACTGATGACAAAAGTGCGCTTGTCCCGACGCATTACCCGCCCGCGATCCGCGAAAATCCCGTTGATGCGTGGATCAAATGGCGTTCCCGATATTGAATCCTCCCCGTCTGAAACGACAACTAAGGTAAAAACCTGATTGGTTCGCGCCAACGGCGCCACTTGCTGCAGCAAACCACGAAAATCAGCCAATCCCTTGGGCTTGATCCGCGATAGGGAAGAATCGATCACCGCGCGATCGTATCCCATCGTGTCAGCATTCCATGACTGCATTGTAATGCGCTGAACTCGATCCCCATACGTCCAGACCCCATACCCCTCTCCATCCCGAATCTGCCCTCCAAAGCCGCTCCCGATGAGTTGCGATACCGTTTCCCGCATCGCCTGGCTGACCTTTGCATTCGAAAAAGAAACATCCACCGCGATCAAAAATCGATACGTGGAAGGCTCCGCCGCAAGTCCGGCAGCTACGGTGACGAGCCAAACCGAAACCGCCATCCAATGTCGAATCCGAGCGTTCACAGGATCTTAAATCCCCAATCAGGGTGCCTTGAGCTTCGGAGGAGTCGGGGAGAAAAACTTGAGCTGAAATCCGCGCTCGTCCGTCCCTCCCGCCAAAACGCTGAAATGGAAATATTTCTCGACCCTCTCATAGGTCGGCAATAACGAGAAATCAAACCACTCCTTCAGGTTCTCATCGACCTCAATCTTGGGACCAACCGGGGCTCCTCCTAACAACTTATCCACCGTTGGCCCTCCCGCTTTCACCGACTCAAAGGCCCACTTCATGGCTTCGTTGTAATTGTCGTAACCAAAAACCCCCAGCGAAGTACCCCCGACTTTCTGCGCCGCATCGGTCAATCCAGGTACCTCACGAAGTGGTTTCCCCGTCGTGTCCGTGTTCCGCAAGTATTCCTCGATCATGGAGGCATCCGAAGACATCGCCAAACAGTTTCCTGAGGCCGCAAACAAAAACTCCTTCGGCTTGCCCGGTTCATCCCCAGGCCCCGATGGCACGGCCAGCGTGTAGATCTTTCGTCCCTGAAATGCCCGTTCCTTCACCGCCTCCCCAGTAGCCGCCGGCAGTAGAGAAGCTCCAGCCCGCAAGGCCTCGGCCACCTCCTCAGGCTTCGGCGAACCCAGCAGAAAAATCGAAGGAGGCGAATCGACGTCCGCCGCCGCATTCGACCGCGGGGCGCGCTCAAACGAAATCATGTCATCCCCAAGATTCGCGATAAAACGTTTCCGAAAGTCAAAGTTGGGATCTTTGTCTTTGCCCAGCGCCCCCAAACTCATCTGAAGCACACCACCCAGCTGCGGCGAAATCTGGTTGATCAAGGTCTCAAGCCCGTTCCAAACCTTCTGACCATCCAGCCTCCACCTCCGAAACTTTACAACCCCAGCGGGAACAAACCCGGGCGCGGAAGACTCACGGGCTTCCAACGTCAATGCCTTCAACAAACCCTGCCGACGCGTCGCCGGGGCTGCCACCCCTACTCGCACCATGCCGCCCTCTCCCGCATGACTCATGCTCAGCGCGATGGTCTGTAACCCAGAAAGGCCTGACGCCGCCATGATCTTCGCCTGGCTTGGCACCATCGGATTGTCTTGAGGCGTCTTCGCCGCAGACTCCGTGGCCATGCGATTGAGCACCTCGTAAATCGGGGCCATGTGCAACCATGCATAGGCCAAACCCTCACGCAGCACCAGTTGCTGGCTCGCCTCCCAATTCGCTTGCTCGTTCAGGCCAGGCACCGCTCCGCCTCCACGCCGAATCAACACCTTCTCCAACAACCGAGGCGAACTGCCAGCTAAGAGAAGTGTGTCCGACTGACCGATCGTGATCTCATAAGGCTTCGACGCCTTACCGGCCTCCGCTGGGTCAGGTTTCGTCTTGTCCTTAGAGAGATCCTCCGGTTTCACAAAAATCGTCGTGAACTCCACATCCCGGATCTTCTCCGTCTTCAGCTGCCGACCCGAATCCGTCCACTTCTTCCGAAGTTCCCCCAACCGCAACGTCAGGTTCGTCGATTCCTGTCGCGCATCCAAAAGAAAAACCCACCCCGGCACCGTGCCCGGTTTACCCTGCCACCCATCCTGCACCATCGCTAAGGAAAGCTGGCCCTGCGCCAAACTCGTATAGTCCGCCACGCGAACACCCAACTCCTTCTCCATCGAATCAATCACGTCCTCCCGAAACTTCTTCTCGAACTTCTGCCGAAAGGGCTGCATCGCCGGATCATTCCAAAACTGCACCAGGGGTGCTTGACGGAACGCCGCAGAGGCCTTGGAGAAGTCCGGAGTCGACACCAGTAGCAGCGTGTCAGCAGGGAGGAGCTTCTCCACCCCCGGGACTTCCGCCCCACGCCCACACGTCGCGAGGCTCACAATGGCCAATACCAGAATGGATGCTTTTCTCATGTTTCAGTGAATAATCCCGGTCAAACCCTCATTCGAAATCTAACCCAATCCACAAAGTCGCTACCCCACTAAGGAGCCACCCCAACCCGAGCCGGCGTCGGCGGCTCTAAATATCGATACGCATTGCTCGGGTTGTCGTTATCATAGGCAAACGAGTCGCGATGCGTCAGAAAGAACTTTACCGCCTCCACGGGTATCGCAAACCCAAGTCCTTCCCCAAAGGTCATCTTCATGTTCGTAACCCCGACCACCTCACCCTTCAGATTAAATAACGGGCCTCCGCTGTTCCCTGGGTTGATCTGGGTCGTCGTTTGTAGATACAGCTCCCCCTGAATCTGCCGCGTCTTCGTGCTCAGAATCCCTTCCGTCACCGTTCGCTCCAAACCCAGCGGACTGCCGATCGCGAATACACGCTCACCTACCGACAATACCTCGCTCTCCCCCAAAAACACTTTTGCAAACTTCGGTGCGCCCGGATCCTCGATCTTCAGCAAGGCCAAGTCCGCAAATTTGTTCATCGCCACAATCCGAACCTGCTTGTAGCTCCGCCTCTCCAGTTGACCGTTGCGTTGATGATAAACCTCAACCGAAATCTGCGTCTCCCCCTCGATCACATGAAAGTTCGTGATCAAACTGCCTTCCTCGTTTAAAAAAAATCCAGATCCCAAACCTCCAGGTGTCCGCACCTGGACCACCGATTCTCCTAACTGACTCACCAGTTCTCTGACCGACCGCTCCACCAGCGGCGTTGAAGCCGTCGAAAAAGTGGTGCTCTTCTCTGCGCGCGCCGCCGCCGGAGCTCGAGCCCCCGCAACGTCGCGATCCTTGTCCTTTTTCGTTTTAGCCGTTGCCTTGGGAACCACGGCCCCACGTTCGATGCGCGCAATCTGGTTTCGCGGCACCGTGAGCACGGTGTAACCCACATCAATCGCCACAAGGTCCGCCTTCTCGGCCAACACTTTGCCCGAAATCGACGACTGCTGCTTCAAAACAATCACGTCGTCGCTCCCCGCAGCCAATGCGATCGGCCAAAAAGCCGAGGTTCCCATCATCACAGCCGCAACAAAAGGTGCATGCAAACGCATGCTCGCACCTTAGCGGTCCCCCTGCACGCTGACAAGTCCGGTAAACGTCCGCTTCAACGATTCTCCTCCAACGCCGCGCACAGGAAAGACCCTCGCTCCGCCCAAATCCTCTGAGCTTCCTTCCAATCGTACGGAGTGTTCACGTTCATCAGTCGCCAAGCCTCCGCCGGCTCGACCATCACCCCCTCCGCTTCCAGTCGGCGCATCAACGCGCGTAGCGAGTAGGCTCGATCCCCAATCGCTTGCTCCACCCGCTCCACTGCGCTGCAAGGGAGCACAAACGGAAAACCTACCTGCCCTCCAACCTCACAAAACATCCCTCGCCCTCTGCGCATGGCCTCATCCACAAGCCGCGCTAGGATCTCCCGGCCCACAAAGGGCATGTCGACCGCCAAAAAAACAACCCAACCCGCGCGCGCCAAACACAGCCCCGCATGCACGCCCCCCACCGGACCACAACGACCTACCCGATCCTCCCGCACTACCCGACAACCCCATCCCATCGACCTCGCCCACACTTCTGACCACTCCAACAGGCTCCTCCCTCCCAACTCCAACACACCCTTCTCAGCCCCCATCCGGGAACTCAGCCCTCCCGCCAACACACAGGCTTCTACGTCCACACCCGCTTTCAGGCCGTAGGTTGCGTACTCGCACTCACTTGCTTGAACGTTAGCGGCAACGAAGTCTCATGCCGACCATCCACCGCTAGATCAATCGAGTAGGTTCCGAACTTCTCCAGCTTCAACTGCTGGATGTTCACAATAAAATTCGTAACCACCGAATCTTCCTCCGTCACAAACTTCACCGACAGCTTCCCGTCCAAGTTCGGCATAATCGAGTGCCCGTCCTCATCCACCACCGTAATCCTGATGCGATGCTCCCCCTCCTCAATTCGGCTAAAGCGTAGCCGAATCGATAACGCACATTGCGAATGCACCACCGGCGCCTGCGTCGCAAACACCGAGTCGAAAGCCCCAAGGATGTTCAGTTTCCCGCCGGAAACCGTCGCCGCGTCGCACAACGCAAATATCTCCAATTTCATGTTCTACCCGCACCCTAGCCCACCTCCCCCACCCTGTCACGAACTGTGGATAGGTTTTCACAACACCCTCTCCCGCCCAAACGCCCCCCCGACGCACCCCTCTCAATCTTAATCGTAATCTTAATCTTAATCCTAATCGTCACCCTGCCCAAGACCCCTCATTCGCCTCCACACACACGGCATCCCTCCGCCCTGGGAGCACCGGCACCCCTGCCGGCTTGCCCTCGCCCTCATGTCCAAGATCCCTCCTCCCGCCCCTCCTCTCCGCCGCCGCACACCGCGTGCCGCCATCACCCCCTTGCCAACTGTTTTCCCAAGGTTTTCCTATTGAATCATCCCGCCAGACAGGCAGTCTTTTGCGCGTGCACTCCCATCCCAATCAGCCCCGAACGTTAACCCGCAACCCCCACCCTCTCCGTCCGCTCGTTCTCTCTTCCGCGCTCGCGCTCGCACTGCATCTATCCCAGCTCCCCATCGCCACCTCCGCCTCCGCTGGCGATTGGCCCCGCTGGCGCGGCCCGCTCAACACCGGCGAAGCCATCGGCGAATCCGCTCTCTCCTCCCTCCCAACCACCCCCAAACCACTTTGGCAAGCCGACCTCGGCGAAGGGTTCTCCTCACCCGTCGTCTCCAAAGGCAAGGTCGCCATCCTCGATAACGAAAACGGACGCGAAACCCTCCGGCTCTTCCGCTCAACCGATGGCACTCGCCTCTGGAGCACCGGCATCGACGACGTATTCAAAGACAGCCAAGGCCCCCCTGGACCCCGCAACACACCGGTCTTCGACGACAACCGCATCTACGCCGTCTCGTGCAAAGGGGAACTGCAATGTCGCTCGGTCGCCGACGGAAAACTCCTCTGGCGAACCAGCTACACCAATGATCTCGGTGCGTTCTTCCTTGGCGAAAAAGGCACCGCTCCCGGAGCCACACGCCACGGCAATAACGGCTCGCCTCTCATCGACGGCAACTATCTCATCGCCCCAGTCGGTGGCACCAACGGCCATAGCATCGTCGCCTTCCACAAACTCACCGGCAAAGTCGTGTGGCACTCTCAAAACGATATCGCCGGCTACGGTGCCCCCATCGTCGCGAAGGTCGCCGGCGTCAAACAGGTGATCGCCTTCACCGCCGATGGCCTCATCGGCCTCAACCGCGACTCGGGTAACTTGCTCTGGCGCGTGCCCATGAAAACCGCCTTCGCCCGTCACGTCATGACCCCCGTGGTCTGGAACGACATCGTTGTCGCCGGGTCCCACCAGATCGGGTTGGTCGGAATCAAACTCTCACGCGTCGGCAAGGCTATCAAAGCCGAACAAGCCTGGCTCAACAAGGAGGCCTCCCCCAACTTCGCTCACCCCGTCGCTCGCGGCCCTCATTTATTCAATCTCGGGCCTCGTAAGAATCTCCAATGCATCGACCTCGCCACCGGCAAGGTCCTATGGTCCGAGGACGGCCTGTTCATGACCTCCGCCGATAAAGCCTACGCCGGTTTCGTCCTCATCCGCGACCACCTGCTGACCCTCACCGACACCGGTGAACTCGCCCTCGTCAAAGCCCAACCCGACCGCTGCGAAATCGTCTCACGAACCCAGGTCTCCGGCCCCTCCTGGGCCAACCCCGCTTACGTCAATGGCACCGTCTACCTGCGCGATGGCATCAAAGGCAAAGGTAAGTTGATGGCGATCCCACTACGCTAGCTCCACACCTCACACGCCAGAGACACACAAACCGCACATCAATTTATGAAACTCATTCGATTCGGAAACCCCGATCAAGAAAAACCCGGCGTCATTCTTCCCGATGGTCGCCGTGTCGACGTCTCCGCCTTCGGCTCCGACTACAACGAAACGTTCCTCGGCTCCGATGGCCTCCAAAGGCTCAGCTCCTGGATCGCAACCCACGGCGCAAACGCGCCAACCGTCGATCCCAACACCCGTCTCGGACCTTGTATCGTTCGCCCCAGCAAAATCATCTGCGTCGGGTTGAACTACGCCGACCACGCCAAGGAGTCCGGAGCAGAGATCCCCAAGGAACCCATCCTCTTCTTCAAAGCCACCTCCGCGCTCACAGGCCCTAACGATCCGCTCATCATCCCCCGAGGGTCCGTCAAAACCGATTGGGAAGTCGAACTCGCCATCGTCATCGGAAAACGAGCCAGCTACGTCAGCGAGGCCAACGCTCTCAATCACGTTGCCGGCTACGCGCTCCACAACGACTACAGCGAACGCGAGTGGCAGCTCGAACGCGGCGGCCAATGGGTCAAAGGCAAAAGCGCCGATACCTTCGCTCCGCTCGGGCCGTTCCTCGCGACCCCAGACGAACTCCAAGACCCTCACAACCTCAAAATGTGGCTCTCCGTCAATGGCCTCAAACGGCAAAACAGCAGCACCGCACAAATGGTCTTCAAAGTCCCCCAGCTCGTGAGCTATATCAGCCACTTCATGACCCTGCTCCCAGGCGATGTCATCAGCACCGGAACCCCTCCCGGTGTCGGCCTCGGCATCAAGCCCACTCCCATCTACCTCAAAGCCGGCGATGTCATCGAACTCGGTGTCGAAAGCCTCGGCGAACAACGCCAAGTCGCCCAAGCACACTCCTAAGTTGCTTCTACCTTCTGACTTCTACCTTTCCTGGGATGGCCTTCCATAGCTTGGCTTTCATCCCAGGAAAGAGCTCCAACGCGTTCTCGCGCATGATCTGCCCGCCGATCCTCAGCGCGTGCGCCTCCGGTAACTCCCCTCGAATCACCTTCTCCGCTAACGCCTCCGCCAAACATTGACGCGTAAATTCCGTCGCCCCATAAACCCCCTCCGCATGATGCGCGTCCGCTCCCCACAGAATCCGGTTCGACGGCACCACTTCCAACCACTCCTGATACGCCCGCTTCGCCATCGTGTAGCTGATCGTCGGTAACCACACCGAATCAATCCACACGTTCTTGTGCCGCGTCGCAATCGCTCCCGTCTCCCCAACCCACGGATACCCTCCGTGAAATAGGATGAATTTCGTCTTGGGATTCGACGCAATCATCGGCACCAATAACATCGGGTTGCTGCCCTGGATCCGTGCGTGACCCGTGTGAATCTGAAACGGCAAATCGAACTTCGCCGATAATCCCACAATCCGCCCCATCACGTAGTCCTCAAACCCCTGAATCTCCGCCGACGTCAGCTGGTTCCTCGGCCGTCCCCACACGCTCTCCGCAACCTCCCGAGTCCCCTTCGAAAAATCCAACGTCCGCTCATACGCCAGCGTGGTCTTTAGGCAAACCGCTCCCCTCGCCTTACCAAACTCCAAGATCCGCTCCACCACCACCAAATAGTCATCCAGGTTGTTCAACGGAAGTTTCTCCCGCCCCGCAAATAGGAATGGCGAATCGTTCGGACTCGCAAACTCCGTCGAATGAAATCCTCGCGTCAACCCCGTCACGTTCACCGTCGGCACCGCAAACGCATACTCCAAGCTAAACCCCAGCCGATTCCAATACGGATCCATGACCATCAACTCGATGTTCGCCCGATTCGTAATCACATCATGCAGCCACGCCGGAGTCCGATAGTTCTCAAAGATCCGACGATTCACATCCGCCGCCTGAACGTCCGTGATCTGATCGAAATCAACCCCATACAAATCGCGAAAGGCCGGAAGTTGATACCGATAGAAACTCGTCGCTCGCGCATGGTCGAAATCCCGCTTCGCCGTCGACCACCACTCATCAAACCGCCCACTCTTAGGCCATGACGTCACCGGGTTAAACCACGTGTAGTAGCTGCTCTGCCACAGCGAGTGCAGGGTCATTCCTCGACCCTGATCCGTCTCCACCCTCCCGCCAATCAACTCAAACGGAGGAATGTGATCGTGCGTATCGATCGCTGGCACCGACGTAACATGCGCCTTGATCCGGGCATACACCGCACTCTGCTTCGCATCCAAGGAATCAGCCCACGCCCACGACCCCAACACCCCCGCCACCATCCAAACAAAAAACACCCGCCGCAGATCAATCATCAAAAGCATGCCCACCACCATGAACCACCCCAACCTCAACCGCAAGATAGGGACGTTGCGCAGGTAGGGACGCCCCGCCGGGGCGTCCCCGTCCGGCGAAAGCCGGACGGTCCGGAGCCCCCCCGCCTGCCCGCCCATCCGAAATCACAAGCCGTTGAGGCGCGGCGTAACGAAAAAGAAAAACCCCACTCCGCGATCTCAGCGTCTCTGCGCGATACACTCCCCTCCCCCAGTGAAACACCAAACCTCCCATTGATCCCGCTGAGCCACGGCGTAACGAAAAAGAAAAAACCCCACCTCTGCGGTCTCAGCGCCTCTGCGCGATACACTCCCCTCCCCCAGTGAAACACCAAACCTCCCATTGATCCCGCTGAGCCACGGCGTAACGAAAAAGAAAAAAACCCACCTCTGCGGTCTCAGCGTCTCTGTGCGATCCAATCCCCTCTCCCTCACTCCACCCCCTGCGCCCCCAAAAACCCCGCGCGCAACTCCCCCGGCAACACCGGCGTCGCCCCCGCCTGCGAACACACAAAAGCAGCCACCGCACTCGCCCGCGCGTGCACCTCGTCCAAACGCCACCCCGCCAGCAACCCCAATGCCATCGCCGCCGTAAACGCATCCCCAGCCCCCACCGTGTCCACCACCTCAACCCGTTGCCCCGGATGCTCCGACCACTCGCCGGCCGCATACAACACACTCCCGCGCCCCCCACGCGTATACGCCACCGCCCGCAGCCGAAACCGCTCTGCAAGCTGCACCATCTGGGCCCGCTCATCCCCCGACAACTCGAACATCTCCGCCAAACGCGGAAGCTCCGTCTCGTTCAACTTCAGCACATTCGCCAAAGCCAGCGAGTCCTCGATCACCTCACGACTGTAAAAATGCTGACGCAGGTTGATGTCGAAAATCCGCAAGGCCTCCAACCGACTCGTCGCCACCAAAGCCTGCACGCTCAACCGCGACATCTCGCAGCGCTGCGCCAAGGTCCCGAAACAGACCGCATCCGCGTCCCTTACCCGATCCACCGCCACCGCCTGCAAAGAGTCCCACGCCACCCCCTCATGGATCACAAACTGCGGCTGCCCATCCGTCGACAACGTCACACTCACCGTTCCCGTCGGCCTCTCCAAATCCGTCTGAATCCCATCCGTCGGCACTCCCAACGCCCGCAACTGCGCCAACGCCTCACGCCCCAGATCATCAGCCCCAATACGCGAAATCAAACGTGCGTCCGCTCCCAACGATCGTGCGTGATAAACAAAATTGCCCGGTGCCCCGCCCAGGTGCCTCCCGCCCGGAAGCAAATCCCACAACAACTCTCCAATGCCAACGACCTTGAATCTCATGTGCTCAACCGTTTCTTACACGCATCTCAAACCCCTCCCATCGTCCATGTCAAGGGATCACGTAACGATGGCTCAACCGTCCTGTCTACGGGGCTCGCGAGTTGTCGCTCCCCAAATGGCAGACTGATCCGAACGCGTAAATAATCTACGCCATCAAGAAACAGTTAGAATGGTATAGATCGCTAAGTTGCGTCTACCCGATGCTAGCAGGCGGGCATCCCTGCCTGCCTGAGAGTCAGGCTTCCCAGCTCGGCGGAAAAGACCGCATACTTTTAACTGCGTTATAATGAGTCCCATTCTTCCACCGAAATCCTGCGTTCGAGGATGGATTCGACTTGGCGGAGCAACATGCGGACCTGCGGAATTGAGTATTCGGAGTTGGAAGGAATCGTCTGGCGATGCTGTTGGAAAATCAGAAACTGATGGCACGTGCCAGAATATGGACCGTCGAAGCTAAGCGCACGGAGCTTGCGGATGAACTCGCGCCCCTTAACGGGTCGCCATACGGCCATCTTGAACCTTGTTCAAATCAATGCCAGCCACCACTGGCAGCTTGTGGCCAAGTCTCAAGCCCATCAGAATCCAGTCTTCCAACGTGGAGCGCAGTTCCCGCTCGCATTCGCGCAAGGACTTTCCGAACGCCGCAACACCCTTGAGTTTGGGAATCTCACCCGCGAACGAGCCATCCTCCAGCTTGTCGTATTGAGCGAGTTCAAGAGCCGCTTCAATGTATGCGGTGAGCGGAAACGTCATGGGCAGATTCTAGATGAAAGAATCCTGCGTCGCAATGGGCTTCTGCTCTCGGATTTCACCTGCGGCAGGATGTGAAACACAGGCTCGTCAGGCCTCAAGATGGCACGATCAGGTCCAAATGCTTCAACTGCGGCAGACGACTTCGACGGAACAAATGGAGCGGTTGCGCAACGACCTCGAGGACGCAACCATCCGTATCGCGAGGTCGAACGTCACAGGCGGTCTATCGAAAGGAGATAGCGCCGAATTGTTAAGGCTCCGTGGTGAGACCAGCGTGCTCCGCGCCCAGCTAGCAGCACTGGAAGCCGACCATCGCACACTCACCGCCGAATCCATCCCTGGCCGACTCCGGTCACGAACTGATTGGTCGGACAAAGGAAACGAGACTCCATTCGCGGCCGTTGAGTCAGACGTAGGTTGGAGGATTTCCAAAGTGCTGTTCTTCGACATGGGTAGCGATTGATATCGCCCCATCACTTCGCACGACGTTCGGCATACCAGGATTACAGAGCTGCACCCCTCCAGCGTGGAAGCGGCGTCCCGCCGCTTGAGACAGCTCTTGAGACCTTTTGCGTTCTGCGGCGTCCCGACGCTTCCACTCTAAACAGGCCCACCGCAACCTCCCCCAACTCCACACACACCGAGCCCCCCCCTCGACCAACGAACCACACCACAGACATCCCCCACCAGAACAAGATCCCCCCTCAATCATCCCCCCCCTTTCCGCGTGCTCCGCGTGTTCCGCGGTGAAACCCATCCCCTTCCCCAAGCCGCGCGGCATTCATGCCGCTTCAACGCACGAAGTTCGAGCGTACCCCACGATACCGAATCCGCTCGGCTGGTGAACATCGAAGCACCGTAAACGGCGCGTTCCGACCGCACGTTCAGCAAAGCATGAAGACGAAAGGAACCGTCTGCCGACTGGGCCATATGCAAATCTCCGTCTGCAAATCTCCGTCTTGATGTCTTTTTCGGTATGGATAATCTCCTTTTGTGGAGTTTGAGTCTGATCCAGACAAGAGTCGAAAAAACCAAGAAAGGCACGGGATTGATTTCGAGCGCGCTCAACTCCTCTGGACTGATGGTCGGCGGATTGTGGTTCCCGCACGCTCCACAACCGAGCCACGCGAGGCGATCATCGCTTCGCTTGACGGTTTACTTTGGACAGCAATTTACACGATACGTGGGTCTGCCATCCGCATCATATCCGTGAGGAGATCAAGAGATGAAGAAAGACAAGGATACGATAACCGCTGAAGAACTCGATCGCCGTTTCGACGATGGAGAGGACATCAGCGATTTCCTCGACTGGGATAAGGCCACTCGTCCTGGATTGGAGCCCCGGCGTATCAACGTGGACTTGCCGAGTTGGATGATTTCCGCACTCGACAAGCAGGCGTCATTGATTGGCGTCACTCGCCAATCCATCATCAAGGTGTGGCTTTCAGAGCGCATTAAAGCAGAACGAGCCGAACATTAACGGGTATCCTGCAGTCCATTCGGCATAAGCCGGAGGAGCCAATCGGAGATTTTGCGGTGACTTACTGGGTGGATGAGCCTGTGAAGGCGGTAATGGTCGTGAGCGTGCAGCTTGCCGACAGGTGAAGGAATCCCCGGACCAGGGCACTGCAGCGAACGGCCTCTCCGCGATCCGTTCGTGAGTCGCGGGAAAGCGTCAGCGCGCCGTGCGCTCCGCCGCCGCCGAGGCCGTCACTGATCGTTAGATGTTGTGCCCCGCGCATGGACTTGAGCGAACATGATCGTGTGACACTCCAGCAGCTCGAAGAGGAGCTTTGGCGTGAGGAGACGCGTTTCGATCAGCGCATGCTGGAGATTATCGCACCAGACTTTCTTGAGTTTGGCAGGTCTGGTCGCACCTATCGCAGAGAGGACACATTGGCTATAACACGTGGACCAATAGATGCGGTGCTACCCTTGCCGGACTTTGAGGCCCGCTTGCTCCACCCAGATATTGCTCAGGTCACTTACAACAGCGCGGTGACATACAACGGAGTGGTGCAACGTGCTCGACGGAGTTCAGTGTGGTCGCGGATTGCTAGCGGTTGGGTTTTGAGGTTTCACCAAGGCACGCCGTATGACACTTAACGAACCTCTATACGCTGCAGCGCCGCCGCGCAGGGCAGTCGGACGGTTCAGGTATTTTGTTCGCGACTGATGCAGCCGACCGGGCATTGTGCGTCCCCAACGCCGCCATGAGAATGTTGCCCACAACCATAGCTCTGCGCTTCGCGCACCGTGGTCCGGCGGCGGTCGCTGAGCTCGTTCGGCATCTCTGCACCGTAAGCATGATGAAAGCCCCTATCTTATTTCTGCTCGCCTTCTGCGTCGGCCTCGCTCGTTTGGCTCATGGGTCAGAGATCAAACTCGAACCAGATGCGACGTTCCGGTTGGAGTTCCCGGAGTTGCCGGACACGCTTGAAACACTCGCCAGCGGTGAAAGGCAGCCTGCTCGCCTAACGGCCACGCTCCCCACCAATTATTCGCGTGAGGGTAAGTTCCCGATTTTCGTTTTCCTCGACGGAGATAAAGGTGGCCGTGGTGATGGATTGCCGATACCCGCCCGGATGGTCGTCCCGCGAGATTTTATTTGTGTCGCCCTACCCTTGTTCAAGCGTGCGTACAAAAAGGATGAAAGTGCCTTGGTCACGATGGAGGATTACGAGACTGCGAGCCATGCTTACCGGTTGATGCTCCAACGGCTTTTCGATGTGGTGCCGAACACCACGCCAGAGCGGAGCGCCTTGGGTGGCTTTTCCAACGGTGGACACACCGTCGCGGTGTTGCTCGCAGGCCATGACGCGTTCACTTTACAACATTTCCAGGCGTTCTACTTTGTTGAGGGTGGCTTCGGACCCCTTGCGGCGAATGTCCTCCAAACACCTGCGATGAAAAGTCGTCGCATCCTTCTCCTCCGCGGCGACCGAGCAGATGCGAAACCGGAGCCAAAGATACATCTTGCTCGCGCCTTGGAACATCTGGCCGAGGAGCACGCTGTTGATTTCACGTCCATCGTGATGCGTGGCTACGGCCACGAATTACCGAAGGAGTATTTATCGGTGCTTGGTCGGTGGGTTCGCGGAGAGAAACCATCGGAGGCATCGAAGAAGTAGCTCATTTCAGAGATGACCAAGACACCTAACATTAAAGGGTATCCTGCTGCGTATCCGGCCCCAGTCGGAGGAGCCAGTATGGATGCCCTTGAACAAGGCGGCTATGCACACCAGTCATGTTCATTGACCCAGACAACCCGTTAGCCGCTGAAATCCTGCATGAGGCCGGTGCAGCCTATTTCGCAGCATGCAAAAGGATGGTCGCTGCGCTCGACGCTTTGAGCGCCTTCGACCGGGCGGTAGGTTCGTCGGCTCAAGACGTCGAACAGGTCAGGCGCAGGACTCGGTTGCTTGATGAGGCGGCGGAGCATGTTCATTTCGTCATGATCCAACGTGATGCCATGCAGCTTTCGGGGTCGCGGTCATTCCTTGATGATTACGGCGTCCCGCCTGATGTGAGAGCGCGAGCGGGACAGCCGCTCCCGAAGAGATGCTAGAGATGGACATATTGACGTCCATCATGATGCGTGGCTGCGGCCAAGACAGCTCTTGAAACCTTTTGCCTCCAGCGGCGGGACGCCGCTTCCACTCTAAAAAGGCCCACCCCAACCTCCCCCAACTCCACACTCACCTGAGCCCCAATCCCAACCGCACACATCCCCCCTTTCCGCGTGTTTCGCGTGCTCCGAGGTGAAACCCATCCCTTTCCCAGTTCTAACCGGTATTCCGTCCCTATGTTTTCCCCACAGAGGAAAGACCCAGCCCCGTGCCGGGGGGGGGGGGGGGGGGGGGTTGGGGGGGGCACAAACCGGGGGGTTGTTCCGAGGGAAAAAAAGTTTATATTTTTTTTTATTGTCCTTTTGGGGAAAACAAAACCT
>Ga0172367_10004049_pt1 | contig 18503 bp, 15 predicted proteins | sample Lak10m_FD_114542 | JGI IMG/M metagenome (GOLD analysis project Ga0172367, IMG submission 114542) | Freshwater microbial communities from Kabuno Bay, South-Kivu, Congo - kab_022012_10m | ecosystem: Environmental > Aquatic > Freshwater > Lake | place: Democratic Republic of the Congo: South-Kivu...
AATTTAGCCGGTACTGATTATTCAAATCAATTTGATTCACTTACATTAAACTCTTTATTAATTTCATCGCAGGCGTTTGTTAGAAAAACCGATAACGGAGTTTATTATTTTCTCGATACTACCGGGCTTTATACTTCAATTCCAGATTCATTTCGATCCGGTGTAAATCTTGATCCCGAATTTATTTTATTTTCCTTTTCGCTCGAACCTGGAAAAACCTGGACGGTATTTAAAATGACATTAACCATTCCGCCATTCATATTTAATTTTACGCCGCTTGAAGTAAATGCTTTTTATGAGGGAGTTGAAAGTGCCATGATAATTCCCTTAACTTCAGGAAATGTTACTGCCGATGCTGAAAAAATAAAATATGAATTAATCTTACGCGAAAGCATTGATCCAACTGTAACTCCGAAAAAATTAACAGCATATTCCTGGATTGTAAAAGATATTGGAGTCGTAAAATGGGAGGGTAATCAAACAGTAGTAAATGCACTATCGAGTGCATACATTGATTTTGATGATTCGGTAAACACCATTACAGAAAATCTGATTGAGTATGAAATAAAATAGAAATTATTTTTCTGCGATAATTACCCGAACAATTCCAAAAGTCAGATTATAAGACTTAATTTTTTTGAAGCCGGAAATTTTTAATAGTTCCGGCATTTTTATTTTCTCATCAAATTCTTCTACTGAAGAAGGAAGATAATCGTAGGCAGCTTTATTTCCGGAAATGACCCCGCCTATTTTTGGAAGAATATTTTTAAAATATAATTTGTAGAGACCTTTGAGGAATTTATTCGTTGGCATTCTGAATTCAAGAATAGTCGTTTTACCTTTATCTTTTAACACACGGTAGAATGAATCAAATCCTTTTTTAATGTCATAAAAATTTCTAACACCAAAAGCTACTGTAATATTTGTAACGGAATTATTTTTCAACGGGATATTTTCGGCAGCCATTTGAAAGTTTCGTCCCTTTATCCAATCACGCTTTTCATTAAAAATTTGAAGCATATTAAATGAAAGATCGGCGCCAAAAATATTTTTAACACCGAATTTAAAGGCTTCAATTGCAAAGTCGCCTGTGCCGCACGCAATATCAAGCAAGATAGCATCAGCAGAAAATTTCGTTAACCTTAAAGCTTTTTTGCGCCAGTAAACATCTATCCCGAAACTTAGAAGATGATTTAGCAAATCATATCGAAATGCTATCGAATCAAAAATATCTTTTACTTTATTTTTTTTATCAGACATAATTAATGTTTCAAGTACTCAAATTCTTCTTTGTGAGTTTTTCTTCGCCACCAGTTAAAAATATATTTACCGCTCCACATGGCAAACGTCATAAAAAATACTCCGGCAATCAAGTCGATTACATAATGATACCATAAATATACAGTTGAGAAAATTAGAAGCGAACCAATTGGGATAAAAAAATATCTGCTTCTGCTTTTAAGTTTAATTGAAAGATACATCACAATTAAAGTGATCATCGTGTGACCGCTTGGGAAAACATCACGCTGAACTAAATCCGCCGGGTTGACTGTCCCGGCAGGAATTGATTCACCTGCATTTACAACCTCGCGCAAAAAATTTGTTAAATATAATCCAGGCAACGCTTGATTTACTAAATTGAAATCGTGCAAAGTAAATCTTGGACCGATTCCCGGTAATAAGAAATAGCCGAGATACGAAAGAAAGAATCCATACACTACCGAAAAAAGTGCGAAGTCAGTTGCAACATATCTTTTCTTTCGAAGCAGCGAAAGACATAAAATAATGGGAAGTAAATAAAAACTCCCATAAACCATCTGAAGAATTTCTGTAAGGAAGGGGTTTGCTATCTGATAGAAAAATTTAGTTGGATCGCCGCCAAAAAGAAATCTGTCAATATTAATAAAAAGAAAATCATAATCCATACCTCGTATAGGCTTGATCATGAAGTAAAGTTCTTTGAAGGTAAGTAGGATTAAAGGAGCGATGTACCAATAATGAAGTATTCGCCAAACCCTGTTTTTATATCGATCTTCAAAAAAAGCTAATAGAAAAGCTATCGAAATAATTCCTGCATTAATCATAATCCATCCACCCGAATTAAATATTTTATCATAGAAAATCAGATGCAGTATAGTTAGAAAAATGTAGAAAGCAATTACAACAAGATCGTAAGCTTTTAATTTTTTTAAGAAAGATTTTATTTCATTCATCAGCTGAAATATTTATTTTATTGTTCTAGGGATTTTAAGAAATATTTTTGGATACATACTCTGAAAGTTTGATAAAGTCGGCGATTGAAAGCTGTTCAGCCCGAAGACCTAAATCTATTCCGCAGTTTGTAAAATCAATATTTTCAAATATACTGCTCTTAAGTGAATTACGCAGGGTTTTTCTTCTTTTACCGAAAGCAGCTTTGACTGTTCTGATGAATATCTGAGCGCCGCTTTCGTGCATTCCGGATTCTTTCATCACAATTTTGATTACAGCCGAATAAACCTTCGGCTTGGGGTAGAACACGTTTGGTGAAACTTTAAAACACAACTTGACCTCGGCAAAGTGATTCAATATCACCGCGAGAATGCCGTATTCTTTTGTACCCATTTTTGCATTCATTCTTTCTGCCACTTCAAGCTGTATCATAAAGACAGCATCATGAATAATATCTCTATTTTCTATTATTTTAAAAATTATTGGCGAAGTAAGATTGTAGGGAATGTTTCCAACTATTCGGAAAGGATGCTTTGTTTTGCTGGATAAAAATTTAAGGTCAAGTTTCAGAAAATCAGCATTGATCAAATTAATATTTAAAAACTCAGACTTAAGTTGATCTATCACTCTGTTATCAATTTCAACAGCAATAAAATTAGCGCACTTATCAATAATTTTTTTTGTAAGTGCGCCTGTGCCTGGACCAATTTCAATTATAGAATCTTCTTGCTGTGGATTAATTGTTTGAACAATCTTATTTAGAATGTTTTCATCCTTTAAATAATTTTGCCCAAATCGTTTAAGCGGAGTAAATTTTTGCATAGTTCAAAATTATTTAATCTCAGAAGGAATAACAATTTTTATCAAATCAAAACTGCTATATATTTGGATAGAAAAATTTTCTAAATAGATTTTAAAAAAATTCTTTATAAATATTATTAATAAAAGAGGATATTCTGAAAAAGAAATGCGTAATCAGTGTTGATATGGGGGGGACGAAAATTCTCGCCAGTGCTGTTAACTCTTCCGAAGGAATAATTGCAAGTGTAAAGTATGCAACAGATTTGGGTAAGGGCAGCCGTGGATACATTAAAGATATTGTATCTATAATTAAGGATGTAATTAAGAAGGGAAACATTCAAGAAGAAAATGTCGCAGCCGTATGTTTGGGTGTACCCGGTGCCGTCAACCCGCATACTGGTATTATTGCAATTGCCCCCAACCTTGGGTTAAAAAATTTTAATATTAAAGAAAAACTGCAAGCGTTAATTCCATTTCCTGTTTTGATTGAGAATGATGTTAATCTTGGAGCTCTCGGCATTAAATATTCAGGGATTGGCAAAAAAGCAAAAAATTTACTTGCCGTGTTTTTAGGCACCGGAATAGGTGGAGGATTAATTATTGACGATAAAATTTACCGCGGCTCTGGTTTTGTCGCAGGAGAAATCGGGCATATTGTTGTTGATAAAAATGGACCCGTTTGCGGCTGCGGGAACAAAGGATGTTTTGAGGCATTAGCAAGCCGCACAGCAATCGCAAATAAAATAATTTCTGATTTAAAAAAAAATAAACAAAAATCTTCATTGAATATTCATCTCAAATCCGGTGAGAAAATAAAATCCAAAGCACTCGCCGCAGCAATTCAGAAAAAAGACAAAGTTGTTATTAAAAACATAACAGAGGCTTGCCAGACAATTGGAATTGTGTTATCGGGAATTGCAAACACGATGAACTTCGACATGATTGTTTTGGGGGGAGGTTTGATTGAAGCCCTTGATTATTTTATGCTTCCTCTCATCAAAGAAGAATTTAATAAACATGTAATGAAAGCTACTGCAAAAGGGTTAAAGATTGTTGCAAGCTCACTCGGGGATGATGCAGCAATTTATGGCGGAATTGCTCTTGCAGAAGAATTTGTAAAAGTAAAAGTTTAGTCGAATTGCTTTTCTATTTCTTGCTTTTTATCAGTGAGTTCTGTCCACTGAACTAATGCAAGATCGAGCTGCTCTTTTGTTTGCTGATAATCAGAAAAAGTCAGTTTTACATATTCAGGTTTCGAGTAAAAGTCATTAGAGGAAATAATGGATTCAATCTCCTTCTGTCGTTTTTCTAATGCAGAAATCTGCAGTTCCAATTGAGTAATCTGTTTGATAATATCTTTTGTAAGAATAAATTTCTTTTTTCTTGTCTCTGCCTCAATTCTTTTTTGTTCTTTCCGTGAGGAATTATCTTTGACCGGTTCCAAATTGTCTTTACTATTTGTAAAATTCAGACCATTTATTTTTTCGAGATAATATTCGATTCCGCCTATAAAATTTTGAACTACACCTTTTTTTATTTCAATTACCCTTCCAGTTATTGGACGTAAAAAATCTATATCGTGAGAAACGACTATTAAAGATCCTTTAAAATCAAGCAGGGCATTTTGTAATACGAGTTTTGAGTTAACATCAAGATGATTTGTTGGTTCATCAAGAATAATTAAGTTGGATTTAGTGAGTAAAATTTTTGCAAGTGCTAATCTGCTTTTTTCTCCGCCGGAAAGTACCCCTACCTTTTTAAATACATCATCACCGCGAAAAAGAAATGATCCGAGCAACCCGCGAAGTTGACCTATTGTGAAATTTTCAGCAACTCCTTCAAGTGTTTCAATTAGGTCAAGCATCGGGTTCAAGTTATCTGCTACATCCTGAGAATAGTAAGCAATCGTTGTTTTGTGTCCTATGTGTCTCTCGCCATTAAAATCGATTACACCTGCCAAAATTTTTCCGAGTGTAGTTTTGCCCGCACCGTTTGGTCCTACAAAAGCGACTTTCTCGCCACGTTCAATAATTAGTTCAATTTTCTCAAATAGCTTTTTATCACCGAATGATTTTGATATAGATTTTAGTTCAATTGCAATTCTGCCGCTCGGAGGGGCTTCGGGAAATCTAAAACGAATTGTCGAATTAAATTCCGGAAGCTCTACCCGTTCAATTTTTTCAAGCTGTTTGATTCGGCTTTGAACTTGCTTTGACTTGGTAGTCTTGTACCTGAACCTCTCGATAAATTTTTCGGTTTCTTTAATTTTTTTTTGTTGAAGAGTAAACTGGTTTTCGGTTTGAGTATCTCGTTCATCTTTAAATTTTAAATAAGCGTCATATTTGCCGTTGAACATACTAAACTTTGAAAGATAAATTTCTAGGGTCTTATCTGTAACATTATTAACAAAAAATTTATCGTGAGAAACAGTAAGTAAAGCCCCGTCATAATTTTGAATAAAATTGATCATCCAGTTTAATGATTCGATGTCTAAATGGTTAGTTGGTTCATCAAGCAGAAGCAAATCATTTTGAGAAATAAGCAGCTTTGCTAAGGCAATTCTCATCTGCCATCCTCCAGAAAATTCGTCTGTTAATCGTTCGAAATCATTTTCTTCAAAACCTAACCCGGCTAAAATCTTTTTGATTTTAGATTCTGCAGAATAGGCATCTAGGTCATCAAGTCGGTGGTGGATTTCACCGAGCTGATGAATGAAGTCGTTTCTTTCTTCATCACTCAAATTGTAATCATTAAGTTTTTCAGTAATGAGTTTTTCTTTTTCCTGAATCGTTAGCAGAGTAGAGAGTGCGGTTTTAGATTCTTCAATCAAGGAGCTGCCAGAATGAGTAACATTTTCCTGAGGCAGATAGCCAATACTAATATTTTTTTGTTTATTTATTTTCCCGGATTCAGGGGTTAATTGCCCGGAAATAATTTTGAGGAAAGAAGATTTGCCTGTTCCATTTGCCCCCACCAATGAAATTTTATCGCCAGAATTAATCCGTAGATTAACATCGCGGAATAGATACTTTCCATTGAACTGAAGAGAAATGTTCGAAAGATCGATCATAAAATTTTAATCTTGCAGGTAAAATAATTATTGACGAAGCACAGCAACTTTACCTGTCAGAACACTATTTCCCTCTTGATCATAAGCGACAATCAGGTAAACGCCGCTGCTAACTAGTATTCCACCCTGATCTTTCCCATCCCAGTAAGCGACACGTCCGCCGGGAGACAGAAAAGTATTTACTAATTTACCATCAACCGTCAGTATTTTAATTTCTGTGTCTTTTATCAGCCCCTCAATTGTAAGTAGATTATTCCCGGAACCTAATACAAATGGATTGGGGAAAAAGAAAAGCTCACTAAAAGTATCAAGCGGTTTAATAGAGGGAGTTAAGAATGAAGTCAATCCTGCATCGGATCCGACATAAACAGTACCAGAAACTTCATCGATAGCGATGCTTCGAACAATATCGGATAACAAAGGACTATTTTTAGTAGTATAGGAAGCAATCAAAAAAGAGCCGTCTGAATTTACAAGGTAGAGCCCTTCGTTTGTTCCAACCCATTTTTGGTTTAGAGCATCAACAGCAATTGCATTGATCGTTTGCTGCCTTAAAGAAAAAACTGATGAAATATTAAATGATGGAGAAGATTGAGAAAGTATCGTACTATTATTTGTAAGAATATTGATCCCAAGATTTGTTCCCGCCCATACATCTCCTCGTTTATCAACAACTACCGATAAAACTGTACTGCTGTTCAATCCACTTGCTTCCGTAAGATAGCCGGATTTATCATCTGCAAGATTGTCAAAAGTTTTATTTTCATTAAAGTAAAATAGTCCTGTTCGAGTTGGGTCGAGAGAGTAATACCACTTCGTATCATAATTATCAATCACTAAACCAAAATGCTGTTCTATATAAAGGTTATTTTCTGAAGGAACGGAATAGTAATACCAAACGTTCTCTTGAGTTAGTAAGTTCAAAGATTTCTTATCTGCCGAAGCGTAATTTAATACCCATAAATTATTTTGTGAATCATAATCAAATCCGGTAATTACAAGAAAATCCTGATCAGTAGAAATACCTTTCATCTCGGTATTATAAAAATCAAATACCTGCAGAGTAGTATCAATAAACTTTGAAAATCCATAACCCCAGCTTCCAATATAAATTGACTTATCGGGAGCGGAATATATTCTATATAAGTCGTTTGTATTGAATTGCGGATAATTAACTTTATTTGTGACCGACCATTTTTCTCCATCAAAACGATAAATGCCAACTCCAGCCCCATCCTTACCGCTAGCACACCATAAAATGCCATTTGGATCAACAGTCATATCCGGAAATTGATTTCTTTCGGGTCCATTAGGATAATAGATCTCTACATTATTTTGAAAGTTTAATCTTTTAATTCCTATGCTGCTTGCAATCACCAGTCCTTGATCGTTGGAATGCGCTAAGCCAGTGTGATTATCGCTTGAAGAAAATATTAAATCAATTTTACCTGTTGCATAAACATTGATTTTATTTTCAGAAAGAATAGCGAGTGAGTCATTAAAAGCAATAATATCTGTAATATCTACATTAGTAAATTCGGGAAGAAATTCTTTCCACGAAACACTTGTTTTCACAGCCAAGCCTTTATCTGTGGAGACGATCAAAGAATCTTTATAAAGTAAAACTTTTTTTATTTTATTAGAAGGCAGTTCGTTCGCAGTTGTATAAACATCCCAAGATTCCGGAGCTGATAAATTAATAACACCGGCTTTTTGAACTGCCAGTCCGAAATCTGTGTTTGCATAAATCTGATTATTTAATTTGTTTGCAGAATTTACTTTAATGTTTGAAGCAAGATTCCCAAACCTGAAGTAGGTATCATAAAAAAAGAAATTATTTATATCTATAAGTGAGATACCAAAATCTGTGGAAACAATTACAGTGTCTCCAGTAATAAATAAATCGTTGATAGTTTTACTTGATTTATCTGAATTATAAATATCAAGAATACTTTGAACTTCTTTTGTTAAGGGATCATAAACATTTATGATGCCTGAAGAACTTCCAAACCAAACTTTATTATTTTTATCAGTTGCTACAGCAGTGATAATTGTGGAACTTAATCCTTCGACCCTTCTTAATAAAAGATAAGAGGAATCTTGCAGATTGAAATAAAATGCACCGCCATTTGTTGCTGCCCACGTAGTGCCGCCTTCTACGAAAATACAATTAACTGATTTCATATCAGTATAATTTTTCCAATCAGAAGTTTGCTGAGAAAATGTAAATGAATAGACGAGTGTTAACAGTAAGCACAAAAATATTTTTTTCATTTTAATACAAATAGATTTTTATCGGAATCGTAAAGATTGACTTATTGTTACCTCATATAGTTTATTTATTGTGACTAAAATAATATTATTTCTAATCTATGAAAGTCCCAAAATAAATTCACCAATAGAATTCGGACCCGCAAACGACTACTTATTGCTGCGTGAAAGTCTTCTTTGCATTGCTGTAACGATAGATCGATTTATAGTGAACTTGCCAAAACTTTTTTCATCCTCTCTTTTGCCGCCATGAAAATCTGAACCACCACTCTCCAAAAGAAAATATTCATTAACTATTCCTTTATAGTATTTAACAAGTTGTGAGGAATGTGAAGGGTGAACCACTTCAATGCCATCAACTCCATCGTCAATCAATTCTTTTATTAAAGCTTCACTCATGTTACCGGGATGAGCAATGAAGGATAAACCTCCGGCATCACTAATAATTTTAAAAGCACTTTGAGGTGAAAGATGGACCTTTTTTTCGTATGCAGGGCAGCCATTTCCGATATATTTATAAAATGCTTCAAAGTAAGAACTAACAAGACCTTTTGCAACTAATGCCTGCGCAACGTGAGGTCTTCCAACAGCAGAGTTCTTTGCAATCGAAAGAACATCATCAATTGTAATATTTAATCCGATCTCATTTAGTTTTTCCACCATCCTGATTGCACGTTTGACTCTTTCCTGTCTGAAAAATATCAGATAACGACCAAGTTCTTCATTGTCAACATCAAATAAGTAAGCAAGAATATGAATCTCTTTGTCCCGTACATCTGAGCTTATTTCTAACCCGGGGATTACTTCTATTCCGAATTGTTTTCCATAAGCCTGGGCTTCTTTTATTGCTGCTAAGTTATCGTGATCTGTGATACTTATTATTTCAAGTTCGTGCCTTCTGGCAAAGTCAACAATTTCTTTTGGAGAGTAAAAACCATCGGAATGATTTGTGTGAATATGTAAATCAACCATATCAGGCATCTAATTATAAATTTCCCTGAATTTTTCATAGTCTAAAATTCTAAGGTGCGTACCGTCTAATTCAACCAATCCTTTTTTAGCAAAAGTATGAAGTGTTCTCGAAATAGTTTCCCGCGAAGTTCCAGCCATGTTTGCAAGCTCGTGCTGATAAGGCAGTTTTTCAATCTCAACTACACCTTGTTTAATTTTACCAATTTCTTCAGCAAGTTGTAATATTACCGTAGCTACTTTTCCTTCAGCATCTTTTAGTGAAAGGGCTTTAATTTTCATTCCCGCAGCCCTCAACCTTTGAGTCAACTCCTGAAGAAGTGCAATCGAAACCTCAGTATGATTTTTGAGCAGGGTTAAGAAATCATTTCTTTGAACGATAAATAACTTTGACTCTTCTAGTGCAGTTACAGTTGCGCTTCTACTGAAGCCGTCAAGTATAGCCATTTCACCAAAAAAGTCAGATTCATTCATAATCGTAAGTATTACCTCTTTGCCATCTTTGCTGGATCGTGATATTTTTACTTTGCCATTCACAATTACGAAAAGAGCAGTTCCGGCTTCGTCTTCATTTAGAATAATTTCATCTTTGGCGTACATTTTTAAACTGCCAAGCTCGAGTATTTGGTTTAGTGAATTTTCTTCCAGATCTGAAAATATTGGAATGTTTTTTAAAAAATTTGTTTTATTTGACAAAATTCGATCCTTTATCAATTCTTCTGTTGTTGCTTTTAATTCTAAAAAGAAAATTAGTGATTTTTAATTTAAGAAATAGAAAAAACTCGAATCTCGATCAATTTAAAAATGCGATTCTATTCTATTCCGATGCATTAAACGTGTTGGGTTTTTCTCTTTATCCATCTTGAACTTTTCAGAAGTATTAAGTTGTTTTTCTAAGCCTCTATGTCTATTTTTAAAAGCTAAATTCAAGACTTGAAATAATATTGGAGATTATAATAATATGCCTATGATGGCAAAAATGCGCGGTTTAGCTCCTTGGTTTATAATAGGAGTTGGAGGGCTATTCGTCCTCTTTATGATGATATCTGACTCAAATGTTTTAGAGGCTTTAGGCGGGAGTACAAATAACATCGGCTCCGTAAATGGAGTTGAAATCACTTATCAAGAGTTTCAGAATGCTCTTGATCAGCAGATTGAAAACAAAAAGAATCAAACAGGGAAGGAAGTTGAAGATGAAGAACTTGAACAACTTCGGAGCCAAGTTTGGGATGCTCTTGTTACTCAAAAATTAATAAATCAGGAAATTGATAAATATGGGCTTTATGTTTCCGATCAGGAAATTAAAGATGTTATCCTTGGGGATAATCCGCCCGATTTTCTAAAGCAAAACTTCATAGATTCAACTGGGCGATTTAACAGACAAATGTATGAAACTGCTCTTTTCGACCCTCGTAACAAAGAACCTTTGCTTCAAGCCGAGCAGATTGTTAGACAAAATCAGGTAAGCGAAAAGTTGCAAAGTTTGCTTTTCGCAAGTGTTACTGTTAGTGAGGCAGAAGTACTTAAAAAATATATGGACGACAATATTAAAATTAATGTTGATTATGCGCCATTTGAAATAATTCTTTGGCCTGATTCAACTTTCAAAGTAACCGATGAAGAAGTTAAAGCATATTATGATGAAAATATAGATAAGTATAAAATACAGGCACAGCGAAAAGTTAAGTTCGTATTGTTCCCAAATCAAGCTTCTAAAGAAGATTCAAATATTGTTAAAGAAAGCCTTGAAAGTGTTGCTTACAGTTTCAAAAATGATACAGCTTCTTTTAAATCTTTTGTAGATATTTACTCATCGGTTCCATATTCTAAGGATACAATTTCGATAAAAGAAATTTCACGCGAGCACGCAAATCAATTTTTCTCTGCTGTCCCAAATTCAATACTTGGACCTTATGTATCGGCGAATGGTTATGCTTTGTACCATTTTATTTCTTCATTTTCTTCAAGTGAATCTTTTGTCGAAGCGGAACACATCTTAATTGGTCAACTCAGCAGCGATGCAGAGAATTTAGCGGAAGCTACCAAAGTATATCAACAATTAATGGGTGGTGCTAATTTTCATCAGGTTGCCAAAGAAAAATCTATTGATAAAATGAGCGGGCAGAACGGCGGCTATTTAGGCTGGTTCGGTAAAGGCGAGATGGTTCCTGAATTTGAAAAAGCTTGTTTTGAAGGTAAGGTCGGGGAAATTCAGAAACCGGTTAAAACAAATTTTGGCTACCACATAATCCGTATCCTTTCCAGAAGCAATACTAAATTTGTTATTGAAAAAATCGTTAATCCGGTTAAGCAGTCTGCTACTACAAAAGATGCAACCTTTAATCAGGCGAATGATTTTTCCTATATAGCTCAAAAAAATGGTTTTGAAAGTGAAGCCAAACTTCTAAATTTAGAAATAAAAGAAACCCCCCCATTTCAAAAAACAGCAAATGCGGTGCCGCTTGTAGGTGGTGATAAAAGACTTGTTGAGTTTGCATTTGAAAATGGACTTAATACAGTAAGCGATGTTTATAAGGTCGCAAATGGATATGTGGTAATGATGGTTTCAGAAATTACAAATGAAGGATTTAGACCATTCGATGAAGTAAAAGCAATGGTAAAAAATCTTGTTATTAGAGATAAGAAATTTGAGAAGTCTAAAAAATTGGCAGAAAGTATTCTCAAAAAAATTAATGGCGATATCAATAAAATTACATCGATAGATTCAAGAATTAAGGTTGCGAATTCCGGAGAGTTTACTTTAAATACTACTGTTCCAAATATTGGCAGGGATTATGCATTTTACAATTATGCTTTGTCACTTAAGCCAAATAAATTATCAGGTCCATTTCGTTGCGCACGTGGTTACTATTTGATGAGATTGATCAGCAAAACAAATTTTGATAAAAATGCCTATGAATTACAAAGTAGTAATCTGAGAAATACAATCCTTCAAGAAAGGCGTAATGCTTTATTTACTGCTTGGCTTGGTAAGTTAAAAGAAGAAGCCGATATAGTTGATAACAGACAGAAATTTTTTAAGCAATAAAAATTCTTAAAAATTTATTTAATTCTAAACCCCCTAATTGAGAAATTCGGGGGTTTGTTATTTAATAAATAATGTTGAATTTTAAATCAAAAGAATTGTTTATTAAGTAGATGAAAAAAAAATTATTTCTTTTGGTAATACTCTTTACACCTTTTCTATCGGCACAGTACAACATTGAAAAATTTAGTTTGGGAATAAGTGGAGTTTATACCACTTCAGCTAAAATATTTTTAAATCCAAATTCTTCAGATGAAGTATTGAGGAATAATTTTTTCCCGCTTGAGGATATACTGAATCCTGCAATTGACATTCGCTACCGCTTCAATGAAAATGTATTATTTGGATTATCAACTGAATATTTGAAAAAATCTGCTTTCGGCTCTAATCTAACGGTTTTTTCGGACGGAGTAACTGTAAATATTAATGTTGAAGATGGTTTTATACTAGTTCCCGTCGAATTATCAGCTTATTATTTTTTACCATTTTCAACAGAACAGTTTATTTTTTTAATGGGAGGTGGTATCGGATATTATTATGGCGAGCAGGTACGAAATTTTGGAGATGCTGAAATATCAAACCTTGAGAGATCATTTGCTTACGGGGTTCATGTTGCGCTATCCACCGATTACGCAGTTAGAGACTTCTTTTCTGTGCGTTTCGAATTAAAATTTCGAGATCCTCAATTCTCGGTTAAGAGCGAGTATAATAAGACAGAAGTAACTTATAATGGCACAACACTTATTTTATCGCAAAAATCTTTCGAATCAAAAATCAATGTTGATGGTATTTCATTCCTTCTGGCACTGGTATTCCATTTATGAGGTCATCATTTGAGCATCAATATTCTTTTTAAAATTTCATACTAATAATTGTCACACGGAATGAATAACATTTATCTTACTGGGTTTATGGCTTCTGGTAAAAGTACACTGGGTCCGATACTCGCTAATACAATTGGTTTTGATTTTGCAGACGTAGATAAAGAAATCGAAAAAAAAGTTGAGAAAAAAGTAAGTGCAATCTTTAAAGATTTTGGCGAAAAATATTTTAGGGATCTTGAACAAGAAATAATTAAATTATTTTCTGGTAAGCATAAAGTAGTAGTATCGCTTGGCGGTGGAGCGATAAATAGTGATAGTAATTTAAGACTCATAAAAAAAACCGGTATCTTAATCTTTCTTAACGCATCTTCAGAATCAATATATCAAAGATTAAAATTTAAAAAAGATAGACCTGCTTTCTTATTTGAAGACTTTGAGAACCCCACAAAGGAAATGTTCCTGTTAAAAATTAATGACTTATTTGAAGCGAGAAAAAAATATTATTCGCAAGCTGATTTAACATTTCAAACTGATAATATTTCCATTGGAAAGACGGTGGATTTAATAGTTAAAAAACTTAATTCGATTCATTTTATCGGTTGAAATTACTTTGCAAAAAATTATTGCTCGCACCCAAAATAAAGAATATCCTATCCTGATTGATAACTTCTCTCCCGCTACGATCAAAAAAATAATTATTAACAATACTATCTCAGATAAATATTTCGTTATTGTTGATGAAAATGTCTATCGCTTGCATCAAAATTTTATAGAAAAGTTCATTTCTCTCTTTGAAAAAAATACCACCCTCTATACTCTTAAGTCGGGTGAGCACTCTAAATCTTTCTCGAATCTACAAGAATTATCAGAATCAATGCTGCAGTCCGGATTGAGTAGATCAAGTTCTTTAATTGTAATTGGTGGCGGTGTTACAGGGGATATTGGTGCTTTCTCCGCTTCAATTTTTATGCGGGGAATGAAGTTGTTTCACATACCGACAACGCTTGTAGCTGCAATAGATAGTTCAATTGGGGGCAAGACGGGAATAAATATTGGGAATAGCAAAAATATATTAGGCACAATTTACCAGCCGAATTGCGTAATCATCAATCTAAAGTTTTTGAGGACGCTTCCGAAAATAGAAATTGAATCAGGGATGGGGGAAGTTATTAAATATTCTTTTCTATCTGATACAAGGTTCTTCAATTTTATAAGAGATAATTATGCCTCCATCTTAGAGCTTGATGAGTCAATACTGACTGAAGTGATTCGAAACTGTTTGCTTCTAAAAACTTCCATTGTTCATCAGGATGAATTTGAACAGGGATTTCGAAAAATATTAAACCTCGGTCATACCTTTGGGCATGCAATTGAAAGTGCTTCTGAATTCAAAATTAAGCACGGACTAGCTGTCAACGCCGGCATAATAGCCATTTTACATATTTCAAAAACTTTGAAAATTTTAGATGAAGAGAAATTTTATTCTTTTCTAAAATTGCCGCTTAAAAATTTAATTCCTGACTCATTGTTGAAAATTTCGGATGAGGATATACTTTACTACTTAAAATGTGATAAGAAAAATTTTGATGGAAAGTTAAACTGGATTCTGATTAAAGATATAGGTGAAGTTTTAATTGATTTTCAATTGTCTCAAAACCAAATTTTACAAGGACTTCAATTTTTAAAAAAATGTGTTATAGGATTTTAATTACTCATTTCTTTAAAAAGACAACTGCCGGACTGTTGACCCAAAGTCCGGCAGTAATCTGTGTCATATTAGGAGGGGCTATGCTAGAAATTATTACTACTTTTCGAATACTATATAACAATATTGATGCCATCTGATACCGTCGATTATTGGTGATTTTCGTATAGGTGCTTGTTCGATTTTAGGATTTAAAGACAATTCTTTATAAAAGTGAATCACTTTTTTGGGCAGGTAAGTTTTGGGATGGTTTAAAAAAAAACTGTCGAGTTGTGAGGGGATAACTCGACAGTCAGAGTGTCATTTTGGAGGGATGCTATGCTTAAACTATTTCGTAATATGTTTAACAACTACCATGCCAAAATTTTCCGTTATGTATTTCGATTAAAAGATCAATAAAAAATCGATTATTTTGTACTTCGAGTAATAGTTACTCGTCATATTTACGGCTGGATAATTAATGTGGTAACATTGTTAGTCAATTGTCTGTCCTTGTGCAACTTAGAAGAGGAGTGCTTTATATTATAGGGTTTGCACAGTAAGATTAAAATAAAGTGATTACTGGAATTTGAATGAGGGGTAGAATTATTATTTTTTGCTTAGTATGATTTTAAATGTAGTTCCGGCAGCCACCGTGGAATTTTTGACGAAGATTTTACCGCCATGATAGCCTTCAATAATTCGTTTAGAAAGACTTAATCCTAATCCCCATCCTCTTTTTTTTGTACTATAGCCGGGTCGAAAAATATCTTTTCTTCTTTTTAAGTCAATTCCCTTGCCATTATCACTTACTTCAATCTCAACTGACTTTTTGTTTTCAGTTACTACGATCTCTATTTTGCCATTTGCTGGATCAACAGCATCGAGAGAATTTTTTATGAGGTTTTCAATTACCCATTCAAATAACTCTGCATTAATTTTAGTAACTGCAGAATTTTCACCAGTAACATTTAACTCTACGGATCTACCGGTTTGAGGCAATCTTCTTTGAAAATATTCAACAACCTTAGTAATTATTTCAAAAACGTTATTTTCTTTGAGTTCAGGTTTCGATCCAATTTTGGAAAAACGGAAAGTGATTTTGTTCAATTTCTCAATATCATTCGTAATCTCTTCTGCAATATCACTTACTTTATTGGAATCATGAAAATTTAGTTTTAGCATTTCCAGCCAGCCCATTAAGCTTGATAATGGTGTGCCGAATTGGTGTGCAGTTTCCTTTGCCATCCCCACCCAAATATTACTCTGCTCGCTCCGCTTGATATTGCTAAAACCAATATAGCCGATGATGATAAAAAGTGATGCAATAATAATTTGTAAGTAAGGATAAAACTTAAGCTGTTCTATAAGCTCGGAATCTCCAAAATGAATCTTTGTTAAAACGATGGTATCCGAATATGTCACTTCAATAGGCGGGTGGAGTTCATCCATTTTTTTTATTTTTTCATTAAAAAAAGCAATAAGCTCAGTATTCGTGAGAGTACTGTCAAAATTTATATTTCTTACGTCGGTTTTATTTCGGATATTAACAACATTATCTTTGTCTGTAAGTAGAATTGGGAAATCAATTGGTTTAATAATGTTATCAAAGAGAAAGGTAATATCTACATCAGGAGAGTTAGTGTTGGCGACATATTCAATTCCTTTTGCATAAAGTTCTACAATTTGTCTTTCACGCTCCTGAAGTTTTTGCACAAGATTCTGGGTATAGAAAAGAGTGCCTCCAGCAATCAGCAATGCCATGATCAGCAATAGTATTTTGATATTAGTAGAAGCCGGTCCGCCAGACATTTTCATTTTCGTATTATCCTAGATTTTCAACAGATAATATGTGAAAAAAATTAACTAAATTAAGTCCAATTATAAAGCGTAGAAAGTCTGATCTCTTTTAGGACCAACAGAAATAATTTCCATTTTTACGCCTGACTTTTTGCATATAAATTCGAGATAATTTTTTGTTTCAGCCGGTAATTCAGAATAGTTCCTGCAGTTTGAAATATCCTTTCGCCAACCAGGTAAAACTTCATAGATCGGTCTTATTCTTGAAAGACGATCGACATCAGTTGGGAAAGACTTCAACATTTTACCATTTAGTTCATATCCAATACAAACTTTTATCTCACCGAAGTTGCTTAAAACATCTAATTTAGTAATAGCTGCGGAAGTAATACCATTAATTAGAGCGGAGTAATTTACGAGGAAAGCATCAAACCAGCCGCAGCGTCTTGGTCTGCCAGTAGTAGCCCCAAATTCCATCCCAATATTACGAAATTTTTCGCCGTCGTCATCCAATAATTCAGTGGGGAATGGTCCATTTCCAACTCTTGTTGTGTAGGCTTTAACAATTCCAATTACCGAATCTATTTTAGTTGGAGGAATCCCAGTGCCTGTGCATGAACCGCCGGAGGTTGGGCTGGAGGAAGTGACAAAAGGATATGTTCCAAAATCAACATCGAGCAAAGCACCTTGCGCACCTTCGAGAAGAACCGACTTGCCTTTTTCAATTTCTGAGTTTAGAAAAACAGGGACATCTTTTACATATTTATCAATTGCTTCATCAAATTCAAGATAATCTTTTACAATTGCCTCTACATCAAGCCCCTCGTGATCATAGACTTTGTTGAGTATATTATTTTTTTCTTTTAGGTTTTGTCTAATCTTTTCTTCAAGAATTTTTTTATTCAGAAGATCAACAATCTTTATTCCTTTTCGATCAAACTTGTCAATATAGCAAGGACCAATCCCGCGACCGGTCGTGCCGATTTTATTATCTCGGCTTTCACCTATGCTGTCTAGTAATTTATGGTAGGGCATTATCAGATGAGCATTATGACTGATGAAAAGTCTATCAGAAACTTTTATTCCGTTTTCTTCAAGCAATTTTATCTCATCAAGCAACGCAGAAGGATCAATTACGACACCATTGCCAATTACACAAATAACATTTTTTCGTAATATGCCTGAGGGTATTAAATGCAGAATATATTTTTTATTATCAATTTCAACAGTGTGTCCCGCATTAGCACCACCTTGATATCTTGCTACTATCTGATACCTGTCACTTAGCAGGTCAACTATTTTTCCTTTACCTTCGTCACCCCATTGACTACCGACAAGAACAGTTACACTCATTTAATTTCCATTATTGATTATTAGGTAAGAGTACAAAGTAAAAACTCCGAATTAATTTGTTCGGAGTTTTAGTATCTGAAAGAAAATTTATTTTTTATTTAGCAAAACTTTTAAGAGCAGCTTCTACATTTTCAAAAGTTTCGAAAATTGTGATCAGTTTTGTAATTATTAATAAGCTTTCGATTTTGTCAGAAACCGAAGCAAGTTTGAATTGTCCGGTAGCTTTTTTCATCGTTGTCAAACCGCTGATTAACATCCCGAGACCAGAACTATTCATAAATTTTACATCTGCAAGATCAACGATTACATTTAATTTATTTTCGTCAATCAGTTTATGGAGCAAATCAGTAAAATTTTTAGTGTCTTCGCCGCCCATCACATTTCCTTTTAGTTCAATGATAACAGCGCCGTATTTTTCACTAGTTTTTATTTTCATTAGAATCTCCTAAAATTTCGGAAGTAATTTAATTAGTG
>Ga0172367_10004050_pt1 | contig 18501 bp, 14 predicted proteins | sample Lak10m_FD_114542 | JGI IMG/M metagenome (GOLD analysis project Ga0172367, IMG submission 114542) | Freshwater microbial communities from Kabuno Bay, South-Kivu, Congo - kab_022012_10m | ecosystem: Environmental > Aquatic > Freshwater > Lake | place: Democratic Republic of the Congo: South-Kivu...
ATTATATAAACAATAATATTATATATACAAAAACAGATTTGTCAAATAATGTTATAATATAGTTTTAAGTAGTTAATTTATTATAGATATATTTCTATATTTTAATTTAAATTGAAAAACAAAAAAGTATCTTATTTTTTTAAGATACTTTTCTGTTGTAATTTTTTTTTGTTTATTACTTTTTTTTTGCTACCTTTTTTACAGCTTTTTTAACAACTTTTTTAACAGCTGGTTTTTTAGCAGGAGCTTTTTTTGCTACCTTTTTTACAGCTTTTTTAACAACTTTTTTAACAGCTGGTTTTTTAGCAGGAGCTTTCTTTTTAACTACCATTGTATTTTATTTAAGAAAGAAATAAAAGTACTAAAATAAATTAAAACAACAAACTGAAATAATCTCAAGAAATTTCTATATTTCGAAATAATAGTTTAAACCTTATAAATCTCTTAGGGGCGACGCTAATAAATTTCTTCAATCAATTTTGTAAGTAATTATCAAAAAAAATCAAGTGATTTTTTGCTAGGTTATATGCTACAATACTCAAATCTTTAAAAACAAGTATTTAAAAATTTTATGATGAGTATTTTTATAACTATATTTCTGTAAATTGTTAAAGCTATTTTTGCTAGACTATAATTGGTTTTTTATTGGGGTACTATTGTGTTGTTTTTTCTTTGGATCATAATGCAAGAATTTGTTACGAAATTTATTTTTTTTTCTTCACAAAATGAAATTACTTTCTCACTCTCACTTCATGGTTGCATCCATATTTGTTTAAATTTGTAATTTCATAAGTTCATAACTATATTTTCAGTGATAGATGGTTGTGTAACAAAAATAATTACGTCAACTCATTTTTTATAATTTTGCAATTTTTTATAACATTTTTTTCATAATATTTTTTCTTCGTTAGGATTGACAGGTATGACCTTGTATCATGCAGACAGTAAATCTTCAAAAACTTTGTATCAATATTTGTTTTTATCATTACTTGCTCCTACGACTGCATAAGTAAAATCTTTATCGATCATTTTTTAAAATTAAATTATAAAGTAAACCTGCATTAAAAGCACGAAAAATTATTTTTTAAAACTATTACAATCCAATAATAAAAATATATAATCATATTACAAATTATTTTAAAAAAAATTATTTTTATGGAAAATATAAAACTCGTAGCATTAAATATGTATGACACTTGGGTAGATATGAGAATAAAAGACAATCCATATAAAAAATTATTCTACAAATTATGAATCCAAGAAAACATAAAAGAGTTATCTAAAATTTTGCAAACGACTCCTAAAGATATAGAAGATGTTTTAACACGAGAAAATATATTGAGAGATGATATAAATATAATTTTAAAAGAATTTAATAATGATATAAAAAAACAATTAGTCTCGATTTTAATTTATGATGATTTCATGCCGATTATTGATTTTCTTAAAAAAAACTGATACCAAACCGCTGTCATTTCTAATCTCAGCAAACCATATGCTTATCCACTTACACATTGAGAGTGAAAATGAAAATTTGATTATGAAATTTTATCTTTCCAGGTGTGAGAAACCAAACCCAACATATGAATATTTCAAGAACTACAAAATAAATCCTGAATAGATCCTCAAAATACTATTATGATTTGAGATAGTTTCTCTTCTGATGTAAAATGATCTTACAATGCTTGAATTTATCCTATACATTTAGATAGATCTTCAAAATGAATTCAAGATAATTGACGGTATAAAAAAATATCAAGCTTACAAGACTTAAAAGAAATTTTATAGTTTATCCTATTACATCCAAAAATCTACATTCAATTTTTCTTACTCCAAATTTTGGATTATGAAATTTTACTATTGCTAAATTATTCCAAACTTCCAAAACATATCATGTTCCGAAGAGTTTATGTCTTACGATATTTCATTCATCTACATCATACGTTTTTTCTTCTGCTCAACCACTACTTAAATCATATTTTTTCAAAAGTTCTACTGGTATTTCATCCAAAAATCTGCTTGGTGGATTCATTTTGGTTTGTCATCGTGTCATCCTACTATATGCATGAGAAAGAAATAGTACATCTTTTGCTCTAGTGACTGCTACATACATGAGTCTTCTTTCTTCTTCCAATAATTTTGGTTCCATCATAGAATTTGTAAGGGGGAACATATTATCTTCCAATCATGTTACAAACACCACAGGGAATTCTAGTCATTTACTTGAGTGTACAGTCATAAGTTTCACCACGTCGATATCTCAATTTTCACTTTCTATTACATCAGATAATAAAGTTACTTCTTCCATAAATTGTCTAAGCGTTTCTTCTCATTTTTCTATATATTTTTCTGCCATATTTATGATCTGTCATATGTTTTCATATTTTTCATCTGCCTGTGTTTCTCATCATTCTTCTTTTACAAGATAGTCTCTATATTTTATTTTTTTAACCAAGACTTCTATAAATTCTGCAGGTCTATTTGACAATAAAATATCTTTCAATTCATAAATTAAATTTACAAAATTCTGGATTCATCCTTTTGCCATTGGCGTTATTTTAATATCTATTTCATCTTTATTTATTTTCTCCAAAGTAGCACTTAGCGATAATCAATTTATGATAGCATAGTTCTCTATATTTTCCAAAGTTGTTTTTCAGATTTTTCTATTTGGTATATTCAATATTCTTTTTAGAGATATATTATCTGCATTATTTATCATATATTTTAGATATGCTATTATATCCTTTATTTCTTTTCTCTCAAAAAATTTGAATGCGCCATATACTTTATATGGTATTCATTCTTGTATAAATAATTGTTCGAAAATAGATGATTGGGCGTTTGTCCTATATAATATTGCAACCTGTCATCGATTTTTTAATTTTGATCAATCTTTCATCTTTTTGATCATATCTACAATATTTGCTGCTTCATCAGTTTCACTTCAGTGAATCAAAACTGTTATTTTATCTCATCATTCTCTATGTGCTACGATTTCTTTTTTATATTGATTAACATTGTTTTTTATAATATGATTTCATGCATGCACTATATTCGGACGAGAACGATAGTTGATTTGCAATTTGAACATTACTATATCTGGCCAATATTTTTTTACATTTAGAAAATTTTCCATCAAAGCTCATCTTCGACCATAAATACTTTGAAAATCATCTCATATCATAGTTATGTTTCATCATTCTCAAGTTAGCATTTTCATAAGTTCAAATTGAATCCAGTTTGTGTCTTGAGCTTCATCCACAAGAATATAATCAAACTTATTTTCCCATTTATTCAATACCTCTGCTTTTTTTCTAAATAATAAATAGGGTATCAATAGTAAATCATCAAAATCCAAAATATTACTTCTCTCAAGTTCCTTCTGGTATTCTTCAAAAACTTTTCACATAGTTTGATCATAATCAGATTTTATATTTTTCAAAAATAATTTTGCATCTATTCAATTATTTTTTTGATTAGATATAAATCATTTTACTTCATTTACCTTGAATATATCCTGCAGATTCAATCTCTTAAGAATATCTTTTATCAGAGTTTGAGATTCATTTGTATCTGCTATAGAAAAGTTTTTATTATATTGCATTTCAAGTTTATCTATATCTTCCTTGAGTATTTTTAAAAATATGCTATGGAAAGTTCCAATCCGTTTAAGATCGTTTGCAGAATGTAAACTTTTCTTTGTTGCAACACTTTGTGTTTGGTTCATAGCATTCAAAAAATCATCCAAGTCATTTCAATTGTCATTCTGAGTCGTAGGCGAAGAATATAAATTATCATTTCCTTTTATATCCTTCGTTTCATTTCATTTCACTCAGGATGACACATTGTTTCAAGATAGGTTTTTTTCATTAATTTCCTCAGATATCTTAACAAGCCTCTCTCTCATCTCGTTAGCAGCCTTGTTTGTAAATGTTACTGCTAATATCCTATTTACATGGACATCATGTCACCAAATTAAATTCGCAATCTTGTATGTCAAAACCCTGGTTTTTCAACTACCAGCTCATGCTATTATCAGACTTGATGTATCTTTGTACAAAGCAGCCTTTGTTTGTTCTTCATTTAATTGTGATGCTATATATTCCTTAATGTCCATAAATATATTTTCAATATTAAAATATTTTTCATTTGTCATTCCGGTGGCCCGCCCCGAAACGTCGGGGTATTCATTACAACCGGAATCTTAAATCAACCTCTTTTAACTTTTCACTTTCTACTTTCAAATCATAAAAAAAATTTCACTTGATATCATTTCAAAAATATGTAGATTTTTCTTCAGTCCCGTTTCGGGAACTTGTTAAGGAGAGCTATTGAAATTGGTGAATCAAGGGGGCTTATGTCAAATTTATCTACTCCATTTACTGGATTTTTCTGCCGTGTCAGCTGACGCTTTTATACGGCAATAAGCCTTGTACACATCGCCCTGATTTGAGAGATTTCAATCTCTCCTTTTTTTTATTTTTATTCTTCCATCACTAATTTATCCTTATTTTTTTCATATAATTCTTTCACATCCTCTGGATTGTCATAGTTTGGGAAAAGATATTGTCACAACTGGATTTTAACATCTATAGCGTCGGCAATTTTATTGTTATTATCTATCCATTCGTTTATTTGCTTGTCATCATATCCATTTCATCTCATCATTTCTACGATCTCTTCTTCATTCATTATATGATACTCTCATTTTGGCTTTCTTCTAATATCATCATACATTTTATATCCATCTTTGATTGCTAGTGCCATTTCCCAAGCTTCTTTTTCATCTCTCCCTGGATAAAAATAGTTGTTATCCACCACACATTCAGTATTTGTCTTTTTACTATAAAATAAAATCTGATTATTGATTTTTTTTACATTGTTGATCAAGACTTCATCTTGAGCTGTCATTTCAAGCAATACATTTTCATTTCACACAATATCTTTTATCATTTTGATAATCTCTATTATTTTATCTTCGGCTTCTCAGTTTAAAATCATTTTCCCAAGCCATGATTCTTCTCATCAAATAATCGCTATTATTCACTGGGACTTTTCTTTCAATATAGATATATCTATTTTAGGTTTAAATTTGATTCATTGTTGATTGGCAAAAGAGACAAGCTCCATCAGATTGTGGTAACCTATGTCATTTTTTGCTATCAATACTATATTACCTATTGTTTTGGGATTTGTAACTGAGTTTATATCAAGTACAAATCCGAGTTCTGCTCATAGTATAGGTTTTATACCTTCATCTCACGCTCATAGATAAAAATTTACAGCTCCATACATTCAGTTATAGTCTGTTATAGCAATAGCCTTCATTTCCAAAGATTTTGCTTTTGCGATAATATGTTTGGGCTTACCTATAGCTTCCAAAAAAGAAAAGCTACTGTGTCAATGTAGATGTGTAAACATTATAATATTCTAAATATAAATACCAAATTTCTTATAATTTTCTACCTTTTAGTTTCAACTTCTTTATCCTTTGAAATTTTACCACATATATATATAAACAATAACTACATCATTTATACACTTCAACGTTTTAGTGCTTTAACGCTTTTTTATGAAAAAAAAACTGAATTATATAAAATATTTTTTTCCTATATTTTTGTGAACAGTCTTTTGTTCATACTGATTTGCTGCAGATTGGAATTTATCATGAATAAATATTATTACTCGTCAGCAGTGGTGAGCAAATGAAACTATTAGGTTTATACCATGAAATCCTACGAGTTCTTGAATACAGGCAAGCAAAGAAGCATATTTAAATGAATTGAAAGAAGCTGATTTTAATGCTTACTTAGATCAGAGAAGAACAGAATATCAGACAGAGGTGGCAAATAATTATTTAATCTCCAATTATCCAGATGAAGCTACGGTAGATTCATATAATCAATATTTTTCTGGCAATAGATTGAAATGGACAGAGAGTGTCAAAAATAAGAAAACAAAACTTATAGTTCATCATACAGCAGAGAATTCATCATGAATATTGACTACATGAGATGCAATAAAAAAAATTCAAGATATTTACAAATATCATACATTAAATAGATGATGGTGAGATATATGATATAACTTCCTAATAGATCCATTGTGAAATATATATGAATGAAGGGCAGGGGGCGAATGAGTAATATGAGCTCATGCAAAACGAAATAATTCCTCTAGTGTATGAATCAGTGTATTGTGAAATTTTAACGAGCAAAAGGTTTCCACATGAATACTAAATTCTTTGACAAAATTACTAACATCGCTTGCTAAAAAATATAATATCAATCCAAATTCTAAAGTGATGTATCATGAAGATAAAATAATAAGCAAAAAAGATCCCGATCCCTTTCCATATATACAAGACGCAGAGTGATATGCAATATGATGACACAAGGACTGATGAAATACAGCTTGTCCATGAGATAATTTATATAAGCTATTACCTCAGATTAGACAGCAGGTAGCAAAATGAATAAATACTTATACATTGACTAACCTAGATAAATTAGTTTCTAAATGATCTAGTGGTATGCAAATTTCTGATAAATTAATTTCATACTTTACAAGTAAATGAGAAATCAAATCTGAATTAACATATACTTGAGCTATACAACTTCGCGATCAGATGCAAAAATCTATTCAAAAGATGAAAGAAAAATATGCTATTAAATTATTTAAAGGTTCACCAACCACCAAAATAAATTATAAAATCTGACTAGATGAAGCAAGAAAATTATTAGATTGAAATATTTCAGTATTATTATACGAGCTTACATTCAATTTTACTGCTTATCAGATTTGATGCTTATGAACTTGTCACTTTGATTTAGATTGAAATGTGTACTTATCTCCATTATGAAATATTTCTATAGTTGATAATCAGTTGGTCTTGCTTATATGATCAAACATTTATACATGAAGTTCATTAAAAATAACTAGCTCAAAAGATTTAGTAATGTTTAAAAATTATAAAAGAAAATCTTATTATTCAAAACCACGAAATGCTTTTAGGGGTATAATATCAATCAAAAAACAAGATGTTAAAACTATTAAATGAAAACAATCAAATAAATTTGCAGTTATCAATACATTAGCATTCAACGATTATATGAAATGAATAGTGGAAACAAACGATTGAGAAAGTGTAGAAAAAAATAAAGTCATGTCTATGATATCTAAATCTTATGCGCTTTTTTATCTTAAAAATCATCACCCAAATATACCATTATGATCAGATTATACGGCTGTAGATAGTCCAGATATTTTCCAAAAATATGTATGAGCGTGAGCAGAAATTACCTTACAAAAACGACCCAAAGCTATTGTAGCTACAAAGAACTTATTAATAACATTTGATTGATATGTCCCCATCTTACCATATTTTAACTGTTCTCCATGATTTACTTATTCTGCAAAAGAAAAGCGATGATGGACAGATACCCCATATTTGATAAGTAATATTGATGCAGCAAAGTGTAGTGATTTTGCATGACATTGAGTAGGTATGAGTGGTAAATGAGCAGAATATCGGGCAAAAAAATGATGGACATACCAGCAGATATTACAATATTACTATCCATGAATAAATATTGAAACGATACAGCGTTAAAATATTTTAAACGTAGGAGCGATTATCAATCGCCAGTGTCGTTTGTAATTTATTTATAGGTACAACAAATTTAGTTTTTAGTTATTAGTTATCATAATGTATTCGATTTTAGAAAAATTATTTACATGAAATTCTGAACAGGCAAGTGAACAGATTATCAATCAATATCAAAAAAATTGATTTGCTATAGTTAATTTTATTTATTTCGCAGTTATAGTAGCTCAAAAATTATTTAGTACTCGTAGGAAGACAGAAATACAAAAAAATTATAAAAAAATACTTTTAAAATCAGATTTTCTTTTCCCTGATGGTATAACTTTACAAATATTTTATTATTTAGCTAGATTATTTTATAGGGTAAAATGACCGATTTATTGGCTAAGTAATCTAAATTGAACCGATTTTGTCTTATATTTTTTAGAATACATCAAAACAAAATTTGGTAATCAAAAAATATGTTTATTGATGTTTGGTACCTATCCTCATATTCTAGAAAAAGCTAAAGAACATATTTCTTATAAATGATACAATGTCATATATACTCAAGATTGATTCTCCAATTTTAATAATAAAAAATGATTTACAGAATTAAATCGACAAAAGGTTAAGGAATCATTATCTTGATACCATGATACAATCAATATACTTCTTGTTGCTATGTCTACTCCCAAAACACCCAGACAAGAATTATGGACTGCTGATAATCTACAAGAGATCAAGGATCATAATTTAATAGTAATCAATACATGATGATTGTTTGACCGATGGGCGTGAGTACAGAAAAGAGCTCCCAAAATAGTTAGAGACATCAAACTTGAACGACTCTGGAGACTTATATTAGATCCTAAAAGGAATTATAAAAAAGTAATTTATACATTATCTTGTTTCAAATACGTTTTTAAATACTTGCTATTGAAAAAAGATTAAAAATTTATACTTATGAACAAATGTAAATTTGTTTAATATAAATCGGTACATTATGATTGCCGATCACAGCTAAACGTTTATACGTTTCAGCGTTTTATCGTTTCAACGTGCCTAATGCAGATAAAGGAACAAAAATTTAATTATTTAGAAGAGGAGAATTTATTTTCTTTCAAAGAGACTTTGTGAAATGGTATGCAGATTAGAGCTTCGGTTTTATTTGAAGAAACAAAATTCATTGATTATCAAAAAGATCTTATTCAAGATTTTTTGGCAGAGTTTATAGAAGTATGCAACCAAGAAACTAGTGATATGGATAATATTAAATGAAATCTTGAAACATGATTAGAATCTCTAAATACAAAATTAAAATTATTTGCAGAAAAAGTTCGCGATGTGGAAAAGTTTGAAATTAAATGATATATACAAATCATTTCAGATGCTATATTTATGGCATCTATGATAGGAGACGTTACTATAATGATATTTAGAGATAATAAAGTTTATTATTCACTTCATAATTGAACAGACAATAGAGCAAAGGTAGATCTTTTCTCTGATTTTGTAGAATGAGATATTCAAAAAAATGATGAAATAATATATGTATGAACAAAAATATCTGATGTATTGGATGATCAAGATCTTAAGGAAGTTGAAGTTATATTAGATTCTCAAGAGAGTGATTTATTAGATTTTATGGAACAGTTATTACTTACAAGGATACAAAAAGAAGCAATATGATTTATGACATATTATCATATTCATTGAGCTATGCCCAAAAAATCTTTAATTGATGAAAAATTAAAAAATAGATTAGCAAATTCTAAAATTATGAAATTAAAAGATACTTTTTTTGCAAATAAATATCATATTACAGTGTTAATATTAGCGTTGATAGTATTGTTTTTGCTTTACAGTGTGCTTACACAATTACTTAAGCAAAATGGTAGTTCTTTTACTACACAATCAGGGACAGTATTAGATATCACAATAGACGATATCAAAAAAGATATATATCTTTTCAAGGCAATGGATCCTACATCAGATCAGAAGTGAATAAAATACAACGAAATATTACAAAAAATGGATACCTTACAGACAAAATGAAAATGGATAGAAGATATTATACAGCTTAAAAAAATTATACAAGCTGATTATTATGCATGATTCAATATTATATATCTTACAAGCCTTTCCAAATTAGATGATCCTGCTATGAATAAAAAAACAAAAATATTAACATTTTCATCTATAGAAAATTCCAAGCTATGATCTCCCATATCTATAGCTGTAGAAAAAGATATGATGATAGCTTGAAATAAATCGGCACTTATATGAGCTCTTAATGATTGAATGAGATGAACGCTGATAGAATATACTTCCACGGATACAATTAACTGATGTTCTATAAGTTTACTTAGGAATTGATTATATTGTTATACAAATAAATGAAATATATACTTAATATCAAAAGCTGGTATGGAAGCAGTAAGCACAACAGATTGATTCCCATCTCGTGTATGATGAGTTGCCGTATATGGTAAAGCTAATCTTTATGTTTTCCAACAATCTTTGGGTATATGATGATTATTTGTGACTAGATATCGTAATACATTATGATCGCAGTCTATATTCCAATGATGACAAAATTATTCTGTAGCATTGGCATCTTGAGCAAAATTTGCATCATGATATTGAGATTTCTCAAGTTTTGCTATAGATTCTACATTCCTTACTCGAGCAAATGGTAAACTATATCAACTATGGAGAGATCCATCTTCAAGCCGATTAAGTATACGTGAGGTTCCCATGATGTGATGAGACAAAGTTACAAGTACATATTCAAATAATGTAAAAGTGATAGCAAAATTAAATTCAAAATATGTCTATTTATTTGATAAGACCAACCAGACTTTTACAGTTTATGAATCTCGCCCCCTCAAAACAAATGATCAATATAGCTCACAATATAATTTATACTACATGTTTAGAATGACATTCGCATTGGATAACAACAAGATTATAGATGTAGATATTCCAGAAGTAACATGAGAAAGACCAGAATTATATATCCTTTCAAATGATTGAGTAAATAAAGTGAAACTCTACGAATTTATAGATAACATTAAAAATACAAATACAGTTTCGGCTGTTCAATAAATATAACTCCAAATTTATCAAATATATAAATCCCTATTAATAGGGATTTTTTTAATTATTAATTTAATCTATAAATTTGCTTGTAAATTTGAAAAATAAATAAACTTAATTATAATTATATTACTAAAATTTACTTAATAATTATTATGATAGAAATAGATCCTAAAAAATTAGAAAATAAAAATCTAAGACACCAAATAGCCAAAGATATAGTGGCTATAAGAAACTTAGAATCAATTTCTGATAAGACAAAAGAAAAGCTTATTCGAGATCTTCTAGATAAAAAAAGTTTAACTCAGTCCCCACATCTTACAGAATCAAATGAAAAAGAACTTATTCCTCAATTTGAAGAAAATAATCTCCATATAGATAGTGATTGACGACAAACTGAAAAAGAAATTAATCTGTATGATTGATGAAAAATGAAAGTAAAAGTAAATCTAGATTGAGATGTTATGGAATTTGTACAGTGACCTAGTAAAGGTGAGCAAATATTTCTTACATACGATGCCTTTGTTTTTTATGCGTGCAAGCAAAAACATTGTTCCAGACAAAGCTTAGAAAAAAAATATTTACCGACACCAAAAAAATTAATTTTAATGGCAGGAGAGCCATGAATTGATAGTCCTAAATATCAGAAGTTTCATGAAGCTAATATCAGAGAAAGTCAGCTCACTGGTTATTATATTCCACGCGGTAATAAACTTTGAAATTTTGGAAAACGTTCTTGTATATGGTTACCTGGAGGAGCTGATGCGGATTTTAAAAGTGATAAACGAAATTATGATACAGGGGGTAAAAGTTATGGTTTTAGTGGTCGTTTGTTTAAGTAATACTAATACATTTTAATTTTATAAAATTCATTTAGAAATTTCCACCGGGCTCATACATAATTTTTATTTGGTATATTATTTTTACAAAAATATACTAAATATAATTTCAAATCATTCCATTGTTTGTATGTTTTTAATCAGTTAATATTATCGACCATTATCATTACATCATTTCCTAGTTTGCTTTTTACAATTTCATGAGCAATCCATTTATTAGTTGGATATGGTTTATTTTGTATAATCAATATCAATCTCATCAAATAGAGTATCACCATTTCTTTTTGTATATTAAAATTCACAACAGAACATTTATCTTTTCTTTTTAACATACCATCCATCTGTTTATATTCATTCCAAAAATTTATATATTCTCGCATTAATATTTTTTCGTAATTTTTTTCAAACCATTGTTTCGCTGGTTTTTTTATTTTTTCAAAATTTCACTTATTTGTAAGTTCTTTACATCCCAAGACTCAATATACATACATAGGATTAAATACAACGCCTTTTGTACTATAATCTTTTATTTTTACTTCTAATAATATTTCCTTTTCTATTCGATATTCTAGTCATGCATCTTCTCATTTTTTTCTAAATCATTTTTCTATTGAGAGTTTTTCATAATATTTTTTATTATTTGTGAAGATTAATATATCTATATCAGAATTATCTTGTGCAAATCCATAAGCTCTAGACCCAGTAAGTACTATGCAGTCTTTTATAGATAGGGGATAGCTATCATAGATAAAATCTAAAACTTTTTTTTGTAATTTTTTATCCATAAAATAATATAAAAAATAAATCATCAAGATAATATGACTACATATTATTTTTTCAATAAATTTTTTTACTCCATCTTAAAAACTTCATTAAAATATATGTTTTTAATTATACTTTTTATACTTCTGCTTTTTCTTTTTTATTTCTATACTTTTTTATAAGAGCATTTGCATCTGGAATATTTACTGTCTTCCCATTTCTCATATCACTAGCATGAAGATTGTCACTTCGCACTTCTTCCCTACTTCCATTAGGATGTATAATATATGCATAATATCACATTTGTTTTCCAGAAGCTGCACTTGCATCTATTTGTGTGCTTATTACAATAGCACCAAGTCATCTTTTATAATCAATTGCTTCAGAGATTACTTGAGCTTTTTCATAGGGTACTTGTCTATATGGATCACTTCATGATATTACATCTCAGCGATACGCCAAATTATATGATAATGCTGTGCTTGTATTTCTTGTTTGTAATTTCAATATTTCAAGCTTTGTAGTCTCAAATCTTTTGTCAAAATCTACTCTTTTCTCTTGTGGTATTTCATATTCTTTGTTAGTATTATCAATCTGAAATGTTATCGTTTTAGCAATCTCGTTATTTGCTTTTGCAATTACTTTAATTTCTCAAGTTTTATCATCTACTGATATATCAAGAATATGACTAAAATAATTTCCTCGATCATCCTTCATTGACGTATAACCATCTCTATACTTATAGTACTTAGTCTCTTGTATTTGTCCATCATACCATACACTTACATTCATACCATATTGTAGTCATGCTCATGTATTTACCGATGGAGCATCTTTAAGTTTTATAGCAATTTGATGTTTCCCATCTTTACAAGGCCGCATATCTAATCTTTCACATATCGCAATAAATTCATGAGGAGTAGAGATCAAAAAATTATTGAGATCGAAATTAGAATCTGTTTGCAATAATCTTTTTAACAAATTACTTTCTCAATATTCTTTTTCATATCTGAGTAATGATTCAAGATTTTCCGGCGTCAAAGATGAATAGAATTTTCTGATACCATTCAATTCCCAAGCTTTATTTTCTATATTACTTACAATAATTTTTTTTGTATTAAGATCCGACTTTAATCATTTGTATTCTTCCTCCATTTTCTCTACTTTAGCTATATTTTCTTCATATTCCTTAGCTTCCTTAGCTTCCTTAGAATTTTCATATATAGATTTTCATATTTCCATAGCCTTTTTATAATTTTCTTCAAAATTTAAAGGTCTCCAATAATCGTAAAAACTTTTTGTGTAAGCAAATTTCCATCATTTAGATTCTAATTGTTGAAGGTATTTCTTCATTAATCATTCTCTACTGTCGCTTTCAAATTGATATCAGAAAATATCGCTTTGGCTTTTTACAAAGAATCAATTGAGCACTTCATTATCACAATTTTCTACAAGTTCTTTATAGAATTCTTCTAATAATTGATTGTCATAAGTTTTTATTCGACCACCTTCAAAAAATTGTTTAAACAATTCAATGAGTTTTTTCTTAGAAGGATCTTTTTCCGCTACATCGTCAAGATAACAATTTTCTATAATCTTTTCCTTAGAATTATTTCTAATGTTCTTCTCTGATTCTTCTATTTTGCTTTTCATATTTTTCTTTTTCTTCTCCAAATCATCAAGCTCTTTTTTTTCTTTTTTAAATTCTAGTTTGTTTTTATGTATTTCAGCTCTAGTTTCACTTATTTTTTCATGTTCTCAAAATTTATGCCCCCAGTATTCTTGAGTGGTCATATTTTGATCTAAAAGATTTTGTGCAATTTCTTTATTTCCTTTATTTCTTTCTTCAACTAATTTCTTTGCAAGATTATGTCTATATTGCCTTGCTTCAGGTGTTTTTGGTGTCTTTTTTGTCATTTTATTCAATAAATAGTAAAAGTAATGATAAATATATTATAAATGTTATTATATGCTTGTCAAATTATTTAAGCCAAAATTTTATTATTCAATCTTCTTGCAAACAAGCATAAAATATATATTTTCAATCTGTTCCGATAGATCGGAATAAAATTTAAATACAAATTTTTCTAAATGAAAAAAATATCCTGACCAGAACTAAGATCCAAATGGAATGAATTCCGATTATCCAAAAATCATAAATACCTACCCGAAGCATTACTCATCTGATGAAAAGAAAGTACTGCGATGTTCAATATTGCAGGAATGCAACAACTTATTCCCTATTTAAGCTGAAAAAAACATCCTTTATGAACAAGACTTTTTAATATCCAAAAATGTATCCGTACGGTTGATATAGATGAAGTAGGGGATTCGAGTCATCAAACATTTTTTGAAATGATGTGAAATCGATCACTATGAGATTACTTCAAAAAAGACGCTATAGATTGGAGCCGAGAATTTCTAGTAGATGTACTAGGGTTTGATCCAGAAAAATTAGCAGCAACGGTTTTTGAGTGAGATGAATGAGCTCCTAGAGACGAAGAAAGTGCAGGATATTGGAAAAAATATTTACCAGAAAATAGAATAGCATATTTACCAGCAAATAACAATCGACGAAGTCCATGACCCGTTTGACCTTGTGGTCCTGACACAGAAATATTTTATCGAGTAGGGTCAGAGAAACTTCCACCAAAAGATTCTAATCCATGAACCGATGAAGATAATCGATTGGAAGTATGGAACAATGTATTTATGGAGTATTATCGTGACGATACAGGAAAACTTACAAAACTAGAAAATCAAAATGTTGATACCTGAATGGGATTTGAAAGAATGTGTAAAGTTTTGCAGTCCAAGGATTCAGCTTATGAAACCGATGTCTTTGATTATATTTTAGCAGAAATAGAAAAATTTTTAAAACAAAAATATTCTTCAAATCAAAAAAAATTTAGAATCATAGCTGATCATACGAGGGCATCTTTCTTTATGATCAAAGATGGTATCAATCCTTCAAACGAAGGTAGAGGATATGTTCTTCGTAGAGTAATCAGAAGAATGTATTACAATTTAATATCTTTAAAAAAATTATCTGAATCAGATCTTAAAAATCTTTTTACAAATATTTGTTCAAGTATAGCTACAAACTTCGATTTAAAAATAGATATACAGTCTATAGTAGATACTATTCAAAAAGAATGTATTCAGTTTCAAAAAACTATTGATAACTGACAAAAAATGCTAAATGAAATTATCGAAAAAAATTCTAAGACAAAATTGATTACATGAAAAGATTCTTTTATGCTTTATGATACTTTTGGATTTCCATTGGAACTTACAAGAGAAATCGCTAGAGAGAATTGATTTCAAATAGATGAACAGTGATTTGAAGTAGAAATGAAATTGCAGCAAGATAGATCACGTAAAGGATCAAAAGATATGTTTAAACAAGACGTTGATCGATGAAAATATGTTGCATGATTATCAGCTACAAAATTTATTTGATATGATAGTCTAAACTTAGAAAATCCTAAATTACTCAAAGATTTTGAAGTAGCTAATCAAAGAATTCTGGTCTTTGATTCAACCACTTTCTATGCAGAATCATGATGACAAAAATGAGATGCTTGAACGATAATATTAGATTCTTGAGAGCAATTGGAAGTCGTAGATGTTAAAAAATATGAATGAGTTTTTTTACATTTTGTTAGATAATTTTCTATTTATCAGTTTCTTCTGTTATTCATTTATAAACCTTATATCGATATGTCATAAAAAAAGCTTCTATAATAGCATTTATGTATGCCATTAAAAATATTAGGATTATAACACTGATTGCTACAACATATCATATAACTTTAGATTCGATGATATTAAACCATATAGCTATATAAACAATAAGGAATGGTATTCACATTATCACTATTGCATTTATAAGGAATCTTATAGTAAGAAATAACTGTATCACTACAAATTTTATTGTTGTTCAAAAATTCATAATAGTCAGTGAAGCACTACGTTTTATAGATTCAAAAACTGTCTTTCATTCAAGAACGATAATAAATTTTGCATATGACCAAAGTACTATAGCTAAGAATACTGCTATTCACCATATAATTATAAGTATGACAATAAAAGTATTATCTATTATATAGAGCATATACATTCTAAGTGTAGTAATTAAGAAAGTGAATAAACCAAATGAAAAAAGCATGGCATCAAATTCAAACATAACGAAAAAATCATTAATTCATTTTCAAATTACTTTTCATGTCCTTTGTCACTCTCCATTTAGATAGTGTATCATAGCCGCTTCTCATATAGGATACAATAATGAATATCATAGAAAGATAATCGCTACTACTATTATAATTGCTATTGTCATATTGTTGTCTTGCGACCAATTAAGTATATATTCCAATGCCTTTGACATGGGGATTCATTTTTCATATCTATATGTTAACAAGTTGTTTACGTTCCATACAATAAGATATACAATACTTACAAAATGACAAAAAGTTACCAGAAAAGAAAGTCTTATCAATCTAGTATCTTCTATTATTTTTGTTATAGATTCTCTAAGTATTTTTTTAAACATAATTTATAATACAAATATAGGTATTTACAGTATTTTATATATTTACTGTATCTGTATACATTTAATGATTAATGAAATTTACTCAAGCTAATTTTTCTATATATTATATCTTGCTTTATTGTTCCAAATATGTATAGTATGTGTGATTTAATTTCTATAAATTATACATGGTAATAATTAGAAGACTTATATTTATAATGGTTTTGCTATGATTAGCATTTGTTTTTTATCGTTTTATTGATACGCAGTGAGCAGACAATCTCATAGCTAGACTCAGATGAGTAGATATAGAGCAGAAAATAATAGATATTCAAAATCAAATTCCAATTTCTACCTGAAATAGTTTGACTTGAGAAATTTCTACATGAACATCTTCACTCCTTCAGAGTGGAGTTTCCAACTGGACCTGAACCTCTGAAATTCTTCAGAGTGGTGATTCTGATATCTTAATCAAGTCTTCATGAGAAATTATATGATTAGTAGATAATATGGATTGATTCTCAGAAATTATAGATTTTACAGCATCCCAAAAAACCATTCAATGAGATTTGAATTACAAAAATACTGATTATAAATTTTCTATGACATTTCCATGATCACGAGATGGATATACAATAGAAACTTATACATGAAAAGATGTCAAAGCTCAGTTTGTTTTTTCTTTTGATAAAAAAGATTATTTCATAGTATATGTAGTATCCAACGCTTATTACAATGCCAATAAATCATCAGAACTTTCTTATCTTACATATTTAGCACAAAATACTAGAAATACTTTTGCTTATAAAATATTGGAAAATACTAATACGAAGTCAAAAGCCATCTCATATATTCTTAAAACATTTAAATTAAATGATTCTCTAATAGTTTCAGATGTTCCAGCAGTTACAACTCAAAAGATTCTTAATCCTGCAGTAAAAACTACTCCAGTAAAGAAGACATCAAGTTCAGACTGAAATTATCTTAAAAATATATTCGATAGTTTTGTAGAATAATCTAAATTTTTAAATATACTTAGACAAATGTTTTTGATAATTATTATTGCTACTCTTATATTGTTAATATTTTGATTTATAGCATTATTAGATCGTCCACAAAGAAATCGGTACAATAAAAAAAAATTCAAATAATCTTAGGTAAAATATACAATATTTCATAATTAATATTAGTACGATTAATGATCGTAACTATTTTCTCTTAATCTTTTGTAAAGAACGGTTTTAAACAGTTCCTTACTTTATTTTTACTTGTTATTCCTACCAAAATTTTTATACACTAAAGCATTGAAATATTTTAACATTGAAATCTTTCATTATGAAATTAACATTAAAGTCTTACATCGATTGAGTCCAATCTTGAAAATTAAATCCAAGTGAAGTAGTTAAATATTATTTTGATAAAGCACAGAAATTAAATTCTGACTTTTTTTCTTTTATTAGATTTCATGAGCAATACATTTTTGATAATCTTTCAGACTTTTCTTCTAGACCATTACATTCTGCACCTATCTGAATCAAAGATATTATCCTTACCAAAGATTATATTTCATCTTGTTGATCTCATATTCTTGAAAATTATGTCCCACCATATTCTGCAACATGTTTCCTTAATCTTGAAAAAAATTGATGACTTATGATAGGGAAAACCAATATGGA
>Ga0172367_10004051_pt1 | contig 18496 bp, 8 predicted proteins | sample Lak10m_FD_114542 | JGI IMG/M metagenome (GOLD analysis project Ga0172367, IMG submission 114542) | Freshwater microbial communities from Kabuno Bay, South-Kivu, Congo - kab_022012_10m | ecosystem: Environmental > Aquatic > Freshwater > Lake | place: Democratic Republic of the Congo: South-Kivu...
CAACCCCACATTGACTTCACGGGGCGGATTTTAGCCAATTTTGCCGGTCCGAGCCAAGGCAACCACGGCGACCACGTGGCCGGAACCATTTTTGGCGCGGGCAACCTCAACCCCGACGGCGAAGGACAGGCCCCAGGCGCTTCGCTCGTGTACTACGACTACCCGGCCAACCTCAACAGCGTTGACCTTCACTACGCCCAGTATGGCGTGCGGGTTACCGCGAGCAGCTACTCCAACGGCTGCAACGCAGGATACACCGCCTTCACGCAGCAGATGGACCAAGACATCATCCAGAACTACCACTTGATGCACGTTTTTTCGGCCGGCAACAGCGGAACCTCCAACTGCAACTACGGTGCGGGCGCCGGCTGGGGCAACATCACCGGAGGCCAGAAGCAAGGCAAAAACGTGATCGCTGTCGCCAACCTGCAAGGAACTGACGCCATTGCCGGTTCAAGCAGCCGCGGACCGGCCCACGACGGACGCATTAAGCCCGACGTCGCCGCCTTGGGCACCAACGTATTCTCGTGTTCGTCGCCCAACAGCTACGCGACGCTCACCGGAACCTCCATGGCCTGCCCCGGCACCGCGGGGGTACTCGCCCAGCTCTACGACGCCTACCGCCAAACGCACTCCGGCCAAGATCCGCACGGCGGACTCATGAAGGCCATTCTAATGAACACCGCCGACGACCTTGGCCAGCCGGGCCCCGACTTCATTCACGGCTACGGACGAATGAACGCCCTTCGCGCCGCCAAGAGCATAGAGCAAAACCACTTCATGAAGGACAGTTTATCGGTTGGAGAGACCGACACCGTGCGCATTACCGTTCCCGCGGGAACCCACGTGGTGCGCGTAATGCTCCACTGGACCGATCCAGCGGCCACCGTGAACGCCGGCCGCGCTTTGGTCAACAACCTCAACGGAACCCTCGTGCAGGGCAGTTCAAGCTGGCTCCCCTGGGTGCTTAATCCGACGGCCAATGCCACCGCCCTCAACACCCCCGCCGTGCGCGCCATTGACAGCCTAAACACGGCTGAGCAGTTTGAGGTCATCAACCCCACCCCCGGTGATTTCGACCTCATTGTGAACGGCACGGTTGCCGTTGGCGGAAACCAAGAATACGTAGTCACTTGGACCTTTGTTGCTAATGACGTAGAACTCACCTACCCCGTAGGCGGCGAAGTTCTGGTGGCCGGACAAACGACGCCCGTGCGCTGGGATTCTGAACCCAACGGCTCGCCCTACCAGCTCAGTGCCTCCTACGACAACGGAGCTACCTGGACCGTTTTGGCCAATCCGGGCGCCAACGTCGACCAAGCCAACTGGTCGGTCCCGGCGGGGGTAAACGACCAAATGTGGCTTCGCATAACCCGCGGAACCCAAGGCGACACCACCAATTTTGTACTTAGCCGCATTGGGGTACCAACCAACCTCAACCACCAGTGGACTTGTCCCGATTCCTTTAAAGTTTCGTGGAACCCTGTGGTTGGCGCCGCCGGATACGTCGTGTACCGACTTGGGTCTGCCTACATGGATCCCGTAGACACGGTAACGGCAACCAGCTACGTCTTCACCGGAAGCAACCCCAACTCCGTCGAGTGGTTTAGCGTGGCCGCGCTGACGCCAGCAGGCCGCGTTGGCAAGCGCGCAGTTGCCGTCGAAAAGCCCGCGGGTATCCAGGGATGCATCGTGACCACCGACGCCGCGCTTTCGGCGATTGTTAATCCCCAAGGCCGCATGCCCGACTGCCAATCGCTCGGTAGCGTTCCAGTCGAGGTCCGCATTCTCAATCCTGCCACACAACCCTTGACCTCGGTACCTGTTGCCCTGCGCGTCGGAACCGGCCCTATTCAGCGCGATACCGTGGCCGTGCAACTTACGTCGACGCAGTCAGCCAATGCGTTGCTCACTCCTACCCTCAATCTGGTGGGCATCGGCAGCTACACCGTGCGCGTATGGACTGAGCTCCCTGGCGATCAAAATCCCTACAACGACACCTTGGTAAGCGTAGTCAACGTTACCTCAGCAGGTAGCCCAGTGAGTCTGCCGTTCAGCGAGAACTTTAGCACCTTTACCGCCTGCCCTACCACCTCGAACTGCGGCGTTACGGTCTGCGGACTCTCGGGCGGATGGGTCAACGGAACCAACGGCACTGAAGACCAGCACGATTGGCGCACCGACGCGGGCGGCACTCCAACCGCGGGTACCGGCCCCACGGGAGGTGCTAACGGCGGCGGTCCGACCGACAACTACCTCTACCTCGAAGCCAGCAACTGCCTCAATTCGGTAGCATTAGTCTACACGCCCTGTATTAATTTGACCAACGCGAGCCTTCCGCAACTGAGCTTTGCCGCCCACATGCTGGGTAGCACCCAAGGCGAACTGCACGTTGACGTGCTTTCGGGCGGACGTTGGCACCTTGACGTCTGCACCCCGCTAATTGGAAACAAGGGAGCTAGTTGGGTTAACGTTACAGCTTCTCTATCGGCCTTTATAGGTAAAACGGTGGTGATTCGCTTCCGTGGAATTACCGGCAGCGGCGGCAACAGCGACATCGCCATTGATGCCATCAACGTGAGCGAGGTGACCTCGGCACCCGTGGCTGCCATGCAGCTTCCGAGCTCCGCGCCCTGCCTCAACCAAGTGGTGCAGCTCTTTGACGCTTCAACCAATAGCCCTTCAACATGGCGTTGGATCATCACCCCGCGAACTGGCGTTAGCTTTGCCAACGGAACCGACTCGACCAGCAAAAATCCGTGGGTGTCGTTCAGTAACCTTGGAGCCTACTCCGTACAGCTCATTACGACAAACAGCTTTGGTTCAGACACCGCCACGAGCACGGCGAGCATTAACCTAACCGCTGGCGCACCCTTACCGTTTGCGGAGGCCTTTGGGCCTTCCGTTCCCTTGGGATGGGCTGTCGACAACCCCGACGGCGGAATCACGTGGACTGTGGCCAACAGCATCGGAATTTCGGGCACCACCACCAACGCGATGACGGTAAACTTTTTTAACTACAGTGCGACCCTACAGGAAGACCGCCTGGTCACGCCAAGCATCAACTTGAGCGGAACCAACCTGCCGTACCTCGTCTTTGATGTAGCCTACGCTCCCTACGATGCCATCTACATCGACGGACTTCGCGTCGAGTACAGCACCAACTGCGGAACCACATGGCAGCCCACGGGCTACGCCAAGTCGGGTTCCGCCCTCGCAACCAAGGCCGCCCAAACCACCACGTTCACGCCGTCGCTGGCGAGCCACTGGCGCCGCGACAGCATCGCGCTGCCGTCGAGCATTTCGGGACCGAGCGTTAAGTTCCGCTTTGTCGGTGTCAACGGCTACGGCAACAACATGTTCCTCGACAACGTTCAGGTGTACGACCTGGGTGCTACGGCGCCAGTTGCGGCCATTTCGGCGAGCGCCACGAGCGACGTTTGTGTGCTTGATACCGTATACTTTGCCGCCGTCAACCCGGGCAACGCCCTGGCGCAGTGGACGTTTGGGCCGGGAGCAGTCCCCAGCGTCGCCACCGGTCCAGGCAACCACGCCGTGTACTTTTTCTCGGCCGGACCCAAAACGGTGACCCTGCAGCTCAACGGGGCTGGCGGAACCGACCGCGACACCATTAGCCTGAACGCGGTACCTAACCTCAACGGAACGTGGAGCTTCCAGACCGACAGCGCGTTCATCTTCCGCGGCCTTGCCGCCGTGACGCAGGGCAACGCCCTGGGATACCTCTGGGACTTCGGCGACGGCACGACGGCCACAACGGCCTCGGTACGCCACGTCTACGCTGCGGCGGGCACCTATCCGGTGCAGTTGACGGTCGACGGACCTTGTAACGACGTGACCTTCTCGACCAACGCCGTCATCAGTTCCGTGGGTCTGGACGAACCTGAAGTCGGCTTTGCCGTGTCGCCCAACCCGACCGACGGGCTACTGCGCGTCGAAGGGGTGCTGCGCCCTGAAGCGTTCCGCATCATCGACCTGGCCGGAAGACTGGTTTGCGCCGGAAGCTGGCCCGCAGAAGACCTGATCGATGTGCGTTCCTTGAGCGCGGGCAGCTACGTTCTCGAGCTCCAGCACGGAGGACGCAGCCAGCGCATCTTGGTGGTCAAACGTTAAGGATCAGGTTCTGAGGTCTATCAACGGGGTCCCGCCGCGAGCAGCGCGGCGGTGATCGCTCCGTTGAGCAAAATCAACTCAAACCCAAACTGGTACCCGAACCAAGCCGGTCCGGCCCAGCTCGCGCCGTAGGTAAGCACGGGGCCGAGTACGCATGCCGCAGGAATCCACCAGCCGACCGGGCGCAGTGAAGTGAGCTGCCCCAGTGCAAAGAGTCCGAGCAACGGCCCATACGTATAGCCCGCAGCCGTGAAAATGGTGGTAATGATGCTTTGGTCGGCAAAAGGCTTCACGGCGACCATCAACGCCCCCACGGCCACGGTCATGCCAACGTGAACCTTGCGGCGAAGCCGTTCCGCACGAGCCGCCGGCATGCGCTCCACGCCCATAATATCGACTGAAAACGAAGTCGTTAGGGCGGTCAAGGCCGAATCAGCACTTGAATAGGCTGCGGCGACCAAACCCAGTACGAACAGAATTCCGACCGCGGCGGGCATTTCGGGCGATAGCGCCACCGCCGCAAAAAGTCGATCACCCACGACGTCGATGCCCGCGCCATCGGCGTAGCGGTACAGCACAATTCCCAGCGCCAAAAACAGCAGGTTGACTGCCACCAGCACCAGGCTAAATACCCCCATGTTTAGTTGGGCTTCCTTGAGGCTGCGGCAGGTCAGGTTCTTTTGCATCATGTCTTGGTCGAGCCCCGTCATGGTGATGGTGATGAACATCCCCCCGAGAAACTGCTTCCAAAAATTGCGGCCGTCGGTGGCCTCCGGAAAAAACCACTGGGATTCTGGCTGCTGCCACAACCAGGTCCAAGGTTCAGAGACGCTTAAATCACCTAAAAGCACCACGAGTACCCACACCAAAACCCCCAGCATCGCGGCGGTTTGCAGCGTGTCGGTAAAGACCACGGCGCGAATTCCGCCCCGGTGGGTATACAGCCAAATCAACCCCAGCACCCCGACCACCGTGGCGCCAAACGGAAGTCCAAACGGCTGGGCCACCAAATCGTGCAAGATCGCGGCCACCAAAAACAGGCGCAGCGACGAGCCGACCCAACGCGACACAATAAAAAGCCAGGCCCCGGTGCGGTAGGCTGACAGCCCAAAACGCTGATCTAGGTAGCCATAAATAGTCGTCGTCGCGGTGCGGTAGTACAGCGGAAGCAGCACCAAAGCCACCACAGCATAACCCGCAACGTAGCCAAGCACCATCTGCAAATAGCTAAATGAAGAGGTGCCCACCCAACCCGGAACCGAAACAAAGGTTACGCCGCTGAGCGAGGCGCCGATCATACCAAAACTGACCAGCCACCAGGGGCTTTGGCGTCCGGCCGTGAAAAACTGAGTGTTGTCGGCCGCGCTTCGCCGCGTTGCCCATTCCGCAACCAGAACCAAAAGCAGAAAGTAAGCCGCGAGCACGGCGAGTACAAGGAAAGGACCATGGATCATGGTCGCAAAGATGCCGTATTTTTGAATGATGGAACTACCCTCAGCCGCACTAGAACGCGCAGTAAGCGAATTAGCGCGGCTACCAGGGATCGGGCGAAGGTCCGCCCTGCGGCTTGCGCTGCACCTGATTCAGCAGGGCGAAGACCGCATGAATCAACTTGCCGACGCGGTGCACAACCTGGCCGAGCAGACCACCCTGTGCGGCCAATGCCATTCCTTGAGCGACACACCCACGTGCCGCATCTGCGCCGACGAGCGGCGCGACCGCCACACCCTCTGCGTCGTCGAAGACGTGCGCGACGTACTGGCGCTTGAAAACACCCAGGCCTTCCGCGGCCGCTACCACGTGCTGGGCGGACTCATTTCCCCCATGGACGGCATGGGCCCCAGCGACCTGAGCATCGACCACCTAGTCGAACGCGTGGGCGCCGAAGGCATCGCCGAAGTGCTTTTTGCCCTGAGCACCACCATGGAGGGCGACACCACCGCCTTTTACCTCTACCGCCGCCTGCAGCCGCTGAACGTGAACCTCACGGTGATGGCGCGCGGGCTCCCCGTAGGTGACGCCCTGGAGTATGCCGACGAGCGCACCCTTAGCCGAGCCGTTGAGCAGCGCGTGCCGTACGAGCAAACCATTAAAGGCTAACTTCACCCCGTGCGCCTTTCGGTTCTCATTGTCAACTACAACGTCAAGGCCTTTCTTGACCAGTGCCTGCAATCGGTGCGGAGCGCTTCGCGCGGACTCGACGTCGAAGTCATCGTCGTGGACAACGCCTCGACCGACGGCAGCGAAACGTGGATCCCAACGAATTTTCCTGAAGTTCGCTGGATCGACTCCCCCACCAACCTGGGCTTTGGGCGGGCCAACAACCTCGCCCTGCGCGAAGCTACCGGCGACGTGGTGCTCTACCTCAACCCCGACACCGTCGTGCCCGAAGACAACTTTGCGACGGCCTTGGCCTACCTCGAGGCACACCCCGAGGTCGGATCCTTGGGCTGCCGCATGATCGACGGAACAGGCGCATTTCTCCCCGAATCCAAGCGCGCCCTGCCGACCCCGACCGTCGCTCTGTACCGTTTGCTCGGCCTCAGTGCCTTGGCGCCGCGTAATCCACGCTTTGCCCGCTACTACCTCGGCCACCTGCCCGAAGACCATAATGCCGAAGTCGACGTGCACTGCGGCGCGTGGATGATGGTCCGCAAGCCCGTGCTCGACCAGCTCGGCGGTTTTGACGAGGCCTTTTTTATGTACGGCGAAGACATCGACCTGAGCTACCGAATTCAGCAGGCCGGCTGGCAGAACCACTACCTCGCGACCTCGCCCATCATCCACTACAAAGGCGAGTCAACCAAGCACGCCACGTGGAAGTACGTCAAAACCTTTCACGAAGCCATGGACATTTTTGCCCGCAAGCACTTTGCGGGTCGAGCGTCCACATTCAGCGCCCTCATTCGGTTGGGCATCTACGCCAAGGCCAGCGCCTCGATGCTCCAGCGGTGGGCCGCCGTGCTTCTTCCGCTCCTTTTGGAGCTCGCTCTCGGACTTTACTTGGCGGAATCCATGACCACCTACTGGGAGCGCTCGCACCGCTACGTCGAGGGTGGTGCCTACCCCGAGGCCTACCGCCAGCTGGTGCTGCCCGCCTATGCCCTTCTCTGGTTTGCCGTCTACCATGGCCTAGCGAGTGCGCGCGGACCCCTTCGACGCTGGTTTACCGGTTGCCTTTTGGCGACGTTAGCGCTCCTCGTGGGCTACGCCCTCTTGCCCGTTGAATGGCGCTTTTCGCGGGCGCTCGTACTGCTTTCGTCGCTGCTGTTTGCGGCGGCCTCCCTTGGTTCCCGGGCAGTTCGGCTAGTGCTTGAGCTGAACGAGCGCGGACTCCTTCGCCAAGGAACAGCCCACGTGGGGCGGACCGGAACCCCCGTTACACCCGAACAGCAGCCGCTCGACTACGACCTCCCGTGGAACGACCAAACCGTCGCGGTCCTTTCAACGGTTCAACCTACCGTACTTGCGATGCACCCGGGGAAGGAGTTGACCTTCGCTCAGTGCATTACCCTCATGCAGACCCTACGAGGTCAAGGTCTGCGATTTCGCATGGTCTATCCCGATTGGTCGCTGGGCAGCGACGACCGGCGCACGGCCTCCGACGCTCCGATTTCTGCGCTCGACAAGCCGTCGGTTCGGCGCCTACGCCGGGCGAGCCACGCGCTCATCGCGGTGCTCGTTATCCTGATTGCCCCGCTGTGTGCGTGGAGCCCGAAAGCTCGACTTCTGCTCCGCCATGCGGTTCCGGTCCTGATGGGCGTACGCGCCTGGGTTGGCTATGCGGGCGACGGCCTCGGACTCCACCCTTTGCTCCCCGGAGTGGTACCGCACGTGCCACCGAGCGGGGTAGCGGAATGGGACCGCGCCGCCGACCTGCGCTACGCCAACTCGTGGCACGTGGATTTAGACGTTTATGCGCTTCTCCGCCGGCGACCTATGCCGTAAATTTGCCGCACAACCCCAGCGACTATGTTTGAATTGACGATGCCCAAAATGGGCGAATCTGTAGCAGAGGCCACCATTACGCAATGGCTCAAAAACGAAGGCGACACCATTGCGCTCGACGAATCGGTGCTGACCATCGCCACCGACAAGGTCGACAGCGACATCCCTTCACCCGTCGCAGGCGTATTGGTTAAAAAGCTGTTCAACGAGAACGACGTCATTCAGGTAGGCCAAGTCATGGCCCACATCGAAACTGGGGACAGCAAATCTGCGGCACCTGCTCCCGCAGTCCGCACCGAGCAACCAACAGCCAGCAACGAGCAACCTGCTGCCAGCAACCCGCAACCAGCTGCCAGCAACAAGAAACCTGCTGCCAGCAACCCGGAACCAGCTGCCAGCACCCCGCAACCAGCTGCCAGCAATCCGCAACCCGTCACCAAAGGCAGCAGCAACCGATTTTACTCACCGCTGGTGCGCAGCATGGCCGCGCAAGAGGGCCTGTCGCAGGCCGAACTCGAACAAATCGACGGTTCCGGCCAAGAAGGTCGCGTGACCAAAAACGACGTACTCGCCTACCTAGCCCAGCGCGCTAGTGGCGCCCACCGCGTACCTGTTGCCTCCCCGGCTTCGCCAAGTGCACCTGAAGCAGCCACCAGCTCGAGTGCAGCTGCCCCAAAGGTGAGCGAATCCGCTCCGTCCGGTCATGGATTCAAGGCTCCGGCTCCAACCATCTTCCCCGGCGACGAAATCCGCGAAATGGACCGCATGCGCAAGCTCATCGCGGACCATATGGTGATGAGCAAGCACGTTTCGCCGCACGTGACTTCGTTTGTCGAAGCCGACGTCACAGCCATTGTGCGCTGGCGCGAAAAAGTAAAGTCCGGATTTGAAAAGCGCGATGGCGAGAAACTCACGTTTACCCCCATTTTCATGGAGGCCGTGGTCAAAGCCATTAAGGACTTCCCTAACATCAACGTGAGCATCGACGGCAACAACGTGGTGTACCACAAGCCCATCAACTTGGGCATGGCCACCGCGCTGCCGAGCGGCAACCTCATTGTGCCCGTCATTAAAAATGCGGACCGCTTGAGCCTGAGTGGCATGACCAAAGAAGTTAACGAGCTGGCCAACAAGGCGCGTTCTAACGCCCTCAAGCCTGACGACATTCAAGGCGGAACCTACACGGTAACCAACGTCGGCAGCTTCGGCAACATTTTGGGTACCCCCATCATCAACCAGCCCCAAGTTGCCATTTTGGCCCTGGGCGCCATTCGCAAAATGCCTGCTGTCGTCGAGACTGCCGAGGGCGACGTGATTGCCATTCGCCACAAAATGTTCCTTTCGCACTCCTACGACCACCGCGTGGTCGACGGTGCCTTGGGTGGAATGTTCGTGCGCCGCGTGGCCGATTACCTCGAGCAGTGGGATCCGAACCGCGAAATCTGATGCGGCTTACCCGACCGCTTTGCGTTTTTGACATTGAGTCCACCGGAGTCAATGTGGTCCACGACCGCATCGTCGAACTCTGCGTGCTTCGCGTCCTTCCCGACGGAAGCGAAACGGTCAAAACATGGCGCGTCAACCCGGGAATTCTGATTCCAGCTGCTGCCACTGCCATTCACGGCATCAGCGACGCCGACGTGGCTGACGCGCCCGCCTTCGCAGCAATTTTACCTGAGTTGGTTCCGCTCCTGCAGGGCAGCGACCTCGCCGGCTACAACAGCAACAAATTTGACATTCCGCTGCTGGCTGAAGAACTGCTCCGCGCGGGCAGCGATTTGGACTTAAGCCTTTCGCGCAGCGTGGATGTTCAAAACATTTTTCACAAAAAAGAGCAACGCACCCTGAGTGCGGCCTACCGCTTTTACTGCGATGCCGACCTGCACAACGCCCACACGGCCGAAGCCGATGTGCGCGCCACCTACGAGGTGCTGCTGGCGCAACTCAAGCGCTACCCAGACCTTCCCCACGAGGTGCCGGGCCTCAGCGACTTTAGCACGATGCACAAAGCAGCTGATTTTGCGGGCTTTATAACCTTTGATGACCAAGGCCATGAACAGTTTAGCTTTGGCAAGTACAAGGGCCAGCGCGTGAGCCATGTGCTCTTGAGGGACCCGGGCTACTACTCGTGGCTTCAGAACGCGGACTTTCCGCTGTTCACCAAAAAAATTCTTACCGCCATTCGGCTTCGGCAGTCATGAAGATCATTTGCGTCGGACGCAACTACCGAGCCCACGCCGAAGAACTGGGCAACGCGGTTCCCGAAGAACCCGTCATCTTTTGCAAGCCCGATTCAGCCCTGCTCCCACCGAGGAATCCCTTCATAATTCCGCCCTGGACCGGCGACGTGCACCACGAAATCGAATGGGTGGTCCGCATCAGCAAAGTGGGCAAGTACATCGAGCCGCGCTTCGCCTACAGCTACCTAGACGCGATGACGGTTGGCTTGGATTTCACCGCCCGCGACCTTCAATCCAAGCTCAAAAGCCAAGGTCTCCCCTGGGAACGCGCCAAAGGATTTGACGGCAGCGCCGTACTCGGCAGCTGGGTTGAACTTCCAGCCAAGCCGATGGCGCACGAAATCCGCCTCGAAAAAAACGGCACCGAAGTGCAGCGGGGCACCACTGCCGACTTCCTTCACTCGGTCGAAGACCTAATTGCCTTTGTCAGCCAGTACTTTACTCTGAAAAAAGGCGACCTTTTGTTCACCGGAACCCCCGCAGGCGTCGGCCCCATTCATCCTGGAGATTGCCTAGAGGGCTTTTTAAATGGTGAATCACGGTTCCGAGTGAACGTGCGCTAGGCCCGCGCTTCAGCTACTTCTCGTATATTTGAAGTTCTAGGTTTATACCCAACCGAGAACGAACGCACGCTATGACGCACCTCCTACGCCGCTTAGGCCTTGCAGCAATTGTGTACACTTCCCTGAATTTCAGCGCGGAAGCACAAATTACCACGGTCTATTTTGAAGATTTTGACTCGCCCCCGCACAATGTAACCACCTTCCACACGCAATCGGGACCCAGCCCGTTTTGGAACGACACCACCGCCTTAAAGGTCAGCGGCACGCACAGCTACCACGCCAACGTGCTCCCTCAAGACACGGTGTTTTTTCAGACCTTGGCGTTTTCGACGGTCGGAAACTCCTTCGTGCGGCTTTCGTTTGACCACATCGGTAAAATTCACTTCGGTCAACGGGGCTACATCAGCGTGTCGACCAACAACGGCGCAACCTGGACCACCCTCACCGGCACCCACTACCGCGGAGCAAGCACGAGCTTTGCCACCTTGGGCTATGTCAACGAAGTGATGTACGCCAACTCTGCGGCATCGCCATTTTGGGGCGGCGCGACGACGGTTGGCCAAGGCATCGCCCCTACCAACGGTTGGTGGGCCAACGAAGTATTTGATATTTCAAGCATTGCGGGCAGCGGACCTTCGGGCACCGGCACTGGGTTTTCACAGGTTTTGGTGCGTTTCGCCCTGCAGTACCGCGTTCCGAGCGGAACCGCCGTCACCGCCGGCTGGTTTGTAGACAACGTCAAAGTAGAAGCGGCACCCTGCGAACTTATTCCGCCGCTCATCAAGTGGAACCTCAATCCGCGCAAAGAGCCCATCGGAGCGCGCTATCAAGCCTCAGAAGAAATCCGTTTGCGCGCCACAGACAAAGTGCTGCCCAAATCGGGAATGGACTCTGTCGTTCTTCACTACAGCCTGAACAACGGACCGTGGAACTGGCTCAATATGACCGCTATTAACACGGCTAACTGCCCTGATTCATCAGAGTACACCTACACCTTTAACAACCTCGTGGTGGGCGACACCGTCGATTGGTACGTGATCGCCTACGACTGTGCGTGCGACGAAAACACGGTGCGCTCTCCGTCAACCGCCGCCGCCGTGTCGTTCAACACATTTTGGCGCGACCCTTCACCGCCTGCAGTATGCGGACCTTCCCTGCCCAACAGCTGGCCTTTTGTCGCCACCCAATTCCCCTACTTAGAGAATTTTGAAGCGTTTTACTGGATGGCCGGAACCGGCGCTGGATCATCGGGAACCTCACACCGCGGGGTATTCCCCTTGGGTAACCCTCCGGCTGGTCGAAACTACGAGGTTAGCCCCACCCCATTAACCGCGGGATTTGGATGGTCGGTCCGCACGGGTCCAACAGCCACGTTTGGCACCGGCCCTGCGGGTGACCACACTACGGGTAGCGGAAAATACTTGTTCACAGAGGCTTCGCAAGGAACCTCGGGAAGCAACACCTTGTTTATCACGCCCTGTATGAAACTCGACAACCTACCCAATGTTGCTGCAGAGTTTTACTACCACAAGTTTGGCAGCCACATGGGTAACCTCCGCGTAGATATTGATACGGGAACCGGTTTCACTACGGGCAACGGCGTTATTGGTGCGGTACTCATCACCGGTCAAACCCAGCGAAGCGATATAGATGCGTGGAAAAAAGGATTTTTGAACCTCAATGCCTACAAAGGCAAGTACGTGCGCCTTCGCTTTGTTGGAACCAAAAACAACACGGCAACCAATGACCGAGGTGATATGGCCATTGACGATATCAAGATTTTCCAACCCTTCGTTCGCGACCTAAACTTACTTGAGTCGTTTAGTCCGCGAAATGGATTCTGCACCTACACCAACCAGGAAAACGTGCGAATTCGTGTGCGCACAGAGGGTTCGCAGGCCTTGACCAAGCTTCCGCTCGCATTTTCGGTTAAAAACCTTACCACTGGAGTAACCGTGATTTCGCGCGATACGATTAACGGCACCTTTAACATGGGCGATACCCTTTCGTACTCCTTCATACCGAAAGCCAACCTTAGCGCATTCGCTGACTTTGAAGTGTATATCTGGGGCGAGCTCGCGAACGACGGCCAGCACAACAACGACAGCATCGGACCAATCACCATTGAGCACGTACAGCCGATTACCACCTTCCCGTACTTCTTAAACTTTGATGGCCCAGGCTGGACGCCTGGCAACGGCACAACGGCCAACCCAGGAACCTTCGCAACTTCAGGTTGGTTTGCCAACCCTGCCTCGAATAGCAGTGAGTACGCCTTCATGGTAGGTAAGGATTTAACTCCTACCCCATCAACGGGCCCCCGCTGGTCAACGGCTCGAAAGGGTAATTACATTTATGCCGAGGGTAACTTCGGAGCGAATAGTCCGTTTGCGCTGTTCCAGCAGGAGGGATGCATTGACCTTACCGGCAAAACCAATCCCGTAATCTCTTTCTGGTACCACATGTATGGCGCCGATATCGCTTCATTGGGTGTTCAAGTGGTGCCCTCGGGTAGTAACACCTGGACGACGCTCACGCCTTCGATAATCACCGGTCAGCAGCAGACCGCGAACACGGACGATTGGCGCTTTCAAATGGTGGACTTAACGGCTTATGCGGGTCAAACAATTAAACTTCGTTTTGTGGCCGGTAAAAACGCCGCGGGATCAATGGCCGACATTGCCATTGACGACATCTTGATTTACGACCGCCCCAACAACGATGTCGGGGTTACCGCAATCACTTCGCCTCCCAACACCGTGTTCTTGAGCACTCCACAAAACTTAGTTATTAAGGTCCGGAATTACGGAAAACAGGCCAAAACCAACGTTCCCGTATCGGTTCAAGTCTCAGACCTTTGCACTCCTGCTTCGGTCACCAACTATACCTACACGGTGCCGAGCATTGCGGTAGATGCCGAAGCCACGTTGACCGTCACGACCCCGGTGACCTACTGGGAGGGCGACCTTCAAATCAAGGCTTGGACAACGCTCGCATCCGACGGCTTTAGCCGAAACGACACGGCCACACGCATCACTAACGGCAACACGTCCGTTCAAATTCCATACGGTCCAATAACCTTTGAGAACTGCGTCGGTAACGAAAATTCCTTCTATGCGGTGGGTGGAACAGGAACCCTCCAAATGTGGGAGATGGGTACCGTTGGACAGGGCTGGTCGGCTGCATCCGGAAGCCGTGCCTGGATGACGGGGCTTAATCAAAACTACAAGGGTTCGAGTACTGAATACTTGCGCTTCCCTCCCTTCACCAACTTTGATACGATTATGGGTGCCGAACTGCGCTTTAAGCATCAGTTTGATTTTGCTCCAGGCGATGGAGGCAACGTGGAGTACTTACTCAATGGTACCTGGCGAACCTTGGGTAACGCCACCGCAAACATCGGTACGAACTGGTACGGATCAAGTTATGGTTCTGCGGGCATTATCAACCTCGGAAACCAACCGGGATGGGCCGGAAACACGAGCAACCAGTGGATCACTTCTGCCATCCCCCTTTCTATGTGGAATTTTAGTGCAAACCCCTTGAATCTTCGACTTCGAATGGGTGCTGGGGCTAGCAATTTTGCTCGTGGATGGGCCGTTGACGATGTACAAATCTATGTTCCGCCCCAAAACTCCATGGCGCCGATCAGCATCGACACCAAAGAATACTTGATTGTACCTGACCAAACGTCAACCATCAAGGTGTTCTTAGAAAACACAGGCGCCAAGCCGGTAAGCTCCATTTTGGTACGATACAAGATCAACAACGGCGCATGGACAACCTACGACACCTTGACCTTTAGCCCACCATTGGCACGCGGAGGCCGTCGCTGGCATGAGTTCAGCCAGCTGTGGCTGAACAACGGCGCCGGCACTTACAGTGTGTGCGTCGAAACGTCGACTCCCAACGGCAAGCAAGACAACTTGGTCGCCGACGACCAGCTTTGTCAGAACTTCCCAGTGTCTGATAAAGTCTATATCGATGCTACGGGCTACTGCAACGACTTTGAGGATCCGAACAAAGCAGCGTGGTTACCGCTTCACTCTTCAATCAAAACGGCGGCCCACGACTGGGAATTTGGCACGCCTGCACAAAGCGTAATCGCCGGTGCTGCTAGCGGAACCAAGGCATGGATGACGAAGTTGTCGACGAACTACACCCCAATGGGTCGCAGTTCGCTGCACACGCCGTTCTTCGTGCTCGACAGCAACGTGGTCTACACCCTCAAGTTTGACCACAATATGTTCTCGGAGCAGTACCACGACGGAGGAAGCCTTGACTGGTCCTACAACGGAGGCATCAACTGGTACACCTTGGGCAACGTACTCCCCTCGGGCAAGTGGTACAACACGGTGCACGTGACGAGCCTCGACAACATCCGTCCGGGATGGTCGGGAACCACCAACGGTTGGGCCAATTCGAGCATCAACTTCACCGCGGACAACACGGGTACGCTGGTGTTCCGGTTCCGGTTCGGTGCCGACTACACCATCTCTCGCGAAGGTTGGGTCGTAGACAACTTCTGCCTGCAGCGCGCTCCCTTGGGCACTCCGGCGGATATCTTGAACATCGGCCTGCCTGAAGTGAGCCTGGGTGATGCCTTCCTCGGTGGGGTTAGCCCAAGCCCCTCTCAGGGTGCAACCGCGGGCGTCGACTTCCAATCCAACGAGGGCGGAACCCTGCGCTTGACGGTCTACACCCTCCTCGGACAGCCAGTGCTCAGCCAGAGCTTTGAGCATTCGGGCGGACTCATTCGCCTCGAATGGGAAACGGCCGAACTCCCTGCAGGCATGTACAACGCCGTGATCGAGTGGAACGGACAGAGCTACACGCGCCGCTTTGTCCGCTAACGCCTAACGCCCTCGGGCGGATTTGAGCCAAAAAGGCAGCATTTCGCGCGAAATGCTGCCTTTTTGTCGTTTAAGGCCCTAGGGCACGTCGATTGACCCGAATCCGGCGTATGGATAACCTTACCGTAAAAACCCAAGCCGCCCTTCAGGCAGCGCAGCAGCGCGCCACCGAACTGGGCCACCAAGCCGTCGACACCGCGCACCTCTTTGTAGGAGCGCTCGCAGCCGACCGCGCCTTTACTGAAGACCTACTTCGCCGTGCCGGACTCTCGCCCGAAACCTTGGCGCGAACCGCTGAAGCCCTACTCGCCCAACAAGGTCGCGTAGACGGAGGAGAGCGATATTTTAGCCGTCCGGCGCAAAACGCCCTCGCCCAAGCAGCCGCATCAGCCAAGAAGTTTGGTGACGACTACGTCAGCCTTGAATTCTTGCTGCTCGGGATCGGAACCGCCAGCGACGCCATGGGTCAAGCTTTGCGGGACGCCGGGTTCCGCGAAAAAGATTTCACGGCGGTCGTCGGCCAGCTTCGCCAGGGTAAAAAAGCCCAATCGGCCTCAGCCGAAGGCAGCTACCAGGCCCTTAAAAAGTATGCGGTTGACCTCAACGAGCGCGCCGAGTTGGGCAAGCTCGATCCGGTGATTGGCCGCGACGACGAAATTCGTCGGGTGCTTCAGATTCTGTCGCGGCGGACCAAAAACAACCCGGTGCTGGTAGGCGAACCGGGCGTCGGAAAAACGGCCATCGCCGAGGGCCTCGCCCACCGAATTGTGCGCGGCGACGTTCCCGAAAACCTTCAGGGCAAAAAAATATACTCGCTCGACATGGGCGCGCTGATCGCCGGAGCTAAGTACAAAGGCGAGTTCGAAGAGCGCCTCAAGTCGGTGGTCCACGAAGTGACGGCTGCTGAGGGTGAGCTGATCTTGTTTATCGACGAAATCCACACTCTGGTGGGTGCCGGAGGCGGCGACGGCGCGATGGACGCGGCCAACATCCTCAAGCCGGCACTCGCCCGGGGCGAGCTGCGCTGCGTGGGTGCGACGACGCTCAACGAATTTCAGAAGTACTTCGAAAAAGACAAAGCCCTGGAGCGACGCTTTCAAAAGGTGCTCGTCGAGGAGCCCGATACCGAGGCCTCGATTGCCATTTTGCGCGGAATCAAGGAAAAGTACGAAGGGCACCACAAGGTGCGCATTAAGGACGAGGCGGTTGTTCAGTCGGTGCTGCTCAGCCAACGCTACATTTCTGACCGGTTTTTGCCCGACAAGGCCATTGACTTGATGGATGAGGCGGCGTCCAAACTCCGCCTCGAAATCAATTCCAAGCCCGAAGAGCTCGACGACCTCGACCGCAAGATCATTCAGCTTGAAATTGAGCGCGAAGCCATTCAGCGCGAAGACGACCCAAAGCGCCTAAACCTGCTGAAGCAGGAATTAGCCACGCTCAACGAGAAGCGCACCGCCCTAGGAGCGCAATGGTCCGCCGAAAAAGAGGCCGTAGAACGCATTCAGCGCGCCAAAGAGGACGTCGAGCGCCTCAAGCTCGAAGCCGAGCAAGCCGAGCGCAACGGCGAATACGCCAGGGTCGCTGAGATCCGCTACGGAAAGCTGGCTGCCGCTGAACAGTCCATCACCGACGGCCTAGCGGCACTGGACGGTCTTCGGACGGATCGGCGCGCGATGGTGCAAGAAGAAGTGGGCGCTGAAGACATCGCTGAAGTTGTGTCGCGCTGGACGGGAATTCCGGTCAGCAAGATGCTCGAAAGCGAGCGAAGCAAGCTCCTGCGGCTCGAAGATGAGCTTCACCGTCGCGTGGTCGGCCAAGACGAGGCCATTGAAGCCGTGTCGGACGCGCTGCGCCGTGCCCGCGCAGGTTTGGGCGACCCCAAGCGTCCCATTGGGTCGTTTTTGTTCCTCGGACCCACCGGCGTCGGTAAAACCGAGCTGGCCAGGGCCCTAGCGGAGTTCCTTTTTGACGACGATCAGGCCATGGTTCGCATCGACATGAGTGAATACCAAGAGCGCCACAGCGTGTCGCGGTTGGTCGGAGCGCCTCCAGGGTACGTGGGCTACGACGAAGGCGGGCAACTCACTGAGGCCGTGCGCCGTCGCCCCTACGCCGTGGTGCTTCTGGACGAAATTGAAAAGGCCCACCCTGAAGTCTTTAACGTGCTTCTTCAAGTGCTTGACGACGGCCGGCTCACCGACGGCAAGGGGCGCACCGTGAATTTTACGCACAGCGTGGTGGTGATGACGAGCAATTTGGGCTCGGAACTCTTGCTCGACGGCGACGGGCCCGAGGCCGTGCAGCAGCTGCTTCGACAGACGTTGCGCCCGGAGTTCCTCAACCGCATCGACGAGGTTATCACGTTTCACCCGCTGGGTCAGGATCACGTGCGAAGTATTGTGCAGCTGCAGCTCAAGGAGGTTCAAAAGCGGTTGGCTGACCAAGAAATCACGATCGAATTCACGCCCGAGGCAGTTAACACCCTGGCCGCTGAAGGCTTTGACCCGGCCTTCGGAGCCCGACCACTCAAACGGACGGTGCAGCGCCGAATCCTCAACGACCTTGCGAAAAAGCTCTTAAGTGGCGAAGTGCAGCGCGACGCGGTGGTGCTCTGCGACGCGGTCGATGGAGCCATCTTTTTCACCAACACCCAGCTGGGCCTCGAGCAGGCCTAGCGGGTAATGGCCTTTAGGTAGCGGCTGCGGTTGCGAAGGTGCTCGCTGTAGCTCTTTGAAAAGAGGTGAAATCCGGGCTTGGC
>Ga0172367_10004053_pt1 | contig 18490 bp, 15 predicted proteins | sample Lak10m_FD_114542 | JGI IMG/M metagenome (GOLD analysis project Ga0172367, IMG submission 114542) | Freshwater microbial communities from Kabuno Bay, South-Kivu, Congo - kab_022012_10m | ecosystem: Environmental > Aquatic > Freshwater > Lake | place: Democratic Republic of the Congo: South-Kivu...
CACGCGCGCGGGGTTGACCCCGGCCACCCCCAGCCGCTAGCATCTTCGGCCCGTTGTGGCGTCGAAGGGCTACGCGACGGGACATCCACGGGGCGGTGTAGCTCAGGGGTTAGAGCAGTGGCTTCATAAGCCACGTGTCGGGGGTTCAAATCCCTCCACCGCTACCATCCTGCCTTGGCGGCCGGCGTGGTTCGCCTCGCACGTCGTCGGGCACTTGGCGCCGGCGCCCGCAGGCGCCTGATGCTCGGGCTGCGCAGCGTCAGGCCAGTTCCGCTTCGCAGGCCGCGCGCAGGAGGCGCTCGAGCGCGTCGACCCAGATGGCCGAGCTGTTCAAGCACTCGACCCGGTGCAGCTCCTCGCCACCGGCGGCCTTGAAGTCCTCGACGAGGCGAATGCCGATCTCCTCGATCGTCTCGAGGCAGTCGGCCACGAAGCCCGGAGTCACCACCAAGGCATGCGGGTGTCGCTTGGCGAGCGCCGTCACGTGCTCGTCGGCATAGGGTTGCAGCCACGGCTCGCGACCGAAGCGCGATTGGAAGCACATGCTCCACTCGCCGTCTCGCCAGCCGCGACGTCGCGCCAGCGCCACGGCCGTGCGCTGGCACTGCGATGGATAGGGATCGCCCAAGCGCGCATAGCGTTGCGGGATGCCGTGGAAGCTGACGAAGCGGTGGTCGATGCGGCGCGACTCTTCGACCAAGCGCACGCCCTCGGCCAAGGCCTCGACGTAGCCCTCGTCGTCGGGGAATGGCGGCAGCAAGCACAGCGCCGGAGCATCCCGCCGCGCGAGGGCCACGCGCGCCGCCTCGGCGTGCACCGAACCGTTGGTCGCGTCGGAGTACTGCGGGAACATCGGCAGCACCAGCACGCGCTCGCACGCGCGTAGGGCCGCGAAGCCCGACTCGATCGAGGGATTGCCGTAGCGCATGGCCAGTTCGACCTGCAGGCGCGAGCCGGCGAAGCGCGCGCGCAAGGCGTCGCGCAGGTCGAGCGAATGCGACATGAGCGGCGAGCCGCGCTCCGTCCACACCTCCTTGTAGGCATGCGCCGACTTGGGCGAGCGCAGCGGCAGGATGATCCCGTGCAGGAGCGGCCACCACAGCAGTCGATTCACATCGACCACGCGGCGGTCGGAAAGGAACTGCCTCAGGTAGCGCCGCACGGCGCCGGTGGTCGGCGCGTCGGGCGTGCCGAGGTTGACGAGCAGCACGCCGAGGCGCGGGGCGGGTTGCGTCATCGCTCGCCCTTGAACCGCGAGCCGGCCTCGTCCGCCATCATGCCTGCATCCGAATCGACCGCAGCCACGCCGGAGGGCGCGTCGACGCGCACGCCTGCGTGGTACAGACCCGATCCGTCGCCATCCAAGCCGCCGCTGTCGATGCTCATCTCCCACACACCTTCGCGCAGCCCACGCCGATGGATGCCGCGAGCCGCCACGATTCCGTTCTCGTGCCAATAGGTCCAAGGTCCCTCGCGCCAAGAGGGCCCTTCCGGCGAGGGCTGGCGCTCGCCGCGCGAACGCAACTGGCCGTTGGGGTACCACTGGGTCCACTGGCCCACGCGGCGGCCGTCCTTGTAGCTGCCGCTCTCGCGGCGCTCGCCGTTTGGGTAGTGGAAGATCCACTCGCCTTCGCGCTCGCCATCCTTCCAGTCCAACGCGCCCCGCGAGCGCAGCACACCCGTGTCCCAGTGCGCCTCGACCACGCGGTCGCAGGCCGCGAGGCTCGCGCACAGGATCCCGAGCACTCCGCCAGGCGCCAAGCCTCTCCAGCCGCGTCCAGTCGAGCGCGCGGCGCTGCTCGAGTCGGCGCTGGATCTAGGGTGCACGGGTGCTCGTGTCATGCGCGCTGCTCCTGAGCGTGGCCCGAGGGCGGGACGATGTCCCGCGGGCGCGCCACCGTACTCTTGATGGCGGTGGCGCTCCAAGGGCCGTCGGCGCTCCCCCCCAGGCGACCCACTGCTCTGCATTTTGTGCTTGCGCGGCCGCGGGGCAAGCTGCAAAAACCTAGCCGTCCAGTGCAGATCGGCCGGTCGTTCCGTGCCGGGTGCACCGGACGCACCCCACCCTGTCAGCGACCCCAAGCGTCCCCGCGGCTTCCGCTTCCTCCCAACATGCGCGCCTCAACGAGCAGCTTGCTTGCCCTCCCGACCGAACCGGGCATGGGTGTCGAGCGACTGGTCTCCGCTCCCATCGTCTTCTGCGAAGACGACTTCGACGGCGACTTCAGCTTCGACGGCCTCGACAACCTCGACGATGACGACGAGGAGTTCGACGACGACGACGATGAAGACGACGACGAGGACGATGACGACGACGACGACGACATGGTCTTCGGAGAGGAAGAAGAGGAAGAGTAGTCGTCTAGCGATCGGCGGCCAGCAGGCCGCCGCGACGAACTCCTGCCGCGACGAGTCTCGGTCACGCCGAGCCACGGTCACGCGCCGAGTCGACTCCGCGTCCATCGGCGTCCTCCATGTGCACGGGGACCGGCATCGCGCGATGCCGGTCCCCGTGGCGTTTTCCAGCGCGCCGCGCCGCCACTTGCTGGCGGCGTGCGCGTCGGATCGCTCCGATCAGGCCTTCACAGACCGAGTACTTCGGAGCGCAAGAAGGTCTGGTCGAACAGCACCGGCGCCGTGAGCGGGGCGTTGTTGCCTTGGAACAAGCGCACGCGCACCTGCGTGACGTTGCCGACGTTCAACTGGTTCTTCGAGCGGAAGTCGTACGTGGCGGTGCCGTTCTCCGGATCGATCGCCAAGGGCACGATCGGATTGATGGTGGTGGCGCCGTCGGTGATGGTCACGCGCAGCGTCGTGCCTTGCGGGCGATCGACGAGGCCGCGGAAGCGGATCTCGCGCTGCTGGTTGTTGAACTGCCAGCGCTCCGTCGTGACGATGATCGGAGCGTTGGGGTCGAACAGATCCGTGAAGACCTCCTGCGCGAACAGCACGTGTTCGCCGACCAGGTGCCCGACGACGTCGACATGGCGGCCGAGGCCTTGCTGCAGCAGCACCGAGCGCGGAATCTCCTGCTCCACGACGCCCAAGGTGTGGGCGGGGAAGCGCGGATCCTGGTTGTAGATGACCAGCAGGTCTCCGACCACGAACGAGGCCGGCACCCCGGGACCACCGGCGTTGATCGAGCGAACCGGACCGCCGCGCACGTTCTCCGCCAGCTCGATCACGGCCTCCACGTCCGGGATCTGGTAGCGGTTGCCTTGGGCGTCGAGGTAGACGTGGCCCGCCGACTTGAGCGTGCCGCCCGATGATGCCGGGTACACGCGCTGCGAGGCGTCGGGGCCGCGCACGCCGGCGCGCGACAGGAAGTCGGCCGGCAAGACCGCGGCGTGGGACGGATACGCGGCCAGCAAGTAGCTGAAGTAGTTGCTCTCCGCCGTGGCTTGCGCCGCCGGGTTGCGGGTGGCCGGGGCGGCCGCGTCGACGCGCCGGTTCTCGTAGGTCGAGAAGATCGAACGCGCCGGGCCGGCGTAGAGGGCCGTGGCGTCGCGGTTCGCCGCGTTGCCGTCGAGCAGGCGGTCGAATTGCGCAGCGCCGATCTCGCCGACGATGTGGCCGCTGGCATCGGCGTAGCCTGTGCCCGCGAGGGCGAACGGCACGCCGTCGATGGAAGCCGGGATGATGTTGGTCGAGCCGACCGCCGTGATCGAGCGGTTGGCGACGTTGATGTCCCAGATCGGGCCTTCGTTGGCGTAGAGCTCGAGCGGGAGCTTGATGGTCAGCACGCGCCCGTCGGCGAGCGTGGCGGTTTGCCCTTGGGCGTGTAGGCACGGAGCGGCGGCTGCCACGACCGCGAAGGCGGCCAGCAGGCGCTGGAGACGGAGTTGTTGCATGGGACGGATTTTTGGGGAGACGGGTTTTTTGTCCCGGCAGGTGACAGGAAAAGGACGGCCTGCCGGATCGCAGCCGACCTGGAAAGATCTTCGCGATGGGAAAATGCTACTTCGTATGTTGGGTGCGCGCTGCTGCTTTATTTAAATCTTTGTTCGGTTGCCTGTTAAGTCGGATAATCGGGCTCGCATGGCAACCTCGAGGTCTGGTATTTCTGATCCAATTCGCAGCCTCGCCTCGAAGGCTGGCATGATACGGAAGTAACGAGCGGGGCAGTCCTTGCGTCCACTGCACCCGTCGGGGCGCTAGGCCTGCAGGCTACCCTCCGCAGCCCATGCGGCCCTCCGCATCCGATCCATCGAAGGCGCTTGCCTGCGGGCTTCCTTCCGCCGCCCAGTTCTCGAGCTTGCGCCGCGCCGATCCACGCTTGGCGCGCGCCATGGATGCGCTGCCGTCCTTCCCTGGCTTTCCCGACCGCGTTGGTCGGCGCGATGCCAGCCACTGGGAGTCGCTGGCGCGCGCCATCATCCACCAGCAGTTGTCGATGGCCGCCGCGGCGACGATCCACGCGCGCGTGGCGATCCTCGGCGATCGCCGCTTTCCCTCGGCCGAGCGCCTGCTCGCGCTCCCCGACGAGGCGCTGCGAGCGGCCGGGTTGTCGCGCGCCAAGGTCGAGGCCTTGCGCGACCTCGCGCGCAAGGAACTGGATGGCAGCTTGCGCCTGCGCGGCCTGTCGCGCCTCGCGGACGAGGCGGTCGTCGAGCGCATCGTGCAAGTGCGCGGCCTCGGCGAGTGGAGCGCGCAGATGTTCCTCTTGTTCAGGCTCGGCCGATTGGACATCGCTCCCGCGGGCGATCTGGGCGTGCAGGAGGGCTTGCGGATCCTCGACGGGCTCACCGCGCGCCCGACGCCGCGCGCCGCGCTGTCGCGCATGGAGTGTTGGCGTCCGCTGCGCAGCGTGGGCGCGTGGACGATGTGGCGCCTCGTCGAGGCGCGGCGCGCGACTGCCAAGAAAACTTGACGCTGCGCGGAAGCCTCACTTGGCGGCCGGTCGCAGGCCTTCGCGTTGGAGGCAGGTCTTGATGGCGCAGTGGAGTTCGTCGGCGAGCGCGCCGGCGTCTCGCGCATCGGCCCACGCGGAGACCGTGAGCTTCAAGCCGTGTCCGTCGAAGGCGGCGACGATCACGGTGGGCGGCGTGTCCACGAGCGCGCTGGCGCAGCCCTTCGCGGCGTCTTGCAGCGCGCTCTTCGCGCGCTGCGTGTCCTCCCCTCCATCGAGCACGATCGAGGCTTCCACCTTGCGACGACCGAGGCGCGTCAGGTTGACGATGGCGCCGCCGGTCAGGGCCGAGTTGGGCACGCGCACCTCGCGTCCATCGCCGGTGTGCAGCACGGTCGCGAAGACGCCGATCTCCTCGACCTTGCCTTCGTGGCCGGCGACCACGATGCCGTCGCCGACCGAGAAGGGTCGGAAGACCATCACCATCACGCCCGAGGCGAGGTTGCCGAGCGACCCTTGGAGCGCGAGGCCGATGGCGAGACCCGCGGCGCCCAAGACGGCCACGAAGCTGGTGGTCTCGACGCCCAGCTTGCCCAAGGCGGCGATGACGGCCACTGTGAGGAACAAGAAGTAGGCCAGATTGCCGAGGAACTTGCCGAGCGTCGGGTCGAACTCCGCGCGCGCCAACCAGCGTCGCAGGAGCGTGGAGCCCGCGCGCGCCGCCAGCCAGCCGACGACCACGATGAGCAGCGCCGCGAGGAGGATCGGCGCCCAAGCCACCATGCCGTCGCCGAAGCGGTCGGCGAGGCGCGTCCAGGCATCCGGCTGGCCGGAGGGGACTGATGCTTGGGAGGGGACGAGCATGGCGGGGTGCGCGATCATGGCGCCAACGGTTAAGCAAGCTCGAGGTTGGACGCAAGGGTGCCCAGGCGCGGCGCTAGAATCCCGGCACGGTCGCGCCAGCGCGCGGCCGGCCGGGGGCGGCGCCAGAGGGCGCCTGAGATGCACCCCTCGAACCTGATCCGGGTCATGCCGGCGTAGGAAAGGCGATCGATGAGCACGCACAGTCAGACCACGGCCACGACCCGCACCGAACCGAGCTCTCACCGCATGGTGCGCGAGGTGGCGCACGAGCACGGGCCGCTACCGGTGCCGTTCCGTCGCATCCACTTGACGAACGGCGAGGCCATCGACATCGAGGATGTGTCCGGCCCGCCGCCCGTCGATGGACGGTTGCCCAAGCTGCGCTCGGCATGGGTTGCCCGGCGCGAGGCGCGCGGCGATGCCAACCAGTCGCAGATGCACTACGCGCGTCGCGGCATCGTCACCGAGGAGATGGCCTTCGTGGCGGCGCGCGAAGGCATGTCGCCCGACTTCGTGCGTTCCGAGATCGCCATCGGCCGCGCCATCATCCCGGCCAACAAGCGCCACCTCGAGCTCGAGCCGACGATCATCGGCCGCGCCTTCAAGGTCAAGATCAACGCCAACATCGGCAACAGCGCGGTGTCGAGCTCGATCGAGGCCGAGGTCGAGAAGCTGCGCTGGGCGACCAAGTGGGGCGCCGACACGGTGATGGACCTGTCTACGGGCAAGGACATCCACCTCACGCGCGAGCACATCCTGCGCAACTCGCCGGTGCCGATCGGCACCGTGCCGATCTACCAGGCGCTGGAGAAGGTCAAGGGCCGCCCCGAGCTGCTGGACATCAAGGTCTTCATGGACACCTTGGTCGAGCAGGCCGAGCAGGGAGTCGATTACTTCACGATCCACGCTGGCGTGCGCTTGGCGTACGTGCCGCTGACCGCCAAGCGCGTCACCGGCATCGTCAGTCGCGGCGGCTCGATCATGGCCAAGTGGTGCCTCGCGCACCACAAGGAGAACTTCCTCTACACGCACTTCGAGGAGATCTGCGAGCTCTTGAAGCGCTACGACGTCAGCTTCAGCCTCGGCGACGGCTTGCGCCCGGGGTGCATCGCCGACGCCAACGACGCGGCGCAATTCGGCGAGCTGCGCACCTTGGGCGAGTTGACGGAGATCGCCTGGAAGCACGACGTGCAGACGATGATCGAAGGCCCGGGCCACGTCCCGATGCACAAGATCAAGGAGAACATGGACGAGCAGTTGAAGTGGTGCAAGGAAGCGCCGTTCTACACGCTCGGACCGCTGACGACCGACATCGCGCCGGGCTACGACCACATCACCTCCGCCATCGGCGCGGCGATGATCGGCTGGCACGGCACGGCGATGTTGTGCTACGTGACGCCCAAGGAGCACCTCGGCCTGCCCGACGCCAAGGACGTCAAGACCGGCGTCGTGACCTACAAGATCGCCGCGCACGCCGCCGATCTCGCCAAGGGCCATCCGCGCGCCCAGGAACGCGACGACGCGTTGTCCAAGGCGCGCTTCGAGTTCCGCTGGAAGGACCAGTTCGCCTTGTCGCTCGATCCCGAGACGGCGCAGGCCTTCCACGACGAGACGCTGCCTGCCGAAGGGGCCAAGACGGCGCACTTCTGCTCGATGTGCGGTCCGCAGTTCTGCTCGATGAAGATCACCGAGGATGTGCGCGCGTTCGCCCGGCAGAACGGCCTCGACGAGCGTGCCGCGCTCGAGGCGGGGATGCGCGAGAAGACCGCCGAGTTCGCCCGGACTGGCGGCCAGCTGTACAACTGACGTCGAGGCCGCGCCGGGCTGGCGCGAGCGCGGCGCGAGCCTCGGGGCCGCCGGCCGGGCTCAGCCGCGCGCCGCGGCGAAGCGCCGTGGGTCGAAGGCCGCGGCCAGCGGATGGCTCGAGCGGCCCTGCGTCATGTGCTCCGCCAGCAGCAGCGCCGCCGGCAGGCCGCAAGTGATCCCGTGGCCGCCGAGTCCGGCGAGGAACCAAAGCCCCTCCACCTCGGGATCGGGCCCGACGACGAAGCGTTCGTCCGCCCCGTGGGTGCGCAGGCAGCTCCACGCGTGTGTCAAGACCATTTGACGCTGCGGCAGGAGCCGGGCGCGGGCGCGCTCGAGGATCGTCGCCACCACGCGCGCGTCCGCCGCAGCGCGCGCGGGATCGACCGCCTGCTCGTCGCACGAGGACAAGAGCAGCCCGCGCGACGAAACGCGCGCGTAGAACGGCTCTTCCTCGGCCCATGCGACCGGCCAGCGCGGGTCGAGTCGCGCGCCGATGTCCACCAAGGCGAGGTGGCGGCGCGTGGGCTGGAAACCAAGGCGCGAGCCGGCCGTCGCGGCGAGGGGCGCGGCCCATGCGCCGCTCGCCACGACCAGCCGCTCCGCGTGGTGGAAGCGACCCTGCGCGTCGTGGGCGCCGCGGCCCGGTTCGAGCCGCGCGATGCGCGAGCCGGCCAGCACGCGCACGCCTTGGCGGCGCAGCGCGGCCTGCAGCGCGTCGAGCAGGGCGCCGAGCTTGATCACGCCCTCGTCGCCCATCAACCACGCCGGTTCGTGCTGCGCGGCGAGCAAGGGATGGAGCAGCGCGAGCTCGTTTGGAGCCAAGGGCCGCGTGGACGGTCGAGCCGCGGCGCGCGCGAGCCAGGTGGAGCGCGCTGGATTGCCCAGCAGCACGACACCGTTCGTGCTCGCCAACGGGGCGGTCGCCAGGTCGGCAGGTGGCGCCAGCAGGAGGGCCGCGCCTTCCCGCGCGAAGCGCTCCAGCACCTCGTCGGGCATCGGGGTGCGCAGGATGGCGGCGTTCGAACGCGTGGCGCGCAGGGCGAGGCCTTCATCCTGCTCGTGCAGCTCGATGTCGCGTTCGCCTGCGCGCGCCAAGGCCCAGCACGCGGCAAGTCCCGCGATGCCGCCGCCGACGACGAGGATCCGGCCCGGCATGGCGCTCTTAGTCCTCCACGCGGCGCGTCCAGCGCGCCAACGCGCGGCGGGCGCCTTGCTCGTCGACGCCCGAGGGGAGGATGTGCAGGGTGCCTGCCGCGTCGGAGTGCTCCGCCGCCGCGCCTCGCTCGAGCGTCGCGCAGATGGTGGCGAGATCTAGCGCGCGCGTGGCGGCGCGCTCCTCGTCCGGCGTGCCAGCCGCCATGCTGCACGGCAGGTCGATCCTGCGCGAGGCCGCCATGGCGCTCCAGGCTGGATGCACGCGCGCGCGCCACCATGACTGTGGCTCCGCGCGCGCTACATGCAGGGTGCATTCGACCTCGGCGAGCGACTTCGTCGCCGACTTGCGCGCGCGCTCGAAGCAAAGGCGCAGGGCCGCTCGCGCCAGGGGCGCGATCCTGCGCCGCTCGAAGTCGACGACGAGCGCGCCATCCCGCGCCAGCACCCACGCGCCTTGGGCTTCGAAACCGCCTGCCAAGCGCAGTTCGCGTGAAACGGCGTCGAGGACGCCTCCGGCTCCGCGGCCACGATCTCCCTCGCATTCGACGAGCAGGGCTTCGTCGCCCACATTGCCGGCCACGATCCACGCGCGTCCTCGCGCCGCGGTGTTCTTCGGCTCGCGTCCAACCTCCTCGGGCAGGACCAGTCCGCCCGCGACGAAGGTCGCCGCGCGGTCGAAGGCGAGCACGGTGGCTCCGCGCGCGTGCGCCTCGCGCAGAGCCACCAAGATGCGCGAGGGCCGCTTGTCGGGCGACAAGCACCGCCACCAGTCGGTCCATTCGCCACCATGCAGCGCGATCGCGTCGGCCGCCAGCACCTCCGCCGCCAATGCGCGCTCCTTCGTCGCGTCGAGCGCGTCCACGGAGTCCGCTCCGTCCGTGCCCGCGACCGGCGTCAAGTCGCGCGTGGCGATGCGCCAACCCGCCAAGGCCAGGCGCGGATCCTCCGCGCGGTGCAGCACGACGAGCCGGGGCTCGCGCCGTTCGATCGGCCGCATGGCTTGCGCCAGCTCGGCGTCGGGCCGCCAGTCCTTTCCCGCGAGCACCACGCGGCCTGCTTGCGCGGTCGCCGAACCGATCAAGCACAGCGTGGCGCAGGCGGCAAGGAGGACGCGCGTGGCGCGATCGAGCATGCTGACCATGCCGCGTCTAGTCCGCTCGTCGGGCACCGGACACGCCGAAGAGATCGACCACGCGTTGCAGCGCCGAGTGCACCAGCACATGCCGGATCTCGCCTGCCCGCACGCGCTCCGCCACCGACGCCAACGGCTCGCGATAGACAACGATGTCTTCGCCCGCATCGAGCTCCAGATGCTCCGAGACCCGCTTGCACCCCGTCGCGAGCCAATGATGGCACAGGTTGTCGTGGAAGGCTGGGTTGGGCTCGACCGCGCCCAAGTAGCGCCACGCGCGCGCTTCGTAGCCGGTCTCCTCGCGCAGCTCGCGTCGCGCCGCGTCCGCGTGGGACTCGCCGCGGTCGACCATGCCGCCGGGGATCTCGATGGTCACGCGCGAGGTGCCGAAGCGGAACTGCTTCACGAGCACCAGTTCGTCCTCGTCGGTCAACGCCACGACGTTGACCCAATCGGGCGTCTCCAGGACCAGGCGCTCCATCGGCTGGCTCGTGCGTGGGTTCACGAGCCTGTCCCAGCGCGGACGAAACAGGATCAGCGAAGGATCGTGGCGGCTCGATAGCTTGGGCCAGGGCAGGGGCGACTCGGTCATGGCGGGTGACTACAATCCTACGCCTCGCATGCAGGCGGTACACGAGTCGGAGCCCGGGCCGGAGCGGGCCCGCGCCTACATGGCGTTGGCCGCCGTGCAGCTCTTCTTCGGCCTGTTTCCGGTCTTCGGCAAGCTGGCCTTCGAGGCCTTCGCGCCGCAGGCGGTCGGCGCGTGGCGCATCGCCGCGGGCGCGCTGGTGCTCGGCTTCGTGGCCGCGAGCCTGCATGGCAGGCAGATCGTGCCGCCGCGCTCCGAGCTGCCGCTGATCGCGTTGGCGAGCTTCCTCGGGATCGCCCTCAACATGGTGCTGTACCTCGAGGGCCTCGCGCGCACGAACGCCACCACGGCCACGCTGCTCATGGGCCTCATCCCGGTCTTCACCTTCGTGGTGGCGCTGCTCGCCGGACAGGAGGCCTTCAGTCCCTTGCGCGCCCTGGGCGTCGTGATCGCCTTGCTGGGGGCCACGGCCTTGCGTTGGGCGGAATCCGAAGGGCGCTTCGCCATCGACTGGATCGGGTTGCTGCTCCTCGCGGGCAACGCCCTGTCCTACTCGATCTACTTCGTGCTCACTCGTCCCTTGGCGCGACGCCATCCTCCCTTGTGCGTGGTGGCATGGATGTTCGCCTTCTCGCTGCCGGCGGCGCTGTGGCTCGCCGCGCGCGTGGACTTGACGCCGGCTGCCACCGCCACGCAGTGCTGGTCGCTCGCCTTCGTGCTCGTCTTCCCGACGGTGCTGGCCTACTTGTTCAACGTCTACGCTCTGTCGCGCGTCTCGGCCTCCACGACCGCGGTGGGCATCTACGCGCAGCCCTTCGTCGCCGCGTTGGCGGGATGGTGGATGCTGGGCGACCAGCCCACGCGGGGCATGCTCGTCGCGGCGGCGCTGGTGTTCGCCGGACTGGCCTTGGTGCTGCGCCGCCCCGCCTCGGCGCGCGCTTGACCCCGCCCGAGGCGTCCGCCGCGCGAGCAGTCGTGCATGCGCGCGCGCCATCCGCTATTGCTGGAGCCCATGGAAGCACCGCGCACGGTCGCACGACCCCAGCACCGCCACATCCTGCGCACGCGCTGGTCGGACGAGGATCGCCAAGGCGTCCTCAACAACGCCGCCAGCCTGACCTTGTGCGAGGAGGCGCGCTTGTCGTGGTGCCTCCACCACGGGTTGCTGGAGGGCGCCGACTTCCCCTTCGTCCTCGCGCAGGCGAACACGCGCTGGATCGCTCCGGGCGCCGGAGGCGTCGAAGTCGTGGTCGAATTGTCGACGCTCGAGATCGGAGCCACTTCGTTCACGCAGTGCTACCGCATCCGCGAGTGCGACGGCGGTCGCGTGCTCGTGGAGTGCGAGGCGCGCCTCGTGGCGTGGGATGCACGCGCTCGCGGCAAGGCGCCGTTGTCGGCGCGCTTGCGCGCGGCGCTGGAAGCGGATCTCGCCGCCAGCGGGGCCTAGGCTCGGCGCGCCGACTCAACGCCGGCTGGCATCCAACAGCCACGCCGCCTCGCCGACCGGATCGACGGGTCGCACCCAGTCCCAGGCGTCGCGCGTGTTCCACTCCGCCTGCCAGCGCCGATGGAGCTCCGTGTCGGGGAAATGCTCGTCGTCGCGGTAGGGATAGCCACTCATGCCGTGGAAGGGCAGGGGATCGACCCGTTCGGCGAGTGTGGTGTTGGGGTCGCGATCCTTGGCCCAGCCGTCCAGGTACACCAGCCAGTCGCGGCGCCAGCCTTCCTTGACGGGCGGCAGCTTCGAGCCGTCGAACACGATGGTCAACGCGTCGCCAGCGCCCATGATGACGTAGCGATCGTCGACGGTTGTCAAGAGTTCTTGACACTCGCCCAGGCGCGTGTACTGGCCGGGGTGCTGGTTCCAGCGCGGAGACGCCGCCAGCCGTTCGAATTCGAATCGCTCGGGCGCGTTGTCGGGGTCCGCTTCGCCCGCCTCCAACTCGCGCCGCAGCGGCGAGCTGAAGCCGCGCCTCCACAATCGCGCGGAGACGGCGGCTAGCTCCTTCACCTCGAGCGGCGCGTCGTCGTCGTCGATGGCGAGCCGGATTTCGTCCCAGTACAAGCGCAGCGTCGACACCACGCGGATGCGCGGATCCTCGCGATCGAGGAGTTTCGTCACGTCGACCACCATGGTCTTGGTCTTGCCGGCCGGGAAGCCAACGGGTGGACCGGTCTCCTTCCACCCGCCCTGTCCATCGGGCACCAGCAGCATCGGCGGCAGGAACTGGATGCCGGGATGGCGCGCGCTCGCCATGTTGGCCGACGCGTCGCTCCAGAAGAACCAGCCCGTCATGACGAGCCGCAGCAACCGGGCGTCGCGCAACGCTTCCTTGTCGAACGACAGCTCCAGCCACCAAGGCTCGGCCAGTCCGGCGAACTGCGGTGGATGCAGCACGAACGGCTCGGGGTGCTTCCAATCCTGCGCGGCCAACGCTTGCGTCCAGTCCTTCTGGTCGGAGCCCGTCGCGCGCGGGTAGAGCGCCCGCGTCACGGTGTGCGTGTGCGGCAGCGGGAAGGGCGGGAAGCAGAACATCTCGTTGGGGAAGATCTCCGAATCCGCCGGATGGTCGACCGCCAGCAACTTGGCGTGGTCGAGGTAGGTGACCTCGCGCAGCTCCTCGGTGAACTGCAACACCAGCCGTCCTGCTTCGTCGGGCACGAGTTGCTCGCCCTTCACCAGCACGTACTCGTCGTGGTCGGGCGGCACGTGCATGCCGGGCGCGATGGGCAACCCCAGGGGCGTGATGCCCAGCACGTCGCTGATGAACTCGAAGGCCCGTCCGTTCCATGTGTAGAGGAAGGGGCACGAACCGATCTGTCCCGAGGGCTGGACCATGCCCTCGAGCGCGGCTTCGAAGTCGTCGACGCCCGCCGTGGGCTGCAACGGGAGATCGAGCTGCGTGGAGACGACCCCGTTGGGCCATGTCAGGCGCAGCACATCCAGTCGCTCGGCGTCGCCCACGCCCGCCAACTGCGGCTCGCCGCGCCAGTAGACGCGACGGTACACGCCGCGCGCTCGGTACTCGAGGATCGCGCCCACCGCGCGGCGATTGTCGCGCGCGCCGCGATACGAGAGGCGCACCGCCTTGCCGCGCGGACCGTCGTTCCTCCACAGCGACAAGGTCGTTCCTTGCAACGCCACGATGTCGAGCCCGGCGTCGCCGTCGAAGTCGCCGCTCGCCCACGGAGCCGCGACCAGCGGCAACGAGCCCTTCCATGCGCGCTCGGCTGACGTGCCCGCGTCCAGGAGTCCCGCCAATTGGCCGTTGGCGTCCTCGCGCCACAACAGATCGATGGCGCCCGAGTTGTCCCAATCCTCGGCGCGCCACGCGGCGCCGGTGGCGGACTTGAGCGTCCGGCGCGCTCCGCGTTGCGGCAGGAACGCGTTCTCGGATCCCAGCAGCACGAGATCCGGTCGCGCGTCGCCGTCGAAGTCGGCCACGAGCGGAGCGCGTTCGGCTCCGACGAAGCCGGCCCACGGCGGATCGACGCGTCGGAACTTGCCGGCGCGCAGCGAATCGGCGAGCCATGCGGCGCGCGCTCCACCGAACAAGAGGTCGACATCGTTGTCGCCGTCGTAGTCTTCCACGACGCACCATGCGAGGTCGTCCGTGGTCGGCAAGCCCGAGCCCTCCGTCGCGTCCGTGTACGCCCCGCCCTTCTCGGGCTCGGCCGCGCCGTCGTTGCGCCATGCGCGCACGCCGAAGGGACCGACGAGGACGAGGTCGAGGTCGCCTTCGTGGTCGTAGTCGAGCGCCACCACGTCGCTTGGTGCCGCGGGCAGGGCGGGGAAGGCGAGCGGCGAGGGCGCGAAAGCGCGTGTGGCGTCCTGGCGCTGCAGCACGAAGCGCGCGCCCGACTGGAAGAGCAAGTCGAGGTCGCCGTCGTTGTCGACATCGAAGGCCACGATGCGTTCGAGCGGCGCGCCCTCGTTGGCCGCGATCGAGAACGCCGACTCGAAGCTGCCATCGTTCTTGCCGTACGCCACGGCGCAACCATCGGCCTTGCGGGCGAGGAGATCGGTCCAGTTGTCGCCATCCAGGTCGATCGCGTCCAGCTCCAGCGCACCCGCGAACTCGGGCAATTGCAGCTCGCGCAGCGACCAGCCCGGCGTCGCGCCGCGCGCCTCGATGCGCGTGCCGGCGGGAGCGGGCGGCGCTGGACGCGCCAAGGTGCCAAGCATCATCGCCAAGGGTTGCGGCAGCTTGACGCCCAACTTCTCCAACTCGCTCCAGCGCTCGTTCAGCGGCTTGGCGAGGTCCTCGCGTCCGTCCAGCGTCAGCAAGCGCGCGAGTCGGTAGATGGCGGAGCAGTACCACAAGCCGCCGTTCTCGATCCCCACGGCGACGACTGCGCGGTACTGCGCCTCGGCGGCGGCGATGTCGCCCAGCTCGTCGCACACCTCGCCCAGCGCGAGGCGATTGGGCAGATCGTCCGGCTTCGCCTCCAGCACCGCCTCGAAGTTGACGCGCGCCTCGGCGAACTTGCCTTGTTCCTTGAGGGACTGCCCCGCGAGGTACAGGAGCTGCGGCTCGCGGGGAGCCGACTCTCTCGCGCGCGCCAAGTGCGCTTCGAAGGCGTCGTAGGCGCCATCGGCGTACTCGACGACCGCCGCGCGCAGCCAATCGCCGGCTTCGACCTCCTTCTCCGCGAGCAGCGGCGCCAGCGCCGCGCGCGCCTGCGAGTACTGGTCTTGCTGGAGCAGGGCCGCGGCGCGCTCGCGCGCCAAGGTCTTCAGCTCGGGGTCCAGAGGCTTCTTGCAGGCGGCGACGAACAGCAGGGCGGCGCAGGCCAGGAGGCCTGCGCGGCTCGGGGTGGGGTGGCGATCCATGGCGCGGGTGTGGAACGAGGCTCGCGCCTCCGTGGCGCGGAATCAAGGCCGGGCCGCGCGCCCAGCGCAGGGGCGGCTGTGGAGCCGCGCCACGACGGATGCCATAGTGGCGGCAATGAAGCTCGGCAACCACACGCGCGCCATCGTCGTCGGCGCCAGTTCCGGCATCGGCGCCGCGCTGGTCGAAGCACTCGTGGCGCGCGGCGCTCGCGTGGCGGCGTTGGCCCGACGCGAAGGCGAGTTGCGTTCCCTGGAGGCTCGCTTGCGCCCGGCCGGCGAGGCGAGCGGGGCCCGCCTCGTCGTGCGCGCGCACGACTCCTCGCGCGTCGACGAGGTCGCGCCGCTCTTCGAGGAGCTGTTCGAAGAGCTCGGCGGCGTCGATCTCGTGGTCTATGCCGCGGCGATCATGCCCAAGACCGCGCCCGACGAGTACGACACCACGCGCGACCTCGAACAGATCGCCGTCAATGTGGGCGGCTGCATCGCCTGGGGCAACGCCGCCGCGCGCCTCGATTCCTCGCAAAGAAGCGGCGTGCTGGTCGGCATCTCGTCGATCGCCGGCGAGCGCGGACGCAAGGGCAATCCCGTCTACGGCGCCACCAAGGCCGCGCTCAACCACTACTTGGAGGCGTTGAGGAACCGCCTCGCCGAACGCGGCGCCCATGTGGTGACGATCAAGCCGGGCTTCGTCGCCACGCGCATGACGGCCGGGATGGAGAAGCCGCTGTGGCTCATCGCGCCCGAGGAGGCCGCGCGCCAGATCCTCTCCGCCGTCGAGTCGCGCGCCAACGAGCGCTTCGTGCCCTGTCGGTGGTGGATGGTGGCCTTCGTCATCCGCAACATCCCTTCGTTCATCTTCAAGCGACTTTCGATCTGAGGGCGCAGGCCATGGAGCTCGCGGCGCAGCGGTCGTTCGAATGGTGCGAGGGCTGGGGCATGGCCTCGGGTTCGCACGCGCGCGTCCTGCGCCCGCGCGGACTCGACGAGCTGCGCGAGTGCCTCGCCGCGGCGCGCGATGGAGGCGCGAGCTTCGCCCTGCGCGGCGGCGGCTGTTCCTACGGCGACGCCAACACGACCTCGCGCGGCGTCGTGCTCGACTTGTCGCGTTGGAACGCGCGCTTGGACTTCGACACGCGCAGCGGCGTCGCCGATGTGGATCCGGGAGTGACCGTGCGCCAATTGTGGCAGTCCATCCTGCCCCGCGGCCATTGGCCGGCTGTTGTGTCGGGCACGATGTTCCCGACCTTGGCCGGGGCCGCGGCCATGAACATCCACGGCAAGAACGCGTGGCGCGTCGGTCCGATCGGCGACTGCATCCTCGAGTTCGACCTGGTCGACGCGGCGGGCGAACTGCGCACCTGCACGCGCACCACGCATCCGGAACTGTTCCACGCGGCCATCGCCGGAGCGGGCTCGTTGGGCGTGTTCACGCGCCTGCGCTTGTCGACCAAGCGCGTGCATTCCGGCGAACTCCTCGTGCGCGCCAAGCGCACCGCCAACTTGGCGGAGACGATGGAGTGGATGGAGTCGCGCTTGGGGACGGCCGACTACCTCGTGGCGTGGATCGACTGCTTCAAGGACGGCGAGGCCAGTGGACGCGGCGTGATCCACGAAGGGCGCCACTTGCGTCCGGACGAGGAGGCGGATCCGGAGCGCAGCCTGTCCGTCGCGCGCCAGGAGCTGCCCGCGCGCATCGCCGGCGTGTTCCCGAAGTCCGAGGTGTGGCGCTTCCTGCGCCTCGCCAACAACGACGCGGGCATGCGCTTCGTCAACGCGGCGAAGCACCTCGCGGGCGAGATCGAGGAGCGCCAGGGCTGGTACCGGCAATCGCACGCCGCCTTCGCGTTCCTGCTCGACTACGTGCCGAATTGGAAGTGGGCCTACGGCCGATCGGAGCTGCGCGGCCTCGTCCAGCACCAGCTGTTCGTGCCCAAGGAGCGCGCCAAGGAAGTCTTCCTCGCCGTCCTCGAGCGCGATAGACGCGCAGGGCACGCCAGCTACCTTGGGGTCGTCAAGCGCCACCGCGCCGATGCGTTCTGGTTGACGCATGGACTCGACGGTTGGAGCCTCGCGCTCGACTACAAGGTGGAACCCGCGCGACGCGTCGAACTCATGGCGCATCTCGATGGCAACACGCGGCTGGTCCTGGAGGCGGGTGGCCGGCTGTACCTCGCCAAGGACTCGGTCATGGGCGTCGAGGACGCGCGCCGCATGTGGGGCGGCGAACGCCTCGCCCGCTTCGGCGCGCTCAAGCGCGAGCTCGACCCGCGCGGCCTGTTCCAGTCGGACCAGCACCGGCGCGTCTTCGGCGCGGACTTCGCGGCGTTGTCCTGAATCGGCTGCTCCGTCCCCGCGGGTTGCGCGACGACACGCGGGACGAGTAGGGTGGCTCACATGCACGTGACACGCCTGCTCTGCGCGTCCGGCGTCGGCGCGGCCACGCTGTGCGCCACGACCTTCGCCCATGCTTTCGCGCCCTCGGTTCTCGTTCGCGAGGAGTCCGCGCCCATCGCCGCCCCGGCGCTCGAGCCGATCGCTCTCTCGCGCGCCTGGCCCGAGTCGGGTTCGGTGGCCGTGGTCGAGGTGCGCGGACGGCGCGAAGGGAGCTACGAGCTGCACTATCGGCTCGAGTGGAAGCCGGCGGAAGAGGGGCGCACGCGCTTCTCCTTCGTGGCGCCGCGGCTCGCGCTCATCGACGGGTTGCCTGCCGACGCGCCCGAGGTGAATGTCGCGCGCTCCACGCGCGAGGCGCAGCTGACCAGCTTGTGCGACTTCGAAGTCGACGCGCGTGGCGCGTTCGTCGGTCCGCTCGAGGTCGAACCCGCCGTCAACCGCGCCATCGAGTCGTGCTTGCGGCGCGGCGTGTTGAAGCTCGCCGAGGCCGACCGCCAGCGAGCGACGCTGGTCTCTCCGCGCAATCGCCATGGGCTGGTCAAGCCCGTGCGCGATCTGTGGGACCAATGGTGCGGCGCGTGGGATGGCCGCGTGGCGCGTCCGGGCGTTGGGGAACGCGTCGAGCTCTCCTTGCCGATGGGGGCCGAGGCCGTCCCGGCGGCGGCCACGCGCACCCTCGTGCTCGTGTCCCGCTCCGAGGAGGCCTGCGTCGTGCGTTTGTCCACCGTGCAGGACGGCGAGGAGTTCGCGCGCGTGGTCGACCGGCTCAGCAACGCCCAGGTCCCCGACGGCCAACGCAAGACGATCACGCAGTGTCGCCGCGAGGTGCAAGCGGAGGCCGAGTTCGCCCCTGGCCTGAAGTTGCTG
>Ga0172367_10004056_pt1 | contig 18485 bp, 8 predicted proteins | sample Lak10m_FD_114542 | JGI IMG/M metagenome (GOLD analysis project Ga0172367, IMG submission 114542) | Freshwater microbial communities from Kabuno Bay, South-Kivu, Congo - kab_022012_10m | ecosystem: Environmental > Aquatic > Freshwater > Lake | place: Democratic Republic of the Congo: South-Kivu...
GCAAGGCCGGGTCGTGGTGTTGGGCTTCGACGGCGCCGACGCCGAGCGCGCGCGGACCCTGATGGACGCCGGGCGCCTGCCGCACCTGTCCAAGCTGCGCGCTCAGGGCACCTTCGCGCCGCTCTTCTCGACCGTGCCGGCGGAATCGCCCGTGGCCTGGGCCAGCGCCAACTCGGGCGCCAACCCGGCCAAGACCGGGATCCCCGGCTTCGTCAAGCGCGGCTGGTCGAACGGCTTGCCCGCGCCCGACCTCGGCTTCAAGGGCTCCGAAGCGCGACCCTTCGCCAGCGCGGTGCAAGGCGGGTTGCTCGGCTGGCTTGGCGGCACGCCGGCTTGGCTGCGCGCGACCTTGGTGTTCCTCGGCGCGCTCGTGGTGTTCGGCGCGTTGTTCTCGCTGCTCTTGAAGTTGCGTCCCAAGGCCGCGCTGCTCTTCGCCGCGCTGCTTGGCGCCCTCGGCGCCACGGGCGCGGTGCTCGCCGGGCGCTGGCTGCCCGCGGAGATCGAGGGCGTCGTGACGAATCCCGTCAAGACCAGCGAGTTCTGGGAGGAGGCCGCCCGCGCCGGCGTCAAGAGCGTCGTCATCGACGCGGCGATGAGTTGGGATCGTCCCGACGTGGAGAACCTCGAGCTCCTCGCGGGCCTCGGCGTGCCCGATGCGCGCGGCCAGTACGGCGATTGGTTCGTCTACACCGACGCGCAGAACGTGTTCCGCCGCGCGCCGGAAGGCCAGGCCACCTCGACCGGCGGCAAGGTGTTCCGCATCGACTTCCGCGAAGGTAGAGCCAAGAGCTTCGTGTACGGTCCGCTCGACCACAAGCGCATCGCCGAGGCGCGCGCCGAGCTGGTCGAGATCGCCGAGAAGCTCGGTCGTCCCGGACTGTCGGACGCGCGCGTCGACGAGCTGCGCGCGCGCCGCGCGGAGCTGGAGGACCAGTTGCTGCCCGAGCTGCTCGCGCACACCTCGAGCGAAGCCGGTCGCGTGGCCTTGCCGCTCGAGGTGCAGCAGGACGGCGACGCGTGGAAGGTCGCCATCGGCGGCCAGGAGCAGCGCCTCGCGCTGGGCCAGTGGTCCGATTGGTACCGCTTGGTCTTCGAGGTCGATCCGCTGATCAAGGTGCGCGCGGTGACGCGCGCCAAGGTGCAGCAGGGCAAGCCCTTCGAGTTGTACATCGACATGCTGCACCTCGATCCGGCCGATGCGCCGCGCTGGCAGGCCGTGTCGCGTCCGCACTCCTTCGGCGCGGACCTGTGCGAACAGATCGGCGAACCCTTCGAGACCGTGGGCTGGGCCTGCATCACGATGCCCTTGAAGGACCGGCGCATCGACACGCTGACCTTCCTGCAGGACATCGAGTTCACCGCCAACCTGCGCGAGAAGCTGATCCTCGGCGCGTTGGAGCGCGGCGCGCGCCTCGTGGTGGGCATCGAAAGCACGCCCGATCGCGTGCAGCACATGCTCTACCACCTCGACGACGAGGGCCATCCCAACCACGATCCCGAGCTGGCGGCCTCGCGCACCCTGTTCTTCGGCAAGGACATCGCCATGGGGGAGGCGATCGAGCGTTCGTACGAGCAGATGGACGCGCTCGTCGGCAAGGTCGCCGCCAAGCTCGCGCCCGAGGATATCTTGTTCGTCGTCGCCGACCACGGCTTCCAGTCCTTCCGTCGCCAGGTGCACATCAACAACTGGCTGGCGCGCGAGGGCTATCTCGTCCTGCGCGAGGGCGTCGCGGCCGCGGATGGCGACAGCATCGGCGATTACGTCGATTGGACGCGCACCAAGGCCTACGCCATCGGCCTCGGCACGATCTACCTGAACCTGCAGGGCCGCGAACGCCTCGGCATCGTCGCTCCCGAAGACGCGCCCGCGCTGCTGGAGGAGATCAGCGCGCGCCTGCTCGCCATGGAGGACGAAGGCGGCAAGGCGGTGAAGAGCGTCGTGCGCCTCGCCGACGTCCACAGCGGGGAGCATCTCGACGACGAGGCGGAGTTGTGCGTCGGCTTCGCCGGCGGCTGGCGAGCGTCGTGGGCGACCACCACCGGCAGCATCCGCCTGCAGGAAGTCGAGGGCAAGATCGTCCCCGCGTCCATCTTCGAAGACAACTTGAGTCCGTGGTCGGGCGACCATGTGTCGGTCGACGCCGAACTCGTGCGCGGCATCTTCTACGCCAACAGGCAGGTCGCGCTGCCGCCCGAAGGACCGGACTTGCTGCACCTCGCGCCCACGGTGCTGTCGCTGCTAGGCGTGCCGATTCCCGCCCAATGCGACCGCCCGGCGCTCTCCGTCGCGCGCTGAGGGGGGGGGACATGGCGCTCGCCGCGTTGAGGCCGATGGAACTGCGCGAGCGCCTGGTCGCCGGCGAGTCGCTGCTGCTGCTCGATGTGCGCGAGCCCGACGAGCACGCGCTGGGTACGCTACCCGGTTCGGTGCTCCTGCCGCTCTCCGAGTTGTCCCTGCGAGTCGCGGAGCTCGACCCGGACCTTCCGATCGTGTGCATCTGCCACCACGGGGTGCGCAGCGCCTCGGTGGCGCAGGCCCTCGAGCGGCTGGGCTTCGATCAGGTCTACAACCTCGTGGGCGGCTTGGATCGCTGGTCGCGCGAGGTGGATCCGGCCTTCCCGCGCTATTGAGCCCGTCCGGGCCGTTGGCGGCGCTCCGCTCTCCGCATCCAGTCCGCCACCCGCGGCTGTCCGCGTGGCCGGCACCCTCGAGGGCCAGCGCGGCCTTCGGATCCTCGGACACTTGGCCGTGGCGACAGTTGGAACTGGGAGGGCGAGGGGACTCGAGCCAGAGACGGGTCCCCACCATGGAACCGAGGCGCGCCGGGTGGCTAGAATTCGGACACCCGCGGCACGCCCGAGGCGACTGTGGCCCGGCTGTGCGCGATGCAACGAGGGCGCGTTCCCCGCGACCCGACCCTCCCCGACGTTTCCACAAAGAGCGCGCCCTCGAACGAGGGGCGACGCACCCACCGCGATTCCATGACATCCCCTGATCTGATCGAACGCATCACCCGCTCCCTCGCCTACATGTTGCGGCACCAGCCCGAGGAGTTCGGCCTGGAGGTCGACAAGCAAGGCTGGGCCGCGCTCTCCGACGTGGTCCACGCGCTGAACGAGAAGCTGGGCGAGGATGTCGAGGAGGCGGATGTGCAAGCCGCCGTCGACTCGGGCGATCGCAAGCGCTACGAAATCCAGGGCGACCGCGTGCGCGCGCTCTATGGGCACTCGATCGAGATCGAACCGGGCGAGCCCAGCGAACCGCCCGAGCATGTCTATGTCGGAGTTCCGCGCATGGATGCCGATCGCGCCGCGCGCCACGGCCTGCGCAGCGGTCGCCGTCGTTTCTTGCACCTCGCCACGACCATCGAGGATGCCATCGACATGGGCAAGCGCCTCGGACGCGAGTACGCGGTCGTGACGGTCAACGCGCGCGAGGCGCACGAGGGTGGCATCCACTTCTGGGATCGCTACTCGTTGTGGCTGTCGGATCCGGTTCCCACCGACTACTTGTCGGTGGGTGAGATCCATGCAGACGGGATCGACGTCGAGCGCCGTCCAGCTGGTCGTGAAGACCGTCGCCCGGCGCGCCGCGACGAGCGTCGCAATGACCGCCGCGACGAGCGTCGCGGTCATGCGCCGGCCGCCGTGCACGCTGCGGGCGAAGACTCCGAAGACTCCGCGTCCGGCGACGAAGCTCGCGACGGAGTGGGTGCAGCGGACGAGCGCGATGATGCCGGTGCACGTCGCCGTCGCCGTGGCCGTCGCGGCGGTCGCCGTCGTCGCGAGGCAGCCGAAGCCTCGCAAGGCGGAGCCGAAGCGAACACGCAAGCGCGTTGGTCCGAAGCCGGCGACGATGTGCGCGAGGCACCGCGCGAACGCGAACACGCCGACCAGCGTCCGGCTGCTCGCCGTGATGCGCCGCGCCGTGACGAACCGCGCCGTGACGAACCGCGCCGTGACGAACCGCGCCGAGCTCGCGACGACGGCCGTGGCCGCGACGACCGGCCGCGCTTCGATCGTGGCCGCGACGAAGGCCAGCAGCGCCGCGAGGAGCCCGCTCGCAGCGAGCGCGACGACCGCCCGCGTGACGAATACCGCGGTCGGGATGACCGCGCTCGCGACGACTATCGTCGTCCTGACGAGCGCGAGTCCGCCCGCCACCGCGACGACGAGCCGCGGCGCTATGACGATCGCCCGCGCGACGATCGTCCGCGCGACGGCTACCGCGGTCGCGATGACCGTGCTCGCGACGACTACCGTCGCCCAGACGAGCGCGAGTCCGCCCGCCACCGCGACGACGAGCCCCGTCGCTATGACGATCGCCCGCGTGACGATCGCCCGCGCGATGATTTCCGTTCCCGCGATGATCGTCCGCGTGACGAGTACCGTCCGCGCGATGATCGTCCGCGCGACGACTACCGCCCGCGCGACGAGTACCGCCCGCGTGACGATCGCCCGCGTGACGATCGCCCGCGCCGCGATGAAGCCCGCCGCGATGAACCGCGCCCCGTGCGCAGGGATGACGAGCGTCCGGTCCGGCGCGACGAGCCGCGTCCGCACCGTGACGAAGAGCGCGGACCGCGCCGCGACGACGAGCGTCCGGCTCGCCGCGACGAGGCTGGTTGGCGTGATCGTCCCGCGCGTCGCGATGAACGCCCTGCCCGCGACGACCGCCCTGCCCGCGATGAACGCCCTGCCCGCGATGAAGGTGGATTCGGCCGCGGACTCGACGAGGACGAGCGCCCGGCGCGTCGTCCCGCCGCCGCAGTGCCGCCGCCGTCTCCCAAGCCGACCTCCAAGCCGGCACCCAAGCCCGTTGAGTCGAACGAAGACTTCGGTCTGGGCATCGACTGACTCGGCGCCCGCTTGGCGGACATCGACCGCATGCAGACCCCGTACGCGTCGCTTGCGCCAGTCATGGCGCGCCGCGCGGGCGGGGTCTCCATGCAGGGCGCCACCTCCGATGTGGTGCGCGCACTTGATCGAGAGCGTTGGTCGTGACGCGCTTGCCGGACTTGCCCGCGGGTTGGGAGCTCGTGCGTGAAGGTCGCGATCTCCTGGCTTGCAGGCCGGAGGACAGGGACATGTTGGCGGGATTGGGCTGGACGCCGGCTTCGCGGCCCAAGCTGCCGCGCAGCGCCCTCGCCGGTCGCGCGCCGCTCTTGGAACTTGGATCGAGCCTGCTGGTGCGACGCTCGAGCCATGGCGGTCTGCTGCGCTTCGCCACGGGGGAGCGCTACCTCGACCCGTCGCGCCCATTCGTCGAGGCCGCGTTGGCCGAGCGCCTCGCCCACGCCGGCGTGCCGACGGCCCCCGTGGTCGCGGCGCGCGCGCAGCGGCTCGACCCGTGCGGTTGGCGCCTGGAACTCGTCGTGCGTCGCATCGCCGACGCGCGGGACCTCGGGAGCATCATGGAGTCGGCGCGCGCGACGCGCCGGCGCTTGCCGCCCGTGTTGCTGGGCGCCACGGGAGCCTTGGTGCGGCGCCTGCACGATCTCGGCTTCGAGCACGCGGACCTCCAGCCGAACAACTTGTTGGTGCAGGGCGCGCTCGAGCGCGCGAGCCTGTTCGTGCTCGACCTCGATGGATCGCGCTTCCACGAGTCGATGGAGGAGGGCTTGCGCGCGAGGAATCTGGCTCGCTTGGCGCGCTTCGTCGCTCGTCGCGAGGCGCGCGACGGGATCTCGTTGTCGCGCTCGGATTGGTTGAGGGTGCTCCGCGGCTACGAACCGCGGCTCGGCGAACGTCGGCGCATGCTGCACCTCGTGCGCTCGCGTTCGCGTCGCTCGTGGTGGCTGCACCGGCTTGGCTGGATCCTCGAGGGCTTGCGCGGCGAGCGTCGGCGCTGAGCGTCCCTGCCGCTAGTCGTCGAGGCGCACGCGTGGATAGACCGGTCCCTCGGGCGAGACCGCGGCGGAGATGAGGGCTGCGCCGCGCCGCCGGTGGCGCAGTCGCATGGCGGGCGAGGTGAGGGCCTTGTTCTCGCGCTCCAATTGGCGGCGCAGCGATTGCTCGAGCGCGTCGGCTTCCTTCTTCAGCCCGCAGGTGCGCAAGCACATGGCGCGCGTGGCCACGACCACCACGCGATCGTTCCACTCGGCTCCATGCCGCTCCAGCGAGGCCACCGCGCGCGCCGACAAGTCGAGCGCCGCGTCGAGGCGGCCGGCGGCGTGTTCGATGCGAGCGCGCAAGGCGTCGGCCAGCTGCTCGATGCGCGCCAACCCGAGGTCGGAGGAGAGCTGCGCGGCGTCCTCCAGCGTGCGTTGCGCCGCGGGATCGTCGGCCTCCCACAGCAGGATCCCGAGGAACAAGGTCGCCAGCACCTTGCCGCGCGGATCCTCGATCTCCTTGGCGCGCAGAAGCGCCTCGCGCAGCATCGCCTGCGCTTCGTCGGATCGGTCGATGTCGAGCAGCAACCCTCCCAACCGCGCCAGCGCCTCGCACTCCAGGCGACTTTCGCCGGCGGCGCGCGCGAGGTCGAGCGCGCGGCGCGCGGCCGCGAGCGCGCGAGCGATGTCGCCCGCGCCCTTTTGGATGCGCGAGCGCACGAGGTGCGCGCTCGCCACGGCACCGGGCAGGTGCCAGCGTCCATCGCCACGCAGGAGCTTGAGCGCCTGCTCGGTCTGCTCCGACGCCTGCTCGAGCTGGTCTTCGAGCACGCCGACGGTCGCCAGTTGCAGCAAGGCGAGGCCGCGCTGCGCGTCGTTCGTCGCCAAGCGCAGCGCGTCTTCGGCCAGACCGCGCGCCTCGACCAGTCGACCGACATGGCTCTGCACCGCCGACAAGCGGCGCGAGGCTTCGCTCGATTCGAGCGGCGCTTCGGCGCGCTCCAACAGCTCGATCGCGTTCTTGTACAGGCCGCGCGCCAAGCCGTACTGGCCCGTCGCCACCGCGTAGCGTCCGTGCAGCAAGTAGACGCGCCCCGCCGATTCGGGATCGCGCGCCGCGTCGATCTCGAGGTTCGACAAGCGCTCGAGCAGCTCGCGTTGGTCCTCGCGCGAACCCAGGCGATCGGTGGCATCCGCCGCGGCTTCCAAGAGGCGGATCTTGAGGCGATCGGCCACGGTGCTCGCGCCCGAGCGGTCGAGCGCCTCGAGGCCGAAGCCCGCCAAAGGCGCGACGCGTTGTGGTTGGCCATGGCGCACCAACGCATCCATCAGCGGCGGCAGCTCCGCCAGCAGTTCGGCGTGGCGACCGGCGCTGCGCAGGTGGAACGCGCGCTGGTAGGCGCCCTCCAGCGAGGAACGTTCGTCGACGAGCGCGTCGGCGGCGGCGCCGTGCAGTCGTTCGCGCTGTTCCTTCGAGAGCGAGCGGTACAGCGCTTCGCGCAGCGCCGGACGCGCGAAGCGGTAGCGCGCGCCCGCCACCACGAGCCAGCCGAGCTTGACGAAGCGGCCGAGCAATTCGTCGAGCTCCGCGCGGCTGGTGCCCTTGAAGCACGCGAGCAGGAAGTCGGGCTCGATTCGGCCGCCGACGACTGCGAGGCGCCGCAGCCAGGCGCGATCGAGGGTGGGCAGGGCCTTGTAGCTCTCTTCGATCGCCTGCTTGATCGAGCGCGGCAACGGCAGGGCGTCGGGATCGACGCCGAGCTCCAGTCCGCCGCCGTCGGGGTGCGGTCGCGCCTCGCCACGCGCCACCAAGCCGCGCAGCAGCTCCACCACCAGTCCGGGGTTGCCGCGGCTCCTCTTCCACAGGACGCTCGCCAGGCGCAACCGCGGCGCGCCGTGGTGGAAGAGCCGCTTCACCAAGTACAGCACGTCGTCCTCCGACAGCGGAGCCAGTTCGAGCTCGTCGCAGGGCACGAGCGTCGAGAGCCGCTGCCAGCCGCCGGGCTCCTTGGCTTGGCCGCGCGCGCACGCCAAGAACAGCGCGCGCACGGCGCCACCATCGCGTGCCCACGCTTCGAGCGCCTCCCAGGTGTCGCGGCCCGCGCGGTGGGCGTCGTCGAGGTGCACGACCAGTGGCACTTGGCGGGCGAGGGCGGACAGCCACTGCGCCAGCGCCACCGAAGGCGACATCTCGCCTGCCTGCGCGTCCTCGCCGCCCAAGAGCCGCAGGAGCGTCGAGGTGACGCGTGGAGGGAGCAGGCGCTCGAGCTCTTCGCGTTCGCGCGGCGTGGGCCGCGCGCCGCTCGGCAGGCGCAGCCAGCGCTCGAGCAAGCGCACCAAGGGTTGCGCGGCGCGCGAGTCCTCGGCGTCGCGGCAGCGCGCGTACAAGCACAAGGGCGCATCCAGCCGCTCGCGCAGGCGCGCGACGAACTCCGACACGAGGCGCGTCTTGCCCATGCCCGACTCGCCGGAGACGAAGAGCGCGCGCAGGCCGCCGGCGCTCGCGCTCCAGGCTTCCTCGAGTCGCTCCAGCGCAGCTTCGCGCCCGACCAGCGGCGCCTTTTCGCCGCCCTCGGCCTCGGCGGCGGCGCCGCGGCCGGCCGCGCTGGCGAGATCGACGGTGGCGCGCCACCAAGCACCCGCCTCGCCTTCCACGAGTCGCCGCGCCACTTCCGCCGCCGATGGGCGGCGCGAGGCTTCGCGCGCGAGGCCATCGGCGACCAGGCGGTCGAAGAAGGGCGACAGCTGCGGCGCCAGCCGCGAGGGCGGGGGACAGCGCGCGGCCACGATGGCCGCCAGCACGCGATCGGCCGAGGGCTTCTCCAGCGCCGCGCGCGCCACGGCGCCGCTCGAGCCCAGGCTGTCGAACAAGGCCGATTCGCCGCTGCGCGCGGCGGCCTGCGCGCCTTGCGCCGCGCGCAAGAAGGGATGCGCGCCCGTGGCGAGTTCGTAGGCGACCACGCACAGCGCGAACACGTCCGCTTCGCGCGCGCCGCGCTCGCCACGCGCCTGTTCGGGCGCCAAGTAGGCGAGCGAGCCCGGCCGCGGTTCCGCAGCCAACTCGTCGCCGTCGCGGCGAGCGAAGCCCAGATCGAGCAGCACCGCCTCGCCGTGTTCGTCGAGGCGGATGTTCTCCGGCTTGATGTCGCCATGCGTCCAACCCGCCGCGTGCAACGCGGCCAGTCCCTCGGCGGCGCGTCGCAGCAGCGCGCGCACGCGCGGTTCGGCCAGCGCCGCGCCATCCTCGGCGAGCAGCATGCGCACGGTGGGGCCGCCCATCCAGCGCATGGCGAGCCAGCGGCCCTCGTCGCTCGCGCCCGCGGCGTGCACGCGCACCACGGCGGGATGCGCGACTTCCAAGCCCGCGCGCGCCTCGCATTCGAAGTTGCGCAGGGCCTGCGGGTCCTGCCGCAGGTGCGCATGCAGGATCTTCACGGCGAGCAGCGAACCCGCCGGCGCTCCGGGCAGGTCCTCGAGCGCCTGCGCCTGCCACACGCGGCCGCTCGAGCCGCTGCCCACCTCCTTCAAGAGCAGGAAGGGGAACTCCTTCGCCATCGTCAACCGCCTTGCGGTCCCGCGCCATCTCCGGGCGCTGGTTCGCCGGCGCCGCCGGGCGCGGCGGGATCGTTGGCGGGCTTGGCGCGCTCGATCGTGCGAGGCGCGAGGGCTTCCTTGTCGAGCAAGAGCCACAGGGGATGCGTGTCCCAGCGCACGCGCGGCACATCGAGCGGAGTGCCGGCGGCTTGCGCGGCGGCTTCGCCGAAGCCGCGGAATTCCTCGGGGATCGGCAGCGGGATCGGGATGCCGCTGGTGCGCAGATCCTCGAGCGCGACCTCGAGCGCCAGCGTCTTCGCGCCGGCGTCGATCGAAGCACGCGCCACGCCGGGGAGCTTCGCCACGAGCTTCTCGAGCTTCTTGGCCTTGGCTTCGTCGAGTTCACCCTCGAGGCGCCAGGTGAAGGTGTCGAGCACCAGTTGGCCGATGTCGCCTTGTCCGAAGGGCTCGCCGAGCTTCTTGACGCGATCGGCGATCGTCTTGGCGTCGAGCTTGCCTTGCAGGTGGAAGAACTCGCTGAAGCCCAGCAGCGTCTCGCACCAACGCAGGTCGCCGCTCGTGCCGATCAACCAATCGCGCGGCGTCTGGCCGAGGAAGCCCGCGCCACCCATGCGTCGCTGGGGACCTTGGAAGCAGGTCGCCGACAAGGCCTCGGCCTTCCATCCTCCGCGTTCCAACGCGCGCTCCACCTCCTTCGCCTTGGCGGTGACGGGCGCCTCGACGGCGAGGAACTGGATCTTGGGGCGCGAGCTGCTCGACTCCGGACCATACGCGATGCGGCAGGCGGCCTTGTCCGTCTTCAGTTCGCCGAAGGCCTTGGTCAAGGCCTCCGACTTGAGCTGGCCCTCGACCGCGAAGAAGTGCAGCACGCTCGTCGGTCGCTCGGCTGGATAGAGATCGACGTCCTTCATGGCCTCGGCCATCGACGGCAGGCGCGGAGCTTGGCGACCGGCGCCTCCGCCTTGCCCGCCACCTTGAAGCGCGGAGGACGAGGTCGCCACGCCCAGCGCGGCGCACAGCACGAGGACGGCGGGGCGGAGGATGCTCTTCGGTGCGCTGCGCATGGTGTTCAGACTTTCGTGGCGCGGGGCGGGGCCTCCCTGGAGCGCGAGTCCGCGCCCGCGGACGGCGGTCTCGCGTCGGAGCAGTCTGCCATACGCGCCCGACGCGGGCGAAGGCCGGGCCCGCGCCCGAGCCGGGCCGCATTTCGCGCGACGACGCCAAGGGCGCCTTGATGGGGGAGGCGTGCGCGGGCGATCATGCACCACGGAGGAATCGCGTGAGCTTCGTCGTCCACAACACCCTGACCCGCCGCAAGGAGCCCTTCCAACCCCTCGAGCCGGGCGTGGTGCGCATGTACAACTGCGGGCCGACCGTCTACGGCCGCGCGCACATCGGCAACTTCCGCGCGTACATCTTCGCCGACACCCTGCGCCGCTGGTTGGAGGTCAAGGGGTACGAGGTGCGGCAGGTGATGAACATCACCGACGTGGGGCACCTGCTCGACGACGCCGACGAGGGCGAGGACAAGGTCGAGGCGCAGGCGAAGAAGGAAGGCCGCGATCCCTGGGAGATCAGCCGGCATTGGACGCGCCTCTTCATGGAGGACATCCAGAAGCTCGGCATCCAACCCGCGCTGGTCTATCCCAAGGCCAGCGAGCACATCCCCGAGATGGTCGAGATGATCGAGGGCCTGCTCGCCAAGGGCTGCGCCTACCAATCGGGCGAGGATGTGTACTTCGAGGTGGCGCGCTTCCCGCGCTACGGGCGCCTCTCGGGCAACACGGTCGAGGAGCTCGACGCCGGCGCGCGCATCGAGGTGCGCGAGGAGAAGCGCCATCCGGCCGACTTCGCCTTGTGGAAGAGCGATGCGCGCCACTTGATGAAGTGGAAGACGCGCTTCGGCGAGCACGGCTTCCCGGGTTGGCACATCGAGTGCTCGGCGATGGCGCGCAAGCACCTCGGCGATCGCATCGACATCCACACGGGCGGCGAGGACAACGTCTTCCCGCACCACGAGTGCGAGATCGCCCAGACCGAGTGCTTCACCGGCGCGCCCTTCTCGACCTATTGGATGCACACCAAGTTCCTGCAGGTCGACGGCGGCAAGATGAGCAAGCGCCTCGGGAACTGCCATTCGATCGACGACGTGGTCGCGAAGGGCTACGAGGCGCGCGTGCTGCGCTTCTGCCTGCTGCGCGGCCAGTACCGCACGCCGCTCAACTTCACCTGGGCCATCATGGACGAGTCCAAGAGCGTGCTCGAGAACCTCGACGACCTCGCCGCGCGCCTGCGTCGCGCGATGACGGGCCACGGCGCCGCGGCCAGCGCGGAGGCGGGCCTCGAGGATGTCGAGCAGTGCCAGGCCGAGTTCGAGGCGGCCATGGACGACGACTTGAACACGCCGCGCGCCATCGCGGCCTTGATGGGCCTGCGCTCGGCCGTCCTCGCGGAACGCCTGGGCGTCTCGGCCGCGGCCGCGGCCAACCAGTTCCTCGTGCACGTGGCCGACAAGGCGCTGGGCTGCATCCGCGTCGAGGAGGAGTCGCTCGACGCCGAGGTCGAGCGCGCCATCGCCGCGCGCCAGGACGCGCGCAAGCGCAAGGACTTCAAGGAGTCCGACCGCATCCGCGACGCGCTGCTCGAGAAGGGCATCGTGCTCGAGGACACGCCAAGGGGCGTGGTCTGGCGCCGCAAGTAGCCGTGGGGCGGTCGGTCCGGCGTGTTGTCAAGTGGATTTGACAGACGCGGACTTGGGCGGATCCTTGGCCAGCGCCTTCAGGCCGCGCAGGTCGAGCTTGCCGGTGCCCAGCACCGGGATGGCGTCGACGCGGTGGAACTGCTCGCGCCGCGGGATCCACAGGTTGGGCAGGCCCTGCGCCGCCAAGCCCGCCAGCGCCGCTTCGAGTTGGGCGTCGTCGGCGACATGCAGCACCACGAGGCGCTCGCCCTTCCTCTCGTCGGGCACGGCGGCGACGGCGAAGGTCGGATAGGCGGCCCCGGCGGAGGCGTGCAACGCCTCCTCGATGCGCCCGTGAGGCACCATCTCCCCGGCGATCTTGGAAAAGCGCGACAAGCGATCCGTGATCCAGATGTAGCCGTCGAGGTCGAGGCGCGCGATGTCGCCGGTCCTGTACCAGCCCTCGGACAGCACCTCGGCGCTCAAGTCGGGCCGTCCGTGGTAGCCGGCCATGACATTGGCGCCCTTCACGAGCAGCATGCCGGCTCGCCCCGCCGGCAGCGGGGTTCCATCGTCGGGATCGACGACGCGCACCGCGATCCCGGGCAGCGGATGACCCACGCTGCCCCGCCGCCAATGCCGCGCGGCGGGCGAGGTGTCGCGCGCCGAGGGCACGCTGACGGCCACCACCGGCGCGCATTCCGTGGCGCCGTAGCCCTCGATGGGCGGCAGGCCGAAGCGATCCTCGAAGGCGTCCGCGACCGGTTCCGTCAGGCGCTCGGCCCCGGCCAGCGCGATGCGCAGGCTCTTGAAGCTCCTTGGCTCGACCTTCTTCGTGTAGAGCGACAGGAAGGTCGGCGTGGCGATCAGGATGGTGGTGCGCTCGTCCTCGACGATGCGGCCCACCGTGTCGGCGTCCAGCGGATTGGCGTGGCAGTCGAGTCCGACGCCGTGCACCAGCGCGAACCACGTGGCGAAGTAGCCGAAGCTGTGGAACAGCGGCAGGATCAGGAGCAGCCGGTCGTCGGTCTCGAGGTGCACGACCTGCGCCACGCCCGCCAGGTTGGCATCGAGGTTCTTGTGCGAGAGCGGCACGCCCTTGGGCTCGCCGGTCGAGCCGCTGGAGAAGATGATCGTCGCCACGTCGTCCATGCTTGGCGCGCGCGGCGCTCCGCACAGGCGTTCGAGGCTGCGCGTCGGCAGGAGGAAGGCCGCGGCCAGCGCGACCAGCCGTTGGGGCGTCCCGATCCCCTTGGCGAGATCCTCGGCCCACACCAAATCGACCCCCGGCGGGGCTTCCAGGTGCGCCTTGGCGAGGAAGACGCGCGAAGCCAGCACTTTTGTCAAGTTTGCTTGACGGGCCGCCGAGGCCATGCCGGCCGCACCGGCGGTGTAGTTCAGGTTGACGACCACGCGCCCCGACAAGGCCGCCGCGGCTTGCACGACGATGCCGCCGATGGAGGGTGGCAGGAGCACGCCCAGCGCCTCGCCGTCCTTCCAACGCGCGCGCAGCGCCCGCGCCAACGCGATGGCGCCCGCCAGCAATTCGTAGCGGCGCACGCGCCCGCGCTGGGGATCCGATGCGGCGCGCGCGAACGGACGACGGCGCATGCTGGCGACGAAGCCGTGGTGCAGCGGCCGCCGCCGGCCTTCCTCGGCGCGCCACGCGAGTTCGCCCAGATCCGCCACCGCGCGCCGCGCCTCGTGCAGTCCCGAGGAATCCGAGAGCGGCTGGCCGAACCACAGCCGCGCGTCCTGGCGCAGGCCCTCGGGCAGCTTCCACACGCCATCTTGGCGCGTGCCGCTGAAGCCGCCGCTCCACACGCGCGCGCACCAAACCGGCACGACGCGCGCGCCGGTGTTGCGCGCGATGCCTTCCGTGCCGCGCTGGAACGGCAACAAGAGTCCTTTCCTGCCCAGTTCGCCTCCAGCCAGCACGCACACGAGCTCGCCGCGCTCCAGCCACGCGCGCGCCCGACGCAAGCCGCGCAGCTGGGCCTTGAGCGGCGCGCGCTCGTCGACGGCCACGACGCCCAGCCAGCGCAAGAGCGGACCGATGCGCGGGTCCTCGACCGCTTCGAGCGGAGCCACCACGCGCAAGGGGCGCTTGAGCGCCGCGGCGAGCAGCAGCAGGTCGACGAGGTCGACATGGTTGGGCACCAGCAGCGCACCACCCGCGCGCGGCACATGCTCCAAGCCCTCGACGCGCAGGCGGAACACGAGGCGCACCAACCAACGCAGCAGGCCGCGCAGCGGCTCGGACGGCAGGCAGAAGGCCAGCACGAGCGGCAGGAGCGGCACGCACAACCACCAGTAGGCGCTCGTACCCATCGACCTAGAGGTTAGGCGGGGCGTGCAGTCGGGTCGAGCGGCCTGCGCCGGCCGCAGCGTCGCCGCCACCCTTCCACCCAAGAGGCAGGAGTCCGTTGGTAGGGAGGCCCAAGGCCTTGCGGCGATGGAACTTCAGGGTCCTCGCCCGCGTCGTACCTGGTGCGGAAGTTCCTTCCGATCCTCGACCGCGGCGCCCCCTCGCGCCGACGCCTCGTGCACGCCTCGCGCGCTCGAGGGGTGTAAGGTCTGGTGCGGAACTATCGGCAACCGCCCTCTGCGGTTAGTCTCGATCGGCGCGGATCCGCACGTTCGGACCATCAAGCACCCTCTGGCAATCCCACAGGCACCCTCCGGTACCTCCATGCTCAAGTCGCTCTTCTCGACCCTCGCCGCCGCCGGCCTGCTCCTCGCCGGCTCCGCCGCAGCCCAGACTGCCCTGACCACGACGCGCGTGGCATCGGGTCTGTCCTCGCCCGTGGGCGTGACGCACGTCCCAGGCGACACCAACCGCCTGTTCATCCTCGAGCAAGGCTCGGGTGGCACGGCGCGCATCAAGATCCTCAACCTCGGCACGGGTGTCGTCAACGCGACGCCGTACCTGACGATCACCGGCATCTCGACCGGTGGTGAACGCGGCCTGCTCGGCCTCGCGTTCCACCCGAACTACGCGCAGAACGGCTACTTCTACGTGTATGTGTCGGCCAACGCCTCGAGCAACGCCGTGCGCCGCTACCAAGTCAGCGCCGGCAATCCCGACCTCGCCGATGTCTCCACCGTCACGACGCTGTTGACGATGAGCGATCCGTTCAGCAACCACAACGGCGGTTGGATCAGCTTCGGACCCGATGGCTTCCTCTATGTCGCCACGGGCGATGGTGGTTCGGCCAACGATCCGCAAGGCGCCGGCCAGAACAACAACCAGCTGCTCGGCAAGATGCTGCGCATCAACGTCGATGTCGACGACTTCCCGGCCGACGCGGCGCGCAACTACGGCATCCCGGCCGGCAATCCCTTCGCCGGCGGCGGTGGTTCGCCCGAGATCTGGTTGACGGGCTTGCGCAACCCCTGGCGCAACGACTTCGACAACCTCACGGGCGACCTGTACATCGGCGACGTGGGCCAGAACGCGGTCGAGGAGATCTCCTTCGCTCCGGCCGGCGTCGGCGGCCTGAACTACGGCTGGCGCTGCATGGAAGGCACGAGCTGCACGGGTCTTTCGGGTTGCACCTGCAACGCGCCCACCTTGCGCCTGCCGATCCAGACCTACAGCCACTCGCTCGGTTGCTCGGTCACGGGCGGCGTGATGTATCGCGGTTCGGATATCTGCGATCTTGGCGGCACGTACTTCTACGCCGACTACTGCACGTCGCGCATCTGGTCGTTCCGCTACAGCGGCTCCGGACCGGTGACGGGCTTCCAAGAGCGCACGGCGCAACTCGATCCTCCGGGCACCTTGGCGATCAACTCGCCCACCAGCTTCGGCGAGGATGCGCGCGGAGAGATGTACATCGTCGATTACGGTGGCGAAGTCTTCAAGGTCGTGCCCGCCTCGGCGCCGACCGACTGCAACAACAACGGCATCGGCGACACCTGCGACCTGCTCGCCGGCACTTCGTTCGACACGAACGGCGACGGCGTCCTCGATGAGTGCCAGACGACCGTGGTCTCGTTCTGCTTCGGCGACGGCACCGCGACGCCTTGCCCGTGCGGCAACGCCGGCGCCGCCGGCAACGGTTGCGCCAGCTCGGTCAACGCGCTGGGTGCGCGCCTCGCGAGCAGCGGCGTCCCGAGCCTGACTTCGGACACGTTCTTGCTGCAAGGCACCGGCATGGCGAACAGCAGCGCGCTGTACTTCCAAGGCACCGTGCGCAACAACGGCGGCTTGGGCGCGGTCTTCGGCGACGGTTTGCGCTGCGCCTCGGGCTCGGTCATCCGCCTCGGCACCAAGGTGAACGCGGCTGGCGCCTCGAGCTTCCCGAGCTTGATCGACCTGCCGATCAGCTTCAATGTGACGGGCACCGGCACGCGCACCTACCAGGTGTGGTACCGCAACGCCGCCGCGTTCTGCACGCCGTCGACCTTCAACCTCTCGAACGGCCTCGAAGCCGTGTGGGTGCCCTGAGCGGAACGCTCTCGTCACTGGACGGGGCTGTCGCGTGTAGTTGACAGCTCCGACCACCGCTCCTGCTTGGCGGGCCGCTCCGAATCTGAGCGGCCCGCGTCGTTTTCGCCGGCGCACGCGGGATTCAAGCCCTGCCCTTGGTGCCGAAGGATGGTCGAGCGCGCTATCCTCGTCGCATGCGGGCCCTTCGGACCTTGATCGCCGGCCTCGTGTTGGCCGCCGTGCAACTCCATGGCCTCGCCATGCCCGCGGGCGAGCGCGCGCCTTCATGGTCGCGCGAAGTGGCGCCGATCCTCGCCGCCAAATGCTTCACCTGCCATGGTCCCGATCCCGACTCGCGCAAGGCCGGACTGCGGCTCGATCGGCGCGAGGACGCGCTGCGCGCCGAAGATGGCCTCGATCCCGCCATCCTTCCGGGTGATCCGGCGCGCAGCGCCATCCTGCAACGCATCCTGAGCGCCGATCCCGACGAGCGCATGCCACCGGCGGACGGCCACGAGCCGCTCTCCGACGGCGAAATCGACGTGTTGCGGCGCTGGATCGAGGGTGGCGCCATCTACGAGCGCCACTGGTCCTGGGCGCGGCTCGCCGAGGTCGAACCGCCCGTGTCGCGGGGCTGGGCTTGGCGCGCGAGCGACCGCTTCGTGGAGGACTCGCTGGCGCGCGAGGGGCTCGCGCCCGCGGGCGATTGCGCTGGACCAACTTGGTTGCGGCGCGCGAGCTTCACGTTGCGTGGCCTGCCGCCGCGCGACGAGTGGCTGCAAGCGATCCTCGAGCGCGACGAGCCCGCCACGCGCGAGCTGATCGTCGACGCGATGCTCGCCGACCGGGCGCATGCCGAGCACTGGGCGCGCCACTGGATGGATGTCATGCGCTACGCCGAGACGCGCGGCCACGAGTTCGACTACGCCATCCGCGAGGCTTGGCGCTGGCGGGATTGGGTGGTGCGCGCGCTGCACGCAGGGCTGCCCTACGACCGCTTCGTCGCGGAACAGGTGGCGGGCGACTTGCTCGAGCGTCGCGTCGATCCCGCGACCGGCCACGACGAAGGACTCGTGGCCACCGGTTGGTGGTGGTTGTCGCAGGGCACGCACGCGCCCGTAGATGTGCGCCTCGACGAGGCCGAGCGCATCGACAACCAGATCGAAGTGTTGGGCAAGGCCTTCCTCGGCACGACCATCTCGTGCGCGCGCTGCCACGACCACAAGTTCGACGATGTCTCGCAGCGCGATTACACGGCGCTCTTCGGCGTGGCGCGCTCCACTCGCCGCGTCTACGCGTGGCAGGATCCGCACGCACGCGCCGCGCGGCTGCTCGCCGACGCGGAGGCGGCGCGCCTCGAGTTGCAGGCTGCTTGCGGTGCGCGCGCGTCCGGCGCCGGGGATCTCCCGGTCGCCGCGGCGCCGCCGGGCGCCCTGTGGCGCTTCGACGGCGCGGACTTCGCGGGTTGGCGCGCGAGCGGCGGCGCCTTCGGCTCGCGGCCCGTGCGCGCCGGTGAGGTGCTGGCGCCCGATGGAGTCGAGCCGACGCGCGCGACGACGGGCTCCGCCACCTCGCGCGCCTTGTCGGCCAAGGCGCGCGGCGCGTTGCGTTCGCCGACCTTCGTGGTGGAGTCGGGCGAGTTGTGGTTGCGCGCGCGGGGTCGGGGTGCCCATGTGCGCGCGCATGTCGACGGGTTCTTCCTCGGCGAGGAGAACAACCTGCTGTTCGAGTCGCACAAGCAGGATCTCGACCACCCGGACGAATGGCGCACGCTGCGCATCGATTTGTCGCGCTACATCGGCGAGGAATGCTGGCTCGAGATCGTGGACCACGCCGACGGGTTCGTCGAACTTGCCTGGGTGGCCGCTGGCGATCTCGCCGAGGAGTGGAAGGCCGCGGCGTCCGCGAGCGACCAAGCGCTCGCGTTGGACGATGAGGCGCGGCTCGCGTCGCAGGCGCCCCTGGCGCGACTTGCCAAGTTGGC
>Ga0172367_10004060_pt1 | contig 18470 bp, 17 predicted proteins | sample Lak10m_FD_114542 | JGI IMG/M metagenome (GOLD analysis project Ga0172367, IMG submission 114542) | Freshwater microbial communities from Kabuno Bay, South-Kivu, Congo - kab_022012_10m | ecosystem: Environmental > Aquatic > Freshwater > Lake | place: Democratic Republic of the Congo: South-Kivu...
CAGGATTTCAGTTGTTGGGATCCTCCATGGCTGCGATTGATCTTGCTGAAGATCGAGGGCAGTTTTCTCAAATATGTCGTGAATTGGATTTTGCGATTCCTGACTCAGCGATGGCAAGTACCTTGGAAGAGGCCCTTCGCTACGAAGCTCGATTGGGTTATCCCCTCATTTGTCGTCCGAGTTATGTTCTTGGGGGACGTCGGATGGAAGTTATCGAAAATCGGGATGAATTGAATTCCTATTTTCTACGTCACAATGAAGTGTTTTCTTCTGAAAAGCCTTGCTTAATGGATCAATTTTTAGCCGGTGCTCTGGAGGTCGATGTTGATTTAGTACGTGGAAAAGACTGGACCGTTGTTGGAGGTATTGTTGAGCACATTGAAGCTGCCGGGGTGCACTCGGGAGATTCTATGGGAGTTATACCACCACAGCGATTGAAAGCGAATACATGCCAAAGAATTGAAGAGCTCAGTATTGCATTGGCTCACAGGATGGGAATCATAGGTCACTTAAATCTACAATTGGCAGTAAAAAATGATGTGGTTTATGTTTTAGAGGCCAACCCACGAAGTTCTCGTTCCGTACCTTTTATTGTAAAAGCGGTTGGAGTACCCTTAATTGATCTTGGTGTTGCAGCAGTTATTGGAAAAGCCAAAGATGAATTGAACTTAGCTCAGTACAATTGGCGCAAAACAGATTTTGTTGCCGTAAAAGGCGTCGTTTTTCCATTTAAAAAATTCTCAGAGGCGGATGCAATTTTGGGTCCTGAGATGAAGTCGACGGGCGAAAGTATGGGGCGAGCGAAGACCTATTCCGAAGCTTTATTGAAGGCCTTCGTCGGGAGTCACTTTAAATTACCCCTACAAGGGGAGGTCTTTTTCTCTTTAAGAGATAAGGATAAAGATGAAATACTTATCCTGGCGAAGGAACTTTTGCGAATGGGCTATTCTATTTCGGCAACTCGAGGAACTTCTGAGTTTTTTAATAAAAATGGAGTGGATGCCAAAGCCTATAAAAAAGTACATGAAGGGCGTCCTCACTGCGTAGATCGTATTCGCTCGGGCGAAGTTGCATTCGTAATTAATACGACCACGGGTCGACGCTCCATTGATGCCAGTTTTGACATTCGCAGAGCCTGTATTGACTACAATATACCCTGTTTAACCGAAAGTGATGCAGCAGATGCCTTCGTTTTGGCTTTGAAAGAAGCCAAAATGAAAAGTCCAGAGGTTTATTCTCTTTAGGATAAACTTTATATCCTAGTTTATGTAATGAAATAGTTGACGGATTTTAGAAAAGACCCGACCATTAATTTATGGTTGGGTCTCAAAAAGGTATAATAAAAGAAATAGGCAATGATGGAGATAACTTTACTTCGGCTTCTCATAAAGCCAATTCTCAAAATGTTATCTCTGTCAGTCATCTTAACAAATCATTTCCTTACGGATTTTTTAACAAATTGAAGCCTGTGCTTCATGATGTTTCCTTTAGTGTTCCTAAAGGAACTGCGACCGGTTTTGTCGGTAATAATGGATCTGGGAAGACAACTTCAATAAAATCCATTTTGCAGTTTATAAGGCCCGATTCCGGAGAAATTTTATTTTTTGGAAAACCTTTGGATATGTCCTCTCGAGCTCAAATTGGTTATCTTCCAGAGCGTCCCTATCTTTATGAATTTTTAACAGGGCAAGAGTTTCTGCGTCTCCACTGGAATTTGAATGGAGGGGGGCGAGAAGCAGATTTCATCCAAAGAGCGACAGTAGTCTTAAAAAAAATGGATCTCCTTCATGCTAAAGACAAGCGTTTGCGCCAGTACTCTAAGGGGATGCTGCAAAGGGTAGGGCTTGCCCAGGCCATTCTTTGTCGTCCCGAATTGCTTATATTGGATGAGCCAATGTCAGGTCTAGATCCTGACGGAAGGGCCATTGTTAAAAGCATTCTCCAGGAAGAACTTCAGAGGGGTGCCAGTATCTTTTTCAGCAGTCACCTTTTGCAAGACATGGAAGAAATATGCACTCACCTTGTTATTATAAATCACGGAGTGATAATCTATAATGGAGAATTGCTACCCTTTATAGCTAAATTCAAAAATTTAGAGGAGGCATTTAAAGAAAGTAAGTTGGGAGAGGTCAAGAAAACATGAAAAAAGCATTCTTTATTGCAAAAGCAACCGTCGCTGAGCTCATGCGTGAGAAGTTTTTTTTGATAGCTTTATTTTTAGGACTTGTGATGATTGGCTTTAGTCTAGTTTTGGGTCAGCTCAGTGCTGTTGAATACGCCAAAATTATGGGAGATTTTGGATTTACCACGGTTGAAATTACAGTAACGGGTCTTAGTATTTTTCTTGGTTCTTTTTTGATTTCTAAGGAAATTGATCGGCAAACGTGTCTTCTTATTCTTGCCCGTCCTGTGTCTCGTCTGGAATTTATTTTAGGTAAGCTTTTGGGTGTGATGGTCTTAATTACTTTTACAGTATTTTTTTTAATGATTTTAATTTTAGTACTCCTTCAGGAATGGAATCATTTAGGAAATTTTTTCATTATTTCTTTTAGTATTTGGATCAAATCAATAGTCATCTTAGCTTTTGTGATTTTTATGAGCCTTGTTGTTCGACCTGTTCTTGCCACGTTCGCAGGAATAGCAATCTATATGTTGGGGCATTGGATTCCTGACATTCAGTTTTTTGCCACTAAATCTAAGGATGAGGGCTTTATTTTACTTTCTCGTGTTGTAGATTGGATTGTACCCAATTTTTATATATTTAATTGGAAAAACTATGTATTTTTAAGCCAAGGCGTTACGGGTAAAACGATCCTCTGGACCTTGGCCCATGGAAGTTTGTGGTTTTTATTTTTTGCTATACTTTTAAATTGGAATTTTAGGAGAAAAGATATTGTTTAATTTGATAGAAACTATTGGTTATATTTTTTCTTTCTTGTTTGGGGCCTGCTTCGGAAGTTTTGCAAATGTCGTGATCTACCGAATGCCCCTAGGGGAAAGTGTTGTTCGCCCGGGAAGTCGATGTGGAAGTTGTCAAAGGCCAATAGCTTGGTATTACAACATACCTATTATTTCTTGGGTTTTTTTGCGTGGAAAGTGTGCCTACTGTGGAAAGTCATACTCCATTCGTTACATGTTTGTAGAATTGCTGACAGCTATTTTATTTGTTCTTTCTTACCATTACGCAGGTTCAATTTATACCTTAGTCGAATATGATCTTTTTATCTTTGGTCTGGTTGTTTGTACCTTCATTGATTTAGATTATATGATTCTTCCTGATGAATTTACCCTTTCAGGAATCCTTTTAGGTATGATGGGGGCATGGCTAAATCCAGAGCGTGAGTTTATGCCCGCTTTATTGGGAGTTGTTCTAGGAGGTGGCTTTCTCTGGGCAACTGCTTATTTTTATTTTCTAATTACAAAACAAGATGGAATGGGTGGTGGAGATATCAAGCTTTTAGCTTGGATAGGTGCTGTTCTGGGTTGGCAGGCCATTCCTTTCGTAATTATGAGCTCTGCTATTATTGGAAGTATCGTTGGATTATTTCTTGCTCGAAAATCACAAAAAGGACTTAAGACTGTGATACCCTTTGGGCCTTATCTAGCCTTAGGGGCAGTCCTTTATCTTTTTGGGGGAGAATCTATCGCAAATTGGTATTTGAGTTTATTTCTTCCTCACTTTTCCTGACCATTATACTAAACTCATTTAGTTCGTAGGACATCGTCGGCCAGGTCGTCACCTTGTGCGACGCAGAGGCCCTGCGCCTCCGTGGCTTTCTCCTTGCCCCATTGGTCTACTTTTCAGTTGAGTTTGATATTTTTCAAAAAATTATAAGGATTAATAAAGGGATTTTTGTTTCGTCGTTTGAGATTGAACTGTACCAGACTTTGGGACCTTTGCTTTTAGCCCAGTTTGACTTACCTACGATTCGACTCAATAATTTTAATAGAGCTATTACAAGGAAAAGGAATTTCCATGTTATTTTTCAAATCAAAGAATTTGATAGGACTTGATATCGGTTCGAGTTCCATAAAAATGGCGGAAGTACAAGTCACAAAGGCTGGGGGTAAGCTTCTCGCCTTTTCCATGGTGCCTACTCCTGAAAGTGCAATAGTCAATGGGGAAATTGTAGATGCATCTTCACTTGCGACTGCTATTGCTTCTATCCATGCAGAATTAAAAACCAAGAAGAAAGAAGTTGCTACAGCGCTTTTTGGAACCGCGGTCATTGTTAAACGAATTACTATGCCCAAAATGGATGAAAATCTTGTAAAAGAGCAAATTCGATTTGAAGCAGAACAATATATTCCCTTTGATATCAATAATATTTCAATAGATTTTCATGTGCTAAATCAATCGTCTTCCCCAGAAACCATCGATGTTTTGCTGATCGCCGCACAAAATGAGCTAGTTTCCCAAATTGTTTCGGCAGTTGAATTTGCTCGATTGAAGTGTGAAGTATTAGATGTGGCAGGTCTAGCCCTTGCAAACTGTTTTGAAGCAAATTACGGAAAAATATCTTCGGCAGCAATCGGTATATTTAATATCGGCTCAACGATCACCAATTTTACTGCTATCAATAATGGAGAAGCTATTTTTACCAGAGACATCCCTGTTGGCGGATTTAACTACACCAATGAAATTCAAAAGACCATGGGGGTCACATTTGAAGAAGCGGAAGCTTTGAAGATAGATGCTGTCAGCCAAAAGGAAGTTCCTGAGGAAGTTCGTAGTATTATCAATTCAACGACGGAATCTATTGTCGAAGAAGTTCGAAACACGATCGATTTTTTAGTGGCAACAAGCCACGGATTGAATCTTTCAAAGTGCTATTATACAGGTGGTGCATCTGGTACAACAGGACTTATTGAGTCTCTAAGTCGGACAATTGGAATAGGCTTTGAATCCTTTGATCCTTTTTTGCGAATTCAACCAAATCTTCAAAAAATCTCACCCATGTATATTCGAAAAATCAGCCCATTTGCCGCCATTTCCGTGGGATTGGCATATCGAATGATAGGTGATTCATGATTAAAGTTAATCTTGCAAAGGGTGGAATTGCATCAGAAGCACAGAGTAAGTCTGACGGGAAATTTAACTTTAGTGGCTTTGGAAGTTCAAAAAATAAAGCTATTGGGGGAGATACCGTTTTTATTAGTAAAGATCTGATCCAGCGTCGAGGCCTTGTAAATCTATTGATGATATTGATGGGTCCGATGATGCTTTATGCCTACGAACTGATTACGATCCCAACAAAGGTTGCCGCACTCAATTTAAAACGCACTGAATTCCAAGAACTTCAGACTTTTAATCTAAAAGCAGATGATGCCGTCAAGGAGATTACGAAGTTTACGGAAGAGCAGAATAAGGTTCAGCAACGCATTCAAGCTTTGAACCTTTTGACACGCGAACGCCTTTTTGAGATTCGAATACTGGATCTCTTTCAACAGAATGTTCCTGAAAAATTATGGTTTACTCAAGTTGTCACTGATAGTGAAAAGATTGTGATTCATGGATTAGCGATGAATGACAATGAGGTAAATGTTTTTACGGATAAGCTTCAGCAAAGCGCTTTTTTTAGAAATGTCGAATTAGTAAGTTCCTTGGAAGAAAAAATTGATAATTTTAATTTAAAAAAATTTGAGATCTCATGTCTATTGAAAACGGATATGATCAAAAAAACCGAGGTGAATTAAGTTGGAAAAGCTTGCCCAATTACCTCCGAAAATATTGTTTATTGTAAGTGTCGCTGTTGGACTCTTCTACTATTTAACTCTATTCGATAGTGGATCTTTTTATGACACTCAAATAGAGTCAGTTAAAAATGAAATAAAAGGAGAGTTGGAAAAGAAGAAAAAGACGGAGGAGATTTTGAATAAAGAAAAGGAAATGAAGGTAAACGTAGAAACCTTAACTAAGCAATATTTTGAAATTTCAAAAAAGATTCCTTCCAGTCTTAATTCCATTGATATCAGTCGTATGATAGAGCAACTTGCTAAAAAATCTGGAGTTGAAGTCAAAGGCAAAAAACCAGGAAATCCCATTAAAAATAAAATCTTTGAAGAAGTGCCTGTTGAGCTTATCATGTCAGGAAATTATAGTGAATTAGCCCAATTTATATATTTTGTCGCGATTCATGAAAAAATAATGCGAATTAAGACCTTTACGATAGATTCCCAGACAGATAGTAAAAAGTTGAAATTTTCGGGAACATTGATTGGGTATAGACTCTCTGAAGATAAGTCAGAGGGGCCGGTGGAGGGAGCCTCCCCTGGTGAAGGTGGAGCGCCGGTTGTCGATTCGTCGGGAGCCCCAAAATGAACTTAAATAGTAGAGCTCTCTCTTTATCTCTATTGCTGTCACTGTGTGTTGCTCATTGGAGTTTTGCCCAGAATGATGAAACTACCGTTAATGAAGTGCATCCAGTGCCACCTCCGGCGATTCCACGACAGGAAACGCATCCTGAAGAAAAAAAAGTAAAATCAGGTGACGCCAAAGATTTAGACGAAAAAACAAGTCTTATTGATTTAGATTTATCAAAAGAATTTCGCTATGATCCTACAGTTGGAAGAGATCCCTTTCGACCCTTTAGAGTTCTTCGGCCCTCTGAAGTCACAAATGAGGAATTGCTGGATCCATTGACCCTCATAGACATCGATAAATTGATGGTTGTTGGCATCATATGGGAGGTAAAGTCACCCCGAGCCATGCTCAAAGAGCGAGGTTCGTCCGAAAAACTCTATACAGTGCAAATTAATTCCCGAGTGGGTAGAAATAATGGAGTCGTCAAGGCAATTCGAGAGGGAGAGGTCGTAGTGATTGAGCGTGAAGAAATCGACGGTCAGGCGGTTCATACGGCAAAAATTTTGGAAATAAATCAATAGGGAGAAGATAAAAATGAAAACAAAAATTAACTTTAATTGGAAGTTCCTCCAAAAGAAGCAATTTCTTAGGTTTATTTTAATTTATATTTTTATACTGAATCAATTGGGCTGTGCAAGTAAATCGACTTCCGAAAACGATTTTAATAATGAGGATACCGTCGTAAGTGATGCTTCGGTTTCCGGAGATAATACAGCGATAAGCTCTCAATTGAGTGATAAAACAGAACCATCCAGTGCTGAAAACTCAAATGGCAATAGCGACATGGATTTGGAGAGAGAATTTTCGAATGCTGAATCAGAAGCGGGCGCCGTACCTTCAGAAAATAATTCTAATTTAACAGATAATTCCAATGGAATCAATTCTTCAACTAATCAAAACACGGTTTCCAGTGGAACCTCAGAGCCAAGTCCATTGTCTTTAGAACCTCAAACTCCGAACATCAATTCCAATAGTCCGGGGGAATCGGCGAATTCAGAAATGGGCAGTAACAGTATGAATAGTAGCAGTATGAATAGTAGCAGTTCCTTGGGCTCAGGTGGTCCTCAAGATCTAACGGGACTTAAATTTCAGGCAAATGATTCCGGAGGAACTGTCGTTATTGAAATGAGTGGAATACCAAGCTATACAACGAGAACAAATGCTGAGACAAATCAACTTATCATTGATTTAAATAATACTAATTTACCAAATAAATTTAAGAGAACTTTAAATACCAAAGATATGGCAGGTGGAATAGGTGCGGTGGATGCTTATCAAAATCCAGGTAGCACGACGGCTCGTGTTGTGGTTCAATTGCGAAAAGGTTTTGCAGAGCCGACTGTCCAACAGGAAGGAAATAATATTCTAGTCATTGCAAACGGAATGGGGGGTGCTTTAGAAGCATCCACAGGTGCTCAACAAGAATCAGATGGTTCGTTAAATTCAGCTACAGCTCCTCCAGAGATCAATACAGGGGGAAATGCAGAGGAAGGTGTCTCTGTCTTGACGTCTGAAGGAGGAAGCCCTTCAGAAGGTTCTATATTGCAAAGTCATAATTTGACTGATTATTTGGGAGGCAATACTAAATTTTATGGACGAAAACTTTCTTTAGAGACCAACGATATGGATGTTCGAGATGCTCTAAAGTTTATTATGCTGGAAAGTGGCGTTAATATGGTTGTTGGCGAGGAAGTCAAGGGCCGTATAAGTTTGAAGTTGCGTCAGGTTCCATGGGATCAAGCCCTTATCATGGTGATGAGAGCAAAAAAATTAGGTTATACTCGAAGTGGAAATATTCTTCGAATTGCAAATTTATCCGAATTGAAGCAGGAAGAGGACGATGCGGCGAGATTGGCCAAAGAGCAAAGTTCAACTCAAGCTCTCAAAGTCCGAATGTTTCCTGTGAACTACGGAAAGGTGGATGAATTGGAGAAGAAAGTGAAAGACTTTCTATCAGAAAGAGGAAAGGTCGTTTCTGATCCTCGTACAAATTATTTAGTGGTTTCAGATATTGAAGAAAGTCTGAACCGTGTTGCCAAGTTAATTTCGAGTTTGGATATTCAGCCGCCCCAGGTATTAATTGAAGGACGAATCGTTGAAGCGAAAGATAGTTTCAAGAGATCGATTGGTTTTACTTGGAATGTGGCAGGGCAAGCGATTCCATTGGGTAAAAAAACTCTCAACATGACTCCTCAATTGGAAGTGAACCCTCTCGTTAAAGGGTTGAAAAATGATACAACAGGTATTGGAAGTTTTGGATTGAACTTGGGGGTATTAGACTTTTTGGGACAACTGGATGCCACATTAGTTTTAGCAGAGCGGGATGAAACAGTAAAAGTGATTTCCTCTCCACGCATTGTTACAATGACCAATGAAAAAGCTAATATCAATGAGAAAACTCAGTTTCCCATTAAACGAACGACATTTAATGGACCTCAATCTCAAACGACTTACGAATTTAAAGAACTGAACTTGAAGCTTGAGGTTACTCCACAAATCACCTCGGATGCATCAGTTATCATGCAAGTGGAGGTTATGCGAGAAGTACAGGGGGCCGCAGTTAGTATTTCCGATCAAGTCCCATCCATCAATTCACGACAAGCCACAACACGGGTTCTAGTTCGAAATGGACAAACTGCTATCATTGGCGGAATCTACCAAAATGATGTCTCAGAATTGTCAGAAGGAGTCCCTTACCTTAAGGATTTGCCAGGGCTTGGATTTTTATTTCGCAATAAAGTAACGAGTAGGGAAAAGCAAGAATTGCTTGTGTTTTTAACGCCTCGAATTTTAAGTCAGATTGATGCTCAAAACCTTCCAGCAGCAAATGGAGGGATTTAATGTTCAAAAAAAAGAGCCGAATAGGAATCACTTTAACAATAACTCTATTTTATTTAGTGATTGGATCCATACTGGGTTGTGGTGGTGGAGGTGAAGAAGGGGAGCTTACTTTGAAATTTGGAGAAGCCAGTCGTTTCATTATCCCAGATCCTTCTGCGACTTATTCTTGTTTTCAAATCAATGTCAGTGGGGATTTGTCCACAAAGGAAATAATTGGCCCCTATGTCGTATTTCCGACTATGACAATAGATTGGAAGAACTCCACAAAAGTTTTAAAGTTGAGCGCCATTTATGTAAAATTAACTTCGGGTGCTATTACAGGAACAGACTATTCATGTTTTTTCGGACCTTCAGATATTATGGCTTTGAATCCAGAGCTTCTCAATAAGAATGATTCGACAGTTCCTTTGAGCGATGAACCCCGCCTTATTCCGGATCCAAGCACCAAAAGTATTTCATTTTCAACTTCAAGTGTATCTGCGAAAGGTGTAAAAAGCTGTAGCCTGAAATGCGGAGGGATTCCTATTTCCAATTCCGGAGGGCCCGTTTCTGGAAACATCAAACTTACTGGAGTTATAGTTTCTAAGGAGGGAGATGAAATTATAGAAACACCGATTACCGCGTCGTCACCAATTACTGTTCAAAATTTAGGACGTTAATATAGTCCGTCCCGATAAAAAAGTGCACAACTTACTTGATCTTTTTCTTTCTACCTGACGTCACACTAGTCCTTCGTCGGGCCTTGTCAGGCAGAAAGAAAAATCACCTCGCAATTCATGCACTTTTTTATAGTGACGGACTATACCTATCCACTTTCATTCAGCCGGGTTGAATAAATAGCTTGTTTAATCCGAAACCTTGATTTCCTTCTTTTAGCAGGCTAGAAGCCCCTATGGATTTATTCTCATATTCGAACCAAAAAGAAGATCTCGGTTCTTCTCATTCTGTTGAAAATTTAAATGGCTTTCAAAGTGTGAATGAAGCCTTTATTCCTCTTAGTGAAAAATTGAGACCTCGTCATGTAGATGAAGTCATTGGGCATGAGCGGTTTATTGGTCCACATTCGCCCCTCGGTAAATTGCTTAGAGAGGGAAAAGTGGCAAACCTAATTGTATGGGGACCTCCTGGTTCTGGAAAAACCTCTTTTGCATTAACAGTGGCCGAATTAACTCAAAGTGCTTTTATTACTGCAAATGCGGTTGATCTTGGATCCAAAAGACTGCGGGAAATCGGGGATGAAGGGAGGTCAAATTTACAGAAGAAAAATCAACGTACAATTTTGTTTGTTGATGAAATTCATAGATTAATCCGCTCCCAACAGGACATTCTATTGCCAGTGATGGAGAAGGGAGAGCTGGTACTGATCGGTGCAACTACTGAAAACCCTGGCTACGAAATGTCTAGAGCCTTCATGAGTCGCTGCTTGCTTATTCCCTTCGAAAAGCTAACTTATAGTGATTTGGAAAGTATTTTAGCAAGAACTTGCGAATATTTGAATGTAAAATCATCTCAGTTATTAACTTTTGATGCCCAGGAAAAGTTATTTCAATTTTGCAATGGGGATGCTCGCAGGTTAATAAATTTTATTGATTGGGTTTATAAAGATTTTCAAATTAATTCAGAAAAATTTCCAATGAATATGGATTCTTGTTTATCTTTGCTTCTTAGTTTCGGCCAAGGAATAGAAATTGATGAAAATTTAAAGTATGATTTGATTTCTGCTTTTATAAAAAGTGTGCGTGGTTCCGATCCCGACGCTGCGATGTACTATTTGGTTCGACTTTTAGAGGGTGGTGAAGATCCTAAGTACGTGGCGCGAAGATTAGTTATTTTGGCATCTGAAGATGTGGGAAATGCGGACCCAAGAGCGCTCAGCGTGGCGACCGATGCCTTTCGAGCTGTAGAAATATTGGGTTTGCCAGAATGTAAAATTCCATTAGCCCAAGCGACCACCTATCTCGCTGTAGCTCCAAAATCAAATAGATCATATTTATCATTAAAAGCAGCTCAGCAGTTGGTGCAAGCAACTCGGCATTTGCAGGTTCCAGCATTTCTTCGTTCTTCTGCAAAATGGGCAAGTAGCGAAATGGAAATTAAGGGAGGATATCGTTATCCCCACGATTTTCCAAATGGTTTTGTGGAGCAAACTTATTTTCCAGAAGAAATAAAAGATCGAAAATTATATGAGCCGTCAAATCGAGGCTTTGAAAAGCAAATTCAGGCCTATCAAGAATGGCTTGGAAAAAATCAAAAATAGTAGGCACTTCCGACTAGCATTGTAAAAACATTTTGATTTTTGCTGATGAATTCGTATTTTTGATCGATCCGTTGCATGGAATGTCCCCGACCTCCCGAAAAATAACCTCCAAAAGTATAGCTCATATTTTTACTGGCGAAAAATACGCCGTTGGCGCTGAAGCCCATTTGATCAACACGATCCGGTTGAGTTTTCTGCAGGGTGCTGTCTGGTTCGGGGTGGGCCGAAAAATTAGTAAAGACTCCAGCTCTAAATTTGAGCCAAGATAGAAGGGCGATTTCTGTGCCTAATGCAAAATTCACTAAGGAACGGTGAGAATATTCAATTTTTGCACTGTCATTTTCCACATCCGCAAAGCTATAACCCTCATAAATATTGATATCAGAGGTCAGTTTAAATTGAGGATTCCATTGATGAAAAAATCCCAATGCGAATTTTGCGGGGATATGGGATTTGGAAGTTAAATCTGTTAAAATTATCGGGGAAGATGTTTGGGTAACTCCACCAACAGATTCTGTGTAGTTTTCGAAATAAGTTCCATTTCCGGCAATTCGGAAGCTTGGGGGACGAATGCTGATTCCCCAGCTCCATCGATCATTGATTTCAGAAAAGTATCCTAATACGAAAACAATGGTATTTTCGGTCTGAGTTTTATCAGAACTAAAGAAACGAAAATCATTTCCACCAGGATAACTGCGATCACTGATGGTTCTCTGGGCATTTCTGGCAGTATAATAAGTTGTGATACCTACAGAAGATTTGTTTTCTAATTTTTTGGCTGCCGCAACTCCTACCCATAGGGATTCGTCGACAAAGCTCAAAGTCGACGTATTTGTAGGTGTGCTGTTGATATCTCCTCTAAAACTATCATAGTCGGGAACGACGATGGACATTCCCACGGCCCATTCCTTGTAGAGAATCATATTTCCGGTTGAGGCAGGAAGAGAACGAAAAAATCCCTGATTGACTCGGAGGGGAGCTTTTGTAATATCTTCGTTTTTTCCGTAGACAGTATCAAATTTTTTATAAATTCCGACGGCGGCGGAAAAGGAGGATCCCTCCAATTGAGCCAAGGTTGCTGGATTGTAAAATGCGGCAGAGGAAGTGTCGCCAACGAGTGCTGTTGCTGCACCTCCCATTCCCGCGGCCTGATCTCCGATTAGAATTGAGTTATAATTCGAAAAGGATCCAAGGCTGGGTCTTGGCCAAAGTGTGAATGTTGTAAAAATAAAACAGAGTGTGAGAAATAACATAACTTTTGTCATAAATTGATGTTCTTCCAACAACACTTTTAGGTCAATGGAAACAACGAGTCACTTTTTGAGAAATAAAAAGGCCAAGAGTGGGATTCGTTTTTGTAATTGCCATGATGCCGAGTTACATTGAAATGGTAATTCTACTAAGGAGGAATTCCATGACAATACCATTTATTGATTTGAAAACTCAATACAACGCTTTGAAAGCCCAGATAGATTCAAGCATTCAGAGGGTTATCGACCACGGTGCCTTTGTCAATGGGCCCGAAGTTGCAGAATTGGAAAAAAAATTGGCGGAACACACGGGATCCCCTTATGCTTTGGCCTGTGCGAGTGGGACGGATGCATTGCTGATGCCACTTATGGCATTGGGTATAGGGGCAGGTGATGAGGTAATTACTTCTAGTTTTTCATTTATTGCAACAGCGGAAACCATTGTGCTGGCAGGAGCTATGCCTGTTTATGTGGATATTGATCCGAAGACTTTTAATATCGATGTTACTAAAATTGAAAAAGCCATTACAAAAAAAACAAAGGCCATCATGCCGGTTAGTTTGTATGGACAGATGGCAGATATGGATGAAATCAATGCCATTGCATTAAAGCATGGTTTGTATGTTATTGAGGACGCTGCTCAGAGTTACGGTGCAAAATACAAAGACAAGCGCAGTTGCAATGCCTCAATAGCGGCGGGAACCAGTTTTTTTCCAGCAAAACCCCTCGGTTGTTATGGAGACGGAGGCGCTGTATTCACCTCAGATGCGCAAATGTATAAAGCAATGAAGGAGATTCGTGAGCATGGATCTGAAACTCGCTACTACCATACGCGATTGGGCATCAATGGCCGCTTAGATACCATTCAATGTGCGATACTTTTAGCAAAATTGGGGCGTTATGAGTGGGAGATCGCCCAACGAAATCGCATTGCGGAAGTCTATAACCAAGCATTTGCTGAAATCAAAGCTGATGATTTTTCTATCCCTAAAGTGAAGTCGGACAGACAAAGTGTTTGGGCTCAGTATACTTTAGTTGTAGGTCCGCGGGATGAGTTTCAGAAAAAATTGACAGCATTAGGGATTCCAACATCTGTTCATTATCCTCGAATAATGCCGGATCAGCCTTGGTACAAAGAGCATACAGCGGCCGGAGTTACTCAGGATTTGAATCTTTCTCGTTGGGCTGCCAATCATGTCATTAGCTTGCCCTTGTACCCCGATATGGATCGTGCTACTCAGGAGAAAATTATTTCCGCGGTAAAAAGCTGCTTTTAGATTTTATTGAAAAGGATTAGCTATGTTAACATTTGGACCCTTAAAAACTCCCGTTGTCGCCAATACTCCCTACGGAACTTTTACTTGGGGAAATGCAAAGAATTTTGTTCTTTTTGCGGGACCGGATATTATTGAAGATCAAGGAATGGTTTTGGAAACGGCCAAAGAAATTAAGCGGGTCACGGCACGGTTGGGAATTCCTTGGATTTTGAAATGCTCCTTTGATAAAGCCAATCGACAAAGTGCTAGTTCGTTTCGTGGGCCGGGCATGAAGAAAGCCTTGGCAGAACTTGGGAAAATCAAATCAGAGGTAGGTTGCGCATTAATTACAGATGTGCATGAAACCATTCAGGTAGAAGCAACTGCCGAAATTGCTGATGTTATTCAAATTCCAGCTTTTTTATCACGTCAGACAGATTTGTTGGTCGATGTGGCAAAAACGGGAAAGACTATTCACATCAAGAAAGGTCAATTTTTAGCTCCCTGGGATATGAAGGCCATTGCGCAAAAGGCAGTGAGTGCGGGTAATAGTAATTTATTACTTTGTGATCGTGGTACAACCTTTGGCTACAACCGACTCATCAATGATATGACGGGACTTGTTGAAATGCGCCGTCTTGGTTTTCCTGTGGTTATGGACGTAACTCATTCAACTCAGTTACCAGGAGCCACAGGTGAAAGCAGTGGGGGGCGAGGTGAAATGGTGCCTGTTTTAGCTCGTGCAGCCATCGCAGTAGGGGTGGATGGAATTTTTCTGGAAACTCATCCCAATCCTGACGCGGCGTTGTGCGATGGACCAACTTCATTGCCGTTAAAAGATTTGGAGCCCTTACTCTTAAATCTGCAGAATATATTTAAAACTCACTTTGCCATTGTAAAATCTAATGAGGCAGAATAAGTTTTTGTCATTAAAAGAAGGAGAATTCATGTCGCAATTTCAGTTTGAAAACAAAGTAAAAGTTTATTCCGATGGTGCAGATAAAGCTTCCATGTTGGAAATGGCAAAAAATCCTTTAATCAAAGGTTTGACAACGAACCCAACTTTGATGAAGCGTGCTGGCGTTACAGATTACCGTGCATTTTGCAAAGATATTCTAACTCATATCAAAGATAAACCGCTTTCTTTTGAAGTCTTTTCAGATGAATTTCCTGAAATGAAAAAGCAAGCTCTAGAGATTGCCTCTTGGGCAGATAATGTTTATGTGAAAATTCCAATCACAAATTCCGAAGGTCAATCGTCTATACCTCTGATTCAAGAATTGACTCATTCTAAAGTGAAACTGAACGTCACCGCAATTTTGACTTGGGATCAAATTATTAATACGGTATTGGCCTTAAAAGGAGGCGCCCCTTCTATTGTTTCTGTTTTTGCAGGCCGTATTGCTGACACGGGTCGAGATCCAATGTCCATGATGACTGCAGCAAGTGAGCTCTGTCGTGCTGTTGATAAAAATATTGAATTACTATGGGCATCTAGCCGCGAAGCTTTTAATATTGTTCAAGCAGAATTGTCAGGTTGTCATATCATTACGGCAACACCTGAGTTGATTAAGAAGATGTCTATGTTCAATAAAAGTCTCAATGATTTAAGTTTAGAAACCGTTCGGATGTTTAAAGCGGATGCGGAAGCTGCTGGGTTTAAACTTTAATTTTCTCAAATAAATAAGGATTGTGTAAAGTGGAAAATTTTAGCCAGGAATTTTTGAAAGAAACTGTATCGATCATTCAAAAGATCGATACTCAGGCCATTGAAAATGTTGCCTTAGAATTGCAAAATGTTCGAGAGCGCGGTGGTCGATTATTTATCCTCGGAGTGGGTGGATCTGCGGGGCATGCGGGGCATGCCGTTAATGACTTTCGTAAAATTTGTGGTCTTGAGGCCTATGCTCCGACGGACAATGTTTCTGAATTAACTGCCCGAATCAATGATGAAGGTTGGGACACTTGTTTTAGTGAATGGTTGAAAGGGTGTCGTATTAACGGAAAAGACGGCGTTTTAGTTTTTTCTGTGGGGGGCGGTAATCGCGAGAAAAATATTTCAATGAATTTAGTTCGCGCCTTGGAAGTTGCTAAAGATGTGAATGCGACCATCGTGGGTATTGTTGGTAAAGATGGTGGATTTACTAAAATTGCATCCAATGCCTGTGTTGTGATTCCACCTTTGAGCGCCGACAGAATTACACCTCATACTGAGGGTTTATGTGCGGTGGTTTGGCATTTGTTGGCTTCCCATCCGGCACTGAAGATTCATCAAACTAAATGGGAAAGCACAAAACCTGCAGGCAAATAAATTAAGGTGATGGCAGGAATGGAAAAGAATTCTTATATCGAAGGCTTAGTTTCTGTCATTACTCCCGCCTTTAATTCTGCAAAATTTATTGAGGACTGTATTCATTCGGTTCAAGCTCAAAGCTATAATCAATGGGAAATGCTGGTTGTTATTGATGCGGGAACAACAGACAATACGGCAGAGATAGTCGAGAAGATTTCCAAAGAAGATCCGCGGGTTCGACTTATTGTTATTAAGAATAAAAGAGGAATTTCACTTTCGCGCAATACCGGCCTAGAGAATGCGAGAGGGCGCTATATTGCATTTCTGGACAGTGATGATTTATGGTTGCCTCACAAGTTAGAACTTCAGTTGAAGTTTATGGTTGAAACTCATACCTATTACTGTTGTGGTGGTTATCGTCGAATCAGTGAAGATGGGACTCTCATTGGAAAATATATTGGAGTTCCGGACCAAATTGATTATGAATTGACTTTGCGAAATAACACCATTGGATGCCTTACAATAATGCTTGATCGAAAAGCTCTTGATATTGGTCGATTTGTAGAGCGTCATCAAGAAGATTATGTTTTCAATTTAGAAATTCTAAAAAGGGGATATATTTGTCGGGGCTTGAACCAGGATCTTGCTCGGTATCGCTTTGTTCACAATGCTCGTTCTAGGGCGTATAAAGTTTTAATCCCATCTCGATGGAGTATATATAGACAGCGGGAAAAATTCTCCCGTCTAAAAAGCACTTGGTTAATTTTGAATTATATTTTCTTTGCTCTTCAGAAGAGAATTCATTTTTAGCATTTATTCAAATTTTTCTTTTTAAGAACCGTGGCAATGGCCAATCCTGAAATAATTAAATAAACCAGGCGAACTTTAGATCTTTCAAAGTTGCTCTCGGTGAGGCCGCCGATGAGGAAGCAAACTTGGGCACCCAATGCTCCAATTAAAAATCTTTTTTCGGTAAGGCTTTGAGTCGTGTTTCGTATTCCTTGAATTGTTGTTTTTATTCCATAGCCAACATAGCTCAAGAAACACGTTAGGCCTAGGATTCCTGTGCCTGCCAAAAAGTGTAAGTACTGATTGTGGGCATGACTGGCAAATTGCGAAGGTGGCATATCCAGGCGATCAAAATAACTTCGAAGTATTGTTTTGTATTCACCGTAGCCAATACCCAGTAACGGGTGATCTAGAAACATCTCCCAGTTAGCTTTCCATAGTGCCACTCGGTCGCCATCATAATTTTTTTGAAAATCAAACACAAAAAGAATTCGATCATGAAACTGCGGCCAAGTATAAAATAACCCCAGAAAGATGAGAGTCAATAGGGTGGAAAGGCGCCAGGCAAATTGAGAATTGGTAAAAAATGCCATGATGATTAAAGCGAGAGCGCAAGCACCCCAAATTCCCCGCGTAAAAGCAACTAGTACTGCAATTCCAGTAGTGAGCACTGCAAAAACAAGCCATGGATTTTCATCGACAACTTTGAACTTTCGCTCGTAAAACTCACCTAGTAAAATTCCCATAATTAAACACAAATATTGCCCATTTACATGGGCAAAAGTCATGGGATCATAAAAGAATCCTCCTGCTCGGCCCAAATCAGAAAGAGGTGCTTGCATGATTGGGTCATAATCCATTGCCCAACCTAAAATAGCATAGATTGAAGAAACACTGAGAATAATCCAAAAGGGAGTCCAAGAAATTTCGGTGATTTGATTTTTTTGCTGAATCCAAATGATAGAGAAAAGAGCAAGAATCCATTTCCATTCGAAAATATGGGAAAATCCTCGAAAGCCTGCAGTCCCAAGGAGTAGACCGAGGGCGACGACTCCTAACCAGGCAGGCAAAATAAATTTTAAATCTCCTAAATTAAAACATTCTTTCTTTTGAAAAGTAAAATAAAAGCAAATAACAACTAAAAGAGTTGAAAATAAATCCATGGCACTTTGAGATATTACGGAGCTGCATAATAAAAATAAGAAAAGAATATTAAGATGAGAATATTTTTTTATTAATGGCTGAATGGTTGAATAATTCAACAGGGGCTCCTTCACTGGCCATCTTAGAAATAGCAGCCTGATAATTTATCGAGTAAACCTACCTCTTCATAATTGAAGAGGCAAGCTCCTCACAGAACCCGCCGTGCGAATTTCCCGCAACGGGCTCTTCAAAATTTGTTTCGTGTTTATTTAGCATA
>Ga0172367_10004061_pt1 | contig 18469 bp, 16 predicted proteins | sample Lak10m_FD_114542 | JGI IMG/M metagenome (GOLD analysis project Ga0172367, IMG submission 114542) | Freshwater microbial communities from Kabuno Bay, South-Kivu, Congo - kab_022012_10m | ecosystem: Environmental > Aquatic > Freshwater > Lake | place: Democratic Republic of the Congo: South-Kivu...
CCCCAAATACGCCCTCCACCCGCCCCATCGCCAACCGCCCCGCGCGCCGCACGGCGTGAGGCGAAAGGACGTTAGATCACGATCGGGAGTCATTGGCAGAGGATATGATTCGCATCATCCGCAGCCACCCCGCGCTTGGCAAGTTCGCGGTTGATCCCAAAACCAACCGAACCATGGAACCGCGTTAGGCTTGGTGCCCAGCCAACGTCGTCTAGGGGTCTAGCAACCGATCGGTTACCGCTTGAGCACCGCAGCACCGCAGTGCTTGCAAAAATGTTCCTTGGCCTTTTGGCGCAGATTCGTAGTGTGGGGGTGTCACCCATGAAGCCATCCCACCGGCCGCTCTCGATCCTGCGGGCTCGCCACGCGACGCGGCGAGAACCGATGCGCCTTCTCGCCGCCGAGATCGACGTTTCTCAACTCCTACTGGCTTCGCCGGGTTGCAGGTAACGATGAGAAAATACTTCGAATTGTCCTTTTCCTCGATGCTCGCGAGGGGGCTCTTGCTGTTGTGGATTTCCCCACGGGGTCCGCTTGAATCGATCACCGCCGCCGAGGCCCCGGCCCCGGCCTCCGTCCCCAAGCCGTGGACGACTCAAGAGGATCACCGGAACATGATGGATCAGCTCGGCATCCGCCGCCTCCGCCCCGGCCCAAGCGGTCAACCCGGTGCAACTAACTCCGCCAATTACGACCCCGCCCAAGCCAATCCTTTCCCCAATCTGCCCGATGCACTCGCCCTGAAGAACGGCACCCGGGTAACGACCTCCGAGCAGTGGTGGACAACTCGTCGACCCGAGGTCGTCGAAGACTTCGAACGCGAGGTCCTCGGACGCGTCCCATCCACCGTCCCTAAGGTCTCCTGGGCCGTGACAAACCAAGCGCTGGACCGTGTCGTCGGAACAATCTCTGTTCGCGCACGCCAGCTGATCGTCCGTGTCGATAACTCCGGGTTCCCATCCATCGAAGTCCACATTCGAATGACCCTCGTGACTCCCAAGGAAACCTCGGCACCGGTGCCGGTGCTCATGATGTTCGGAGGCTTCGGCGGAAGCGGCTTTCCCAGGCGCGCGGGCGAGCCCGAACCGACCAATCGCTTCCGCGGCTTCGGCAATATGACCTTCGCTGACCCACCCTCCACCGAGCAACTGATCGCCGCAGGTTGGGGATACGCAACCCTCGAACCTGGGAGTATCCAAGCCGATAACGGCGCAGGCCTCACCCGCGGGATCATTGGTTTGGTGAACCAAGGGCGACCGCGCAAACCCGATGACTGGGGAGCCTTGCGCGCATGGGCGTGGGGCGCAACGCGCGGCTTAGACTACTTGGAGACCGATCCAAGCGTGAACACAAAGCAGGTCGGGATCGAAGGGGTCTCGCGTTTCGGCAAGGCCGCACTCGTCACGCTCGCGTTCGAACCACGCTTCAAACTGGCTCTCGTCGGATCCTCCGGCGAAGGAGGAGCGAAGCTCCACCGACGCAACTTTGGCGAAGCGGTCGAAAACCTCACCGGTTCAGGCGAGTATCATTGGATGGCAGGAAACTTCCTGAAATACGGAGCCGCCGAGGCCACCTCCGGCAGTAAGAACGCGAACGACATTCCGGTCGACGCACACCAACTCATCGCTCTCTGCGCCCCACGACCCACCTTCATCAGCTACGGCGTGCCGGAAAAAGGCGACGCCCATTGGCTGGATCAACAAGGCAGTTTCATGGCCGCGGTCGCCGCCGGCCCGGTCTTCCGGCTACTCGGCGCTCGCGACGTGGGTGTGGACGAGGATTACCGCACAGCCCAAAAGCCCCCAGTGAATCACGGCCTTCTCAATGGCGAACTGGCATGGCGCCAACACGACGGCGGCCACGAGGACCGTTCGAACATGAAACACTTCATCACCTGGGCCAATCGGCTCCTCGGACATCGGCCACCCACCACACCAAACCCCTAACGCAGGCGGACCGGTCAATAGAATCTGAGGCTACAGCGTGGGAACCCGGAACGGCTTAGCCTGCCACCCCCGATTCCACTGGTACTTCCACAGATCCCGCAGCAAAGGCACCTCAACGTGACCATCAAAAAGGAGCAGACCACTCCGCCATCGTGACATTTCCGATGGACCGTTTGGATAGGCGACGTTCGGAGGCGCACGGTCCGAGTGACGCGCGACGAAGATATTCGCACCAGCTGCATCATAGTCCTCAATGGATCTATCTCGGTACAGATCCGAGGCTGCAAAGCCACCGGCCAAGGGGAGGACTAATAAGGTATTCCCGTCGATCATCGACGGTGTTTCGGAGGGTGAGGATATGTTTGATTCGTTCCCGTACCACAAAGAGGCAAACTCGGCAGCCTCTCCAGGGAGCAGCCAGTAGTTGTACGAGTAGCTGAAGGGAATAGGCTCCTGTCCTCCAGGACTCACCGCAACAAAAACCCGACCAGCGGTATCCGCAGCCCCGAACACGTGCGATTTCGTGTTGTAGCGAGTAAGGAACTGAGAAGCCGCCTGCGCATCGGTCATGGGCCTCGTAACTGGGCATCGGAACATCTCACTCGACGGGTAGTTTCCAGCGTATGGGAGGAGAGCTCTAGGCCAGAACGTGGTGACCGAGCCGAGATTGCCCCCGTCCTCGCGTATCATCTGTAGCATCAGCCCGCACTGCCTCAGATTATTGATGCATTTTACCTGAAGTGCCTTCCGTTTCGCCTTGGCTAGGCTCGGGAGAAGCAAACTGGACAACACACCTGCGACCGCAATCACAACCAGCAACTCCACCATTGTGAAGCCGGAGCGGGACGACTGCGTAAACGATCTCATGCCTTAACGCCCTAGGGGTGGCCATCCTGCACATGCGTACGAAACAAGTCATGCACCTTATGCGTCAGAAGCGACAGCACTGCAGTCTTGACCGTGGTGGGTACAACCACGTCTTGTCGAAATTCGCCATCAAGCATCACCAACTTCTGTTTCAGGTCTCCGAGACGGCCATTATAATACAACACGATGTCCTCCTTGCCCCTAACAATCTTTGGTGGCTGCCCATAGGGCGAAAACCGATCGTCTGTCTCGATAAACATCCCCACGCGAGCAACCATCACGATGAGGGACTCCATCCACGAACTGCGGCTCGCCCATTCGCTGGGGCCCAGAAGGTTCATCAGCATCGGCTCCAATCGATCGATTTCCTCACGCGCTAGAAGGAATTTCTCATTCTCCCTGACCGAGTCGACACATTGCGCACCCCCGAACCTCTCAATGCTTTCGCCGTAGACCCTCCTTGCATCGAGCAATTGCATCGTTGCGGCCTCGTACTCAAGCACAGCCGTCTCAAACTTCTCGCGATACTGCATCAGGCGGGTTTGGTTGGAGTGCGCAATCGGAATTCCTTTGAAGAGGATTTGCATGGCGATCGTTGCGTTAGTCTTCCGATCCTCAACAATCCTCGTGTGCGTCCAGTGGATCAATTTCTTAGTAGTAGGTCTCTCGTTGAGGAGAAGGTAGTAGCCCGCCGCTTGTCTTTCGTTTAGGAGAGTGGTCATCCGAAGATCCTCTTGAGTGATCCCGACCAACTCGAGGAATTTGTTGTCCCAAGTCCGTTGATCGGAAGTCCCTCGCCTATCGCCACGGTCCTCCACAACAACTGGATCATCAGGCCTACTGGCTAGTCTCGCGAAATTGGACCGGACCATGACTGGGGAAGGCAGTGCGGCATTTTCATGCAGTGCTGGAGCAGGATCCAACATCAGCCTAAGCAGTTCCACGCCTATCGCCCCGGCGCAGACGAGTATCGAGTCTCTAGAACGGGCAAACGGCTTGCCCCTGTCGAACAAGTTCATGAGGATAGAAGCTTCACGCGGACCGCGCATCCGGTACATTTAGAAGTGTAAGCCCTCAACATCGAGACCACCCGGTCCAGAGAACCTCCGAGAGCCCTGTCGCCTCCTCTGAACTTCCTGACACAAACGGAGCGCGGCCGATACACTTCCAATCTGGCTCAGACAACCAATGGGAACCCACGGAGAAGTGGGAGAGACGGCGCCAAATCAGCGGATGGCCAGGATCTTAGGGGTCAACGTCGTAGTCTTCGATTTTCGAACAGGCGTGCACGGTGTTTGGGTCCCCGAAATCAGAAGGCGAGGCACTGTCACCCTCAGCGACGGAGTTGTGTCCCGTTTCTTGAATCCAGCTCTTCCCGTAGTGCGAACCGTAGGAACCATGCCCGTCGCCTATGGCTCCGTTCCAGTACCATTCGCAGATCATGTAAGAGGAACCCACCACGACGTCACGCCCAAAGAACACTTCTTGGTAGTTATGGCAATTACCCTGTGTTCGGTAGATACCGTGATTCACCTTGTAGAGCCTCTTCGGAAAGCCCGAACGAATGTAGCGCGCCATCGTCCACCCATTTGTGCCCGAGTTCCATTGAGAACCCTGTGCGAGCCATCCTGGATCGCTTGGCTGTTCAACAACAGGTGAGTCTCCGTTGAAATCCGCGTCGCTATCACAGGCCGCCAAAAGCCTCCCAACCATGATAGACAGGACCGCTGCCATAGAAACGCTTTTTGTTGAGGGAAGAGTCATTGTAGTAAGTTCCTTTGGATGATGATGCTTCACTGCCACGATTCACACCACGAGGAGTGACGGAGGAGTGACGGAGGAGTGACGGAGGAGTGACGGAGGACATAAGAATCGAGTCCAACCAAAACATCAAGCGTTTTCAGGTGCGTTTTCTGGTGCAGACAACGCTTGTTGCGAAATCCAGCATTCCGAATTCGCCTAACCCCGCACGCCCCGAGCCCACCAAACCGACCGGAAACCTTACCAAAAACAGTCCCACATCTTACACACGCAAACCGCGAGTGGTCGAGGCGTAACCGTGGGGTCGGTACAGCGAGCCCAAGCGAGTCGCCGAGCGCGGGGTCGAAGCTACCCGGAAGAGATCCCCAAACCGGGTAGCGGCTGCTTAATCCTAGCGCTTCGGCCCACTGACTCCCCCCTTCCGCGTGCGCGTTGACCCGCGGGTAATGTAACTCACTCCACCAGTAGCATCCCCCACCCTAAACCTTCGAAGGCTCAGGATGCACCCACGGCGAACGATACGGTCGCTTCAACAATCGATTGGCTTCGTCGTCCCCAATAATCCGCCCCTTCGCCGCATCCCATCGCAGGCTCCGGCCCAACTGCATCGAAAGGTTCGCCAAGATGCACGCCGTCGTTGAAATATACCCCTGCTCGATGTCCGCAACGGGTTTCCCGCGCGACGCGATATTCGACAAAAAGTCCTTCATGTGCCCGCGAATCGCCGGAGCCACATGCGTCTCCAAGTCTTTCTCCGTCTTATCCTCAGGATACTGTTCAAATTCGTAGGTCACGTCCTTGTGCACCGCCGATCCAGGCCCCATCGGAATGAAATCGTAGCTCTGCACGCTCGCCTTCAAAGTGCCTTTATCACCATAAATCGTCGCGCCCCATGGATACTTCGGATCCGGAGGATGGCCCCACGTGCGATGCTGCCACGTCACTTTGATGTCTCCAAAGTCAAAGATCGCGCTCTGCGTGTCCGATATGTTCGCTCGGCTCGCCTTGTCCACGAGGATACCGCCTTCCGACGTCACACTCTTCGGGGCTCCCAAATCCAGCATCCACCGCACCATGTCCAACATGTGAATGCACATGTCCCCCACGATCCCGTTGCCGTATTCGTTGAACGCCCTCCACCCTCTCGGATGCATGATCTTGTGAAACGGCCGCTTGGGCGCCGGCCCCGACCACATATCAAAATCCAAAGACTCCGGCGGTGCCGAATCCGGGGAGCTGTCCCGACTTCGCATGTGGTAATAGCAATAGGTTTCCACATGCGCGATCTTCCCAAGCTTGCCCTCTCGGATAATCCGATCTCGCGCCTCAATAAGATGGGGCGTGCTCCGCCTCTGCGTCCCGACCTGCACCACGCGCTTGTACTTTCGCGCCGCCGCCAACATCGCTTGCCCCTCGACCACATCCACACTGATCGGCTTCTGCACATACACGTCCACACCCGACTTCACCGCCTCAATCATCGGCAGCGCATGCCAGTGGTCCGGCGTCGCAATGAGCACGATGTCCAAATCTTTCTCCGCCAATAACCGACGGTAATCCGAGTAGGTCCGTGGGCGCTTCTTCGACAACTGCCTCGTCGCCACGATGTCTGCTGCGTCCGACAGCATGCGCTTGTCCACGTCACACAGCGAAACCACCTCCACCGGCGCAATCTGGATCAACCGCAAGAGGTCGCATTTGCCATACCAGCCCGTCCCAATCAGCCCTACTCGCTTTTTCGGCATGTCTCCAAATTCAGCGGAGTATCCTCGGAGTGTCGATAACGCAAGGCCAGTGCCTGCGACTTGCAGAAATGAGCGGCGGTTCATGGGAATTCTTATACGCGTAACCTCGCTTAAATGACAAGCCACTTCACAACTCTCCAACCAACCTCAAGCGCCTCATTTCACGGGCTCCGCACCCCAACTCAATTCCAATGCCGACTTCCGGTTCACAACCCGAACCTTCATCACCCCCTTCGCCTCGTCCCATACCGATTTCCGAACCTTTCCATCCACTCGAATCACCGCGTCCTGACTCACACCACGCACCAGCACATCCCACACCCGAACCCGAGAGGCATACGCGCCCTCCCTCGGCTCCATGCGCATCGCACCGTGTGTCGTCGTGCCATACACCTCCATCCGCTTCTCAAAGTAGTCCCCGCGTTCGTGCGCCAAAGTCTCCCCATCGTCCTCCGCCCAAACAAACTCCCCTTCACCCCCAGCCCACACGTGCAACTCCATCGTGTCCGAAACCGCCTCTCCCGTGTGCTGCACAGCGTCACCAATCGGCAGAATCGTTCCCGCTCTCACATAGATCGGAATGGTGTCCAATGCCGCGTCCGCCACAATGTGCCGACGGCCTTGATGCCGATGCCCTGTCCAGAAATCATACCACTGACCTGCCGGCAGATATACCATCCGGGCCACCGCTCCCTGCCGCATCACCGGTGCAATCATGAGCCCGTCCCCCAGCAAAAACTGGTCCCCGCACCCCATCGCAACCGAATCGTCCTGCGCATGCCACCACGCCGGTCGCAAGACGGGTGTGCCATACCGATGCGATTCATGAAACAGGCTGTATAGATACGGAAGCAACCGATAGCGAAGCTCTATATATCGGCGCGATAGCGCCTCCACCGACTCCCCCAAAGCCCACGGTTCTTGATCAATCGTCCCCACATTCGAATGGTTTCTGAAGAACGGCGTGAAGGTCGCGAACTGTAGCCACCGTATGAAAAGCTCGGGCGTGGTGTTGTCGATGAATCCCCCGACATCCCCGCCCACAAACGAGACCCCGCTCAGGCTCAGGTTCACAAGCATTTGAACCGAATCACTCAAATGCTCCCAAACCGAACTGTTGTCCCCAGTCCATACCATCGCGTATCGTTGCACCCCCGCATAGCCCGCCCGAGTAATCACAAACGGTCGCCGGTCCGGTTGCGCTTCCAATGCACCCTCCCGCGAAGCTCTCGCCATTTGCATGCCATACACGTTATGAACCTCCGCATGGGTTCTCTCCCCCTCGTCCGTGCGGTGAACACAGTCCAAGGGCAACGTCTTCGTCGGTAACGCGAAGTTCGCCGGCTCGTTCATGTCGTTCCAAATCCCTGCCACCCCCGTCTTCAGCAACGCCCGTTGCTCCTTGCCCCACCACCGACGCACCTTCGCATTCAAGAAGTCCGGAAACCGCGAGATCCCAGGCCACACCTCTCCCATATAATCCGTCGAAACCCCGGGCGCTTTCACGAATGCATCTTGCTTCACTCCCCGCTTTAGAACCCCAAATCCAGGGTCATCCTTCACTCCCGGATCCACAATGCTCACCACCTTGAAACCCATCTCCCCCAACTCCCGCATGAGTTGCGCCGGTTTCGGATAGGTCCGACCGAACGTAAACACCCGATACTCGTGCATATGGTGGATGTCTAAATACAAAACATCACACGGAATCGCCAAATCCCGAAATGTGCGCGCCACCTCCCGCACCCGATCCGCGGTTTCATAGCTATACCGACACTGCTGATACCCCAACGCCCATCGCGGCGGCATCGGCATCCGACCCGTCAAATGCGTGTAGCGCTCGACCACATGCGCCGCCGTCGGCCCCGAAAATAGATACAGATCCAACTCCCCCGAGTCGGCGCTCATCTGCCATTGATCAAATTGGGTCTGTCCTAGGTCCCAGACCTGGCGCGCCGGGTTATCCCAAAACAAACCCGACACCACCCCTTCCCTCCACACCAACGCAAAGGGGATTGAAACATACAAGCTCCGAAGGCTCGGATGGATCGCCGGCGCATGCCCCAGCACATCCGTATTCCAAAACTCCCGAATTAACCCTCTCTTGTTGAAAGTCCCCGTGGTCTCCCCGAGCCCAAATATCGCGTCCTCCGGCAACAACCCAATCTTCGTCGAGATCTTTTCCCCAGTGAATCCTGTCTGATACGAATCCGAAGAAAAAAGGATCCGACCCTCCGCATCGCCAAACGACCACGCGCCGCCCTCCAATTGCAAGGCAAACGAAGCCTCCGACGTCACCAGCGTAACCGTGCCATCCCCAGACCGCACCTCAAACGGAGTCGGCTCCCACTCCTGCGCCACCACCGCCCACGATTGCGTGTCTGGCAGGTTCTCCCCCGCCCTCAGCCGCAAGCGGAGGAGGTCCGGTGCCAAAACCTGAACCTCAAGAGCACACCCCTCCCCTCTCAACTCCACCCCTCGAACCCGCGCCTCCACAAAGGTCAAATCTCGTAACGATCGAAATGATACCGTCGAGGTCGTGCTCATCATCCCAATTCAACTACGCGCCACCCAAAAGCGCTAGCCTTGTGTTGTCGACGCGCATACGCCCTCTCGTCAACCTCACCCTGGGAGCGCCGACACCCCTGCCGGCCTAGGGAAGCCCCCAGCCCTGGGACCGCCGGCACCCCTGCCGGCCTTCCGGAGGCTAAGAGCGCATCCAAGCCTGAAGGCTCCCACCCAAGCTCACACGCCCTCTCGTCCGCCCCTCCCTGGGAGCGCCGGCACCCCTGCCGGCCTTCCCCCCATGTAGCCCATCCCTAGATCCCCCGCCACATGCCCGCGCGCGATCCCCCCTCTCTGCCCTCTTCCTTCCAACCCCGTCAAAACCTTCCGCACTTGTCCGCCCACCCATCTTCCGTTAAACCCTTCTCCATGCTCACCAAACCCGCCCTCAGCCTCGCCCACCTCCTCACCTCCTTCTCGCTGCTCATTCTTGCACTCTCCCGCCCCCAAGCCGCTGAACCGGTTGTGCCAGAGTCCGTCCTCTTCGAACGTAATCTCGAATACGCCAACCCCGACAACCAACATCTCCAACTCAACGTCGCTCGCCCGCGCTCTCACTCCGGCCTCCTGCCCGCTGTGCTCTGCATTCACGGCGGCGGATTCCGCGCCGGGTCGCGCGAGGGATACAATGCGCTCTGCATCAAACTCGCCCAAAACGGCTACGCCGCTTTTACCATGAGCTACCGGCTCGCTCCCAAATACCCGTTCCCCGCCGCCGTCTCCGATTCCAAAGCCGCCATACGCTGGATCCGATCCCAAGCCGCCCGACTCCAAATCGATCCAAAACGCATCGGAGTCACCGGAGGCTCCGCCGGAGGGCACCTCGCCCAATTCCTCGGCGTCACCGGTAGTATCTCCCAGTTCGACGGCCCCGATAACCCCGGGTTCTCCAGTGCCGTCTCCTGCGTCGTCAATTTCTACGGTCCCAGCGACTTCACCCAGTCCTACGGCAAGAGTGTCGATGCTCACGAGGTCCTCCCCTTGTGGCTCGGCGGTAACCTCGAGCAAGCTCGCCACAATCACATCCTGTCCAGTCCGCTCAACTGGGTCACCCCCAACGCCGCCCCAACCCTCATCATCCACGGCACCGAAGACAAATACGTCGCCCACGAACAAGGCGTCTGGATGCGCGACCGACTCGCCGCTTGCGGCGTCGAAGTCGAACTGCTCACCCTCCCCGGCGCAGGCCATGGTTTCAAAGGTGCCGACGCCGAAAAAGCCGACGCCGCCATGCTCGCCTTCTTCAACAAAAAGCTAAAATAACCCTCTCGGAGCCCACCCAAACACCGCGTCCGATCACCTCCGATCAAAGATCTCCATCGTCCTTTTTAGGCTTACTCCATGGAAACAGATTCAATTCCTCTGCGTCTCTGGCCCTTGGCGCCTTCGCGTTAAAACTCTACTGAATTGTTACAGCTGAGGCTTGCGCCACGACTTCGGTTGAGGCCTTGGTTCCGTCGCCGCCACCGTTCCCCGCAAACGTCCTACCAGCCACTCCAGCCCGTCAATGTTATCGCGCAACCGAGCCTCCGCATCTTCATCGGTATGATTCAGAATCCCAATCGGCCCTCGCCATCCGCTATCCCGAATCTGAGCTAATAGTTCCAGATCCAAGTCGCCTTGGCCCAACGGCATGATCTTCCGACCCAGTTTCTCGCCATCCCGCGTCATGCCGTTCAAGTTCAGCGTGATCAGGTAAGGCTTCATCGCCTTCATCAGTCGATCAAATCGACCCAGATGCTCATGGCCATGGTGTAGGTTGTAAACGATACCCACATTCGTCACCCCGTCCCGACGGAGTCGCTCGATCAACAGAATCTGATTCTCCGGTTCCCCAAACCAGGACCCATGGTTGTAAAGCCCCACCTTCGACCCAATCGCCGCCGCCGCTTCACAGATGGGCTTGAGTCGCTTGACCTCCTCTTCGATCCGCGCCGCACGCGCCGCCTCCGTTTCGGTCGGCCCGCCACCGCCCATCACCCACAATTGGGGCGACAGGCCTTTCCTTTTGAGAACCGACAAAATCATCCGGGCCTCGTCGTTCATCTGAGTCGGGAACCACCAAGCGTCAATGGAGACTCCGTGCTTCCGGCACGCATCGATCTCCGCGTCGAACAAAGGAATGTGTTCCGCCCGATAGTCGTAGGCAAAGTGCTTGATGCCCACCCCCTCCAACATCGCCGCTCGCGCCTCGGGATCACGCTTCTTTGCATCAAATGGAACAATACACCAAGCCACCAGATTCGACCGCGCGAACACCCCGAGTCCATCCCTCCCGAACTCCGTCCCAGCTCCGTTCAATCGAATGCATCCTGATAACAAGATCGCCAGCACGACCGAACCACACGCCACCAACCACGTCCCACCTGTGAATGTGCTCTTCGTCCGACTCGGTCGTAACGGTTCGACCACGCGATGAGGCTTGAATGAATCCCTTTGCATCATCGTTTTCTCCTCCCATTCCCCGTGTTAGTCAAAACATTCAGCCCCGAGCCCGCCCCCCAGGCCTCCCCACCTCGAAGCCTCCCCCACCCGCCTGAAGGCGGAACTCCTTACAAAGCCCCAAGTCCCCAAGCCTCCAACGCCACGTCAGGAGTCCCGCGTTTACGCGGTTCAGAAACGCCTCTCGGCTTTACGGTCCATTCCGCTTCCGCTCCCGTTCCGCGATCTTGTCCCTCACCACGCGCAACCTTCGTTCCCATTCAAACCAAGCCCATTCCCAAGCCTTGCCCGCCAATTCACGGCGCATCTCATCCTCCCTTTTCCGATACTTCTCGTCCAACCTGCGCACCTGCCCCCAATCCCCCCAATCCATCGCCGCCTCCAAGCTGCAAACCCAGTTCTCAGGATAACCCGCCCCCCCCTCCAACGCGGCCGCAAGATGGCGACGCGCCTTCCCTCGATGCCCCACGCTAGCCGGCCACCCCGGAGCCTCCCAGTAAAGCAGGCCTAAACAACGATCCGGCCCCCAGCGGTCCACCTTTGGGTTCAACATCAACGCCCGCTGGAAAAGGCGCTCCATCTCGTCCACTAATCTCAACGCCCCGAGGGTCTTCGTCCGCGCGAGTTGTCCCTTGTTGATCGCCAAATAATACGGTCCCTCACCCAGTTCCGGATTCCTCCGCATCACCCTCTGCCCCGCTTCTATCCCCTCCTCCGCCAAAGACGCCCGTTCCTCCGATCGCGTTGCAAATTCAGCCAGCTCAAAACAGGCCCGCGCTAACCGTATCATCCGTGCCGACCCCGGATCCTCCTCGGGTCGACGCGCCTCAGCTCGCGACTCTAACCACTCGATTCGCGCTAGTTCCTTCGCTCTCTTGGCTTCAACGCCTAACTCGGACTCCGCAGCCCTTAACATCCCAAGCCCTAGCCCCGACCCCAATCCACATCCGACACCTCCTAACCACACCCACACCAACACCCTCCTGAGCACGCCTTGCATGGCCCAAACCCAAACCGCCCACCCCTCCCGAAATCGGTCCGACTCCGTTCCGTTCCTCATCCCATTGTTAGGAGTTGCGAAAAGGTTCATCCAATCCCTATAATGTCGAAATGAAAGGTAGCGCCAAGCCACCCGTACAGGCCACATATCGACCGTTTTTTCAAACGGGCTCCGCCCACGTACAGGCTCGGCGTTCTAATGCGTCGGACCCCATCCCGCCTTCCGCCACCCGAAACCTCACACCACGGGATGCGACTCAGTCGTAACCTCTGACTCATTACGGTTCATTCTCCGATTTTATGCGTTTTCCCCTCGCGCTCACCGTCAAGATCGCAAATCACATCATCCGCAACAAGCTCAGACGCACCCCAAAGTTCGCCATGGTGCTCCAGCTCGAGCCGTTGCATACCTGCAATCTCACCTGCACCGGCTGCGGCCGCATCCGCGAATACTCCACCAGCCTCAAAGACATGGTTCCTCTCGAAACCTGTCTCGACGCCGCCAACAACTGCGACGCTCCCATGGTCAGCATCTGCGGCGGCGAACCGCTCATTTACCCCAAAATCGAAGAGCTGATCGCAGGGCTGCGTCAACAGGGCCGAATCATCTACGTCTGCACCAACGGCGTGTTCATGCGCAAGAAAATGCGCGATTACATGGCGGCGCACTTCTCGTCCGCCATGGAAGCTCCTCTCAAAGCCCTGCTCTCCGAAGGGCTGATCACCGACAAGGAAGCCGATCAAATCCGTTCCGCTCCGCCCGAAGCTAAATCCAAAGTCACCATCGCTCCATCCCAGTGGATGTACTGGAACGTTCACGTCGATGGCCTCGAATACACTCACGATCTGATCGTCGAACGCGAGGGCGTCTTCAAAGAGTGCGTCGCCGCGATTAAGATGGCCAAAATCCTCGGCTACCAAGTCGCCACGAACACCACCGTCTACAAAGAAACTAACGTCCAAGAGCTCGAGGAGATGTTCAAGTTCCTGAGCTGGCTCAATGTCGATGGCCATACCATCTCCCCAGGCTACGACTACGACGCCGCCAAAAAAGACATGGTCAAACGGCTCGGTCGCGATCCGAAAGAGTTCTTCCTCACCCGTGAGATGACCCGCTCCAAGTTCAAGGATATCCAAAAATGGGGCGAAATGTTCACCATCCTCGGCACCCCCGCCTACCAAGAATTCCTCGCAGGTAAACGCGAACTCACCTGCACCGCGTGGGCAATCCCCACGTTCAATGTCCGCGGTTGGAAAGCCCCCTGCTACCTCATGACCGATGGCCACCATCCCTCCTACCAAGAGATGCTCTCCAAGGTAGACTGGGAGAAATACGGCGTCGTCGACGGTGTCGCACGCGATCCGCGCTGCGAAAATTGTATGGTCCACTGCGGCTACGACCCCAGCGGCGCGCTCAGCACCAAACCTCGCGATACCTTCCTCAACTTCAAATACAACTTCTTCCCCAGGCCAAAACCCTACGCCGAAGGTTTCAAAGTCGATGCCTTCACCGGTTTCTCCAAAGGCAAAGGTCACCTCGCCGAAGCCAAAGCCGCCGTCAATCAGGAGCTCGCAGGCGCCAAATCCGCCTTCCAACGCGGTGGAGCATCCGACCCCAACCACAGCCACAACCACGATCACGTCCACTCCCAAAACGGTGGCGGGAGCTGTGGCTCCGGTGACTCCTCGCAGCGTGACGACCTGCTCTCCAAAATCAAACCCAAGACCTAGCCAACCCGGTCCAGCCCCCAACGCCCACGCCCCTCTCCCTACCTCTCTCGCATGAGCAAAACTCTCTTCCTATCCCCTCCCAGCTTCGATGGCTTCGACGGTGCTGCCGGTGCCCGATACCAGGCTCGCCGCGAGGTCACCAGCTTCTGGTACCCAACTTGGCTCGCCCAACCCGCAGCCATGGTTCCAGACTCCAAGCTGATGGACTGCGCCCCGCATAATATCGAAATCGATCAGTGCCTACGCGAAGCCGCCCACTTCGATCACGTCATCATCAATACCTCCACCCCTTCCCTCAAAAACGATTGCAAAGTCGCCGAAGCAATTAAGAAAAACCGACCCGAAACCAAGATCGGTTTCATCGGTGCGCATACCGCCGTCCTCCCCACCGAAACGCTCAAAGCCTCCACCGCCATCGACTGGGTCGGCCGTAAAGAGTTCGATTTCACCTGCAAAGAAGTCGCCGAAGATCGACCGTTCGAGTCCATCACAGGTCTCTCCTACCGCAATGTCGACGGTAAGATCATCCACAACGCCGAACGTGAGATGATCGCAAACATGGACAGCCTCCCCTGGGTGGCCGATGTCTACAAACGCGATCTCGATATCGAAAAGTATTTCATCGGCTACCTCATGCATCCCTACGTCAGCCTTTACACAGGCCGTGGATGCCCAGCCCAATGCACCTTCTGCCTCTGGCCTCAAACCATCGGCGGCCACAAATACCGCGTTCGCTCAGCCCAAAACGTCGCCGACGAAATGGCCTACATGAAGAAAATCTTTCCTCAGGTGAAAGAGTTCTTCTTCGACGACGACACCTTCACCGCGAATCTCCCGCGCGCCCGCGAAATTGCTAAAAAACTTGGCCCCCTCGGCCTCACTTGGTCCTGCAATAGTCGAGCCAACCTTGACTACGATACGATCAAGTCCTTCAAAGACAATGGCCTCAGGCTGTTCCTCGTCGGTTACGAGTCCGGCAACGCCGATATCCTCCAACGCATCAAAAAGGGCGTCACTCTCGAGGAAATGCGCAACTTCACCCGCTCCTGCCACCAAGCCGGAGTCGTCATCCACGGCACCTTCATCCTCGGCCTGCCCGTCGAAACACGTGAGTCCATCGAGAACACTCTGCGGTTCGCCCAGGAACTCGACGTCTTCAGCATCCAGGTCAGCCTCGCCGCCCCTTACCCCGGCACCGAGTTATACGAAATGGCACGCCAAAACGGTTGGTTCTCCAAAAAAGACAAAAGCGATATCTTGCACCAAGATGGTTTCCAACAGAGCGCTCTCGAATACCCTGGCCTAGACAAAGAAGAGATCTTCGAGGCCGTCGATCGCTTCTATCGCGCCTATTACCTGCGCCCAAAACCCATCCTCCGCATCATCAAAACCATGCTCGAAGACAAAGACGTCTTCGTCCGCCGTTGCCGCGAAGGGTTCGAATTCTTCCGCAGCCTCAAACAACGCAAAGACGATCTCGAAGCCGCCCGTAACGCCGCTGCCTCTCCAGCCTGAATCTCCCCCAGCCCAAACCCACATCGTTATCTAGCTAGCCCAGCCTCGTAGTCATGAATACCCCTCAGCTCCGTGAAGCCTGCGCCTCGAAACTCGAAGCCGCCGCTCCTCATGTGCCCAAGCTCCAAGCCTTCGTCGGCCTCGATGGCTTCGTCGACGAAATCATCCACGTCGTCGACAAACGTTCCGATGCCGAAAACTTCCAGCGCGTCCCCTCGATCGCGAAGCTCGGCGAGCGAATCTCCGGAGCCGCCGGAAAGAGCACCAATATCGAGTTGGTCACCAAACTCATCAAACTCGGCGGCAACGGGCCCATCATGGCCAACGCCCTCGCAAGCCTCGGCATCAAAGTCACCTACCTCGGCACGCTCGGCTACCCAGACCTGCATCCGGTGTTCAAAAAGTTCGCGCAAAACGCCGATGTGTTCTCCGTCGCCGAGGCCGCCCACACCGACGCGCTCGAGTTCGAAGACGGCAAGCTGCTCTTCGGAAAAATGGTCCCACTCAACGACATGACCTGGGCCAATATCCAGGCCCGCTTCGGCCTCGATAAGTTCAAAGTCCACTTCGCAGGCTCCGACCTCGTCGCCTTCGTGAACTGGACCATGATTCCTTACATGAGCCAAATCTGGGAGTCGCTCCTCTCCGATCTCTGCCCAACCATCTCCGGCCCGCGCCGCAAAATTTTCTTCGACCTCGCCGACCCCGAGAAACGCCAAGCCGCTGATATCCGGCACGCTCTGAATCTGATTCAAAAATTCCAGGCTCATTTCGACGTCATCCTCGGCGTCAACGAAAAGGAATCTTACGAAATCGGGGCCGTGCTCGGAATTCCCGCCCGCCCGCACACTCCCGAGGGAGTCTCAGCGATGGCGCTCGAAATCGCCGCAGTTCTCCAAATCGATACCCTCGTTGTCCACCCCGTAGCCTACGCCCTCGCCGTCTCCGGTGGCTCGCTCGCACTCGTCCAAGGGCCTTTCATCCCCACGCCCTTGATCACCACCGGTGCTGGAGACCACTTTAATTCGGGGTTCTGCACCGGAAAATTGCTCGGTCTCTCTCTCGCCGAGTGCGTCCTCTGCGGCGTCACGACCAGCGGCTTCTACGTCCGGACCGCGCAAAGCCCCAGTGTGCTCCAGCTCGCCGGAATGATGCGCGACTGGCCCTCCGCTTAACCCACCCTCCGCCACCATCCCTCAAAGGCTCAGCTCACACCGACCCATCCCGATAGGATCATGATTCTGAAAGTCGTCCCCTACGGCACCCCGATCCTCCGACAAAAAGGGGCTCGGGTAGGCGCTCTCACTCCAGAGATCAAACAGTTCGTCCAAGACCTCCTCGATACCATGAAGGAGGCCCACGGCGTCGGCCTCGCCTCCCAACAGGTCGGCCGCGCCCTCCAGCTCGCCGTCGTCGATGTCCGCGGCATCACCGACCGCCCCTCGTCTCTCAGCATCCAAGGCAACCCCGCCGACGTCGACGCCTTCATGCCCCTCGTGCTCATCAATCCTGAGATCACGCCGGTCTCCGACCCCGTCGAAGGCCCCGAAGGTTGCCTCAGCTTTCCGGAAATCTACGCCCCGGTCCTCCGCCCCGAGTCGATCCTCGTCAAAACCACAAACGACAAAGGAGACCTGCTGGAGTTCCGCTGCGGCGGACTGCTCGCCCGCGCCATCCAGCACGAATACGATCATCTCCAAGGGATCCTCTTCATCGATCGTATGACTCGCAAAGCCAAGCAAGAAATCCAGGATGAAGTCGACGCCCTCCAAGCCGAAACCAAAGCCGCCCTCAAAAAGAAGTCCTAGCTGAGAGCCGAGGAACCTGCCGCAGCTCCGCGTTCACTCAGCCCTGGGAGCGCCGGCACCCCTGCCGGCCTTGGCCCATAGTCGGATCCGTTGCCGACCTAGGCTCGCAGCCTCTCACGCCTCGCTACAAGACTCGAAAACCAGCCTAGGACCATCGCCCCCCTGCGGCATGCCCTCCAACCCAAGGGCTTCGGGGTCCAAAATAGCTCATCTCAGCTCAATACGTCCGCCGCAAATGCGACGGCAAAATGTTCAACTCCGACCGATACTTCGCGACCGTCCGACGAGCGATCATAATCCCCTTCTCCTTCAGCAGCTTCACCAACTCCTCGTCCGACAGCGGATGCTTCTGAGACTCGCCCTTCACCATCTCATCAATCATGTCCTTCACGCTCGTGTTCGAAACCCCAACCCCAGACGAGGTCTGAATGCCCGAGGTGAAGAAATACTTCATCTCAAAAATACCCTGCGGAGTCTGGATATACTTCCCCGACACCGCCCGGCTCACCGTCGTCTCATGAACCCCCACAATCTCCGCCACCTGCACCATCGTCATCGGCTTCAAATGTGAAACCCCATGTTCCATGAACTCGCGCTGACGCTGCAATATCTCCCGCGCGATGTTCAAGATCGTACTCTGTCTCTGGTGGATGCTCTTGATCAAAAATTTGCCCGCGCGGATCTTGTCCCGAATGTATTCACGAACCTCCTGCGAACTGTTCGCCTGCGACATCAAATCCTTGTAGGTGTTGCTAATCCGCAGGTGAGGAATGTGCTCGTCGTTGGTCGTCACCGTATACTCCTCACCGATCTTCTGCACAAACACCTCCGGAACCACATACGATTGGTTGTCCGGTAAAAACTCTCGGCCCGGCCGCGGCTCCAGATGACCAATCCGCTCCACAGCTCGTTGAATCTCGTCGATCGTCTTCCCAAACGCCCTCGCCAAATCCGGCAATCGCCTCCGCCCTAATGCATCGAACTGATCCTTAATGATCGAATACTCCAACGTGTCCGTCCGACGCGCCCGCCCCAGTTGCAACATCAAACATTCCCGCAGATCCCGCGCACCTACCCCCACCGGGTCAAA
>Ga0172367_10004063_pt1 | contig 18467 bp, 20 predicted proteins | sample Lak10m_FD_114542 | JGI IMG/M metagenome (GOLD analysis project Ga0172367, IMG submission 114542) | Freshwater microbial communities from Kabuno Bay, South-Kivu, Congo - kab_022012_10m | ecosystem: Environmental > Aquatic > Freshwater > Lake | place: Democratic Republic of the Congo: South-Kivu...
AGCCGCGTTGCTGACGACGGCCATGAGGTAGTCGAAGGGGTTGACGTCGTTGTTGCGGCAGGTCTGAACGATACTCATGAAGAGGTCACCGACCTCGGCTCCGCGCTGAGTGCGATAGAAGAGGCTGTTCTTGCGATGGAGGATGCTCATTTTGAGCATGCGCTCGGCTTCATTATGCCGACTGCCGGATTATGCCGTGTGGCGGAGGTGAACTGCGGATTTTCGGCCTGAACTCAAGGATCTGGTCGTTGTGGACGCGGCATAATCAGAGGGTCTCCAGAAAGGCGAGCAGCTTGTCTTTGGGACGATATCGCTTGGGTTGCGTGCGACCTTGAGCGGTTCGCGCAAGAGCCTTTTCTTTCATTGCCATGTCGGCATGAAGATAGATCTGTGTGGTCTCGATGGACTCGTGTCCCAACCAAAGTGCGATGACGGTGACGTCAACTCCGCTTTGATGAAGATTCATGGCCAGCGTGTGTCGCAGAGTATGGGGAGTCACCTTCTTCTTTCGAAGCGATGGGCAGCGTTTCGTCGCCGTCTCGATGTGGCGTCGGACCAATCGCTGCAGGGCGTCCGAACTCATCGCGCTACCTTTGGCAGTGGGGAAAACCGGTGTGGTGGCTCCCGGCGGCTGGTCGGCAAGCCAACTCAAAAGGCTCGCCGACAGCGCCGCACGCAAGGGTGTGCACCGAGTTTTTCGACCTTTCCCAAGGCATTTGATGTGAGCCTCGGATCCGAGTTGCACGTCTTGTCGGCGAAGTCCGATCAACTCCGAGTTGCGCAAGCCAGTCTGCACGGCCAAGTCCAGTAGAAGTTGGTCACGCCGTCCCAGCCACGTTTTGGCGTCGGGCGCCTTGAGCAGTGCCGTCGTCTCCTCGCGGCTCAAGAACTCCACGGGGCCGCGCTCAAAGCGCTTCATCGGAACGGCCAGCACCCGCTGAGAGTGAGAGGCCAGTGCGGGCTCGTTAATGCAAACGTATCTGAAGACCGCATGAATGGCGCTCAGACGGTTGTTGCGTGTGCGCGGGCTGTTATGGCGATCGTGCTCAAGATGTTTGAGAAAGGCCGAGACGAACTTGGCGTCCAGATCCTCCACGCGAAGGTCACTGACTTGGCGCCGGTAGCGTTTACCCGCAAACTTCAGCAACAGCCGAAACGTGTCCCGATAACTGGTGATCGTGAGTTGGCTGGCACCCATTTGCCCACGCAGATGATTGGCGAAGAAGCCTTGGAGGAACCGTGCGAGGTTTGCCGTGTTCATCGTCGTCCTCCCGACCGGCTGGTCCGTTCGAGCTCCGTGGCAAGGTGGAGAAGTTCCGGAACCGCTTCGATGTACCAATACGTACATCCAACCGTGGAATGGCCCAGGTAGGCGGCCAGCTTGGGCATTTGAAGGGAGGCATTGGCCCCGGCACGATACCATTCCAACAGTCGCCTGGTAGCGAAGGTATGGCGAATATCCTGAAGTCTTGGACCGCGACCATAACGCTTGCCCTGCGGGGCCTTTCTCAACCCGCAAGCCACGGATATTTCGCAGAACCACCTCCGCACGGTGCCCGGATCCAGCGCCCTGCCAGCGTCCGAAACCAAGAAGGAAGAACCGCGTCCTTCAGGAAAGACGCGATGACGCAGCCGGGCGTAGCTCTTCAGCGCCACGAGTGCGGACTCGTGGACGGGGACCTGCCTGGATTTGCCGAACTTGGAATCGCGAATGACCAGAATGCCCGCCTGAAGATCTAGGTCCGGTTCCTTCAGTGCCATCGCCTCGCCTGGCCGCAAGCCCGTGGCCGCAAGCAAGCCAATCAGCGTCTTGAGCGTTGCCGCCTTCATTCCTCGGGGCTACGGCAGAGCGGCCGCCGCGTTCATGAGTTGAGCGATTTCGTCGTCACTGTAGATGTGAGGCTTGTTACGACGATGCCGCACATTCAACAGTCGCGGAGGCGGCACTTGATGGCGAGGGTCAAGGACACTCAACCAGCGGGCGAACTGGCGGACCATCGACAGGTTTCGAGCCCAGGTGGCACGCTGGACGTTCTTCGAACGTTGCGCCCACTCCAGCGCCAGGGGGATCGTAATGAATTTGGCTCTTCTGCGCCCCAAGAACCGGATGAATCCGCCAAGCGTGTTGGCGGGTTCTCGTAGTTGAGTGCCCAGAGCTCGGCGCGTCGCGATGTATTCGGTCAGATGGCGCTGTAATGACTTCATCGCGCACCTCCGTTTTTCGGCCAAGGGCGGACCACTTCCCGGAGCATGCCCTGGTCAATCTTGGCGTAAATCTCCGTGCTGGAGAGGGTGCGATGGCGCAGCACCTGGGAAATCTCCCGCAGAGGCGCTCCTCGGTGCAGCATCCTGCTGGCCTGGGTGTGGCGAAAGAGATGCGCCGCAACTTGCCTTGGCCTCTGAACCTTCGCCTTGGTCATCGTCCGGCGCACGATATGCCCGATGCTGGCGGGGCCGGTCAGAGGCACCCGCGGTGCAATCGTGCGCAAGAAGACTCGCCGCGTTGGGCCAACGCCACGATCCGACTGCAAATAGCGCGCGATGGCCGCACCGACATCACGAGGAAGCGGCAGCAGATCCTGCCGGCTGCCTTTGCCGCGAATCATGATCTCGCCCGCCCTCCAGCGAAGATCTCCAAGTTCAAGCGAAAGGACTTCGCTGGATCGCAATCCAAGTCTCGCCAGCAAGAGCAAGATGGCATGGTCCCGGCGGCCCGTGGCCGTCTTGAGATCGGGTATATCCAGGATCTGATCAACCTCCGGACGGGTCAGCGTCCTGGGGATGCCAGGCTGAGTCCACCGCCGCACGGTTGGAATCGCCGCAGCGAGATCGTTCGGAATCTCACCTTGAGCATGGAGGAAACGTAAAAACGAGCGCAGGCTTGTCGCCAACAGCCGGGCACACTGGCTGGAGCGATCTCGCGTTCGTTCGAGCAAGTAAGTGCGAAGAATGGACGCATTGAGACGGCGGAGAGCTGTGGTACGGCGCTGTTCATGCAGATACTTGAGCAGGTCGCTGGCCACCGGCACATAAACTTTCAGCGATAGCTCCGCCAACCCCTTTTCCTGACGCAGGAAGTCGGCGTAGCGGATCTCAAGCCCTGTCTTCAACCCCGACTGCTTGGAAGCGCGAGGCGCCGCGATATTGCAACGCCGCAGATGGTCCAGAAAACCGTAGAGCGCCCGAGATGCAACGCTGCGCTTGCTTCTATCGCCTTTGAGCGCCTTCGCCAGAAACGCTTCAATCTCCGACTCGGTCACGTCTCGTGGATGGCTCATACCCCGGTTTCGCCACCTCAAAAACTGTTCGAGCGCTGTTCGTTTGGTGCCGAGCGTTTGTGCGGCATAACTCGCCGCGCAGCTCGGCCATGAACGGGCCTGCGTGGATCTGGAGGGCGTCAGCGTTGACGGAAGGGGAATCATTACGGTGGTAGCTTTTGTTGTTCATCAGGTCGGCATAATCACGGTGACTGTTCCGTCCGTCAGCAATTGGGGAGGGAGTTGGACGCTCGCTTGCGGGTAACCACGCTCCCGATAGACCTCTTGCAACCGGCTCAAGCCACGTTGGATCTGTTCCACGTGGACACTCTCCCCGGCTAGGGGACTCAGAAGTGCATCCAACTCTTCCGCTTTCAGAACACTGTTTCCTCGAACCTCAAAGTGCCGGATGTCGTACGTGGGAACGGTCCATGATTTGAGCGCGATGGTAGACTCGACCCCCTCATCAACGACCAGCCTCACTGTGCCGTCCACGAGCGATTGCTGGGGCAAACGGACAGCGACTTTCACAAGGCCCCGCTCCCGATACGCGTCTTGCAGTCGGACAAGCGCTCGTTGCAACTGGGTCAGCGTCACTCCTGTGCCCGTCGCGTCCGCCATGATCCGGTCGATCGCCTCCTTGGGCAACGCGGCGCTGCCAGAAACCTCAAACCGGCGCAGGTCGTAAGTAGGCGTAGTCGGTTTCGGTGAAGGCGCCGATGGCGAGCCACCTCTGACCGACTCCGAGGCCTGCGCGGTGCAGGCCACGAGTAAGCCGAGCAGTAAACTCCTCCATGGCAAGGCCCGAGGGCATCGCATGGCAGGTTTCGAGGGGTTTGAATGGAACTGACACTCCAATGGCATGGTCGTGCGTTCGTCTGGGTTTATGCGACAGGTGAGCGACAGCAGAATGAGAATCGATGCAGGGTTTGGCTTAGCCTAAAGAGGACGATGGAACCACACGATGATTCATGGCAACCCATCGCCCTTTTTAGGCCGAGCACGATCGACGCAGACACCTGCCTGCGCCGATCGCGACGAAGACCGTTCGTAATCACACTCACTATTCTCTTGGGGCCACGGGCGCGCCCTCGCCGGTTCGTTCGACACGAACCTTGCTCAAGGGGATCGAGAACGCTGATGTTTTCAGATCGGCGTCGATGCCCGCCACCAACGCATCCCGGAACGTGCGCACTTTGGATGATGCAGTGGTGCGGTTGACGATGTGTTCATAGCCCCATTGCGAGTACTGCCCCTGGATCACAGGGCTGTGGTCGTTTGCCGAGGGCGAGTAGGTCCCGGTAAAAGCGCGAACTCCGTTCAGCGCGAGGATATTGGCACCGCCGTTGAGTCCGATTGCGTCAACACCCGTCAAATAGCTCACGGCCGGGGTCGAGATCTTTAAGGAATCGCGAATCTGCGTCGAATTTCGGCCCGTGGGATCCAACACGAAGCTGTTCTTATTGGTGTCCCATTGATACGAGATGATCGAGCCGTTGAAACCGTTCTCCTTCTGCACGATCACCCTCTGTCCCGCAGTTGGATCACGGCTGATGTAGTGCACCAAGGCTGTGTCATTCGTGTCACCGGTCAAAAACCAACCCGGGACCGCCCCGTTGGCAGCCAAGACACGGAATTGTTGTGCTGTAATATTCGTCAATCCGGCAGGTGCACTCGTGCTCTTCACAAAGAACACCGGGGTCACACCGAACTTGGAATCCTCCAAGGGCGGTGAAGTGAATGCAGTTGAACGCTGGAACACCGTCGAAAACGCCAGATCTGATGGCAGGTTCACCGTGTTCGTATCTCCTGCGGTTGAAGTCGATAAGTAATTCACATTGCGGTTCTGAGTCAAATCCTGAAGCCCCGCTACGGCCCCATTGTAAAAGGCTCGAACCGTGACGGTCTGATCACCGTAGAGCGCCGGGATCGTGCCCGTCCATGATACCTTCAGTTGCGAAGGAGCCGTGGCGCTGTCAGCAGGGTTCTGCGACGTCAGATTGGCCCCGTAAATGGAACGTATGACCCGGTAAGCAACGTCACGAAAGGCGACGGCCCCGGAGATGTTGATTTCGACCTGCGCCTGGGCGCTGGCTGCAGCCAACAAAGTGGAGGCCGCAAATGCGTATGCGAGTTTGATCAGTTTCATATCGGTTATAGATGGATTGAAATCGGTAAGGTTCTTTACGAGTGGTTCTGTGAGAGATTTTTCGTGGTTTGTTAACGATCGTTAGGGTTGGACTTCTACGGCATAGAATCGAATCGAGGCGGATCCGGTGTCATCAAGGGACAACACCGATCCATCCCCACGCACGCTCGCACCGGCTGTCCAACTGGAAATGGGCGAGGTCAGGCCCGCAGCATCCGTCGAGCGTAAGCGATGCGTCGCTCCACTCGTGGTGGTGAAAGCAACCGTCGTGACCTCGCCCTTGCGCGAGACCCGAGTAATCGTCGGCCGCGTCGGCGATGGCTTGCCCGTGTTGAAGGTCAAAACACCGTCCGACTTGAGCTCGAAGTAACCTAGGTAACGCGACGCGGCACCCAATGTTCCGTCCACCGAACTTCCAGGAATAATCTCGTAAAGATCCGAGCGTGAAACATTTTCGGGAGCACCATCGAAGTCGTCGGAGGTCCGATTCTCAACGCTCCCTTGAAACGTACCAAAGTCTCCCGCTTCACCCACGATCGGGGAGAATGCGTAGTCGCTGCCCGTAGGAATTAACACCCCTACGACCGTGTTGTTCGCTCCTGCCGCCTGGCTGCTGCTGTAGGCAGCCGCGTTAGCTCCCACCACGTCAAAGAAACTCCCAGTCGTGCCTTGAAGGAACGATCCCTTGCGAAGCCACGGAGCACTTTGGATCGAAACGTCCAAGCGCGGAGCACTGGCCCAAAGGGTCTGCAACGGGAACGTGGGGTCGCCCGGAGGACGATTCGCGCCCACCACCGACTAGTTCAAGCCGTTGATGCTCGGGAACGCCGCGCTGAGCTGTGGCGCAGACAGGTTGGTGACAGGAACGCTGATACCAGCGGCAACTGACGTGAACGCAGTCGCCTTGCCCAAATTCACGACGTAGTCAAACGCGTTTCCAGGCTGTCGGAACGAGAGGACGAGGTCTCCTGGGCTTTAGAGAAAGGGAGCCGCTTGGGCGACCGTACCCAAGAAGGCTACCCCGCCAGCCGCAGCCGCCCAGAAGCGCTGCGGAGTCGATGTGAGTTGTGTTTTCATGTATCGCATTTCGGATTGGATCTCTGTTGACGGATAAAGAACGTTGCGTATACGCGGCATGGTCAATGAATGGTTCGGTGTTTGATGCGAATGGTTAGATGCTAACATTAGTCGCCCCGGTCGCCGATTCGACGGCGTGCTCGGGGAAGAGGCGAACCTTGTTGATGTGCACAAAGGCGCTGAGCCCAGGTCGAAGGTTTAACTCGCGCCATTGATCACGGGGAAGCTCCACCTCGAAAAGCCCCCCATCATCCACGCGTTGGAGGTCCAGTCGCACCGACGCTCCCGCCAAATTCACGTGCCGAATCAGGGCCTCGATGGTCCCAACCCCATTCGGTGCCGCACTCACTTTCACTTCATGCGGTCGAAAATACACCGTGGCGGCTTGCGGTGATCGGGCCGCCGCATCCTGCTCAGCCAGTAGGATCTCCGTGTCCCCAACATGAAACCGGCCGTCGTTGAGCCGACCATGGAAAAAGTTCACATGCCCAAGGAAACTGAAAACGAAAGGACTCGCCGGTTCGTCATACACCTCATCCGGTGTTCCCACTTGAACGATTCGTCCCTCGTTCATGACCACCACCCGATCCGCCACTTCGAGTGCCTCCTCCTGATCGTGTGTCACAAATAGTGTCGTGACGTGAATCTCGTCGTGCAACTGACGCAACCATCGACGCAACTCCTTGCGCACCCGTGCGTCCAACGCCCCAAAGGGTTCGTCGAGTAGCAGGACCTTGGGTTCGACAGCGAGGGCTCGAGCCAATGCCACGCGCTGGCGCTGGCCACCGGAGAGTTGAGAGGGATAACGCTTGCCCAACGGCTCCAATTGAATGAGTCGAAGCAGATCGTTCACCTTCTTCTCGATGCTTGCCTCGTCGGGTCGGGTAGCGCGCGGTCGAACACGCAAGCCAAAGGCGATGTTCTCGAAAACCGTCAGATGCCGGAACAGGGCATAATGCTGGAACGCGAACCCGGCTTTGCGCTCACTCGCAGGCCGGTGTGTCACCGCTTCGCCATGGAAAAGGATCTCGCCCGAAGCGTCATCGGCAAAATCCAACCCCGCAATGATGCGCAGGAGTGTCGTCTTCCCCGAGCCCGAAGGCCCAAGCAAGGCGATCAACTCACCGGATTCAACCTTCAGGCTGATGTCCTTGAGCGCGGTAAATCGCCCAAAGTGTTTCGTGATGTTTCGGACCTCGATGCTCATGTGGGTTTTAGGCCAGTGCGGCTTCGGATTGTTGTCTGGCGCTTTGCCACTCCACCCAGGACTTCAGAGCCAAGGTCCCGATCGCGAGCAGGGTGAGAAGTGAAGCCACTGAGAATGCAGCCACGAAATTATATTCGTTGTAGAGAATCTCGACCTGCAACGGCAACGTCGTGGTCTGCCCCCGGATATGCCCAGAAACCACCGACACTGCACCGAACTCACCCATCGCCCGGGCGTTGCAGAGAATCACTCCATAAATCAGGCCCCATTTGATATTCGGAATCGTCACACGCCAGAAGGTCTGCCACCCGCTCGCTCCCAAGACCAAAGCCGCCTCCTCCTCGCTTCGCCCCTGAGCCTGCATGAGGGGTATGAGCTCCCGCGCCACGAACGGGAAGGTGACGAAGATCGTCGCCAGCAGAATCCCAGGCACCGCGAAGATGATCTTTAAATCATGCGCCTGAAGCGTCGGCCCCAGCAGGCCCTGAGCCCCAAAAAGGAGCACGTAGATCAACCCCGAGATCACGGGTGAGACCGAGAACGGGAGGTCAATCAGCGTGATCAACAGGTTCTTACCTCGAAATTGAAATTTTGCGATCGCCCACGCCGCCGAGACGCCGAATACAAGGTTCAACGGAACTGCGACCGCTGCAGTCAGAAGGGTCAACTGGATCGACGTCACCGTCACCGGATCCTGGAACGAAGCGAAATACGGCCCGAGTCCCTTATTCAAGGCATGGCTGAATACCGAAACCAACGGAATCACCAAAAACAACCCCAGAAAACTCAACGCGACCGCGATCAACAGTCGACGAACCCACACGGGCTCCACCGTCGCTCGTCGAACGTTCACTCGACGGCTCGTAGAAAGATGGGAAGGAGTGTGCATCGCGAATGGGTTCAGCTCGCCAAGTGATATCGCGTGGTCCACCACTGGAGCACGTTGACAACCAACAGGATCAAAAATGAAACCACCAACATCACAACCGCCAGCGCCGTGGCTCCCACGTAATCATACTGCTCCAGCCGTGTGATGATCAGCAACGGCGTGATCTCCGTTCTCATCGGCATGTTGCCTGAGATGAAGACCACCGACCCGTATTCCCCCAGCGAACGGGCAAACGAGAGTGCAAATCCTGTGAGCAGGGACGGATACAGCATCGGCAAAATGACCCGACGAAGGGTCTGCCATCGCGTGGCTCCAAGGCTCGCCGCCGCTTCCTCCAACTCCGATTCCATGTCCTCCAACACCGGCTGCACCGTTCGAACGACAAAGGGCAAACCAATAAAAGTGAGAGCCACCAAAACGCCGAGTGGGGTAAACGCTACTTTGATCCCCATCGGCTCAATCCATCGACCAATCCAGCCGTTCGACGAGTAGATCGCAGTCAATGCAATGCCAGCGACCGCCGTCGGCAACGCGAAAGGGAGATCCACTAATGCATCCACAAGTTTTCGACCCGGAAACTCGTAACGCACCAACACCCAAGCCACCAGCAACCCAAAAATCAGATTGATCAAAGCCGCGAGCAGCGAGGCACCAAAGGTGAGTCGATACGACGCCAGAACTCGATCCGAACTGACCGTCTCCCAGAACGCCGCGAAGCCGAGAGTCGACGTCTTCAAAAACACACAGCCCAACGGGATCAGAACGATCAACCCGAGGTAAACCAGCGAATACCCCAGGGTCAATCCGAAGCCGGGCAGCACACTGCGTTGACGGAACGTCGCCACGGTTAGATGTTCTGGCCAATGGCCTGCAGGGTGCGAAACTCAGCAAGGATGGCTTGAAGGGCCCGCTGGCGACGCGACAATCCCAGCTTGGCGTTCACCGTCGATTGCGTCTTCACAAGCGTCATAAGCGTTTAGAGGTTCGGAGCATGGGCCATGAGTTGACGATACTCCTCGAGCATCACGATCAGCGCGGTGCTGAAGGCCTCCACTTGAAGGTTCACTGGCGTCAATTGCGGGGTCTCGAAAGTGATCTCAAATGGCGGTTCCACCATCCCTTCCGGCGCACGTAGCACCCCGTCGTAACAGGTTCGCAGAATGCCCGCACAAGCGCTAAATCCGTCGATGCGCGCATCCCGGTTGCGTGGCAAATGACGCTCAGCCGCCCTCAACGCGGGTTCGAGTAGGCTGGCCGACAAAACCTCGCTCGGGCGTCGGCCACTCAAAAATCCGTAAAGCCCATGGCTGGTGTCATCGCAGTGGAGTGAGACCAACCCGTGAAACGAGGTCCCCACCAACTCACCCTCCAATAGCCGCACCTCGGGTTGATCTGAGTCTCGCCAAAATTCTCGATTCAAATCACGCCCGCTACGAGCCGTTCGCGTACCGTCCTCAAAGCCCAGCGGATTGCACACCGGATAGGCCTCAATCACAAATCCTGCAGCCAATTCTGGTCGACGAACCAATTCCTCCAAGAACCGGATCAAACCCAGCCCGCTCTCGGGCTCATCGCCATGGATCGTCGCAAAAACCCCAATCCGAACCGCATCCCCGCCCCCGCGCGGCCCCATAAACTGATAGTGAGGGATCTCACTCCATCCCCCCTCGTGCCGAAACCCAAGCCCGAGTCTTCGGGTTAAATGGTGTGACTCGGTTGCCAACCGGTTCAACGGCTCAAGAAAACTCCCAACCTCACGTCGGTTCTCGCTTCGTCCTCGGGTTCGTAGGGCATCCAGGGACTCCAGATTGACCGGCTCCGCCGAGGGCAAAACCACGGGCCAAAATCCAGGCTCCGTGAATGTCGTGATAAAGGGCTCGGAATAGGCTGCTGCGCGCGTTTTCATCGATTACCTTCCCTTTTGGTAGATTTGATCGAACACTCCACCCTCGTTGAAGTGGACCTTCTGAGCCTTCGCCCACCCACCCACGATGTCCTCAACCTTGAGCAGCGGAATCGATGCAAATCGGCTGGTATGACGGGCCAAGACTGACTCTACACGGGGCCGAAGATGATGCTTGGCCGCAAGCTCCTGCCCCGCGTCGGTGAAAAGAAACTCCAAATATCCCCGCGCCACATCCACCGTCCCATGCTTCGACGCATATCGGTCTACCCAAGTCACCGGAGCCTCCGCGAGAATGCTCACCGAGGGATACACAACGTCGAACTTCGCGTCCCCAAACTCCTTCCGAGTCAAATGAACTTCACTCTCAAAGGTGAGTAGCACGTCCCCAATGCCTCGCTGGGCAAACGTCGTCGTCGCTCCCCGCCCTCCCGTGTCCAAAACGGGAACGTTCTTGAAGAGCCGACCCACAAACTCGCGCGCCTTGGCCTCATCGCCTCCCGGACGACGCAGCGCGTAGCCCCAAGCAGCAAGGTAACTGTAACGCCCGTTACCAGAGGTCTTCGGGTTGGGAATGATTACCGAAACCGACGACTTCACTAGGTCATCCCAGCCCCGGATGCCTTGGGGATTTCCCTTCCGAACCATGAAGACGATCGTCGAAGTGTAGGGCGCACTGTTGTAGGGCAATCGGGACGCCCAGTCCGACGGGATCAGCCGGGCCCGGTCGTGAAGAATATCAATGTCCAACGACTGGTTCATCGTCACCACATCCGCCTCCAAGCCATCCATCACGCTGCGCACCTGCTTGCTCGACCCGCCATGGGACTGATTCACCACCACCGTGTCGCCCGTCTTCGCTTTCCAGTGAACGGCAAATGCCGCATTCACATCCTGGTAAAACTCCCGCGTCACATCATACGAGACGTTCAATAGCCGAACCTCCGCCGTCTGGCCCGCCACCATGATCCCAATAGCCACCAACCAGGCCACCACCGAACGATGCAAACGTTGCACACTCATGATTGCCCACCCTCCTTACCCGAGGACTGCCCGCCCGACCCCGCATCCTCACCGCCAAATCGCACACGCTCCGATCTCTTGATCTCCACCACCCGACCGTCATGAATCACGATCTCTACCGCACCCTGTCGCATCGAACCCACGTGCCGACGCACAATCTCCACCCAGTTCACGCCCTCGGGCCCAGGCTCGGCAGTGGATTTGGAACGGTTCGGGTTCATGCGTTACTCAACGGTCTTTCACTCCTGAAAGCAATCACGACTTAATGGATAGATATTTACTTCAAAAAAAATCAGAACTTGGGCGAACTCGTTTTTTTGGTTTGCAATCGCTCAAAACCACCCCGCTGTGCTAGAAATATCATATACGATTAACTGAGTCGTATTTAAGCGGGTATCTTGAAAAGGTCAATGGGTTTTTTGGCTGAGCGCTCAGAAATCATCCTTCCGATCCAACAAGGCACTCGCCGACGCACCTCTCCTCAAATCGCGTAGTCCCACTCCACGGCGGCCTGGGCACGCCCCGGCTTCTCGCGGATGCTCAATGCCCCAGAGGTTTCTTCTCGCCCGCCACGATGGCGATCGGAAGTAGGTTCTCCTTCGGGGGCAACGGGCACGTGGCAAAGGGGGTAAATCCGCAGGGCGGCGTGTACGATCGGTTGAAATCAAGGATCACTCGACCGCTCGCGTCCGGTTTGGCGACATAAAGAAATCGTCCCGCTGCGTAGGTGGTGTCGCCCGCGGTCGTATCACGGAAAATCACAAACAACTCCTCTTCCCCAGACTCCTCCACCGCCACAAGTCGATGCTCCACTCCCGCGTGTGAAAACACAAATCGTCCCGGGACCCGATACTCCTGAATGCCGCCAATCACGTCCCGAACCCGCAGTGTCTCCCCGCCGCGCGCCGGCTCAAACCGCCCTTCCTTCCGCCACGCCGGATCGTAAGGAAACAAGGACAGTCCGCGAAAACCCAATCGGGCCGCCGACCGCGCATCACGAACTCGCAACCCAAGACGTTCACCGCGTTTGAGAACCACAATTCGAATGCCGTCCAACACGAGCACTGAAGGTTTCGAGTTCGCATCCGTTTCCAAGTCGACACCGGTCGTCGGCACAGGCTTCCCGTCCGCCGACGCAACGAGGGCTCGCGCCGGCTCAAAGCGAACAAACAACCCCGCGCGCACAAACCAACCCACGTGCGCACGCACGCCCGACGAAGTCAGGACAACATCGTTGGTTGGGCTCGATCCCGCGCTGTTTCGCCCTTCCTTCAGCCAATGCAACCCAACCACCGTAGTCCAGCCGTTCGTCCCAGCCACGGACTCGCGTCGCTTCGCCTGCCACGCGATCCAATCCTCTGGCCCACGTGTGTCAACATGAGCCCTGGATGACCGCGCCACACAACCGACAAGCGCAAATCCCAAAAGAGCTGTAATAACGTGGAACCAGGGCCTCGAAGTGGTTTTCATCCAGACAAACATAAATTGGCTATCGAGATAAGCGGTCAAACAAACCAACAACGCCCAGGACTATTTCTCGCGTCCTGTGCTCGCCACCGAACTCGGCTCGGAGTGCGTTCTTACTCGCGATCGTCATCATCCACACCCGCAGTGATGGCCCACTCAGGGTAAGGCGTCGCGCTCCCCTTCATCGCAAACCACAAAATCCGATTCAAGACGTCCTCGGGTGCTTTGTCGATCTCGCGGAAATTGAGCTTCGCCGAAACCTCGGCGTTGTGTCGGAGCAACCGATCGTTGATCGCCTGCGGAGCCGGATTCATCTGATCAAGCGGCACCGTATTCGGAACCGCTGTAAATGGGGTTAAATCGGGACGGTCGGTGAAGCACTCAGACATCGGAGTAGCGCTCGCGTCGAACTGGTTCATCGGCGGTAGGCCAAGAATCTGCTCCATGGTGCGGATGAGGCTCGTAGTGTTGTACTGCGTGCTGACAACCGCACCGCGCTTGGTGTAAGGACTGACGCAATACGCTGTGGTTCGGTAGCCACTGACATGATCCCATCCAGCCTGAGGGTCGTCCTCAATGCCGAACACAACGGTCTCCGGCCAAAACTTACTTCGCGAGAGGGCCTCAACGATTCGACCAAACGCGAGATCATTGTCCGCCACGCACGAGGCGGGGGTCGGCGATCCCTTGCTGGTGCCGCTCGTATGATCGTTGGGTAAACAAATGAGGATCAGGTTCGGGAGAGTTCCGCGCGCTTCAAAAGCCTTGAGCTCGCGGATGAAGAAGTCGGCTCGATATTGGTCCGGGACGGTCATCGACCAACCGACGTAATCCGTGGGCATGTGCGGCTTGAGCGTCGGCACCATGGCATAACTGGCGAAGATCACATCGTCCACCTCACCCTTCCACTGACGGTAGCAATCGAGAAACTTGGGACTGCCCTTGCGCTTCGGGTCGCGCCACTTCACGGCGGGGGCCGCGAACTCGCCGTAATCGCGCAGGGTCTTCCCGTGCTTGAGTGCGTTGTCCCACAGGAAACCGGCTGGCGAGTAGGCTAACGCATCGTTCTCATCCTCACCCATGCCATCGGGATAGCTACGGGGAAATCCAGCGAACGATTTCTCCATGTAATCCGTGGCAAACGCCGTGGTGCTCCATTGATGCCCATCCGCACTCAGGATCCCCGAGCAGTACGTATTATCGAGGAGCACAAACTCGCGGGCGATCTTATGCTGGTTGGGGGTAATCGCATCGCCGAAAATGCACAAGGACGGATCGCCATTGCCCGCAGCCACGTCACCTAATACTTGGTCGTAAGTTCGATTCTCCTTGATGACGTAAACCACATGCTTGAACACGCTCGGCTCGCCAATACGCTCAGGCACGGGCCGAGGGGGCTGCCCCGCTCTCGGAGGCAATCGGCTCGCCAAAATCGACTCCTGCCGAAGGTTGCGCATCACGCTCTCAGAGAGTTTCGGAAGGTCGCGTTTTTTAGGCACCGGCACCAGCGACACAGAGCCCGAATACTGATGCGAGTTATAACCCAGCTTGCCGTCCTTGTCTTTCTTCGGCGCAACAGGGTGTCCCTTGATGTTCGCCACCGCAAGCGTGCCACGCGCGGAATCGAAAGCCAGCGCCCCGGGAAACCAACCCACCGGAATCAAGCCGTTGAGCTTCGATTCGCGATCCGCGGGGTCGAACCCTACCACCCCCACCGCGTTCTGAGTCCCGTTGGCAACGTAAAGAGTGCGCCCCGTTGAGTCGAATGCCAGCGCGTTGGGTGTAGCCCCCAAAAGATCGCTCGGCCGCGCCTTGACCCAAATCGTTTCCACCAACTTTTCCGATCGCGTTCCAATGACGCTCAAGTGGTCCGAACCGGCGTTCGCGCAGACGACATACCGACGATCAGGTGAGACCGCAAGCGCACTGGCATGCAACCCCGTCAGCACCTCCGTCGAAAGTTTCCCGGACGTGAGGTCGAGAATCGTCACCGACCCCTCGTTCGCGATGTGCCGAACCGGGTCGACCCGCACCACAGTGCCCCGTCCAGCCGGCCCCGTCAGGTCACCATGCGCCGGACGGCGTCCACCCCAGTTCGAAACATACGCCTTATCACGCACCAACACGACATCGTAGGGCGCCACCCCCACTTCGAATCGACGCAGCACCGTCCCCGCATTCGCGTCGAGTTCCAACAGCATGTTCGATAGGTTGCCGCAGACGTAGAGCTTTGAACCATCCGCTGAAAGGGCCAAGCCCGCGGGGATTTCGTGTTTCCGACGGGGTGCGCCAGCAGGCGGAAGCGGCAACGAATGGGAAGGCGTGACCAATCCCTCACTCGAAACGTTGAATACCTTGATGGAGCCGTTGACGTTGCTGAGAAAGAGGCGTCGACCATCCGCCGAGAACACGAGCCCGGTGTAACTCGCTTGCCCCTCTTTGTCCGGCTTCAAGATGTTGGGCGAGACCACGTCGGGCTGTGGATCGTTTACCTTTTCGTCCGGCAGCACCACGCGTTGCCGAACCTCCCCGGTAACAGGATCCAGAACCAGCAACGCGCTCGTCTTGCCCGACACCACCAAAGACTTGCCATCAGGCGCGAGCGCAAGCACCTGGGGTCGTAAGCCCGGGAGATCGATCTGGCGCCCCACAGGGGTCAGGACCTGGTTCACCGGCAAAACCGTCCGCTCCCGGTTCGCTCGCCCCACCCGCTCGGAAGTGCTGCCCGAAGGCGGTGCCGCCAAGACGGTGTTAAGTAGGCCGAGCGCCACACAACTGGCAAACAAAGGTTTCATCATAAAGGGTCAAGAAGCTGCAGTTCACCACCCAACGACGAACGACGAACCAGGAACCAACTCTGATTCTGCAACCTGACCGCCGCAAGCAAATCCCCCGGACAATCACCGCGCCATCAGCTCTGCAAAGCAATTGCTGGATTGACGCTTTCGTTGATTGGGCGTAGGAGATCCTCGGAAGAAATCAGGCGAAACTTATGACCGCTCCCACATTGGATCGAGTTCTAAGGGATGCCGGGCAATTGCGCCCGGACGAACGGGACATTTTGGAAGACCTGTTGCGGAAACGCCGCATTGAAGCGTGGCGAACGGAAGCAGCCACCGAAGCCAAAAAGGATGCCGCCGCCTTTCGCAAGGGGAAGCTCAAAGCACAGTCCGTGGAAGATGTTATCACCCGCCTGCGTGACACGAAATGAGCCATGCGCGAACTCGTCCTCACGCCCCGGTTTGAGCGGGCGTTCCGTCGGCTGGCCGGGAAAAATCCAGCGCTTCAGCTGCAAATCGAAACAGCCTTGCGGCGCATGGCGGCGGATATCAACGATCCTTGGCTGAAATCACACCACCTGAGCGGCCAATTAAAAGGGCTCCACGCCTGTTCCGTCGGCTACGATTGCCGGATTGTCTTTGCAAAGCAGAAGCATCCCAAGACTGGCGCGGAAGTGTTGGTGCTGGTCAACCTCGGTTCCCACGAAGAAGTTTATTGACGCGAGGGATCATCTACGCCCGGGATTACGAGATAATTGCCGATGCGCCCGTTCACTGTGCAGGGTATTTAGGTTCTCCGCGAAAGGCCGACAAGCCCGTTGTGGCCAGCAGGAAGAAAAGACCTTCGCCGTCCGGCTGCAGCCGTCACCGCAGCTTCAATAATATGTGTTTAATGTAGAAGAATCGAACTTAAAACATTTTAAGACCAAAATGAACTACGGTAAATTTCTTTGAATTTCTGAAAAGGTGTTGTTGTTGAGGTTGGGAAAAGTTCTCATCACCAAGCCCCCCGTTTCTCTTTTCAACCGACGCTTCCAGGTCCTGGGCAAGACACGCATGCCCAACTTGGCTTTCCGATCGCTGACCTTGGCGATCAAGGCCCTGCCCCAACACTGGGAGCAGGCCGGCGGCTACCAGCCGGTGCTGGCGGAAACCTTCTCCGATATCGAACAATTCGAAGGGACCTGCTGCTACAAGGCCTCCAGGGTTTTTGGAAAGATCGATTCGCAACAACCTCACCACACCCGCTTTCCTCTCGCCAATCGCTTACTTGTCAACTGTTGAGACCCCATTGCCTTTCTCCCACGTTTGGCTGAGTTTGCAGACAATGGGGAACGTTCAAAGCTGACCGGGTATATCGAAGAGCGTCAGCGTCCGGGCCATCACCTCATGCGCGAAGCTGAGCGGCACTTTGCAGATGGGCTGCCACTTGCGTTCTTTCCAGTCTTGCGAGCGGATGTGATCGCAGAGCACCACGCCGCCCACTGGGAGTCCGGCGGGCACGGCGAGTTCGAAGGGGTAGCCTTTGACCTCGCTGGTGATGGGGCAGAAGACGGCGAGGCCGGTCTTCTCATTGTAGCGCGTGTGGCTCAGCACGATGGCGGGGCGTCTGCCCGCCTGCTCACGACCTGCCTGTGGATCGAACACGAGCCAGCCGATGAAGCCCAGCTCAGGCACGGGAGGAGTCTTTGCCTTCACGGAGGAACGACCTCCTTGCCCACGTCAGCGCCCCAGTCGGTGGCCGGGTGGAGGTTCTCCGGGGTCACCTTTGCCAGCAGGTCATCGAGGCACAGGCGCTTGGGGGCAGGCTTCACCGTGAGCGTGGAGTTGCCGACTTTGAGCAGCACGGTGTCGCCCTCCTGCACATGAATTTGCTTGGCGACTGCCATCGGGATCCGCAGGGCGAGGCTGTTGCCCCATTTCTGAATGGTTGCGGTCATGTTGAAACATTGAGGCTACATCGCAGGGGCGTCAATCTCATTTCCCGTCGTGGTCTGAGCACCTCAAAACCCCACGTTCCCCAGCGCCTTCGTCGCTGCGCCATCCGGGGCATCGAGCCAGAGGAGGCTTTGGCCGTTGCGGCTGCGGGCGACCTTGAAGCCCCAGGATTCGCCGGGCTTCGGTGAGGTGCCGAGATCGGTGAATGCTAGTGATAGGAATTTGGCTTCGGATCGTAATTCCACGATCGGTACTGGAGATGGATTGGAGCAAGAAAGAACGCTGAGTAAACGATGAGAAGCGGAGATTGACGCCTTGGTGACCCCTCGGTGGGCCGTCGACGACCCACCGAGGGGCTCGATCCTCCCATGATCCTCTTGGGAAAGTAGATTCAGAGCGGAATCCCCACGTTTGGCTGAGTTTGCAGACAAAGGGGAACGTTCAAAGCTGACCGCAACGTTTTGTTGCTGCGGGCACCCCGATTCTCATCTCCTTGTTACCATCTCAGCCTGAGGTCCTCCCCTGACCCTGCAGCGGACCTCGATCGGATTCCTCTTTCCACAGCCCACAGTGTTTCAGAATCTTTTCCACCACCGCTTCCTGCCTTCCCCCGATGAAAGCGATGATCCCCCTTCGCCAAAGCTACGGTGTCCCTTCGGCACGTGTGCGGAAAGGTAGATTTATTGAGGTGGAGGGGCGATTCGGTGGGGTGAGCTAGTGGCTTGAGGGACTGGAGGCCGGAGGATGATCGAGGGCTGTGGGATAGTTCCAGGGCAT